>Ga0208357_1000112_pt1 | contig 61370 bp, 58 predicted proteins | sample NGESurdeep092012_6_FD_184487 | JGI IMG/M metagenome (GOLD analysis project Ga0208357, IMG submission 184487) | Arctic peat soil microbial communities from Barrow, Alaska - NGEE Surface sample F52-2 deep-092012 (SPAdes) | ecosystem: Environmental > Terrestrial > Soil > Wetlands > Peat ...
AACCGTCGCTGCACCTCGCCCTAACGGGCTCCGCTAACCGACGGCCAGCCCACTCATCACTGGGCCCCAGCAGGCCCAAACCAAACTACATGGCCGCTTCGCGCGCTTGGGGGTCTGTAAGGGGTATGCGAGCACCAACAACAGCACCGCAGCTGGCTGTCCTCACGGAGGATCGACTCCAACGCCCAGAGTGGGCCGCTTGGTATCTCAACGTCAAGACGAGCTGGATTTACGAGGCCGTGCGGGCTGAGCGCCTGCCGTGCCATCCAGTCGGTCGGCACATCCGCTTCACGCGGCCCATGCTTGACGACTGGCTGGCCGAGCAGCCGCGACGATAGACATGGGGACTCAGCCTTGTCGAGACGGTACGGAGTGGGCACGGCCGGGATAGCGATCGGCACGGAAAGGCAGGGCTCGCTCGCTGGGTAGCCTCGGCCGGAGCAGTCCATACACGCTCTCGACCGCGAATGGGCACTGGTAGCTTCCCGGCGAGGTCGCGCTAGCTTGTGAGGATGTTCTCACTCACGGCTCAGCCGGCCTTTAGACGTCGCCTAGATGCTGAGCGCGATGTCCTCTCGGCGAAGCGCTGCGCGTCGGCAGACGGTCAGGCGGCGCCGAACGGTGGCGCTGCTGGCCGTGCCGATCGCAGCGGTCATTGCAGTGGCGAGCGTCAGCGGCCAGCGCGACGGGCCGAGCCGAGCGAGCACTGCTCGGCGTGGGAGCGTGGGTGTGCTGGCTGCCCGTGCGCGACGAGCACCCCACCAGCACCGTCACGGTGCGAGCAGCACCGGCGTGAGCAAGAACCTGCGATCGGGATCCAACGCGGATGTCCTTCCGGGCCCGGTTCTGATCGCCGATCGAGACAACAACCGTTTGCTGGAGGTGAGCCCGAACGGTCACGTGCTGTGGCGTTTCCCGGCTCCCGGTGATCTTCCCCGGGGTCAGACGTTCGAGCTGCCCGACGATGCGTTCTTCTCGCCAAACGGCCGTAAGATTGTTGTGACCCAGGAGGATGACTTCGTAATAAGTGTGGTCGATTTCGCTCGCGACCGCATCCTCTACCGCTACGGGCATCCTGGGGTGCCTGGCTCCGAACCGGGCTACGTCCACAATCCCGACGATGCGATGCTGATGCCCTCAGGCGACCTGCTCTCCGCGGACATCAAGAACTGCCGGGTGTTGGTGATCCGCCCACCAGCCCACCGGCCGTTGCGCCAGCTCGGCGAGACAGGTGTATGCGAACACCAATTGGGTGTGTCTTACGGCAGTCCGAACGGGGCTTTTCCTATGGCCGGCGGGGACACAGCTATCACTGAGATCAACGGTGACTGGCTCGATGTGATCGCTCCTGACGGAACGCCGGTCCTCAACATGCACCCGCCGGGTTTCACCTATCCCTCGGATACGAACCAGGTGCGTCCAGGGTTGTTCCTCTCGGTCGACTACACGAACCCTGGAGCGATTGAGACGTTCACGAACACTGGCGAACTGCGCTGGCGCTACGAACCCACCGGCGGGGCGGCACTCAATCAGCCCTCGTTGGCGTTGCCTTTGTCGAACGGGGACATTCTCGCCAACGATGACAAGAACGATCGTGTGATCGTGGTCGACCCGCGCACCAACAGGATCGTGTGGCAGTACGGCCACACTCATGTTCCAGGCTCGGGCGAAGGGTTCTTGAGCAACCCCGACGGCGTGGACCTCGCACCTCCCTACTCGTTGGACGAGCGGTTCTCTTCCACGCTGCGCGCGCCTTGAACAGCCGTGCTCTATAGGGGCTTGAGCGTAAGTTCGAGCACAGAGTCGACGGGACCGCTTGTGCTCAGCCCGCCGGCCAGCCAGACCCGGTCGCCGAGGGGGATCGCGGCGGCGTCTGACAGCGGTTGTGGCAGCCGTCCGACTCGCACGGAGCGGCCGGTCGCGGGATCAATGGCGAGGATCGTTGCGCTCTGCGTGCCTGGTCCGGAGCCTCGGCCTCCGAGGATGTAGACGTAGGACCCGAGTGCGACGGCCGCGGCGTGCGTGATCGGGCTGGGCAGATCGCCAATGTGCTGGACATTGTGAGTGGCGGGGTCGAAGCTCAGGATCGTTGTGGTCGCGGCTTCGTCGTGTGAGCCACCCACGATCAGCAGCCGGCTGCCGCTGGCAGCGACCGCGGCGTAGCGCAAACCGGAGGGCAGTCGTGCCACGAGCTGCGGGTGCGAACCCGGACGCCAGGTGATGATCGTGTCGAGCGCCTGCACTCCGTTGTAGCCGCCGACGACATACGCGGTGCCCCCGAGCGCGGCGACCGCCGCGTCGGAAGTAGGCGTCGGCAGACTGCCGACCTCGGTCACGCTGTCCATGTCCGGGTTGAAGGAGAGGATGTGGTCGTAGGAGTTGAACTGCCCACCTCCGAACACGTAGGCTCGCCCGTCGAGGAGTATGCCTTGAGCGTCGTGCTGGGCTTCGGGCAGGTTCGCAGCGGCTTTGACGCCGTGCTCGTCTAGCACGCTAACGGCGGCGGTCGAGGTGTCTGCGGCGTTCAGGCCGCCCAGCAGCGCGACGCGCCCGGACCCAAGCGACACGCCAGCCGTGTCTTGTAGCGCGGAGGGCAACGTGTACGGCAGGCGGGAGACCACGAAGTGCTCAGGTGAGCGAGGTCGTCCGCGGCGGGACGTGCGCGCAACGCCCACCCTGGCCGAGTCGTGGTGTGCTGTCTGGCGTTTGGCGGTGAGCCATCCGACAAGCACGTAACCGATGATCAGGACGACGACGACGGCGGCTGCCGCACGCCGTCGCCATACCGCCTGGCGGCGCTTGGCCAATCGGCGCTCAGCGGGACCGTTACCCCGGACGATGGGTGCGCTAGTGGGGGATCTTGGCTCGTTCGTCATCGCTGAGAGCGCTCACAGGGCGTGCCTGTGTCTGCGGAGGGGTCATACCGGGCTGCGCGGCGGTGAAGCCGGGAAGCTCGAGTTTCATGCGGGTACCTCCAGCTGGTGATGCGCTCGCCTCGGCGCTGCCGCCGTGGGCTTTGGCGATCGCGTCGACGATTGCCAGCCCGAGGCCCGTGCCGCCGGAGGCGCGGTCGCGCGCTTCATCGGTGCGGTGAAAGCGGTCGAAGACGCGCTCGCGCTCCTCAGCTGGGATGCCCGGGCCATCGTCTTCTACGACGAAGCGGATGCGGTCTTCTCCCGCGCGCTGGACTCGCATCAGCACGACCCCTTGCTCAGGGGTGGTGTGCTCGATCGCGTTGGCGAGCAGGTTACGCAGCGCTTGGGCGAGCCTGTCGGGGTCGGCGAGCAGCGTTCCGGGCGGGACTTCCTCGAGCTGGAAGTGACGGGTTGCGAGCAGAGTGTTCGCGTGCCAGAGCTCGTCCACGAACGCCGGCAGATCGATTGGCTTGATGCGTAGGAACTCGGCCTGCTCGGTCTTCGCGAGCAGCAGCAGGTCGTCTACCAGCCGGGTGATTCGCGCGATCTCGGCCTGCACGAGCCGCTCGACTCGGCGTAGCTCCTCGGGCGGGGGGTTCTCTTGGGCGGAGAGCACCTCGAGCTGTCCGCGGATCACGGTCAGTGGTGTGCGCAGCTCGTGGGAGGCGTCGGCGACGAACGCGCGCTGGCCGGCGAACGCCTCGGTCAGCCGGTCGAGCATGTGGTTGAAGGCGTCTGCCAACACGCGTATCTCATGGCCTTGCGCGTTGGGGCGGTGAATGCGCGGGTGCAGGTCCCCGGCGTCTACGCGCGCCGCAACGGCGGCGATCCGGCGCAGCGGACGCGAGATGCGAGTGCCGATCAGGTAGGCGCCGAGCAGCGCGCCGATGAGCGCGAGTATGCCCGCGAGGACGAACGCGCGCGCCACGCCCTTCTGCGCGCTGGCGACCGGGGCGAGGGGCTCTCCGACTCCGAGCACGACTGAGTGGGTGGGTGTCGGCACTCCCGGGAGGCGTACCGTCCGCTTGAGCAGACGCAGACTGCCCACGTCGGGCAGCGGCAGCGTGGAGTAGCCATCGGGCACGGTGAGCAAGTGCGCGGCGAGGCGGTTCTCTTGGTCCTGCTCGGCGACCGTCTCACCCTGGTCGGGCGGCTCGTGCTGGAACAGCTCTGGGACGTTGGTACTCGTTGGCGCGCCTGCAACGAACGCGAAGAACAACGTGGAGCTGGAGCTGAACGGCTGGCCGTGAACGTAGCGCGTCGCGTCTTGCGCGGCTCCTCTAAAGGAGTGAGGGTTCGCGAGCGCGAGGCTGCGCGCGAACCCGCTCGTGTCGCCCGCGATCTCCGTGTCGATCTGGTGGCGGACCTGTGTCCCGGTGCCGCGGTAGACGGCCACGAACGCGATCCCGAGGCAGAGGAGCACCACGACTGCGACCCAGCCCGCGAGGCGCCAGCGCAAGCCGACATCGGCGAGCTGATCCCGAAGCGAGCGCATGGTCAGCTCGTGCTACCCAGGCGATAGCCGACCCTGCGCACTGTAAAGATCGGAGCGGGATCATCGGGTCCCCCGAGCTTGCGGCGCAGGTAGCCGATATAGACATCCACGACGTTGGTCTGAGGGTCGTGCTGGTAGCCCCACACCGAGCTGAGGATTCGCTCGCGCGAGAGCACCCGTCCACGGTGGCGAAGCAGCAGCGCCAGCAGCTCGAACTCAGTGCTCGACAAGGTGACGGATTTACCGTTTCGGTGAACCTTGCGGGTGAGCAGGTTTACCTCGATCCCCTCGCCGCTCAGCGTCGTTGTCGAGGTCTGTGCGAAGACACGCAGTTGCGCGCGCACGCGTGCCACGAGCTCCGCCATCGAGAACGGCTTGACCAGGTAGTCGACGGCACCGGCGTCGAGTCCGGCGACGCGATCCTCGATCTCGCCGCGAGCCGTGAGCACGATCACCGGCACGTTCGGTTTCGCGCCGCGTACAGAGGCGAGGATTTCGAGGCCGCTGCGTCCGGGGAGCATCAGGTCGAGCACGATTGCATCGAAGCTCTCGCTCAACGCCAATCGCTCGCCCTCGATCCCGTCGAGGGCGACCTGCACCAAGAAGCCACTGGCCTCCAGGCCACGGCGTACGAAATCCACGATGCCTGGCTCGTCCTCGACCACGAGCACGCGAGCCGCAGCGAGGGCTCTTACCGGGGCACCGTCTGCGAGCACGGCATCCTCGGTCGTTCCCATCGCTCAAGGATAGGCATCGCCGCCCGCTCGGTTTTCCCTGCCGGCCCATTACATGAGCTTTCTCATCAGCTGGTTATGCGCTCCTTAGCGACCCTCCAGACACTGTTTGCATGGCAATTGGGCACGAGCGGACACCCGCTGGAGATGCGCTCGGATACTCCGAGCGCGCCCGTGCCGAGCGTCTGACGGGCGGAGGGACGAGCGGCAACGAACGCCTTACCACCGTCAGCGGGCCACGTTGATCGTGCTGCTAGCGGTGGTCGGCTTGACGATCCTGCGCATCGACCAGCTGCTGTCGGTGCACTTGTTTGTGGGGATGCTGCTGATCCCGCCCGCGTTGCTGAAGCTGTCGAGCATCGGGTATCGATTTGTGCGGTACTACACGGGCAACCCGCGCTACCGGGAGAAGGGAGCACCGGGGTGGCCATTGCGCGTGATCGCGCCGATGGTGGTGCTTTCCACTTTGGTCGTGTGCGTAAGCGGCGTCGTGCTCTTGTTCGTCGGGCCTTCGGCGCGCGCGACTTGGTTTCCGATCCATAAGGACAGCTTCTTTGTGTGGGCCGCCTTCATGGCGATCCATGTGATCAGGCACCTGCTCTCGATGCCACGGGTGCTGCGTGCCGAGTACAGCCGCCTCGCGATCACCGGCTGGCGCGAGAATGTCGCACTGCGCGGAGCCGCCCTTGGCGGCGCCAGCGCGTTCTCCCTGTTCAGAGCCGTCAAACTGATCCTCAGCGGGCTGGAGACCTTCGCGGCTGGTTCGCCGACCACTCCCGATACGGCCCCTGCGATGGCTGCGCGCACCCATCGGAGATGCCGATGCCCAATCGAGCAGTCAGCCAGGATGCCTCGCGCGGGACACGCCAATGAGCCATCCCGCGCGAGTGAACCCGATCGCCTGCGAGGCTCACGGCATGTGCGCCGAGCTGCTACCCGAGCGGACCACGCTCGACGAGCGGGGCTACCCGATCATCGACGGCGCGCCGCTACAGGACTGGCAGGTCGAGCACGCGATTCGTCCCGCCCGCGCCTGCCCGACCTTCGCGCTGCTAGTCGAGCGCGACCGCGCGCCAGCCCCTGCGCGTGCTCGTCGCGGCGAGCGTCGCGGCTAGAACCATGACGAGGAGCTGTACGGCGAGCGAGACGCCGGTGCTCAGCAGCTGAAAGGGCCCGTTTCCAGATGCGGCCAAATGTGATGCGTCAGCGAATAGCGCGATCCCATATAGCGTTGTCGCGACTGCGATCGCGACCATCGCCGCGGTCACGAGCGTGCCACACGCGAACGCAGCGACCAACCGCCAACGCTGCATCGGAACCGCGAAAAGGGCGCCGCGCGCTGCCACCACGCAGACAGCGGCACACGCCAGCCCGGCGAGACCCCAGCTGAGAAACGCGATGGCGCCCGCCGAGTTGGTGTGATGAGCAGGCTGCGAGCTAGACACCAACTCCATGAGCCTGGTCAGGCCCACAAAGAGCAGTACGGCCAACGGGGGCAGGCTTACCAGCCGCCGCAAGCGCGGTTCTCGCCGCGCCCGGCCGAGTGCCGCGGCAATCAGCGGCAGCGCCCCAGCCAGCACGGCGCCCGAGGCGAGGACCGCGATGATCTGGATGGCAAGGTGTGTGGCGCCGAGCAACTGATGCGTGCGGCCGGCGGCCGTGAAGGGCGCGTCCTCGGTAGTGATGTAAAAGCCGAACCCGGCAACAGCGAACGCGACCCAGCAAGCCAACTGGCCACTCATGCTCGCACGCATCCGATCCGCCGAGTCGACGAGACTCGCATCGGTCGCCGAAGGCCGCAGGTGCGCGGTCATCGCCCCGCGCAGCAAATCGATCACCGCCAACGCTCGCGGGGGTGACTCCTCGAGCAGCGCGAGCATCTCCTCGCCGTAACGGCGCCGGAACGCCAGCGGATAGAACCTCAGTGCCAGCCGTGCCAGCCATCGGGTCATCCCGTCGCCTCCGCTACGCGCAAACGATCAAGGCCGCTGCGAGCCACGCGCTGGAGGGTCCGCAGCTCGTCGGCGAGCGCCGCGCTGCCTGCGCCGGTCAGGCGGTATGGGTGCCGGCGATCTTCCACCGGCAGTGATTCGATCAGCCCGCGGTCCTCGAGCCGAGACAGCGCGCCATACAGCGTTCCGGGGCCCAACCTAACCCCCGAGAGCTGCTCGACGTCAAGCGTGATTGCATAGCCGTGTCTGGGTCCCTCGGCCAAGCTCGTCAACACGAGCAACGCCGGATCAGTAGATCGTTCTCCGATAGATCGCATAACGTAGTAATAGCACACCACCACCGCGAATGCGAGGGCGCACGAGGGGCTCGCGCGGCCCGGCCCTGCCGATCGTGCAGGCGTCGGCCTCGGCTAGGGGGTGCCGGTACCTGGAGGCGGCGCCAGCCCAGGTTCATCGAGTCCGCCGGAGCGAGCGGCGTGGGCGGCCTGGATTCGCCCCTCCCACACCGCTTTGGCGCCGAGGTCCCCTGTCCTGAAGCACATGTAGCCGGCGACGATGGACAGCAGCACGAGCACGACGCGCAGCGCAGCGCCAGCCTGCATGGCGAGGAACACCGAGCTCATGGCAACGATCGACACCACGGCCAGTGCGATCCCGTAGCGCGTGAGCCACTGCGGCTTGATGACAAAGACGATCGCGGCGACGATGGTGCTCGGGATCAGGATGACCGGCACATACACGAACAGCGGGTGCGCGGGCAGGCCACTGTAGACAGTGGTGATGCGGATGGGCAGCGTGATGAAGCCCAGGAACGCAAGCAGCGTGAGGACGAACTCGGCGCGCCACCAGTCCACCCGACTCCGGCCGCCTGCTCTTACGGTCTCGGTACTCACAGCGCGAGAGGGTTAGGGCGTCTCGCGGGATCGTGAAGGTCGAGCACCTCCCCACCGTACGCTGTCTGATGCGCGGTCACATCGTCCCCGAGGACTATCTTGCTCCGCGCGCATATCCGACTCAGGTCGCACGAGAGGGCTATCGAAGTCGCAGACAGCGAGCAGCTCGGACTTCGATGGCGGTGACGCTCGCGGGTCGGGTTGCCAGCGTTGGTGGACAATCATGGAATGAGCGGCACCGAGATCGGACTAGCGCTGTCGGTCTTTCTTGCCTGCACGGTGGAGGCTGTCGAGGCGCTCACAATCGTGCTCGCGGTCGGCACGACGCGCAGCTGGTCCTCAGCGCTGAGTGGCGTCAGCGCCGCGATACTCGCGCTCGCCGTGATCGTGGCAGCACTCGGCCCGGCCATCACCTCTCTGCCGGTCGATCTGCTGAGGGTGCTAGTCGGCGGCCTGCTGCTGATCTTCGGCCTGCAGTGGCTGCGCAAGGCAATCCTGCGCTCCGCGGGGCTGAAGGCCAAGCACGACGAGAGCCAGATTTACGAAGTGGAGGCCGCCGCGGCACGCCCGGCAGGCACCAAGACCTCGGACTTTGACGGCTACGCCTTCGCGATCGCCTTCAAGGGGGTGCTCTTGGAGGGCCTCGAGGTCGCGTTTATCGTGCTCACCTTCGGCGCCAACCAACACCGTGTTCCTCTGGCGGCTGCAGCTGCCGGACTCTCCATCCTCGTGGTCGTTGCAGCGGGTACCGCAGCAAGAGCGCCGCTGGCAAAGGTACCGGAGAACGCAATGAAGTTCGCGGTAGGCGTGATGCTCAGCTCGTTCGGCATGTTCTGGAGCGCCGAGGGCGCAGGTGCGAGCTGGCCCGGTGGCGACGCAGCGCTGTTGGTGATCATCCCCGGGGTACTCCTCACGGCGATCACGCTGTCCAAGACGCTGACCCGCGGCTTGAGCTTGGCATCTACCGAGTACGCCGGCTCCACGCCAGCGGATATGAACAATCACGCGCGGGTGAGCCCATGACACGGGGTATCGGCGCTGTTGACTGGCGTGGGGGAGTTCGTGGTTGGAGATGACTGGCGTAGCGCCCTCGGTCTCGTACTTGCGCTCGCGCTCACAGCGCTACTCGCTTACGCCGGTGTCTCAGCATGGTGGGTAATGCCGCTCGCTGTACTCGGGCTGCTCGCGCTCTCGATCCGCCGTGCAGGACGCGGCGCCTCACGCGGAGGATGAGCTCAACTGCGGCTCGTCGGTGGGTCAGCTGTTTGAGGGCGTGATGAGCCCTGTCTCATAGGCGAATACGACGATTTGCACGCGATCGCGCAGCCCGAGCTTTGCGAGGATGCGCCCGACGTGGGACTTCACTGTGGCCTCTGAGAGCACGAGCCGCTCCGCGATTTCGGCGTTTGAGAGGCTGGCGGCGACTTGCAGCAGTACCTCGCGCTCTCTGCTGGTCAAAAGCGTCAGACGCTCGTCCTCGTCGTCCTCGGATCGATCTGCAACGGGAAGGCGGTGGGCGTAGTTCGCGAGCAGCCGACGTGTGACACTGGGCGCGACGACCGCGTCGCCACTGGCCACTGCGCGGATCGCGGAGAGCAGATCGTCGGGCGGCGCATCCTTCAATAGAAATCCGCTCGCCCCGGCGCGTAGTGAGGCGTAGACGTATTCGTCGAGGTCGAAGGTCGTCAAAATGATGATGCGCGCATTGCTGCCGGATTCGACAATCAGCCGCGTGGCTTGCACGCCGTCCATCTCGGGCATCCGCACGTCCATCAGCACGACGTCCGGCTTGAGCCTACGCGTGGCATCAACGGCCTCCAATCCGTTCGCCACCTCGCCGACAATTGAGAGGTCCTCCTGGGTGTCCATCACCATGCGAAATCCCATCCGCATCAGCTCCTGGTCGTCGGCCAACAGCAAACGTGTGGTCATCGTGCAACGACAGTCTCAGCGTCCGGCCGCAGGCGCAGGTGAACGCGCCAGCCTCCATCCGGGCCAGGGCCGGCATCGAGCCTGCCGCCGTAGGCTGCGGCGCGCTCACGCATACCGCTGAGTCCTCGCCCGCTCCCGACGAGCGAGGCTCGTGGCCCGATCCGCGCGGCGCCCTGTCCGGTATCGGTCACCTCCAGCTCGACGTTTCGCGCCTCACAGCGCAGTGCCAGATGGGCGCTCGTGGGGCGCCCCGCGTGCTTGAGCGTGTTCGTCAACGCCTCCTGCGCGACACGGAACACCGTCAACTGGATTCCCTCGGGCAAGTTATGCGGGTCGCCGTCGAGATCCAGCGTCACCGGGATGCCGGCGGCATGGACCTGAGCCAACAGGTCGTCGAGACGATCCAGCCGCGGCTGAGGGGCGAGCGGCTGTTCGGCCGCGTCCTCACGCAGCACGCCGAGCAGCCTGCGCATTTCCAGAAGCGCCTGGCGGCCGGTCGCTGAGACTCTGTCGACCGCCTCGCTCGCACGCTGTGGCGAGGATGTCATCGCGTAGCCGGCGCCGTCGGCCAGCGCGATGATCACGCTGAGGTTGTGCGCGACGATGTCATGCATCTCGCGGGCGATACGCGCGCGCTCGGCGGCGGCCGCGAGGCGGCCCTCCTGATCACGCTCGACTTCGAGACGGGCCGCGCGTTCGTGCAGCGAGGCGAGCAAGGCACGTCGCTGGCGAACTGTGATGCCGAGCACTCCGGCGGCCGTCCCGAGGCCGGTCAGCCCGACCCAGACCTTCAGCGGCTCAGACGGCGACCAGCGCAGCGAAGCCATGATCGCACCCGCCGCGACCACCGTGGCTGCGACAGCGACCTCCGTGAGATCGCTTTCTAGCGCGACCCAGTAGAGAGAGATCAAGACCGCGGCGTCGGCGGGCTGAGGTGCGGAGAGCAGCCATTGGGCGAACGCGATGAGCGCGACTAGCGCAAAGCACGTACGGGGGTCACGCCGATGCAGTAGCAGTGGCGCGCAGAGCAGCAGGCAGAAGACCAGGCTGACAGCACCGAGTCGGTGCTGGGTCGCCAGTCCGAGGACGCTGAGTATCACGACCCCCGCAGCGATCGCCAGATCCACGGCGAATGGGTGAGCAGTGACGCGACGAGCGTCAAGCTCGACGCGTGTCAGCCATCTGGACGCCAGGCGATCTAGCTCGTGCTTCATATGCCCATATTGACGGCTCACAACATCAGCCCGGACGCTCGACTACTCCTCACCCGTAAGTGCCAGGGCATGCCTGTCTGGTCGATTCCTTCGGAGACTCATCGATCTAGCGTCCGAGGCATCAATCGATCTCGGGTGTGAGCTCCAGATGCGGTTCGGGGAACAGGTGCGGATGCTCATAGTGCCTCCTGTCCGGATGCTCAGCGTGCCGCGCGTCTTGCACGTCGACCTTCGTGACGGCCACGTAGGCGATGAGAGCGATGAAGACGATCAGAGCGAGCCCGCTGACTGTGCCGTCTCCAAGGCCGAGCCCCCCGTTGGCCGCCTTGCCGAACCAATCGGCCAAAGACGCACCCAACGGTCTGGTGAGGATGTATGCAAACCAGAACGCGACGATCGGGTTGAATCCGAAGCGCCACCAGCCGACTGCGGGAATCGAGATGACGGCGGCGAACAGCACCACTGACGGAAAGAACCCGAGGTTCAAAGAGAGTGCCGTGAGATCGCCGGCGGCAGTACCGAGCGCGAAGGTAGTGAGCACCGCAGCCCAGTAGTAGCTCTCGCGCCGACGCGTCGTGATGCTGTGGATCGAGAGGGTGCCCTCGCTGCGGTACCAGAGAAAGAAGACCGCTGCCACCGCCAATCCGAATAGCGGCGTGGTCACGGCATAAGGGATGCTCGCACCGTCATGTATGCCGTCGGCGGCCATGGTGCCGAAGATCGCGACCATCATCACCGCGAACCAGTAGATCGGCGCGCGGTATTCACGCTGGCGCAGTTGTAGCCACAGGGCCAGCCACAGGCCAAAGATGCCGATCGCCGCTGCGATCGGCACGCTGTGCTGGCCCAGGAAGTCTGACATCGCCTCCCCCATCCCGGTGGTCAGGAGCTTCAGCACCCAGAAGATCACCGCGATCTCAGGCACCTTCGTCAAGGCGATCCGCGCGTGCGAGGTATCGCGGTCAGGCATCACGACGCACCAGCAGATATGCAGCGAGCGCAAGCAGAGCGAGCGTGTATCCGCAGTACACGGCGAATCCGGTCCACGGCGAGAGGGTGTGCGCGTCGGGTATGGCGGAGGCGATCGCGGCGCCTGCACTCGAGGGCAGGTAGGGGTTGATCGCGTTGCTGATGCTGCTCGGGAGGATGTCGTTGATGCCTGGCAGCACGAACAGCAGGCCGGCGAACGTCGCTATTGCGCCCGCGGTACTGCGGATGATCGTGCCGAGCGCCACGCAGAGGATGCCCGTCACGGTCATGAACAGCACCGTCCCGACGAGCGTACGGAGCGCATGCGGGTGGCTGAGCGTCACGTTGACATGATGCTCGGTGAGGATCGCCTGGGCGCCGAAGAACGCCACGAGCGCGCTCGCGAGCATCAGCAGGAACGTCACCGAGGCGAACACCGCGATCTTCGCCCACAGCACCGGCAGCCGCCGCGGGACCGCCATTAGACTCGAGCGGATCATCCCGGTCGAGTACTCGCCGCTGATCACCAACACTCCGAGGACGCCGATCGCGAGTTGCGCGAGGTGATAGCCGCCGAGGCTACGGTCGATCGAGTCGAATGTCGCGCGGTCGTGCGGGCTGAGCTGCGACCAGCGGCCCATCGAGACGGTCGCGATCAGGACGCCGAGGCCGGCCATCGCGACGACAGCGAACAGCAGCGACCAGCGCGTAGAGCGCAGCGACCGCAGCTTCGTCCACTCCGAGCGCAAGACGTGCGCCTGGGTCACACGGCCGGTGAAGGCGCGGCGTTTGGGCGTGGCGGCGGCGGTCAATGTCGGCTCGATCGCGCTCACGCTGCGGCACCCACGATCTCTGTCTCACCGTTCTCGCCGGTGCTGGCGTGGTACTCGACCGAGTCGCCGGTGATGCTCATGAAAGCCTCCTCCAGCGAGGCTTGACGTGGCGTCAGCTCAGAGATCACGATCCGTGCCTCCAGCGCGATCTCGCCGATCTGCTCGCCGGTTAGGCCGCTGACCTCAAGCAACCCTTCGGCGATGGACTGCACCGCCATCTTGCGGCGGGTCAGCACTTCGCGCAACTCGTCGGCCTGGGGTGAGCGAACGCGGACGTTGGCATCGGAGGAAGCGCGGCGCACGAACTCGGCAACGGAGGTGTCGGCGATCAGCCGTCCGCGTCCGATCACGATCAGATGATCGGCCGTCTGGGACATCTCGCTCATCAGATGCGAGGAAAGGAACACGGTGCGCCCTTCCGCAGCGAGGCCCTTGAGCAGGTTGCGAATCCACTGGATACCCTCGGGATCGAGCCCGTTGGCAGGCTCGTCGAGGATCACCGTCGCGGGGTCACCGAGCAGCGCGGCGGCGACACCCAGGCGCTGGCCCATGCCGAGGGAGAAGCTCCCGACTCGTTTGCGTGCGACCTCGCCAAGGCCGACCAGCTCGATGACCTCCTCCACGCGGCCGCGCGGAATTCCGTGGGTCTGGGCCAGCGCGAGCAGGTGGTTGTAGGCCGAGCGCCCGGTGTGGATCGCGCGAGCCTCTAGCATCGCGCCGACCTCGTGCAGCGGCGCGGATAGATCGCGGTAGGAGCAGCCGTTGATCCTCACCGCTCCCTTGCTGGGCGCGTCCAATCCCAGGATCAATCGCATCGTGGTGGACTTCCCGGCCCCGTTGGGCCCCAAAAAGCCAGTCACGATCCCAGGCGCAACGGAAAACGTGAGGTCGTCCACAGCGACCTTCTCGCCATAGCGCTTGGTCACACCGCGAACCTCGATCACACCATCACCGTACGGTGACCAGCGCACCCGCGCAACGCCCTGAAGGACCATCTTCGACCTGTTGCAATGCGACTTAAGTCGCACGCGGCTACCACCAAAGGTCGCACGCGAGCTGATCCCGAAGATCGTTGAGTGCAGGATCTTGATGGGTTTCGTCCACGCATGGTCCCCGATGGCGTAATGGCACCTCAGAGCAGCGGAGTGCGTTGCAGGCCGGCGATCACCTGCCTAGTCGTCGGGGACATCGAGGCAGCGTAACTTCGTCGACGATTGCCGCTCGATCTGTGGGCGCCTTCCCCCAGCCAGCGTTTGCGCTTGGCCGCTACGCTCCCGTCAAGCTCACGCTGCCGGCGATCAACCAGCGCTTGGTGAGCGCGAGCCTGTGCAGCGCAGCATCTCTGGCATGAGACGGGCCTCCATCCAAGCCCTCTCGGGAGTGATGATCTCCGCTGAGGGAGGATGAATGTCGCGGAATCATGCGGTCATTATTCCCCGCCAGAACAAAATCCCAGCTAAGACACAGGTGAGATATTTCTCACAGTAAGAGAGCCCGCCCTCATTTCGGAGATTCGCTACAAAATTGACGACAAACCTAAGCGGTTTCTCATTGCCGGCTGATTTATGATTTACCTAAGCGGTTGATGCTGGCCGCGTGTTCTCTGCCGGAATCGCGCAAACGTGATCTCCGGCTCAGAGCTGCCGATCGGTCTGGTGGAGACTCCCTCGCGGCCTATCCCAGTCGCTCGCTGGGCGGGATGGTTGGCACTGAACCTGGTGCTCGCGCTGGCCTACGGGCTGCGGCTGTGGATGATCCACAATGTGCCGGGCAACGTCTTCTACGATGCGGCGGTGCGCAGCATGGGCACCTCCTGGCACAACTTCTTTTTCGGCGCGCTGGAGCCGGGCGGGACCGTCTCGGTCGACAAGCCTCCGGTGGACCTGTGGTTGCAGGTAACCACCACCAGCGTGCTCGGGTTCGGCCTCGTTGGACTGCACCTTCCCGAGGCACTCGGCGGCGTAGCGGCCTGCGGGTTGCTTTTCGGCGCCCTGCGGCGCCCGTTCGGCTTCGCGGCGGCACTGCTTTCGGCGCTCGCGCTCACCGTACTGCCGGCGTCGGTGCTGACCGCGCGCAGCGACACTATGGACTCTGTGCTGGCTGCGTTGGAGGTCGCCGCGCTCTGGTGTTCCTGGCGGTCCCTCGAGAGCGGGCGCATGCGCTGGTCGGTGCTAGCGGCCGCGGTGATGGGGGTGGCCTTCAACGTGAAGCTCTCCGAGATGTTGATCGCGCTTCCCGCTTTGACTTTGCTGTGGCTGTGGGCCGCCGCGCCCGGAACCCGCGTGCGTGTCGTGTTGGCTACGGGCGGCACGTTCCTCGTAGTCGCGCTGTCGTGGACGGCGATCGCGTCGCTGACTCCGACCGACCAGCGGCCATTTCCGGTCGGCTCCGCCAACGGCAGCATCTGGCACGTAACGCTCCTATATGACGGCCTTGAACGGCTCTCGAGCCACGGTGGGAAAGGGACGGCCGAAGGAGGAGTCGGCCCGCTGCGTCTACTGAGCGCCGGGCCGATGCAGTATTGGACATTGATCGGAGTCGCGTTGCTGACCACTTCGCTGCTGGGACTGCTGGCGCTTAGTGTGCTGCTCGCGCGGGGCCGCGAGCGAGTGAGGACAGCGCTGCGCGGATCGCCTGGACGGTTTGTCGTGGGGATCGTCGTGTGGTTTCTCACGGGTCTGGTCGCCTTCAGCGCGATGGAACGCCTGCAGGTGCGCTATCTCGAGGCGTTTGCGCCGGCGGTATGCGCCGTGTTCGGAATCTCGCTGAGCACGCTCTGGCGCGCCCGCCCGGACCGTCGCCGCGATAGCTCCGAGTGCCGTGAAGAACTGGGAAGTCATAGAGTCGTGGGGCTGCGTGTCTTCCTCGTATGTGTAGGGCTTGGACTGTTGGCGGTCTCGCTGAGCAAGGACGCGTACGTGATCGGCCGCGCCCGGTCAGACTCGCTTCTGAGCGACTTCGGCACACCGGCACTCAGCCTCTATCTGCGCTCCCACAACGATGGCGCGCGCTATGAGGTTGCGAGCGCCAACGTCAACGATGTCATCGGACTCGTGGCGCGCGACGGCCGGCCTGTCCTCATCCTCGACAGTGTGGACGGGCAGCTCATGCACACCAGGAGCTTGCGGGCTCAGGTGGCCGGTGGCCGAGTGCGGTTCTACTTGGACCCGCACGACTGCTACGCCAACCCCCACTGTCCCACCAACGATCGGTGGGCCTATACGCACAGCACGCCCCTCGCCGGCTATCCAGGGCTGCGGCGCTTTGACCTCCACCCGAGCGGGGCGTCGGCTACCTCAGCCGCCGATCGATCGGCATGGCGCCCCACAGCCGTCCGGGCTTCCGATCCGCCATCGTCTCCGCCGCGATGACGCCTGCCCGGATCGGCTGAGTGGATTCTCATGAATTGGGATGAAACCTGCGTCGGTGTCGTGGTGTCATAGATGGCGATGAGCGCGCGGCGACTGACGCGCAGGTCCCTGCTTGCGAGCATTGCGGCTGCGGTCGCTGGCGGAATAGTGCGTCCCAGGGGCGTCCTCGCGGCGCTGGCCGGTCCATCGCGTCCGGTGCTCGAAGAGCACTGGCTCGGGTGGCTCGGGCCCGGAGGCGCGACCGTCCGACTGGGGCGCGTGGCCGACCTCCTCGGCGTCGAGTGGCAGACCCCGGCTGTGGCGGCCGTAGAGCTGCGCTTCCGCGACGCCGACGGCAACTGGAGCCAGTGGGTCTCAGCGGGCGAGCACGGGCACGGACCAGAAGCGCCTTTCGCGGAGGGTAGACACGTGGGGGATCCGGTGTGGACGGGCGGCACGACGGTCGTGCAGGTCCGCGCCGGCCGGACGCTCAGTGGAGTGCGCCTGCACCTGGTGGACGTCAGCGATGGCGTGGGTGCGCGCAGACAGGTAGCGCTCGCCTCCACAGCGACGCTGGTGCTGGCGACGCCGGTGTTGAAGGCCGGCGCGGGGCAGCCGCCGATAATAGCCCGACGGGCGTGGGCGCAGGGTATCTCCCCGCCGGCGCGGGCGCCGGAATACGGGGTCGTGAGCATGGGGTTCGTCCATCACACCGATAATCCAAACGGCTATGGCTCGGGCGAAGTGCCCGCGATGTTGAGGGCGATCTATGTCTTTCACCGTTTCGTCAACGGCTGGAACGACATCGGCTACAACTTCGTGATCGACTCCTACGGGCGCATCTTCGAGGCGCGCGCCGGTGGTATCGACGAGCCGGTCGTGGGGGCCCACGCGGGCGGCTACAACATGGTCTCAAGCGGGGTGGCGGTGCTCGGCACGTTCACGAGCGTCGCGATCTCACCGGCCGCGCGCAGCGCGCTGGAAGAGTTGCTGGCGTGGAAGCTCTCGCTCCACGGAGTCCCCTCACAGGGCCGGGTGGTGGTCAAGGTCAACCCGGCGGGCGCCTCCTACAGCAGATACCCGGCCAACGCCCGCGTGCCGCTGCCGCGCATCGTCGGTCACCGCGACGCCGACACCACCGACTGTCCCGGCAACGTGCTCTACGGCGAGCTGCCCACGATCCGCACCGGCGTGCGAGGACTGGCGCCAAACCCAACGCGAGCGACGCTCGCGCTGCTCACACCGGCGGCCACGCCGGGCGCTCCACCCCCTCCAACCACGCCAGGTGCTCCCGCCGCTCCGACTACACCGGAACCAGTCGGCGCCCCCGGGACCGGCCCGGCCCAGGTGCTGGCCGGCGCCCTCGAACTCCTCGACGGCACTCCACTCGTCGGTGCGCCGGTGTTAATTCAGGCGCGCACGGTGAGCCACAAGGGGGAAGTTGTCAACGAGCGGACACTGGCCGAAACCACAACCGACTCGGAAGGGAAATGGGAGCTTGACGCAGCGCCGATCACCCCGGCCGCAGGCGGGATGTGGCTGCGGGCCCTCTGCCCCGGAGGCCCCGGGTTGGGCGCGGGCATCTCGGAACCGCTGCACCTCGCAAAGGGCGTCTCGTTCACCGCACCCGCGGCGAACCCGTAGGGCCGGCCGCCAGCCGCGTTTTCGACCCGTGCGGCGAGGTTGCTGCCATCGCCGGCACGCTGACGCCCAATACTGATCGCGGCGGCGACGGCTACCATCGCCACCTGTCTCGTCGGGATCATCGAGAACCTTCTGATTAGGTGAACCAGTACCGCCAGGGCTATTAATCATTTGTCAGCGTATTCGCTCCAGACGACAGCGGCCCAAATGAGACTACACTCATTCGCGTTTACACTCGTCGCCTGCCGTTAGCATCCATTCATGGCACTTCGCTCGCTTACTCGGGGAGCGCTCGCCATCATGGCGGTGACAGGGGGATCACCGCTAGGCGACCTGTCTCAGCCCGTGGGGGTAAGGAAATAGATCCGGGCTGGTGGTGCAGGTTCCCACGAGTACACACGCCATTCGCGACCGCGATAGCTCACCTTTCCGCTGCGAGGAATCCTCTTCGGGCCGGCATTGTCGGCGAGTCGCCTCCTCCCACCGCGCACGAAAACATAGCCCCCGCTTGAACCCCGAATCGTACCGGCGAGACGCTGGTAGTTCGCCGAGAGCGGCGAGAAGCGTGCCGCGATGTGCCGCAGGACGCTTCCCCACGCGGCGACCCGCACCTCTGCGCAGCTACGTCTCGTAAGCGCGCCGGATGGGACGGGCACAAACAGCACAGCTCGCAGAGTCCCGCTCGGGAAGGTCAGTGCGTCCAGCACATGCGTCTGGTAGGTGCTACCGGCAATCGCCACCGTGGCGCCGTCGGTCACAGAGAAGGGTGCCGGCTTGAGTGTCCCCATGACAAACGAGCCGCCCCGGTAGAGATCGATCGGGATGCCAGTGAAGTGGCTGACGAGCTTGACGTAGCCGAGATCGTCCTGCACCGACATCACGAAGTGCCCAATGATCCGGCCCCTGAAACGCAGCACGCCTGATATCGGAGCGATGATGTCTGGTCCGCCAACGTCAGCCAGGACGCGTCCGTGCGCCGAAACGCGCAGCCGCACGATGTGCCAGTGCGGCATGTAGACGATCGTATACACCGCTCTGTATACAGCCGCCAGGTTTGGGCTGGCCAACGCTGTGAGCAGTTCACGAGAGCCGGTTATATGAGCAACGTCTGCCCTGACCTCTTCGCTGCCGAACTCGCCGGAGTAGATCCGGTGCGCCACGAAACCATCGACGCTGGCCGCGGTGGCGGCACTCGCGGGGCCGCACGGACTCGCGGCGCTGGGCGGAGCGGTGGCGGCGTGGCCAGTGGGGAGGTCGAAGTCGATCTGGGTGGCGATGATCGCGCCCAGCAGCAGGGCCCCCAGCAGTATCAAGGAGAGCCGACGATATCCACGCGGGTACCGCGCACCCATCATATTCACATGTTTGCGCGGCGGGCTTAGCTCAACATGAGCAGCGCATGAGAACAATCACATATGAGCCTGCGGCCCAGCGCTCGCTTACAGATGAGCCAAGCCTTGTTCGAGCGTGCCGCCAGTGGGAGGCACAAGGCGCTGTCCGCGGGTACGACGCCCGCCGAGCACGTTCATCTCGAGGTAGTCGAGGTCATGCGAGAGCTTGGCATCGACCTGTCCGACCGCCGCCCTCAGCTTCTCACCCTTGAGCTTGCCGAGCACGCGGACACACCACCATTAGGCGCAAGAAGCGTCTAATGGCCGTCCAACGCGAAACCCCTCCCTGTCTTGAGGCTCCGATCAGCCGGTAGCCGACTCCCCACTCGTTGATGACCCAGCGTTCACCCCGCGGCGCAGAGCTTGCGGCGTAGGCGACTGGCGTGACTGTCGAGCGTTCGTGTGGTGCCGGGCGAGCAGTATCTCCATACGGTTTTTGGTAGCTCGTGCTTGTGAATACCCGTTGCGGGTCGCTCGCCAGGTGCAGCAGCTCGGACTCAAGGCGGCATAGCTCTACGCGTTCGCCTGCGAGGCTCACCGCATGGACGGCTGGTTCGATCATCAACTGGCCGACCTGTAGTGGCCCCGTTTGCTGGGTGCTGCCGGCTGCACGGCGCAGCAGAGTTCGTAGGCGTGCTCGTAGCTCCAGGTAACGGGCGGGGCGCGCGAGGAGCCTGCCTCAAAGGCGCACAGCATGTCGGTTCGGTTATGCGCGAACTAAGGACGACCACCGGGAGGTCCGGCAGATGAGTTGGTTGAGGTCCATCTCGCCGGTGAGTTCAGGGCGGCGGAGATGTATCTGCGCTTACTTCGGCGTCGCGGGGCTTCCAACACGAGTGTAGCCCCGACCGGCGCGCGCTAGCGTGCAAACATGCCCACACCTACCGCGTATCCGCAAACACCAAACCGCTACTCACTGCGATCCGGTTCCACGCATTGATGGCCGTAATAGCGAAGATCAGGTTGGCAAGCTCAGCCGCAGAGAACTCGGATGCCGCGCGCTCGTAGGCCGCGTCCGGCACGCCGCTCTCCCCGATCCTGGTGATCGCGTCTGTCAGCTCCAGTGCCGTGCGCTCGCGCTCCGTAAACAGCGGACTCTCGCGCCAGGCCGCCAGCGCATAGAGGCGCTGCTCGCTCTCCCCCGCCTTGCGCGCGTCACGCGTGTGCAAGGCGATGCAATAAGCGCAACCGTTGAGCTGCGAAGCGCGGATCTTGACCAGCTCTCGAAGCGCTGGGTCAAGCTCGATCGATCCATCGAACGCCGCCATCGCGCGATAGGCGTCGGGCGCCGTAGCCTTCAGATTGATGCGTTGATCCTCCATGGATCACATGCTATCCATCCGCGCAACGCGCGAGACACCAGGGCCTTCAGGCGATCCAATCCAGGCCGGGCTGTAAACAAAGTGCAAACATGCCCCACACCACTCGACACCAAAGACCCCAACGGCCTGGAGGGCGAATCCCTAGCAATAGAGCCAAGCTACCGACCGCACGACACCCCATAACACCCTCGGGGACGAATCACAATCCGCGTGTCGGGATTCGAGTCCCTCCTCCGCCATGTCGAGCGTTCCGCAATCTCGCCGTCTACGTTTTCACTTAACTTCAGGAATGCACGATCACAACGCGGGAGATCGTCACCGCCGCCCCATGTACGGGCGTGAGCGTGATCTTCACGCTCAGCGCCAGGCGACGGTGGCGGCGTAGCGCCTGCCGGCCTTTCGCGTCCAGGGGCACTGAGAAGGAGACGCTGCCCGCCGACAACGACGAGCGCACCAGTCGCCCGACACGCACCGGCACCGGGTGCCCCGCCTTGGCCAGCGAGGCGCCGGCGGCAAACAGGCCGACTTCCAGCCGCCCGCCGGAGCCGGCCTGGGACACCTTGATCGACCCATGCACTGTCGATCCGCGCTGGCTGCCGGCGAGCTTGAGCGCCCTGGATCCTCCTTCCAAAGGCGAGCCGGAGCCGGGGCTGGGTTCGCTTGGAGTCGGCGTTGTGGTCGTCGGTGTCGTGGTTGTGGTCGTCGTGGTGGGGGTTGTGCCGGTGCTGGCGCTTTCCACCACAATTTCGTATTTGGTGTAGTTGATGGCTCCGTCGTTGAAAAGGGTTGAGCTTTCGAACTTGTACGTCCCTGGTTGTTCGAACTTGCATGCGCCTTCCCATGCGGTCATGGCGCTCGCGGGTATACCGGAGCAGGCCGGCGCAGTGCCCGTCCACGAGACGGTCGCCGCGGTGGTCGCGTTGTCGGCGAACTTGACTTCGCCACCGGCGGGGATCGTGACCTTGCTTGCGGGTTCCGGGTTCGCCCCTGAGCCGGGGACTGCCCAACACGGCCATGCGGCCTCGACGCAGTTCTCGTTGACTTCGAGTTTCGCTTCAGACGGGGCGGCAGCGAGTGCGGGCAGCACGACCACCGCGGCTCCCATCAGCGCAGCGACGGCGAAAAGCAAAAGCGTGCGTAGTCTCATCGTACGACCACGCTCCGTGTGATCATCACCGCCGCGCCGTGCTTGGGTGTGAGCACGATCTTCACGGTGAGCGCCAGCTTGTGATGATGGTGCAGCGCGCGCTTGGCCGCTGCGTCGAGCGAGACCGTGAAGGACACCGTGCCGGCGGGCGCCGAGGAGCGGACGAGCCGCCCGACGCGCGAGCTACTAGGTCGTTTGACCTTGGCCAGCGAGGCGCCCTGGGCGAGCAGTTCGACTTCCAGGCGCGCGCCACCGTCGGCGGCGGGGATCTGGACCGTGCCATGCACAGCGTCACCATGTTGAGTGTTTGCCAGCGCGAGCATCGCTACGGGGTGGCTCGCCGGCGGCGGAGGCGTTTCCATCGAGCCCGACGTAGTGACCGTGGATGGGACTGTGCTCGTGGAGGGCTGGATGGAGGTCGTGGCCGTCGGAGTCGTAGTCGGCATGGTCGCGGTCGGCGTCGTCGTCGTGGGTGTGGTCGGTGTAGTGGTCGTCGGCGTTGTCGTCGTCGGCGTAGTGGTTGTGGTCGACGTGGTGGAGGTTGTGCCAGTGCTGGCGCTTTCGACCACAATTTCGTATTTGGTGTAGTTGATGGCTCCGTCGTTGAACATCGTCGAGCTTTCGAACTTGTACGTCCCTGCTTGTTCGAACTTGCATTTGCCTTCCCATGGGGTCATGGCGGTCGCGGGTATACCGGAGCACGTTGGCGCAGTGCCCGTCCACGAGACGGTCGCAGCGGTAGTCGCGTCGTTGTCGGCGAACTTGACTTCGCCACCGGGAGCGATCCTGACTCTGCTCGCGGGTGGCGCGTACAGCCCCGATCCTTGGGCTGCCCAACACGGCCAGTTGGGCTCTTCGCAGTTCTGGTTGACTTCGAGCTTCACTTCGGACGGGTTGGCAGCGAGCGCGGGCACGATGGCGACCATAGCTCCGAGCACGGCTGCTACGGGTAGGTAACGCTTACGCAGCTTCACAATCTCAGCCCACCTCTCAATCGAATACCCAGTCCCCGCGTGCTCTCGCAAAATGAAGCCGATGCACGCTCTAGCCACCCAAGACTCCGGCCCGGCGCGATCCTTCCCGGCAGCTCCTCCCGGCGCCTCCCGCGGTGCATCTTCCAGCGATCGAGAGGTGACCGCGCGCGCGTTCGGCGCTACAGTCGCAGGGCGGGATCGATCGTCGCGATGACGCCAGGATCGCTCCGCCACCACCAATGCGCACCCTGGACCCACAGTCGCTGACGCAACACGTGGACCGGCTCTACCGCGCCGCGTGGGCGCTGTGCGGCTCGCGAGAGGACGCCGAGGACCTAGTGCAGGAAACCTTCGCGCGCGTACTCACCCGACCACGCGTGCTGAGCGGCGACGACGATCTGTACTACCTGATGCGCGTGCTGCGCAACACATTTCTCACGAGTCGCCGCACTGCGAGCCGGCGGCCGGTCACGGTGGCCACGCTCGATGACATCAGCGCGGCTGACCCTCGGCGGCTGGGCCAGCCCGAGCGGGCGCTTGAGATGCAAGAGGTGTACGCCACGATCGCGACCCTGTCGGAGGATCGTCGTCTCGCGCTGGTGGCCGTGGACGTGCTCGGTCTCTCCTACCGGGAAGCCGCCCGGGCGCTGCACGTGCGCGAGGCGACGATCACGACCAGATTGTTCCGGGCCCGCGAGCAGGTCGCCAAGCAGCTGGCCTCCGAACCGGACGTGCTCACGCCGCGATCGCCCACACAAGATTCTCCTGATTTCACGGACGCTCCTACCCCCCGCCATCCCCCGAGCCAGACAGTCCACGGGAATGAGACGCGACCAACCGGAGTCTTGCCGAGTAGAGGAACCCCATGACTGAGACGCCCCCCCATATCGACGACCACCAGCGGCGCATCGCCGAGCTGTTGCACTCCTTTGACGCGCCGGCGCCGGAGTCGCTGCACCGGCGGATCGAGTCGCTTGTGGCGACTCACCAGGATCATCGCTTCGCGCGGCGCTCTTCCCGGCGCCGGTTCTCTCCCCTGAGCCTCGCGGGCGCGGGTGCAGCGACCGTGGCTGTCGTGGCGGTCGCGATCGTGGTCGGTCTCTCCGGTGGTGGCAGCGGCACTCCCACGCTGAGCGTAGACCAGGCAGCCGCGCCGACGCTGCGCCCGGCGACACTTCCCGCGCCGGCCGAGAGCGCGACTCACCAGGCCCAACTTGCTGCCGCGGTCGACGGCGTGCCCTTCCCCTACTGGGGTGAGCGCTTCGGCTGGCGCAGTACCGGAGCGCGCGCCGATCGGATCGAGGGGCGCACTGTCACGACGATCTTCTATGCCAACGGCGCCGGGCAGCGCGTCGGCTACGCGATTTTCGCGGGAACCCCAGCGCCCCGGACCGGTGGCGTGATCGCATGGCGTGGAGGTGTCTCCTACCGACTGCTCACCGAGAACGGCGCTTCGGTGGTGACATGGCTGCGCAATGGCCACCTCTGCGTGGTCGCCGGCCACGGTGTCTCCACCGCCACGCTGCTACGGCTGGCCAGCTGGAGCGATCGCACCGCGACGATCTCCTGAGCGGCGCGAGAACCCGTCCAGCCGAGAGCCCCCGGATTGCGACTCCACCGACGCCCGGAAGGTTCGCGGCCTCAGCGGTGTCTGTAGGTAGAGATGAGAGTCACGCGCCCTACCACCCCGATGTTCGGAGGAACCATGAAGCGAACATACATCTCCTTGGCCGTTGTCTTGGCAAGCGCGGCAGCCGTGGCGACGGTCGCGAGCGCGCATTCGGGTGTCCCGACCGCGCGCTCGAGCAGCAGCGCCACCGTCCAGCTGCGCCACACTGGCCTCGGCAGCATCCTCGTCAGCAGCTCAGGCCGCACGCTGTACGAGTTCACCAGGGATCACGCCAACAAGAACATCTGCGCGAGCATCAGCGGGTGCTCGGAAGCATGGCCGTCGCTGAGGGCAAGCGGTAGGCCGACGGCTGGCTCGGGCATCAAGGCTTCGCTGCTGTCCACAACCAGTGGCAAGCAGGTTACCTATGCCGGTCACCCGCTCTATACCTACAGCGGAGACAGCGGTCCGGGAAAGACCTCCTACGTCGGGGCGAAGCAGTTCGGGGGCACGTGGTACGCGATCAACGCCTCCGGAGGCGCAGTCAAGTAGGAGAGCCGCCGTGCGGGTGCCAAAGACCCGGCGCCCCGCACGCTCATGGACCCGGCGCCCCGCACGCTCATGGACGCCGGGCAATCCCCGGCGTCGCTTCCGGTCTGCGTGCTGCGCTTGCACGTGACCATCGCTCGGCGGGCTAGCTTTGCCTTCTGCGCAAGTGCACTGCGCTGCCGGGCTCAGCTGCCGTCGGGGGATGGCGCGATCTCACCGCGGCCGGCCTGTTGCAGGTCGGCCGGCAGGGGCGCGGCGGCAGCGCGGGCGAGGACGGTCAGGCCGATACGCCAACGGATGATCGCGGCACGTTGGGCCGCCTGCGTGTTGGGCAGATCGCCGAGCTCGCCATCAGCGAGGCCGGAGGCAAGCGCGCTCAAGTAGGCATCCTCGAATACGTACGTATGGGCGTAGCCGGCATTTAGAGCGCGCAGTTGGGCGGTCGGCGGATCGACCGCGGCGATGTCGACTGCGTATGTCGCAAACCGGTGCTCCAGCTGGCCCATGCGCCGGGCGGCCTCGCCGGGCGTAATGCGTCGCTCGTCAAACGCGTCGAGGATTGGGTCGGCGCGGTTCAGGAGCGCATTGACGGCAAGCCTGATCGGCTCGACTTCGCCCAGATAGCGCTCAATCGCTGAGCGTTGCGTACGTTGGCTTGTGGCTGGCGACCCTGCGTTGCTCGCGCATCCGCAGAGCGCTAGCACGCACAGACAACCGGCGGCCAGCGACCCGGGGAGTGTCACATCTGAGTATCGGGCTCTCGCGTCGCGCCTCCAGCGCGTGGAGACGCGACGATCCTTGTGCCGCACGGCCCGTCGCTGGCTCAGTAGCCGTAGCCGCCGCCACTTGAGCCGCCGCCGCTTGATGATTCCGGTTCCGCCGTGGGGGCCGTGCTCGCTGGGGCGCTGGCGGCGCTGGTCGTGACGGCGCTCCAGGTGCCCACGTCCTTGATGCCCTGACCCTTGTCTTCACCTGGCTGCTGGTCACTCGTGAACGTATAGAGGGGCGTGCCCTTGTATGTGACCTGCACGGTCCCATCGGGGCGCTTCACGGTTCCGAGCGAGCCGACTTCGCCGCTGGGGGCGCCGGACGCCACCGTGAGGGGGTGCCAGACACCCAGACAAGCTGAGCTGGTGCAAATGAACTTACCGTTCTGCTCGCCGCTGAGGTGATACAGCGTCATTCCCTGACTGTCGACCAGGATCGTGCCGAGCGTCGGGTTGGAGGCGGTCTTCACGACGACGGCGTTTGACGAGCCGCTGCTTGTCTGCGCGGCGGGCTGTGTACTGGCGGCCGCGCTGGTCGTCGTGCTGCTGGATGAGCTGCTGCCGCAGGCAGCGATCAGGAGCGACGCGGCGATTGCCGGTAGAGACAGCTTCAGTAGGTGACGCATGTGTGTTCACTCCTGTGGCAAGTAGGGCACCGTGGGGGTGCGTGTGGGTCCTGCTGTACTGATAAGGACTCCGGGGTGCCACGTTCCTTCCGGGGCGCACTGACGAGACGGGCAGCATCTGCCGCGACCGGTCGCGAGCTATTTGACAGTCAGGTGCCTTGCGCTCCGGTCATACGCTGTCCACGGGCCAAGCGGTAGGAGCTGCCGGCCGGTCAAGTCGTTAGTAGCCGTATTCGGGCGTCGGGCTGGGCGTGGTCGGCGTTGCGGGAGTGGTGGGCGCTGCAGGGCTGGTGCCGCTCGTCGCGGACAGCACGTGCCAGGTCCCGCCGAAGCTGTGGATGCTCTGGCCGTTCGCTTCACCCTTGGCGTGGTCCCCCGAGTAGTGGTACAACGGCAGCCCGCCTAGCGTGACCTGCAACACTCCGTTGCTGCGCCGCAAGACCGCCAGGCGCCCATGCACACCCGCTCCGGCCTTGAGCTTGGTCTCACTTGAATGCACGGTCAGCGGCGGCCAGAACTTCAGACATCCGCTGCTCTTGCACAGGAGATGATGCGTGGTCTCTGGACTCAAGGCATAGAGCGTGCGTCCTTGTGCGTCGACCACGACCTGCTCGCCGAGCTTTGAGTTCGACGACGAGCCAACCGTAATGGCGCCGCCGACTGCCAGTGCAAGCGCGGCGAGTGACGCGGCGAACACCAGCGTCACGGCCGCGATCCCCATGACGAGACCCGCGGATCGGCGATGCCGGGACGATCGCGCAATTTGCTTCTCCTGTGAACCGTTCATCGAAGTCTCCCTTTGTAGTGGGCGTTGCCTACAGTGACGCCGGCAACGCCCACAACCTTCCGCGAAACGCTGTCTCAGTGCAGCAGGCGCAGCGTGTTTTCACCATCGTCTACGTAGTAGATGCCCTTTCCTGACGGGGCGATGACCAGGCCGAACAGCGATCCGGCGCCGGTCTTCTTGTCGGCTGTTTGTGCGATCACCTGCTTACCGGCTGGGGTCGTTTCGACAATGTTCCCATCACCGGCGTTGGTCGTCAGGATGTTGCCGTTCGGGGCAATTGTCAGCCCGAGTGGCTGATTGAGCAGTCCGCCTTCGGACACGGTGGTGCCGCCGTCTGGCGCCGCGGTCGTGCGGGTGCTCGCGTTGGGGATGGCGGAGATGCGGTTATCGAGCGTGTCGGCGAGATACAGCGTGCCGTTGCTCGCGAGCGCGACCCCTGTCGGCCCGATCACGAGGGCTTCCGGATCGTCGCGCCACGGGATCTTGTTGGCGATCACCTGTTCGCTTAGAACCTTCGGCGGCTGGCCGACTCCCGATTGCAGGCGCAGGCGCAGCACGGTCGAGTCCTTGACCGTGTGGACGCCTTTAGCTGCTCCACCGTTCAGAGCGTTGCTCACGAAGAGCGTCGTTTCGTTGCCCTGGCTCGTCGAGGCCATGTCCCACGGTCCCGCGATCTGTGGACCGGAGATCGTGCTCACGGGCTTGCCGTTCGATTCGAGCACGATCAGGCATCCCAACTTTGCGGTGGCCGACTTGCCGTTGGCGGTCGGCAGGCTTCCGACGACCACATAGCCACCGGGCAGCACGCTCAACGCCGTCGTGAGTCCCACGCCTCCGGGGCAACTGCCCGGCAAAGAGCTCGCACTGGTAGTCGAGAACAGCGATTGACTGCCGCTTGGACTGATCTGGACGATCGTCGTGCCCGTCCCTTGATTGTTGGCCTTGCTGTTGAAGTTGCTGACCAGCAACTGCCCCGCCCTGAGCTTGCCGGTGCTCGTCGGCACGAGCACGATCCCGTAGGGATTGACGTCGCCGTCGTTGGCCGGAACCGTTGAGGCGACCGTCGAGACGGTCCTCAGCGGTGTGAGAAACGAGGTGCTGGCGGGCGTAGTGGCCACTGGCGCGGATGCGCTCGTGGTGGCCGAGCTGGACGTGCTGCTTTTGGAGCCGCCGCATCCAGCTACGACGAGCGCTACGCCAGCGAGCGCAAGAATTGACGATCTGGGCACTGGAGGTATCTCCTGTCGGTCGATATCGGGGGATGAGACTGCGTGTCGCGGCGGCCACCCTTTTGGCCGACGACATCTCGCGATGCCTTCGTCGCGCCATCGGCAGCGGCCACGGCACAGCCCGCCGTCACGGCGTTGCCAACATGGACTCCGACCTGACCGGATTACTTCCCAGCCGGTCTCCGACCCTGTCCGCGCGTGCCGATTGACCGCGTGCTCGGTCGCACACCCAAGGAGATGGCTCGCCTACACTCACACGGACCGTTGCCGAGTGGCACATGAAAGGCGGCCCGATCTGGTTCTGTCGGGGAGCCCAGCTTTGCATTAGCGTGGCCACGCATGAGCAGACCCAAGTACCGGGTTGCGCCCCAGCATCGCGCTCCGTCCACCCCACCGCCCGAGATTGAGTGACGGCCGCCCGATGAAGCGCGTTCTCATCGCCGGTGCCAGTGGCTTCCTGGGTCGCCACATCGTCTTAGAGGCGAGTTCGCGTGGCTATAGCGTTCGCGCGCTGATCCGCGATCCCGACAAGCGCGAGCTGATCGAGAGCGCCGAGGAGACAATCGCCATCGATCTGCTTGACGGCGGTGCGCGATTGCACGACGCGCTGGCCGGAGTGGATGTCGTGGTCTCGGCAGCCGGGCAACCGTGCACGCTTCAGCGCATTGCCGATCGCCGCTCATTCCGCCGCGTCGATCATCCAATCAATCGTGCGCTCCTGGATGCGGCGATCCCCCGTGGCGTACGGAAGTTCGTATACGTCACGGTCCTCGCTGGCCCTGAGCTTCGCGAGCTGGACTATGTCGCCGCGCACGAGGAATTCGTCACGGACCTGAAAGCAAGCGCCATCGACCACACAGTGGTACGAGCCAACGGCTTCTTTTACTCCTATCTCGATCTGCTCGACTTCGCGCGGCGGGGCTTGGCGGTTAGCTTCGCCGATGGGAGCGCACGCAGCAACCCGATACACGAGGCCGACCTCGCCGTTGCCTGTGTGGAGGCGATCGAGAGCGAGTCGCGGGAAATCGACGTCGGCGGCCCCGAGATCGTTACAAGGCGGGAAGAGATGGAGCTGGCCTTTGCCGCCGTGAGCCGCAATCCGCGTGTGCTGCGAATTCCCGGGCCACTCTTCAAGGCCGTGCTTCCGCTGATCCGCCTCGGCGATCGTCGCCGCGGCGAGATGCTCGACTTCCTCGCCGCGATCAGCGGCGTGGATGTGCTCGCGCCGCAGCATGGCAGCCGGAGACTCGGCGACTACCTGCGCGAGCACGCATAGCTCTGCCCAGTCCTTGCTGTTCCGGTGGGCGCATGCGCCCACCGGCCGGGCCGCACATGTGCGGCCCGGGACAGCGCCGCATGCGGCGCTGTCTTTCCCGAAATGGATGCATGATCGTGGCGCGGGTCTGACACCTGCATAATTGACAGACGGCTACCCTGGAGGCACCCTATGAAGCTGCTCTTCACACCCGTGAGCATCGTCTCCGGGCTCATCGCGGGCTTGGTTGGCAAGAAGCTGTTCGAACGCGTGTGGGCCCTGGTTGACAAGCACGATCCCCCACAGCCCGATCAACGTGGGGTTCCCTGGCCGAAGCTCGTCGCGGCGCTCATGATCGAGGGTGCCGTATTTCGCCTGGTCAAGGGCGCCGTCAACCACGCTGCCCGCGGCTGGTTCGCTGGACTTACCGGCAGATGGCCCGGGACGGAGGCCAACGAGCCGCGTCATGAGTAGCAACGCCGCTTGACGGGTATGGTCCGAACATGCTGAGCGTTGAGCAGATCGAGGAGTGGCTCGGCCAAGAGGTGGTGGACGCCGAGGGTGAGCGCGTGGGCAAGCTCGAGGAGGTCTATTACTCCACGGGAACCGACGAGGCCGTAATTGCACTCCTCAAGAGCGGCATGTTCGGTCGTCACACGAGCTTGGTCCCACTTATCGGCGCCTCCGTGGGAAGGGACTATCTGAGGTTGGCCTATTCCGCAAAGCAGATCTCCCAAGCGGGCTCTGAGGTTGAGGCTCGCGAGATGTTGGACGCCAATGCCGCTCGGCAGTTGGGAGGCGGCTACGGGGTCGATCTCCCAGACGAGGATCTGGAGAGCGCCACGTCGATCAATCGACGCGCTCGCTCCACGCGGGAAGCTGAGCAGAAGGCCAACGAGCTCGACGAGCAGGCACGCCGGCGAGCCGAGGAGGCCGGCGAGGCACACAGCACCGCCCAAGACGCAACCGAGCTGGCGAGGCGCAAGACCGAGGAGGCTGAGCAAGCCCGCACCGAGGCCGAGCAAGCTCACGCACGCGCGGAGCGCATCACTCCGCCTTAGCTGGAAGCGGCCTGGTGCTACTTGGCCAAGCTCGGCCCGGTCCGGTTGCCTGCACCCATACCTCCTGTCCGGCCAGGAGCACGAGATCTCCGGGCACTCGCACCAGCATCGTCTCGGCGTCGGGATGATCCAGCCTGAGGTGGGCCAGTCCGTCGTGCCCGTGATAGCGAAGCTCGATCACCATCGCTCGCGTCGCCCCGCCTGTGGCCTTGAGGTGGAGCATCAGTTGCTCGGGACGCAACAGCAGACGCGACGGGCCATCGGGATACCGACGCCCGTTCCTGTGTAGACGCACGTTCCCAAGTGCGCAACGGGCCTGATCGCCCTCTGTGTGGGCAGCCAGCACGTTGGCCTCGCCGATGGAGGTGGCGGCGGCGAGGTCGGCGGGATCGCGATACAGCGCACGCGGATCGTCACGAGCGACCACACGACCGCCCTGAAGCACCGCGATCTGATCGGCAAGCGCCAGCGCCTCGCTCTGGTCGTGGGTGACGAGCACAGCGGTGGTGGCGGCGTCGGCGAGGATACGCGCGACGTCGCGACCCAACTCGGCCCGCAACGAGGCATCCAGTGAGCTGAAGGGCTCATCCAGCAGCACGACGCTCGGGCGGATCGCAAGGGCACGCGCAAGCGCCACCCGTTGTTGCTGGCCACCGGAGAGCTGATGTGGATAGCGTCGCTCCAGGCCTCCTAGCCCGACCAGCTCGAGCAGCTTCCCCACGGCCGAGCGATCCCCCCGCGCCAGTCCGAACCCGATGTTCCCACCGACCGTGAGGTGAGGGAAGAGCGCGCCGTCCTGTGGCACGTAGCCAACACCGCGGTACTGGGGACGCACGCTCCTGTGCCCATCGTCGAGCAGCCGACCGCCGATATCGATCGTGCCGCTGTCAAGACGCTCAAAGCCGGCGATCAGTCGCAGCATCGTCGTCTTGCCGCTCCCCGACGGGCCCAGCACCGCCGTGATCGAGCCAGCCGGGACCGTCAGCTCAACATCCATGAGGACCGGCGTGTCGCCGAAGCTCTTCGACACCCCCACCAGCTCGATGACGCTCATAGCGGCGCGAGCTGAGGCTGTGCGCCACGAGCGCGATCGAACCACAACGCGAGCACGATCGCGGGAAGCGCGGCGAGAACGATGATGATCAGCGCGTAGGGGGCGGCGGCGCCGTAGGCGACCTCGCTCTGGTAGGCCCAGAACTGGGTGGCGAGCGTCTGCACTCCGATCGGGGCAAGCAGAAGCGTGGCGGTGAGCTCGGTGACGGCGAACAGAAACACCAGGCAGAATCCCGCCAGGATCCCGGGCACGAGCAGCGGCAGGGTGACGCGCAGAAAGACGGCGATCGGCCCCCGACCCAGGGACTCCCCGACATCGGCGAGACGCGCCGGCGCCTGGGCGACCGACGCTCTTATGCACACGAGCGCCAGCGGGAAGTGCATGATCGCGTAGGCGACGATCAACAGCAAGCTCGTCTGGTAGAGACCGTACTCGTAGCGGGTGGCGAAGAAGACGAGGCTGAGGGCGATCACCACTCCGGGGAGAGCGAGCGGGATATACGTGCTGCGCTGGAGCATCACTCTGGGAGCGCTGGAGCACCGAAAGGTCATCAGCGCGACCGGCAGCGCCAGCGTGACGGCGGCGCCAGCGCCAAGGACGCTGTAGATCAGCGAGTTCCACGTTGCCTGTCCGAGAGTCGCGGCGGCGGGCAGCGTCGTGTGCTGGCTCTGCACCATCCAGTAGATGACAGTGCCGAGCGGAAAGCCGATCGCAAGTGCCGCAAGCGCTCCCAGGGCCAGCAGGATTGGGATTGTCACGCGTCCCAACCGGGATCTCACGGCGGCTCTGGATGGCGCGATGCGGGTTGCGGCGCGACTCGGCACGAGCCCGTCCACGGCGAGCACGAGCAGCGCGAGGCACACCAGCGGCACCGACAGGGCGCTGGCCGCGCGACTGTCAAACTGGAACTGGGTGAAGATCTCCGTGGTGAAGGTCTGGTAGCGCACGATCTCAAACGTCCCATACTCGGAGATCGTGGTGAGCGCGACCAGTACGCATCCACCCACCACGGCGGTGCGAATCAGCGGCAACGTCACTCGCGCAAAGGTTCTCAGCCTGCCGGCGCCGAGGCTGTGCGCCGTGTCCTGCATCGCGGGGTCAGACCGCCTCAGCGCGGCGGCTACCGGCAGGTAGACGAGCGGGTAGGTCCCGAGCGCCATCACCAATGTGGCTGCCATGAGCCCGCTCATCTCTGGGAAGGCGGTGTGCCAGGTATAGCCCACCACGTCATCGGGAATCGCGATCGGCAGCACCAGCAGCACCGTCCACAGTCGTCGTGCCGGAAGCCGCGTGCGCTCCGTGCACAAGGCGGTGGCAACCCCGAGGGCGGCCGCGAAAGCCACAACCAGCAGCGTGAGCACAACCGTGTGCCGCAACAGGAGAAACGAACGCGCGCGGAACAGCACGTGGTGGATCTCAGCCCAGCCGGCCGTATGCGCGTCGAGCGCGAGGAGCGCAAGCGGAGACAGCAGTGCCCCGGCGATGCACGCCCCGATCACAACTGGTGCGCGACCCCGGCCGATGCGCCGCTTGCGCAAGCGCCCGGAGACTGGTGCGGTCAGGATGCTCGGGTCGAGAACCTCGTTCATGAGCAGCCGCTACCTATTAGATCAGCCCTGCTTCTTCGAGTAGCGCCTTCGCGTCGAATCCTGTGCCTAGCTCAGCCGGGGTAAACGACGTTGGCTGCAACTTGCTGAGGGGAGTCAGCTCAGCATTGGCGGCCACCCCCGGGTGAATCGGGTACTCGAAGCTCTCGCTTTCGGCGAGCACCTTCTGCCCGGCCACACTGGTCATGAAGCTCACGAGCTTCTGGGCGGCTGCCTTGTGCTTTGAAGACTTCAAGATGCCCACACCCGAGATGTCCTCCACATAGCCCGGATCGTGCGCAGCGAAGTAGGCAATGTTTGATTTCACCGAACCCTTACCGACCTCGGCTACCAGACGGTAGTAATAGTAATGATTAATGAGCCCCAACTCGCTCACTCCCTGACTGACGTCTCTCGTGATGGTCTCATTGTCTGGGACGTTGTCATTGCCGGCCGCATTGATCTCGAGTTTGATCAGCCAGCGCAACGCGGCGCGGTGGCCCTTGGCCCTGTCGATCGAGCTCACGACCGGCCACAGGTCAGTCTCGTCCGGGGCGATCTCGATCTTTCCAAGCCACTTCGGGTCGCCGAGTTCCATCACCGACTTTGGCAGTTCTGAGGGCTTGAGCTTGCTGGTGTTGTAGATGAGCACGCTGATACGGGCCGACACCCCCGCCCAATCGCCGTTGGCGGCACTGTCCTGCCTGGGCACGTTGGCGAGCGTCGAGGAGTCCACTTTGCTTAGCAGACCCTGATCGTTCAGCTGTTCGAGCCAGTTGGAGTTCTCCGTGTAGAAGACGTCGGCCGGCGATAGGTCGCCCTCTTGGGTGATCTGAGCGGTGAGCACATCCTCGTCGTTGTTGGCAACTCGCACCTTGATACCGGTCTGCTTGGTGAAGGCAGCGATCATCGCGTCCGTGGTCTGCTCGTGCTGTGCGCTGTAGAGGGTAAGGGTCGTGCCCGAGCTGCCCGACACCGCGGCGATCCCACATCCCGAGGCCAGCACGGCGGCTGGCAGAGTCAGACACATTCCGAGCAGAATCACTCGCCACGGACGCTTGCCGATTGAGCAGGCCACGTGCTTCATCGCCCACGCCGTTCTGATGGCTCGGTGGCGCATACTCGCTCCTGCCCCATTTCAACCCTCCAAAGACAGTGATCGTTCGGGCCCTTCGACGTTTGGGCCAGCGCAACGGTAGCACGGTTTAGGGCCACCTAACTACGGTTCAGACGGCTCTCTGGCGGCATGGGCCGATCTCAAGGCCCAACTTGTCACCTCAGACTCGGTCTGAGCGAGCCATCTATGCCGTGGCGGGCGTGTTCGTCCCCTTGACCACCGTGTCGGTAGGTCGCTCGGGCGCGACGTCCGCGACCCTGGCGGCCTGCTCGCCACGCCGCCGGGGTCGCCACACCCGCACGTACTGCGCGGCGATGTAGGAGCCGATCACGAGCGCGAGCGCGATGAACTGACCGATGAACGTCTCCCAGTTGTTGAACAGCGAGAACCAGGTACCCATCCAGCCGGGGATCGACAGGCCTTGTATTTCTGTGGTTCCGATCCAGCCGGCGAGCTGCATCTCGTTGACCTCCTCACCAACCGATACGAGCAGCACGAACAGCAGCATCACCCCGGTGATTATCAGCAGGCGCTTGTACGGAAGGCGCTGGTGCAGCGCAAAGGTGAGCACGCCGGCGGCGGCGGTGAACAGCAGGCCGATCGTGACGCCCTCGAGCACGACACTGGATCCGTAGAGCTCGCGCAGGTTCTGCAAAAATATGACGACCTCAAAGCCCTCGCGATACACGGAAGTGAATCCGAGCAGGGCAAGCCCGAGCAGCATACGTCGCCTGTTCGTGTCTGGGTCGGATGAGAGCAAGCCGCGCCTGCGTTTGTGGTGACTTGAGATCCAGCCGGTCCAATACATCTTGTGGAAGAACCAGTTCATCACGAGCAGGAGCACGATCAGCGCGGGAATCCCAGTGGCGGCCTGTACATCGAACTCGCCGCCGTGAAACTGGCCTATGAGCCAAATCACGACAAACCAGGTACCCACCGATGCGAGCAGCGCGGTGGCGCCACCCGCGACGACGGGACGCCGATAGATGCGATTGGCGCCCAGGAAGCTCGCCGTGACGGCAGCCAGCACGAGAATCGTCTCAAGTCCCTCCCGCAAAACGAGGATCGCGCTGTCGATCACGACCGTCGCCGTGTTCAGACGGTGCCCGGCCGGCAGCGCGGTCGGGTCGGTCGTCCCCCCACGAGCATGCCAGCCGAGCACCACCGCGGCCACGCACACACCGAGCACGAGTGCCGTCCATACGTAGAAGCTCGTGCGTTCGCCCACACGCTTCGTCGCGCGCAGATCGCTTTGCTCAGTGCTTGTCTGTGCGCTCATTTTCACCGACTCCTTGGAAACCCGACCTGGTAGCTAGGCTTTACAACCGGGACGCTACCACAACTTAGGGTACCCTAAGTATCCCGTCCTGATCCCGCTCGTCGGCAAGAAACCTTGCAACCCTTTCCGTGTGATGCATCTTGCAATCCGACCTGATACTTTGACTCGCGTTCGTGCCGAGTCCTTGTCCCCACGGGGTGAGGAGCGGGGGACCCAGTGCAGCCGAGAGGCTGCGGGGGCGAATCGTCACAGTTTGTGGCGTAGCGCAAGTGCGCGAGCCCGACAGCTAACCCCGTAGGCGCCCTGAGATAACCGAAAGGACGCTTTTCACATGCCGGGATTCCCGCGTGATCTCGCTGTTGCCGACCCCTGGGATGCCTCGCTCAACCGCTCGCGCGCACGTCGTGACCGGGCTGAGAAGAAGGCCACCCGCTCCCCCATGCGTCTCGCCAACCTCGTGGACGCCCGCAACCGCCTGCCCTCGCCCCGCAATCTCGCCGACAGCGAGCCTTGGGAGCGCTCAACGCTGCGCTCGCGGACCCGCAGACGCGCCTCGGAGATCCAATTTGTCCCCACCGCGACCCGCGCGCGTCGCGTGTCGCTGGGCACACTCATCGCGATCGCGGCCGGACCGGCTGCCGGTCTCGCCGACGCCAACGGAGTCTCCCAGCCGACCACGCCCGCTCCCACACCGGAGCCGACGACCACCACAACTCACTACATCACGCTCGAAAACGGCAGTGAAGGTCGCCAGGTTCGACTTTTGCAAGGCGCTCTGGACATACATGAGGATGGCATCTTCGGCTCCCAGACCGAAGTGGCCGTGCGCGCCTATCAGGCCAGCCACGGGCTTGAAGTGGATGGCATCGTGGGACCCAAGACGAGCGCGGCGCTGGCAGAGAACACGCCACCGATCGCGACGAGCGCGGTGCTCACCGAAAACTCACCCGCTATCCTGCCCAGTACGAGCACAGAGGCGGCCACGCTGGCCAGCACACCGGTCGCCGACACCACCCCCAAGACCGCCGTCGCGTCCACTCCCGCGGTTAGCCCAATCGTGCGACTGCAGGAATCGCTTGGCGTTCAAGTCGATGGCACCTTCGGCCCGGAAACCGAGGCCGCGGTCAAGCACGCGCAGGCGCTCCACCACATCGGAGTCGATGGTGTCGTGGGAGCGGAGACCTGGCGAGCACTCGGGCTACGCGAGCACGGCAAGCTCAGCCAGACGCTTTTCCCGGAGCGTCGTCACGCCCACTCAGACGCAACGGCCGCATCGGAGGGCCATGTCGCGACCGGCTCCCCAAGCACAGGGGGCGAGTCCGCCACAGACCCCGCAACCTCCTCGGCCGGCGCAACACCCGGCACAGCCGCGACGAGCGGGTCAAGCGATGGCGGCAATCCGGTGGCGCGCCTGCAGCAAGCTCTGCACCTCGACGCCGACGGCCAGTTCGGACCGCAGACCGAGGCGGCCGTCAAGCGCCTGCAAGCACGTGACGGTCTGGCCGCCGACGGTGTCGTTGGACCGGAGACATGGCGGGCGCTTGGGATCAGCGAGGACGCGACCTTGCACCCGCAGCCCAGGCTGATGCCCAGCACGACGAGTGCCACCGGCGCGGCGGGCAGCGGTAGTGAAAGCAGTAGCTCAGGCGGAGAATCGTCAGGCGTGGTGGCTCGCGTGATCGCCGCAGCCGATGAAATCGCGACGCGACCCTACGTCTACGGCGGCGGGCACGGCTCGTTCGAGTCCGCCGGCTATGACTGCTCGGGCTCCGTCTCCTACGCCCTGCACGGCGGTGGCCTGCTCAGCTCACCGGAGGACTCATCGGGCCTAGAGTCCTACGGAGAACCCGGACCAGGTCGCTACATCACGATCTATGCCGACGCCGAACACGCATGGATGACGATCGACGGACGACGCTTTGACACGGTCGCGCTACAAGAGACCGGCAATCGCTGGTCTGACGCGATGACCTCCACCGCGGGCTTCGTGGTACGCCACCCGGCGGGGCTGTAGCTCCAGCGCAGCGACACAAAACCAGAAACGGGGGCCGCTCACACCCGCCCCCGCCGAGTACCGTCCCAAGCGCGACGTAGCTTGAAGTGCCTCGCCTGACAACGGCCAAGGGAGGCATAGATGCTCGCTCGGGTGCGCACGTTCACAATCGACGGACTCCAGGCACGCGCAGTGACCGTGGATGACAAGGTGCTTTAGAGCCGGTACGCAGCCTGAGCATCCCAGAGTCCGACAGTACCTCCACACTCGGCGGAGCGACCCGGTATGTGCGCCCCATTGTGCCGAGACCGTAGTGAGGGTTGAAGAAGCTCCCACACCGTCTATGCAGGTGGTGCTCTGCCTCAGTCGGTGCGGCGCAGCTTGGCCAGCGGTACGAAGATGATCCGCTCCACAGAGTCGAGTGGAAGCGACGTGATCTCGACCATCGCTCTGCCGCCGTCGCGCAGCTCCAGAACGCCTCCGCGAGCGCCAGCAGGAATCTTCTCGACCGGCTCCGTCAGTTCGACGAGATCGTAGGTCGTGATCGCATGTAGCGTGGGCATCATCCGCATTCTAGAGCCTCGGGTAGGCGGTTACCAGGCGTGGTGCCGCGCGTGCGTACTCGTAGTGCCACGAAGTACGTACTCGGGCCCTGCGCGACGCGATTGTTAGCTCCATATCGACGCCGCAGACCACGCCATCCTGTCCACGATCGACGATCTTGTGGATCGGGGCGCCAAGTATTGCCTCGGTGATAGCCGTCCAGACCATCTCTGTATCGGCCAGACCGACATGAAAGACCCGAGCCCATTCCGAACCGTGCCCTCGCTCTGTGAAGATCCACTCCCGCCACTTCTCCGAGTCCGCGTAGGCGTCGGCAGCCCTGGGAAGCGGCTCGTCGATCGTCGGAGGGGGCGTATTGCTAGACACGGGGTAGGTAGGCTATCCACGGACCACGAGGAACAGCGCGAGACCGGCTAAGTATGGGTAACTGCGTTCACCGCTTTAGTGGACTGTTCCCGGGACTACGTCCCGGATTTGGAATCCGCTGGAGCGGAGTAAACCGCCAGGCCTAGCGGCCTGGTTCGGTTTTTGACCGTCGCGGACCGCGGGAGCATCTGATTAGTGAAGGGTTGTTGGGATGGTCCACGACGGTCAAAAACCTTCCAGCTGGACGTGGTGTAGAGATGAAACGGGGTTGGAGTAGGGCGCCATCCTCCAAGACCCCATGATCGTCGTGATTTGTGGCAGGTAGCCAAGAGCGCTGTTTAGACCTCAGCGCAGATCCGTCGTCCGCCATCCTGGACGGCCCTCAAAACAGCCGCACCTAGGGGACGTGTTTCGAAGCGTCATCGAGAGTCCTTGGAGCGTCTGCGCGACCCTTTTGGAAGCCATATACCTGACCGACAGAACAGAGTCGTTAGATGTTGTCTGCGAGGCCCCCAAGCTCCCACAAGTATCGAGCCCCGCCTCGGTAGCGTATCGCCCCCTCGCCCCTCGCTGTCCCACCGACCCTCCGTCGTCGGATCAGAAGGACATGGCAAGTGTGCCTCCGATGCCACAAGCAGCAAGGAGCGCGGCGGCGGACATGTTTGCTCGCGTCATGCGCGAGCGCCATCCGGGCGTGGTCGTAGTGCCACTAGGCCGCGTAGGGACGGATCGGACCGTTGTCGCGCCCGCGCCGGGGCAGATCGTCCGGCCCTTCGCCACGCCAAAGGACCGTGACACGGTCCTCGATGGGAACTCGATTGTGGCCGCGCTTCAGGAAGATCGCGTCGATCGAGCTTCCAAGTATGCGCCTTCTGTCTTGGACGGATAGATCGTCGTAGCTCTCAATACTAGAGAAGCTTTGCACGCTCGCCAAGGCTTTTCGTAGCTCTCCTTGGGCCTGGTTGACAACTGTCACACGCGCTTCTACGGCAGCGTGATAGGCCTGCTCCCCGAGCAGCCGGCGTACCGTCGTGTCGGCCGCGAAGACGGCGAGCTCGTCCTGTGCCGCGGACAGCACATCGCTCGCACTCTGGATCGCCGCTGAATCTTGCCGTACCGATACGGCCTCCTTATCCATCTGGTCGCGCCACACGGCCTCGACGTACTCATCGAGCCTGCTCCGCTTGACACTTGCCGGGTTAGGACAAACTCCCGCCGTGTGAATCATGCGACATCGATAGTTGGGAACGCGACGCTTACTTCGCGCGGACACACTTGGCGCGAGGACATAGCGGCATTCTTCGCATCGCGCGATCCCGCTCAAGAGACTCGGCTCTCGGCTGCGAGCCGCACCACGCACGGGCGCAAGTTGCGCCGCCTGCCACTGGGTGGGAGTGATGATCGCCTCGTGAGCCTCTGGATTGACGGTGCCTCCCCGGAATGCCTCCCCGACATACACGCGCATCTTGATGAGCCTGTCGACCATCGGCGCGGTCCAGCGTCCACCATTTGGGCGCGGTGCCTTCTCGTTGAGCATCCGTGCAATCTCCGTATGCGTCCGGTGCGCACCGCGCATGAGAAACGCCTCTCGGATCGCCGGGGCTTCTCCGCTGAGTACTAGCCGTTTATCTGCTCCCTTATCGTAGCCTCGAGGCACGAACTTCGATATATGGATGCCACGGGCGATCGCGTTCGACGTTGCGATCTCCCATGATTCGCTGATTCGATCGCGCTCGAGCTCGGCGAACACGAGCAAGACTCGCAGGAAGGCTCGTCCGACAGGCGTCGATAGGTCGATGTTGTCCGCGACGCTAACAAGCACCGCACCGTGACGCTCGAACTCTTCCAAGGTTCGCAGAGCGCCGACCAACGTCCGTGCGAAGCGGTCAAGCTTGGCAACGATCACGCCGTCTGTCTGACCGGCACGAACACGCTCCATGATGCGCTCGAACACGGGCCTGCTCATAGTGCCCCCACTCACGTCCAGCTCGGGCTCATTCCAAGTCAGCGTATGTCCGTGCGTCTGCGCCCACGAGCTAATGCGCTCGCGCTGGACCTGCGGCGAGATGAAGCTCTCTCCGCTCCTCCCGCCCACCCTTGAGACGCGTATGTAGGCGTCGAGGTTAAGGCTGACTGATGCCATACCTGCTCAATATAACGACTGCAGAGGTCGACATTAGGCCGGGCCTGCCGGCGTTCACGATCGTCGGCCTCGCTGACGCCGCCGTGCGCGAGGCGCGTGACCGCGTGCACGCCGCTGTGCTCAATTCGGGCTATGAGTTCCCGGCCCGCCGCATCACAGCGAACCTCGCTCCTGCCGACGTGCCAAAGGTAGGGCCGGGCTTCGACCTCGCCCTCGCGTGCGGGGTGCTCGCGGCAAGCGAGCAGATCCCGGGCAACCTGCTCGACACACATGCCCTCCTCGGAGAGCTCTCGCTCGACGGCGACGTGCGCGCCAGTCGCGGAACTCTCGCCGTCGCGGAGGCGACCATGAAAGCTGGACTCGACATGCTCGTACTCGGCCCGATGCGCGCCCGCGAGGCAACATTGGTGGAAGGCCTGAGAGTCGGTGTCGTCGAACGACTGTCGAGCGCGGCGCGCGTGCTCAGCGGCGGCGCTCCCGACCCAATGCCCGAGCCAAACCGTGCAATCGTTGGCACGACCCGGCAAAGGCCCGACCTGAGCGATGTCCGTGGTCAGCCCGAGGCTGTGAAGGCGCTTGTGATCGCCGCGGCCGGCGCCCACAACAGTCTGCTGAGCGGGCCACCCGGCACGGGCAAGACCATGCTCGCCCAGCGCTTGCCCTCGATCCTGCCGCCACTGGAGCGCTCCGAGGCGATCGAAGTGATGCGTATCCACAGCGTCACAGGAAAGCTGGCCGGCGACGAGCTGCTTTCCGAGCGCCCGTTTCGGGCGCCCCACCACTCGATCACGACCGCCGGCCTGATCGGCGGCGCACGGCGTGGATGGGTCGGGGAGGCGGTGCTTGCGCACAACGGCGTGCTCTTCCTCGACGAGCTCTCGGAGTTCGCCCGACAGGCGCTCGAGGCGTTGCGCCAGCCTCTTGAGGAGGGTCGGGTGGCAATCGTGAGGGCCGGCCATTCAGCCGTGTATCCGGCCCGTTTCATGCTGATGGCCGCCACCAACCCTTGTCCTTGCGGATATGCGGGTGAGCAGGAGCGGTGCAGGTGCAGCGAAGCCGATCTCGCGCGCCACCGCCGTCGTCTGAGCGGACCGTTGCTCGACCGTCTCGACCTGCTCGTGCACATCGAGCGCACGCGGGCCGACTATCTCGCGGGCAAAGTCTTCGTGGATTCCGCGCGTGCGCAGGCGCAGGTGATCGAGGCACGTGAGCGCCAAGCCTCGCGGCTGCGGGAGGAGGGAATCCTCGTAAACGCGCATATGGACGCATCGATGTTGCGCAGGCACGTCAAGCTCGACGAACACGGTGAGAGGATGCTTGCCCACACTCGCGAGCGCGGTGTGCTGAGCGCGCGAGGACAGCACCGCGCCCTGCGCGTCGCCCGCACGATCGCCGACCTGGATCGCCGGGAGGGAGTGGAAGCCAAGCATCTCTCGCAAGCACTCGCGCTGAGACCCGAGACCGGTCTCTCTGACCGGAGGGCGGCGTGAACGATGTCTGCTATCAGTGCGCGCGGCGTGCCTGGCTGCTTTCGAAGCTGGGCGTTCGACTCGACTACAGCGCGCGCGACCCATCGCGCTTTTGGAGCATCCTCGAACTGCCGGACCCGGAGCTGATCGACGCGCTCGGCGGACGGCGACGGGCCGCGCTACGCGCCGCCCATGCAGAATGGGAACCTACGCCGAGCGTCGATAGGCAGCCGCGAGCGCTTTGTCGCCATCACGTGGCATATCCACAGAGCCTGCGCGAGGACGCGCTCGCCCCGCACTCGCTCGAGGTGCGCGGCCCGGGCGAGCGTCTCGCCGGCATGCTCGACGGGAAGATCGTGGCGATCGTGGGGACACGCCGAGCAAGCGACTACGGCATGGAGACCGCGCGCGAGCTCGCGCGCGGTCTCGCCGCATCAGGCATAACCGTCGCCAGCGGCCTTGCCGAAGGCATCCCGAGAGCTGTCCATGCCGGGGCGCTCGAAGCCGACGGCGCGACGCTCGCCGTAATGACAGGCGGCGTGGAGCGCTGCACGCCGGCATGGTGCGCTCCGCTCTACGGTCGCATCCTGGAGCGCGGCTGCGCGATAGCCGAGCCTCACATGAGCCTGCGGGTGCGCCACTGGTGTCAATACGCGAGTGCCCGCACGCTCGCGCTGCTCGTCCACCTGGTGATTGTCGTGGAGGCCACAGAGCAGCCTTCGGAGCTGGCCTGCGCGAAGGTTGCGTGGTCGCGCGCGAGACATGTCGCGGCCGTGCCCGGGCGCGTGAGCTCCCCGGCTTCGAGGGGCAGCAATTCGCTGCTGATGAACGGGGCAAGATTGGTAAGGGGCCCCCAGGATGCGCTAGACGTGCTCTACGGCGTGGGCGTACACGATGCCGCGGGGGTGTCGGCAGGGCCGGCGGCGCTCCAACCGCGGCTAGCGAGGGTGCTCGAACGGGTGAGTGACGGTGAGGACACCGTTGCGAAGCTCACGGCACGCGGTACGCCGTCGGACGAGATCTCCGTAGCGCTCGCCGAGCTGGAGCTATGCGGTCTGCTCTTGCGCGGGGACGCAGGACGGTACGTGCCCCTCGCCGGCGGCTCACAAGCTGAGCACCTACGTCGGATTGCCGCGGCGAGGTGAGCCGCATCGTCATCTGGCGAGACCCTTAAGGTGCGCGGTCCACCCAGACGCCGGCAATCGCGAGGACCAACACATAGCGCCACAGGACGATACATCCGAGAAGGTCTCCGATCCAGGTATAGATCGCCCCGAGCTGTTTGCGATCGCCTGCGGCGGGGCAGTCGGGGCGCTGGTGCGGATCGCCGTCGCGCAAGCACTGCCCGCAACCGCCGGTCGCTGGCCGTGGGCTACATTCGCCGTGAACATGGCAGGAGCGCTGATGCTCGGCTATTTCGTAACACGCCTGCAGGAGCGTCTGCCGGTCTCCACACTGCGGCGCCCCCTGCTAGGCACCGGTCTGTGCGGCGCGCTCACGACCTTCTCGACCGTGCAGATCGAGCTGCTGAAAATGGCAGACCAGCACCACTACGGTCTCGCGCTCGGCTACCTGCTCGCAAGCGTGCTCGGCGGCTACTTCGCAGTGTTCGCCTCCTCCGCGCTTGTGCGCCGTGTGAGGACGATCGCATGACGCGGGCACGTGGGCGGCCCGTATGGGCAGATCAGCTGGGAGCAACCACGTGATACAGGCGATGCGTAAGAAGAGGGCGCTCATATGAGCGCCCCGACCTGGATCGCAGTGGCAATCCTCGGGAGCCTGGGCTCGCTCGCCCGCTTCCTGCTCGACCGCGCGATCTCCGCACGCGGATCCTCGAGCTTCCCGTTCGGCACGCTTGTGGTGAACGCGAGTGGGGCGCTGATCCTCGGCCTACTCACCGGCTTGGCGCTCTCGGGCGAAGCGCTCACCCTGGCAGGAACAGCAACGATCGGGTCCTACACAACGTTCTCGACGTGGATGCTCGAGACCCATCGCCTCGGCGAGGACGGACAGCTGGTGGCAGGCGCGCTCAACGTGCTCGTGAGCGTCGTGGTCGGGCTGGGTGCCGCCCTTCTCGGTAGATCGGTCGGGGGAGCACTGTGAGCGCATACCTCGCCGCCCGCGAGCAAACTGTCGTGTTGAGGAGAGTGAAGTGAGCGAAGACGCGCTGAAGCTCACCACCTACTTCGGCGAGCGGAGCCGCATAAAAGGACGTCTGCTGGCCGACGAACTGCTGGACATCCACGCTCGCCGTGAGATCCTAAGCAGCATCCTGCTGCGCGGAGTACAGGGTTTTGGGGCCAAGCATCGCCGTCGCAGCGACCGCCTGCTGACGCTCTCCGAAGACCTTCCGCTCGTCTGTACTGCCGTCGATGGCCGCGAGCGCATCGAAGCACTTGTGGATGAGGTGAGCACGATTGGCCACGAAGGCCTGCTGACCCTCGAGCGCGCTCGGCTGTACAGAGTGAGTGACCTAGTGGGCAAGGCCGCCCTAGCCACCGATGAGGTCGCTCTCGCTCCTGACAAGCCGACGCTCGGTGCCGGTCAGGCGTTGAAGCTGACCGTCTACATGGGGCGCCACGAGCGCGTGAACGGCTCCCCCGCGTTCGCCGCCGCGTGTCGGACACTTCATGACAGCGGCGTGGCAGGCGCGACAGTGCTGCTCGGCGTTGACGGCACGAGACACGGCAAGCGAGAGCGCGCACGCTTCTTCGCGCTCAACGCGAGCGTGCCATTGATGATCGTGAGCGTCGGCGATCGGCAGCAGATCGGTGTGGCGATCGATCGTCTACGAGAGATCCTCCGCGAGCCACTGCTCACAATCGAGGGGGTACGAGTGTGCAAGCGCGACGGTGTGCTTCTGGACCCGCCTCACGACAGGTCGATGGCGGCCGAGCACGGCATGGGTATCCACCAGAAGCTCACTGTGATCGTCTCGGAGGCCACCCGGCACGAGAAGCGGCCGGTGTATCTCGAGCTCGTCAGGCGCTTGCGAGCCGCGAACGCTGCAGGAGCCACGTCAGTGCGTGGGATCTGGGGCTTTCATGGAGACCACCTCCCCCACGGCGACCGGCTGCTGGCCATACGCCGTCATGTTCCGGTAGTCACCGAAGCAATAGACACGCCCGAGCGAATCGCCGCGCTGTTTCCCATTGTTGATGAGCTGACCCGCGAGCGTGGACTGATCACCAGCGAGCTCGTGCCCGCCAGCTCGGCTCTTCAAAGCGCCCCTGGTCTATAGTTAGCCGCCGCGCGGCTGTAGCTCAGCTGGCTAGAGCGTCTGCTTGCCATGCAGAAGGTCGAGGGTTCGAATCCCTTCAGCCGCTTCGAGAAAGCCCCGCAAATGCGGGGCTTTTCTTTGGGCGGAAGCCATCGGGGGCAAATTTTGTCCCAAGATTTTGTCCCAAAACTGGATAGACCCCTTCCCGCCGCTGCAACGCCTGGTGTTGCGAGCGTCCGGTTCGCTCGTAGACTCTTTTTATGGCCACTGCCGATCGAACGATCCATCTTGGAGCAAGAACCTATGCCCTGTTGCGCAAGGAGGCAGCTCGTCGACACCTCGATGTCGACGCAACCGCCGAGGGAGTCCTCGCCGAGAACCTGTCGGCCTCGCCTGTAGACATGGGCGAGTTGGAGCGAACGCTCGAGCGCGCTGCCCGCCTGCGCGCGACATTGCCCCCCACCGAAGAGGCGACTTCCCTCGTACGTGCAGGCCGAGACGAGCTTGACCGGCGTGCTGAGCACCGGTGAGCGTCGTCAGATGGGTCCCCTAGGTGTCTCCCAACGAGTACAGAAGTCGCCAACTGCGCAACACCGGGCCGAGCAGTGTCGCCAGTGGGCCGCCCGAACGCAGCAGCATCCGACTCGTGGAGCTCATCTCGGGCGTGCGGACGCTGTCCTTCGATAGGTACAGGGCGATCATCGAGGCAACGATCACGGCGTGACGCTCTCCGTTGGGCAACACGCTGGCCTCATAGGTGGCACGACGCAGCAATTCGTCCAAGCGTTGCACGACCAGCTCGAACGATCCATAGCGACCTAGGTAGCTATCGGTTTTATTGGCCTGGTCCTCGACAAGATCGTCATAGCTATCGAGCAGCGTCGCGGCCAGGGCAATCCACGGGAAGTACGCTAAGAAAACGAGATTCGCGTGAGCGATCGGGTCCGGTTCGGCTGCCACTGCCATCAGCGCCAGCACCGTAAGCCAAGCACTCGCCGCCCCCGCTGTCTCATACCACCCGACTCCGATATCGGGATCGACTTCTCGCGTAGCCCACTCTTCCAATACGGCTTGCCGCAAAGTCAGGTCGGGCTCGTGGTTGAGCCCTTGAACCTGAGCGAGAGTGGCAGCACGTATTAGCAGCGGTCGAACATTCGCATAGGACGGCAACGTCGCACACCCGGATCTACACGCTTGCACAAGTCGGGATAGATATCCACCGTCGTCCTGCCACGGATGATGCCGGTAATAATCTGAGATCGGTCGCCGGATATCGACTGCCTCGACGAGCGCCAAGTGAAGCTGACGTCCGTTTGCGATACCAACATGGGCACCTCGCTCGACCGTGCTGTCCAGGAAGTCCCCCATTATCTCATAAGCCACCAACAGCCGCAGAAGCCTGGGGGACCTCTGTGCCGGAACGATCCATAGGAGCGCGGCGCCATCGGTGTTCGGGCGCTTATGCTCGAGTGCCACCAGCGCGTCTCGCCTGATCGTTGCATCCGGTATCTCCGCAGCGCGGGCTTCCCACTTTTCGACCTCCTGTAAGACTCGCCACAATCCCCAGACCAACTCGCGTGCAACGGCCCTTCCCAATGCCAGCGTTTGTCTAGCCGAGACGCAGCCAGTGTCAAGGGCTCCCCCAAGCATCGCAATCTCCGGAGGATAAGCTGTGGTTCAGATTATTCTTGTAGCGCGGGTTTCACCTGTACCGCCAGGTATCCAGGCAATGCAACCACGACGAGTGCTATCGCGGTGACAATTGAAAGACTCGCGACAGCCACTGAGATACCTATAGAAAATACAACGGGAAACCCGGTAACACTCACGAGAGCATGGCTCAAGACAAGCTGACCATACAGGCCGAACACAGCGCCGATGGAGCAACCTGTTCCAAGCAACAGGGCACTCTCCCACAAGAGTGCCCCCCAAAGCTCCCCTTGGCCAAAGCCGTCGACCTTCATGCCAGCCAAGCGCGGACGCCGCTGCCATAGCATTGCGCCCATCGCCGCCGCCATCGCCAACGCCGCAGCGACCAAGACCAGGGCGGCGATATCTGTCAACCGCGCAAGTCCCTGCTTCTGTCCAGCGATCTCGTTCTGCTCGTGCTGGACCGCGCTTTGAACCACCAGCGCGGTATTCGATCCTATTGCCGATCGCACTTCTCGCAGCCCTGCCTGGATTTGAACCCCTGGCTTTAGGATCACATGATAAGCACTCAGATTTTGACTGTTCCATGCCCGAGCGTAATCGTCAGCATTCATTATGATCGTGCCCGGAGACCAACCAAAGTTCGTCGTGATCGCCGCAACTCTAAATACCGTCGGTCGTGGAGCGGGCAAAACAAATGAGTTACCCACGCTTAGATGGTGTTCACTCGCGAGTTCCTGCGAAATCGTCACCCACCCGTCTTGGCGCAGCTGAGACCTCGCGAGGGTGAGGTCTCCGGTCACTATCTGGGTTGGAGACACGAGCCGCGCATCCGTCCTTGGAGGAGCGAGAACCAGGACTCGCCGAACGCCGATATCGAGAAACCCACCACGATACGGCTCCACCCTGGCTACCTTTGGCAACCGCTCCAACCTGCTGCCATAGTCATCTTCAAACGATGTCGTGGCAAGCGTGGTCGCGCCACCCGATGGCGACACCCAAAGATCAGTTCCGAGGCTGAGATCAGCAGCGGAGCGAACAAGCCCATCGCGGAGATTTCCATGTGCGCCCTCTATCGCGACGCTCCCAAATACCGCTATCGCTCCGGTCGCTGCGATTGAAAGCGAGCGAGCCTTTGTCGTGCTCGATAGAAGCTCGATGAGTGCTATGCGCGACGAAACGCCCATCATTGGCCGCTGCAGCCGATCCACGATCGCGATCGTGCCACTGAAAGCGACTGGCAAGACCAGCAGCAGCGCCAGCGTGAGGCTGATGAATGCCAAGACCGCATCATCCACCGTTGAGATCCCCCGCAGCAGAATCACAGTTGTCAGACCGGTACATGCAAGCCCGCCAACCACGGCAACAATCGGGCCAATTCTCATCGGTGCTCTCCTCAAACGAGATCCGATCGGCCGATAGCCAAAAATCTCCCCTCGGAGCGGGATGATGACGCCCACGACCGCAGCCAGCAGGCCACCGACGCTCGCAATCGCGACACTTTGCCAGCTCACCACATGCAATGACCCGACCGGGAAGGCGAGGGACAGATAGCCCGGCTGGGACTGGAGCAGGCTCTGCGACAAAAAATCGCCAAGCGCCAACCCAGCGAGAATGCCCGCTACCCCCAAGGCAACGACGTCGAATAGCATCACCTCAAGGATCTCCAGTGGGGTGTAGCCATCCAAGCGTAGATCGGTAATCAGATTGCGACGCTGAGGAACCGTCAGCAGCATCGCGTTGAAGGCGAACAGGAACCCAACCAGTGCGCTGATCGCCGAGAACAACTCGGTCGATTGCACAGTCGGACCCTCCGCTTGACGAAACACCGACGCGTCAAAGTTGGCAGGTCTGACATTCAGCCGACCCGCGGCGATTCGCTGCAGACCGCGGCGCACCTGCCCATCCTGGCCTGCCGTGGGCTCGATCAGAATGCGGGACACGCTTCCCACCATGCCCGTGAGCTTCTGGGCAGATTCGAGTGGCATGATGGCCACAGGACTTGCCACCCCGGACCCAATGTCAGCGACATTGAGCTCAACCGCCAAGATTGCCGGGACGTTCTTGGCACCGATCTGCACCGTGAGCGGCTGAAGCGCTTTGACTCCAATCTTTTCTGCCGTCGGTGCCGGTAGCGCCAGTCCGTGTTGGCGGTAGAGCTGCCCTGCGCTCACATGCGCCAGCAACGGACCATTCAGTTGGATAAAGCGTCTATCCACTCCGATCAGGTCCACTGTCTCCGTGCCATTCGGTCCGACCACATTGATGCTGCGTTCGAGCATCGGTGCCGCGACCGATACTCCGGGGAGTCTTTCCACCTCGCCGATCAACTGTTCGCTGAAGCCATGCGGGTCGCGAGCCACAATCTGGAGCCGTGCGCTGCCGATGAGCTCATTCGTCAGGTGGGTTACCGATCCCGACAGGCTCGTGTTGGCCACCTGCGAGGCGAATAGCAGGGCCACCCCAACCGCTATGCCCGCCACGGCGAGCAACTCCTGTACCAACCGAGAGCGTAGACGCACGCGGTAGAGGTAGAAGATCGTCGACAGCCTCACGACGCTCGGCGCTCACAGATCGTGGCGCACGGGCGACTCATTGGGCCTTGAACGGCAGATAGCCATTCTCTGGCTGGTACTGGACGATTTGACCGTCTTGCAGGGCGTGCACGTGGTCGGCAAAGGCTGCCGCGCGAGGATCGTGGGTAACGAGCAGCATGCCCACCTCACGCTCGTGACACACCTCGGCGAGCAGGGTGAGCACTTCTCGTCCGCGATCGGTGTCGAGGCTGCCAGTTGGCTCATCTGCCAACACGAGGCTGGGTTCGGTCGACAATGCGCGTGCGATCATGACCCGCTGGCGCTCTCCCATCGAGAGCTGCTCGGCACGCTGTACCGCGCGTCCGTTGAGTCCCAAGCGTTCAAGCAATGGCGCCACTCTACGCTGCGCCTCGCGCCGACCATCGGTAGCCAACAGCTTCAGCGCGGCGTTGTCATCGGCGCGCACGCCCGGGATCAGATCGAGCGACTGGCGGATGAAGCCGAGATCAGAGCGTCTGTAGTGCGCCCGCTCGCGCGCCGAGAGCTTTGATACGTCTCGCCCGTTGACTCTCACACTGCCGCTGTCGGGGATCAGCAGCCCGGCGATCAGCATCAGTAGCGTCGTCTTGCCAGAGCCGCTGGGACCGTACAGGGCGACGAGCTCTCCAGCGGCCACCGAAAGGCACACGCCATCGACGGCACGCACGATCTCCCCATCGCCGACGCGGTAGTGCTTGACGACTTCATCGAGTTCCAGCATCACAACGCTCCGATGTCTACTTTGCAGGCGCGCGCGTCGGTGGCATCGCCGAGGATTCGAGCAGAGCGATCCATGAATGTCAGTATTGCTCGCTCCTCCAGGGGCAACCGCGTGCCACCCGCTGGCCCCATCGCGGTGTGCTTTTCAGATGTCGGCGTCAACCCACCCCCCACCTTTCCAGCTGACTGACCGATCCCGCTTGCGCACGATACCCAAGACCGCCCATCGCGTCGTCCTCTCATCCCAGTAGTCACCGCTCGCTTGTCTGTGCAAGCACAACACACTCGCACCCTCTCCCATAAAGGGCAGCTTCCGGGGCACTTTTCACGCTGCCGGCCAATGGAAGGAGTCAGAGACATTGAGCGGTAGGTGCGCGCGCAGCAGTCGGAAACATCGATCAGCCCACTTTGTCAGCGTCGTGCGGCTCCCGACCAGGTGTGGCCGTCGGATCCTCACGTGCGGCCGTCGGTCCTCACCTGTAGCCATCGGTCCTCACCTGTAGCCGTCGGTCCTCACCTGTAGCCATCGGTCCTCACCTGTAGCCATCGGATCACCCCGACATAGCGCCGTGTAGGCTCCGCCGACATGGAGACACCGATGAGCCTGATCCGCCTCGAGCACGAGGGCCCACTTGCGGTCGTGAGCATCGACAGTCCGCCGCTGAACCTCTTCGACCAACAGCTGATGAGCGAGCTCTCCGAGGTCGTCGACCGCATCGTGGCCGACCCGCCGCGAGGATTGCTCGTCAGAGCCGATGGCCGCGTGGTGAGCGGCGGCGTGGACGTACACGTGTTCGATGGCCTCACCCCCGAGCAGGCCGCCGAGATGTGGGTCGGCCTGCTCGACCTCGTCCATCGGGTCGAGCAGCTCGAGCTGCCCACCGTGTTCGCCGCCCACGGCCTGTGCCTGACGGCCGCGTTCGAGCTCTCGCTCGGCTGCGACATCCTGCTGGCCGCTGAGTCGGCCCACTTCGGGCTCGTCGAGACGGTCGTGGGCCTCACCCCCGCCATGGGTGGCACGCAGCGCCTCGCCGAGCGTGCCGGTCCCGCCCGCGCACGCGAGCTGGTGATGACCGGCGAGCTGTACAGCGCCGCCACGCTCGAGTGTTGGAACGTCGTCAACCGTGTGCTCCCCGACGATGGCTTCGACGAGGCCGCGCGCGCGTTTGCGCGCAGGCTCGCCGAAGGGCCGACGCGCGCGCACGCTGCCACGAAGGCAATCGTGCGGGCCTGCCTGGATGGCAATGGCGCTCGGGCCGCGGACGAGCGCGTGCCCCAACTCGCCGGCGACCTGTTCGCGACAGAGGATCTCAAGGGCGCCGTGCGCTCTTTCCTTGAGCGCGGACCGGGTCACGCCACCTATGACGGTCGTTGAGGTTGCTCAGATGGCAACAGGGCGATATTCGCGAGTAGTTGGATTCTGCTCGAGCAGGCCCACGGCTCGTAGCGTCTTCACGTAGCGGTGAGTCGTGGAGGGTGACATGCCAAGCTCCCTGGCGAGGTCGATGATCGCCCGCCACGGACGTTCCGGTCCGTAACAGGACAGGATCGCAAGGCCGCGCAAGAGCGACTGCGAGAGCTGCGGGTCTCCCAACGCACTCGAGAGCGCGACCTGGGTCTCCTCGTGTAGAGACCGACGGGCAGCGTCTCCGTCGGGTGTGATGTGCGCATTGTCAAGCGCCGCCACCAGCAGACTCGACACCGTGCCATTGGGGGCAAAGCCCGCGGAGCGGATCACCTGCTCTATCTGCGCCGACGATAGTGCGATCGCAATCTCTTGATCTTGTGTCATGACTCTGATCTTCCCCAATCTCACTCACGGCTTATGAACGCGACTCAGATAGGTCCTCCGAGGCTCCCAATCAGACCACAGGCCAATTGAGAGTCCGAATAAGTAACCCAAAATGACGCGCCCCTTAGATCCATTTTTCGATACTACCCTGCATGTTTGCTAAGCATTCAGTGGCCTGTAAGCGAGTAGTTCTGTTGCGGCAGGGACGCTTATTTGGATCACCACTCGCTATTTAAATTCTTCATTCATAGAATTAGGACGATCCGTACCCCCGACAGAGCCCGATAGAGCCATTGCGTGGCCCCGACCGGGAGACACGTGCGACACCTCGACGATGGAGCTCTGATAGATACCCCTCCCAATGGAGGCATCGCCGAGACGACATCGCACCGCGCGACGTGTCGGCGCGGTGGCCGCCGTGGTGCTGCTCGCAACGCTGCTCATATATGCGCTCAGCCGGCTGAACCTCCCTCGTGTCGCGCACGCCCTGATCTCGGCAAGCCCGGGCTGGCTGGTGTTGGCGCTAGTGCTAATGATGGTCTCGTTGCTTGCGCGTGCCCTCTCCTGGCACGCGATCCTGTCTGCGGCGCTGCCAGAGGTGCGGCTGCGCTGGGCGCCCGTCGTGCGCGCCACGATGATCGGTGTGTTGGCCTCGGCCGTCTTCCCGGGACGGATCGGGGAGCCCACACGCGTGCTCGTGCTCAGCCGCCGCCTGGAGGGCCCCGCAACTCGTATCCTTCCTATCGTCGCCGGCACCGTCTTCTCGCAGACGCTCATCAACCTGTTGGCGCTTGCGATCCTCGCCGCCGTCACTTTCTCGAGCGTGCCGCTCCTACACGGCCACGCCTCGGCGCTTGAGGCGGTGATCGCGGTGCCCCTCGTCGTCGCCCTGCTCGTATTCGCCGGCCCGCCGCTGCTGCGCCTGGCCCAACGCTCACACAATGCCCGCATCCGCAGTGGCGCGATCGCGTTTTCCGGGATGCTTCGGCTTGGGCGCCAGGGTCTGGTCGCGTTCGCGATACCGCGCTACGGCATCCCCGCCATCGGTGCTCAGCTGCTCGCCTGGACGCTGCAGTGGGGCTCCTGCTACATGGTGATCCTCGCCCTCGGCTTGGAGCCCCAGGCCACCCTGGTCACGGCAGCGGCCATCCTGCTGGCGGTGAACGTCAGCGCGGTGCTGCCCGCCACGCCCTCGAATGTCGGCGTGTTCCAGGCCGCCTGTCTGGTCGTGCTCGCCGCCTACGGCGTCGGCGCCGGGCAAGGCCTCGCCTACGGCATCATTCTGCAGGCCATCGAGCTGCTAACGGCGCTGACGCTGGGCGTGCCCACGCTGCTCAGGGAGGGCATGACCTGGCAGGACATCCGCCGCGGAGGGGCGGCGGAGGAGAATCTGTGAAATACCCGTAAGGGTAGCCACCGGACCAAAATCCTCGGAGTAGGACGAGTGGCCAGTCGAGCTGACCTGGGTGCATCCGTGGCAAGGATTTACTCGCCGGCTCCGAGCGGCTACCCAACGAGCGCGCGTAGCGACTGGCGCAGAGAATGCGTGGTCTGGAGCACCGCGGTCGGCTCATAGCCACAATGCGCCATGCAGTTCTCACAACGAGGATCTTTGCCGCGACCGTACTTGCTCCAGTCAGTTGTTTCGATCAGCTCTTTGTATGTCGCCGCATAGCCGTCTGCCATCAGGTAGCACGGCCGTTGCCAGCCAAACAGCGAGTAGCTCGGGATACCCCAGGCGGTGCAGTCGAATTCGGCTTTGCCTTCAAGGAAGTCGAGGAACAGCGGGCTGTGGTTCAGGCGCCACTTCTTGCGCCGTCCGTCCGCGAACGCCTCGCTGAACAGCTCACGTGTCTGGCGCACACCGAGGAAGTGCTCCTGGTCGGGCGCCTTCTCGTACGCATAGGCGGGCGAGATCATCATTTCGTCCACGCCGAGATCGTCGTTGAGGAAATCGAGTACGTCGCGCACCGTCTTGGGCGAGTCGTGCGTGAAGAACGTCGTGTTGGTCGTCACGCGAAAGCCCGCGGCCTTCGCTGCGCGGATCGCGGCCACGGCCTTGTCGAAGACGCCCTCGCGTTCCACCGAGGCATCGTGGCGCTCGCGCAGGCCATCCATGTGGATCGCCCAGGCAAAGTACGGGCTCGGCTCGAAGTCCGCGAGCTTGCGCTCCAAGAGGATCGCGTTCGTGCACAGGTACACGAAGCGCTTGCGCTTGACGAGCTCCGCGGCGATCACGTGGATCTCAGGGTGGATCAGGGGCTCGCCGCCGGCGATCGACACCATTGGCGCTCCGCTCTCCTCGATCGCGCCGAGCGCTTGCTCCACCGACATCCGCTGGCGCAGCACGTGCTCGGGCTGCTGGATCTTGCCGCACCCGGCACACGCCAGATTGCATTGGAACAGCGGCTCGAGCTCGACGATCAGTGGGAACATCTCGCGCCGCGCGAGGCGCTGGCGCATCAGGTACCACCCCATTCGCGCACCCTGCCTAACCGGAACCGCCATCACGACCTCGCTCGCTTGCCATAGGTCCATTGGAGGGATCTCTCGGACCTGATCCGCCGCCGCCGAGCACGGTGTGCGCTCCCTGCTCACACACCAGCTCTTCAAGCACCGCCGCTACTCGACGCAACGATAGCGCCGCGCGTGCCGCACCCACGAGTGTGAGCAGCGGACGCGTGACCTCGCGCGAAGGCGTATCCGCGACCACACGGATCACAGCCAGTGGACGCCCCTGGGCACCCTCGGCGAGCCACGCCGACTCCATGTCCACCACAATCGCCCCGCGCTCACGCAACTCGACACGCTTCTCCCCGTGGGCGATACGCGCAACCGACACCACCGCTCCGCGGCGCACGGCGATGCCGCGACGCTCCAGCGCCTCGCCAAGCGGTCCAGCCGACGGGCAAGCAACACGATCGTCGGCGACCCGCTCACCGTCGAGTAGCTCATCGGCGATCACAACCTCGCCAGGTTCGCAGCGCTCGTCGAGGCCTCCGCACACACCCATCACGACGAGCGCCGCGGCCGGATCGCTACGCAGCCGCGCTATCGCGGCGTGAGAACGGGCAGGGCCCATGCCCGTCTTGTAGACACGCAGCCGCCTACCCCCCGCCTTGATCGCGAGCGCCTCCAGGCGCAGCGGCGCCGCCACGACCACGTCGCTCATGCGCCTCGCCTTTGCGCCGCTAGCGGACACTGGTGTGCTCACCGGACCACCGACATCGTTGAGACTGCTCTCTCTCATCTCCCCAGCACCTCGCGCGCCGCCGCGTGCCCGCTCAGCACAGCACCCTCCAACGTCGCGGGCCAGCCCGTGTCCGTCCACGCCCCTGCCAGCGCCAGGCCTGGGACGTCGGTCCCCGAAGCTGGGCGCAACTTCTCGGTGCCCGGCTTCGCGCGGAACGTGGCCGCGTGCTCACGAGTTACTTGAAAACTGTGCACCACGGCGTCCTGTGCGCGCGGGAAGAGCTCTGAGAGCGCCGTCAGGTAGCGCTCGCGCAGCTGCTCACTCGGGCACTCCATCTCCCGATCGGCACCAGACAGGGAGATCGCCAGATATTGCCCCTCGCTCAGGCCCGCGGCGGCGGTGCGGTCGAACACGTACTGCACGGGTGTACCCACGCCCGCGGCAAACGGCAGGTCACACACAGGACGGTCGTACACGACGTGCACGTTAACGATCGGCGACTCCCCCAACCCGGTCCAGCGTCGCGCCTCAGCGCCAAGCAGCGGCTCCAGCAGGGCGCTCGCGCGCTCGTGGGGCACCGCACAGACGACCGCGTCGGCCTCTATCTCGACGCCATTCGCGCGTACCCGCAGGCCATCCGTATTCCGCTCCGAATCGGAGCCTCGCGCATGCGAGCGCGCACGCGGGACAGCCACATCGGCTCCCACCGCATCTGCCCCTTCTGCCCTCTCCACCCTTTCGGCCCGCACCCCCAGGCGCACCTCGACACCCGCCTCGCCCAGTACGCGCTGGGCCGGCTCGCCGAGCGTCTCGCGGAGCGGACGCATGTGAAAGCCGATGTCGCCCGCATCGTTGCGCTCCAGTAGCCCTGTACGCAACACGAACACGCCGAGCGCAAGCGAAGCCTCGGCGGCCGAGAGATTCAGCGTCGGCAGCGCGATCAGGTCCCATAGCGCCGCTACCGCCGCGGAGTCCTGACCGTGCTTCGCCAACCACTCGCCCAACGTCCCGGTAGCCGCTCGCGGATCCAGCTGCCCGAGGGCGAGCGCCGCCCGTGCCGCGCTCAGACGCTGCGCCGGCGTGAGATAGGAGTAACGCATGAGTGCCCCCGTCAGGTGTAGCGGCGCGGGAAGCGCGCCGCGACGTAGCACCGCTCGCATACCGCCCGGACTGAGCACGGGGATCTCCAGGCGCGGTTGGATCCTCACGCGGTGCTCGCTCCCCAGCCGGGTGAGCAGTGCTCGATAGGCCGCACAACAGCGCAGGAACACGTGCTGGCCGTTGTCGAGCCACATGCCGTCGCGCTGGAAGGAGTAAGCCGCACCTCCCAGTCGCGGCCTCACCTCTAGCAGCGTCACGTGCGCACACCCGTCGGCGCAGTCGAGCGCGGCCGTGATCCCGGCGAGGCCGCCGCCGATGACGATCACGCGCCGCGGTCTCATCGAGACGCCCGCATGGTCCCGATGAGACCGATGAGACCGCGAGGGGAAACGGCGGCCTGGCGACTCAACGGAGGGCTCCTATGCTCCCTAGGGGGAAGGCGCTGAGCACGATCATACGCAGGGCGCGGAGCGCCCTCAACCGCGTGCCGCCCTGAGCACGCTACGACTCGCCACCCAGCCCTTCTCCCAGATCGGCAGCGAGGTGCGCACGCGGCGCGCCTGCTCGGGGTCGTCCTCGATGCGGGTGAGCACGCCGCGGTAGATGTTGGCCATCGCGAGCACGCACGCTCCGCTGCGCCTGTCGAGCAGAGGCACGAGCTCAAGGCCGCGATCGAACCATTCGCCCGCCCGTCTGGCCTGAAAGCGCACGAGCGCGTCGAGCTGGCCCTCCTCACCGTCGAAGCGCCCGTCGCTGCTCACCTGGTAGCGCGCAAGGTCCTCTCGCGGCAGGTATACGCGACCGATCGTCGCGTCCTCGCACAGGTCGCGCAGAATGTTCGTCAACTGCAGCGCCACGCCGAGATCGTCGGCCAGCACACGCGCCCGCTGCTGCTCGCGGGCTCCGAAGATAGCCAGACAGAGTCGTCCGATCGAGCCCGCCACCAGGCGGCAGTAGACGAGCAGATCGTCAAAGCGCTCATAGCTCGTGCCCTCGACGTCCATGCGCACACCCGCGATCAGGTCCTCGAGCGCGTCGAGCGGTAGCGAGAAGCGCTTCTGAGCATCGGCCAGCGCCACCATCACCGGGTCGATGCTCGAAGTCGACGCCTCTCCGAGCGCCACACTGGCGACGTCGAGCAGCTTGAGCTTCTCGCGCTCGTCGATCCGTCCGTCGCCGATGTCATCGACGCGCCGCGCGAACGCGTACACCGCACAGGTGGCGTGTCGCTTCTCGCGCGGGAGCAGGCGGATTCCGTAATAGAAGTTGGCGGCCACGCGGCGTGTCAAGGACTCGCAGTGCTCATATGCATGCTCGACCCTCACGCGCGGCGCTCCACCGTCACGCTCGCAAATAGCTCTAGAGCCCTCAAGCGCAGCTCTCCGCCAGTACGCTCGCGACCGTCCGCATCAGCCGCCGGCGGCTTGCACGCGGCGCTCCCGCAAGCACATCGAAGCGAGCTCGCTCGATCGCATCGAGCGCCGCTCGCCCACCGGCGACGAACCCGGCTAGCGCGAGCTTTGGACGTCCGGGCACACCCGCCACCAGTGGCACACCCGCGGCCAGCAGCCCGCGCGACCGCGTCGTCTCAAACGAGATCGCTTCGCACAGACGACGCGCCGTGCCGTGGAAATCCTCGCTTCGAGTGGTTGAAACAGAGTGAACGCCGCGCAAATCCAAATCATGATCGGCGCGCGACACGAGCTCGCATAGTTGCTCACGTGAGCAGTCGAAGCTCGCCAGGTCCCGCGCGGGCAGGTAGAAGCGACCGCGGCTCACGTCCTCCCTCAGGTCCTGGAGGTGCTCTGCCAGCTGCAGGGCGGTACACACGCGATTTGAGAGCTCGATCCGCTCAGGGCTCGCAAGGTCGAATACGCATAGCACCAGCTCGCCGACCGGATTGGCCGACAGCTCGCAATAGGCCTGCAGCTGCTCCCAGCTGTCATAGCTCACGACCCGCTGATCGAGCCGGTTGGCGTCGATCAGGCGCATGAACGCTTCACGCGGCAGGGCGCACTCGGCCAGTGTCTGCTGTAGGCGCACCAGCAACGGATGACGAGCGCTGCCCGCGTAGGCGCGGTCGAGCTCTTGCTCGAGCCTGTCGAGCGCCGCGAGTCGATCACCCACAAGCTCATCGCCGAGCTCATCCGCGAGTCGCGCGAACCCGTAAACGGCGAGCAGATGGCGACGGTGTGCGCGCGAGAGCACCCTCATCGCGACGGGAAAGTTCTCGCCGCCCGCGCGCTCCATGACCGCGCCCTCGCTCGGCAGCACCTCGGGAGCGAGCTCGAGCGCCACAGCCTGCATCACGGGCGCCCCCCGTGCACGCAGCGACCGAGCGCCATGACCGGAAACACGAGCCGGTACAAGTGATAGTTGATGTAGTAATCCGACGGGAAGCCTGTGCCCGTGTACTGCGGCTCGTCCCAGCCACCGTCCTCGCGTTGAGTATCCACGAACCACTGCACGCCACGCGATACCGCGCCCGAATGCTCTCCCGCCGCGTGCAACGCCAGCAGCGCCCAGGCCGTCTGCGAAGCGGTGCTCTCACCGCGCCCCTCCCACTCGACATGGTCATAGGAGCGTGGGTCCTCGCCCCAACCACCGTCGTCGTTCTGGTGGCGCTCGAGCCAGCCCACCGCGCGTCTGATGCACATCTCCGCCGGCGCCACCCCCGCCGCGATCAGCGCGGGCAGTACCGCGCCAGTTCCGTACACGTGGTTTACCCCCCAGCGTCCAAACCATGAGCCGCCCGGCTCCTGCTGTGAGATCAGCCAGCGCACCGCCCCCACCGTCTCTGGATCGGACGCTCTGCCAAGCGCCGCGAGCATCTCGACCGCATGGGCGGTCACGTCCGCGCTCGGCTCGTCGATGACCTCCCCGAAGTCCAGGAACGGCAGCTCGCGCACAAGCGCCCGCGTGTTGTCCGCGTCAAAGGCCCCCCACCCCCCACCGCGACTCTGCATTCCCTTGGTCCAGCTGACTGCTCGATCGATCGCCCCCCGCGCACGTGCGGGACGATCGATTTGCACGCGAAGCAACGCGAGCACGACCTCCGCTGTGTCATCGACATCGGGATAGTTGTCGTTGGCGAACTCAAACGCCCACCCTCCAGGACGCAAGCTCGGCCTGGGGACACGCCAGTCGCCTGGGACACGCACCTCCTCCTCGAGCAGCCACTCGCCCGCGCGCATGAGCGCCGGATGATCACGCGCCAAGCCGGCGTCGCTGAGCGCCACGACACTCAGCGCCGTGTCCCATACCGGCGACTGGCAGGCCTCCAGGCGCCGACTACCCGCCGGCGCCGGGGATGGGCCCACGGTGAGGGGACTCTGCGACTCCCCGCCGGGGTCCTCCACCATGAACCCGTCGAGTCCCGCTATCCCGCGTCGCATCACCGGGTGCTCCAGCGCGTAGCCGTTCAGGCGCAGCGCCATCAGCGAGTACACCCACGGCGGCTGGATCCCCCCCCACGACCCGTCGGCCTCCTGACGGCGCACGATCCAACGCTCCGCGCGCCCGATCGCGATCCGGCGCAACAGCCGCGGCGGGCGACGCTCGTAGGCGCGCAACACGCGATCCAGGCGCGCCAGCCATCTGCCGCGCGCACTCGTCGGCACGGCCCGCCGCCAGGGCTCAGCGCCGTGCAGCTCATCCAGGGCGAATGGGAGCTCGTGCTGGGGCCGGTGGGCCATCACAAGCGACAGTGCCACGATCGTCTGGCGCGCCCAGCAGGCGAAGTCATAGATGTTGAGCGCCACCCACGAGGGCAGCAGCACGATCTCCGGCGGCAGCGCCGGCACCTCGTCCCACGACCACAACCCGAACAGCGCGAGCCACACGTGCGTGAACACGCGCGCCCGCTCGATGCCACCCTGCTCGCGGATGAACTCAGCGGCCGCGCACATGTGCTCGGCCTCGACCTCGTCGCCGGCCAGGCGCAGCGCCCAGTAGGCCTCGATCGTCGTGGAGAGCTCTCCGGGACCGTCATGAAAGTTCGCCCACGTCCCGTCGGCGCGCTGCTGCGAGCGGATCCATGCCGCCGAGCGCTCGGTCTCCTCGACCTGGCGGATCTCAAGGAACTCGCGCAGGAGCATGTCCTCAGCGTCCATCGTCACGTTCGTCCGCAGCTCACCCCGCCACCACCCCGCCCCGTCCTGGAGTAAGAGCAAGCGCTCGCGGGCCCGCTCCAATGTCACCTGCGCCTCGCTGACTGTCTGCGCGATCTGCGATGACATGCTGGTGACGCTAGAGCGTTTTCCCTGACGATGCCATGGGCACAAGCGCCTCCGGGCGACCTTCTTCGGCGATCACGGCACGCAGCAGCTGTTCCTGGGAGATTGTGACGGGAGCTCGGGATGTGAAGCGGAACACGATCAAGCCGTTGACATCGCGCCGTTCTGAGAGATGAAAACCGGGCGCCGGCGGGCGTTCGGCGTTGGCGCGCAGCGGAGCGTAGCCGGTCTCGTCTATCTCGGTCACCCTCGCGCGCTCCCCGGAAGTCAGGTTGCTCAAGCGTGGCAAGTAGTACTCCAACGGCGCCGCCCCCAGCTCGACCGTCGTAATGACATGCTCGGGCTGAGCCGAGCGCAGCACCCGCGCCACGCCGGACCAGTCGCCGCGTTGCAGGCGTGGACTGAGATTCACGTCGATGCTCAGCACCAGGAAGGTGAGCACAAGCAGTCCCGCCAATGCCATGCCGATGCGAGCGGTGCGCTGTGCGGCGATCACGATCGCGAGCAGCACGCTCACGGGCACCATCGCGGCCACCAGGTTGCGCGGCGCCAGGTAATCCACTCCAAGCAGTGCCAACACGACCGGTGTGAGCACGCCGGCGCCGGCAACGGTGAGCGCGATCAGCGCGCCTCGCTCCTCACGGCGGGTGAGCGTGCTCCACAG
>Ga0208357_1000113_pt1 | contig 61359 bp, 62 predicted proteins | sample NGESurdeep092012_6_FD_184487 | JGI IMG/M metagenome (GOLD analysis project Ga0208357, IMG submission 184487) | Arctic peat soil microbial communities from Barrow, Alaska - NGEE Surface sample F52-2 deep-092012 (SPAdes) | ecosystem: Environmental > Terrestrial > Soil > Wetlands > Peat ...
GACCGATAACGGCCTGTAGCCGCTTTCACCAGAAGATCCGGTCTTGACGCCGGGAGCGACGTTCCGAATCGGTCTTTGGCACCGCGTTCCGAAGGAACTCGACAAATATGGGGGCCGGATCGCAGATCGCTGGGTGCGCAGCCATAAAACGCCGACCGTGGCGATCTTGACGAGGGGAATCACGTCCCGCGGCCTGCAGGGAGCGCCAGAGAGCGTAAAATCCCCCTGATCGCCTCACCGGAATCCGCCCATGTACGTATCAGAAATCACCCAGTTCATCCGCACCCTGAAAGAGCGGGAGCCCCATATCGAAAACGAGCAGAAAAGAGGGCGCGCGATCTGGTGGGATCAGCCCCCCATCACGCCTGATGAACGGGAAAAGACGCGCGAATCGACGGTACCCCAGCAGGGTTACGTCTATCAGGTCAAAGGCTAGCGGGTGGGGTATCCCAACCTCGAAGCCGCGATACCTGGGCCGATGGAATTGCCCGCCGCCGTACGCGACTCGACCCCTGACGTGATTGATGGCGTGGCCTTCGCTCGCCTCTACGGCGAGCCGCTCTTTAAGCTGCCCGAAGATCTTTACATTCCGCCTGACGCTCTCGAAGTCTTTCTTGAAACCTTCGAGGGGCCGCTGGACCTTCTGCTCTATCTCATCCGCAAGCAGAATTTCAACGTCCTCGATATCCCCATGGCCCAAGTGACCAAGCAGTATCTGGGCTACATCGAGCAGATCCGAAAGAGCAACCTCGAGCTCGCGGCGGAATATCTCCTGATGGCAGCGCTGCTCATCGAAATCAAGTCGCGCATGCTGTTACCGGTCAAGAGGAGCGCGAGCGCGGATGACAGCGAAGACCCGCGCGCCGAGCTGGTGCGCCGCCTTCTCGAATATGAGCAGATGAAGTTGGCGGCGCAACAAATCGATATGCTGCCCGTCCTCGGACGGGATTTTCTGTCGACCCACGTGTTCGTCGAACAAGACGGGTCCCAACGGTTGCCTGAAGTCTGCGTTGCCGACTTGCAGGAGGCCTGGGCCGAAGTCCTGAAACGGGCCAAGCTTGGCGCGAGTCACCACATCACGCGGGAACATCTATCGGTTCGCGAACATATGAGCATGATCCTGCGGATCTTGCAAAATGCGCGTTTCAAGGAATTTGGTGAACTGTTCGAGCCGGGCCGCGGAACCGCTGTGGCCATCGTTCATTTTCTCGCGCTTCTCGAGTTGGCCCGAGAATCGTTGGTCGATATTACTCAAGCGGAAGCGTACGCACCGATTTATGTTCGGCTGACCTACCAGCCGAGCTGAGGCTCGCCCGCGATATTCGGGCGAGCCGAATCATTCCGCAAAGTATTCTTTCACCTTGTCGAACCAAGTCTTGCCTTGGGGGCTGTGCTTGTCACCCCCTTCACGGGTGGATTTGTCGAAATCCTTCAACAGTTTTTTCTGATACTCGGTCAGACGCACCGGCGTCTCCACCAACACATGACAGTAGAGATCGCCCGGATAACCCGAGCGCACACCTTTGATCCCCTTGCCCCGCAACCGGAAGGTTTTGCCGCTTTGGGTGCCTTCAGGAATTGAGATGGTGGCTTTGCCGGCCAGCGTCGGAATGTCCAGATCGCCGCCAAGAGCCGCGCTGGCAAAGGAGATCGGCATCTCACAATGCAGATCGTCGCCCTCGCGCTGGAAAACGGGATGTGCCTTGATGTGAATTTCGACATACAAGTCGCCGGCGGGACCGCCATTGAGCCCGGGTTCGCCGTTACCCGACGAGCGAATCCGCATGCCATCGTCGATGCCGGCCGGAATCTTCACCTCCAGGGTTTTGTTGCGCTTGATCTTGCCCAAGCCATCGCAGGATGCACAGGGATCGGCTATGTACTTACCCGCGCCGCGACATTTCGGACACGTCTGCTGAATCGAAAAGAATCCCTGCTGCATGCGGACCGCGCCGCTGCCCCCGCACGTGGGACATGCCTGGGGTCGCGTACCAGGCTTGGCGCCTGCGCCGTGGCAGACTTCGCATTCCTCCCAACCGGGGATTCGAATCTGGGTTTCATAGCCGTTGGCGGCCTGTTCGAGCGAGACCTCCATCGAGTAGCGTAAATCTGCGCCGCGGTAGACCTGGGGGCCCGCGCCGCGCTGGCGACCGGCCCCGAAAATGTCACCGAAGATGTCGCCAAAGGCATCGGCAAAACCACCCGCCATCCCATTGCCGGCCATGTTGGGGTCGACGCCGGCATGACCGTAACGGTCGTAAGCCGCCCGCTTGTCGCCGTCGGACAACATCTCGTAGGCTTCCTTGCCCTCCTTGAAACTGTCCTCGGAGCCCTTGTTGTCCGGATTGCGATCCGGATGGTGCTTCATCGCAAATTTACGGTACGCCTTCTTGATTTCGTCGTCCGAGGCGTTCTTTGCGACCCCTAAGATTTCGTAATAATCCCTTTTGGCCATTCGATCCCTACGCGGCAGTTGAATACAAACGCCGGATCGGGTTTCTAGACACCCCGATCCGGCGGCGAAATGCGCTTGCGTGCCTGCGCGTTAACCGCGCTTGACTTCCTTGAACTCGGCATCAACCACATTATCATCGGTCGGCGCCGCTTGCGGATTGGCACCCGCTGCGGCATCAGCGCCGGCCTGCTGCTGGGCCGCCTGTTGGGCCTGTGCGTCGGCATACATTTTTTCACCCAGTTTTTGCGAAACTGCCATGAGCGCCTCAGTCTTGGCCTCGATTTCCTCTTTCGAGGCGGACGTCGATTTCAGAATTTCATCAGCAGCCTTTAAAGCCTCTTCGATTTTGGTCTTTTCGGCCGCGTCGATCTTCTCGCCATATTCGGTCAGGGACTTCTTGACCGAATGCACCAAGGCGTCGGCCTCGTTGCGCGCGGTGACCAATTCCAGCTGTTTCTTGTCTTCCGCTGCATTGAGCTCCGCATCCTTGACCATTTTCTCGATCTCGGCCTCGTTCAAACCCGAGTTGGCCTTGATCGTGATCTTGTTCTCTTTGCCCGTAGCCTTGTCTTTGGCGCCGACATGCAAAATACCGTTCGCATCGATGTCGAAACTCACCTCGATTTGGGGCAACCCTCGCGGCGCAGCGGGAATCCCTTCAAGATTGAACTCGCCTAAGGACTTGTTGCCCGAAGCTACTTCGCGTTCGCCCTGATAGATCTTGATGGTCACGGCTGACTGATTGTCATCCGCCGTCGAGAAAATCTGGCTGAACTTGGTCGGGATGGTGGTATTTTTCTTGATCATCTTGGTCATGACGCCGCCCAAGGTCTCGATGCCCAGGGACAGTGGCGTCACATCCAGCAACAGCACGTCCTTGACGTCGCCCTTGAGCACGCCGCCCTGAATCGCAGCACCGACCGCTACCGCCTCATCCGGATTGACGTCTTTACGCGGTTCACGACCAAAAAAATCCTTGACCCGATCTTGCACCTTGGGCATGCGAGTCATCCCGCCGACCAAAATCACATCGTTGATGTCCTTGACGTCGACGCCGGCATCCTTGATCGCAATGCGGCACGGCCCGATGGTGCGTTCGATCAGTTCTTCCACCAGCGATTCGAGCTTGGCTCGGGTGATCTTCAGATTCAAGTGTTTGGGGCCCGACTGATCCGCTGTAATGTAGGGCAGATTGATTTCGGTCTGGGCTGTGGACGACAGTTCAATTTTCGCCTTCTCTGCAGCCTCCTTCAGGCGCTGCAGAGCCAGAACATCCTTGGAGAGATCTACGCCCTGATCTTTTTTGAACTCGGCGATCACGTAGTCGATGATGCGCTGGTCGAAGTCTTCACCGCCGAGGAAGGTATCACCATTGGTCGATAACACCTCGAATTGCTTTTCGCCTTCGACATCGGCGATCTCAATGATGGAGATATCAAACGTACCTCCGCCCAAGTCGTAGACTGCGATCTTGCGATCGCCTTTGCCCTGCTTGTCGAGACCAAATGCCAATGCCGCCGCGGTGGGCTCATTGATAATGCGCTTGACTTCGAGGCCGGCGATACGACCGGCGTCCTTAGTTGCCTGGCGCTGGCTGTCATTGAAATAGGCGGGCACCGTGATGACGGCTTCGGTGACTTCCTCACCGAGATAATCTTCGGCCGTCTTTTTCATCTTGCGCAAGACCTCAGCCGACACTTGAGGCGGCGCCAGTTTCTTGTCGCGAACCTGGACCCACGCGTCGCCATTGTCGGCCTTGACGATCGTATAGGGCATGAGATCGAGATCCTTCTGGACCTCTTTTTCCGCGAACTTGCGGCCGATGAGGCGCTTTACGGCATAAAGTGTGTTGCGCGGATTGGTCACCGCCTGACGCTTGGCCGGCGCGCCCACGAGCACTTCGCCATCCTCCATGAACGCCACAATTGAGGGAGTCGTTCGCGTACCCTCCGCGTTTTCGATGACCTTGGGCTGTCCACCCTCCATGATCGCAACGCACGAGTTGGTCGTACCCAAATCAATACCGATGATCTTCGACACTTCGTTCTCCTTGCCAACCGAACTATGAGCCCGGCGTCTTGTTATCAAACCTCTCTTGAATCTGGAGCAAGACCTGTTCTTTTCAAGGGTTATTCCCGAAGTTTTAGGCGTGTTTTTGGCGTTTACGCCTTCCCCGAGCCTCCTCGCGCCCTGTCGCGGGTCTGTCCCGACCCTAAGGGGCGACTGTCACCAGAGCCGGACGCAGTACGCGCTCGGAGATCATCCAGCCTTTTTGTAGCACTGCTGCGACGTGGTTGGTCGCCACGCCCTCGACCGGTTGGGTCGAAATCGCCTGGTGGCGATGGGGATCAAACTTCTCCCCTTTCGGGTCGATCGCCACAAGTTGATTCTTCTCAAAAGCGGCCAGGAGTTGGCGTAAGGTCAGTTCAACCCCCTCGCGCAGCCGCGCACCGTCGGCGCTCTGGTCCGCCAAGGCGGCCTCAAGGCTGTCGACGACTCCGAGCAGACTCTCCGCAAAAGTCTCGATCCCGAATTTTCGCGCCTTGGCGACGTCCTCGATGCCTCGGCGCCGCACATTTTCCATTTCCGCCTTGGCCCGCAAGAACGCGTCGTAGTGCTGTATTTCCCGCCCGCGACACGCCTCAAGTTCGGCCGCCAGATCAACGCGCGCGCCGCTATCGGGCGCCGCACCCGGGGAAGGCGCTGTCTGCTGGGGATCGAAGCCCCCTTCGGGGGCGGCAGGCGCCGCGGATCGCATCTCACTTTCGGTGTGCGAGTGGGGTGGATTGTTGCCAGGCTCATGCTCTTGCATCGGCTGCTCCGCGAATTCCGTAAGTTAGTGAGTTAAAAGATTCTAAAAGCCTGAAATGGGGGTATCCACCCGGCTTTCAAGGCGGACTGGTTTTTGCTTTCTTTCTGGTTCGCATCCCCACCGTGCCGCGCTTAAAAATGGTTACAACTGTTACCGGGATAGAACTGGTAGTTTTGTTCAGATCGAACTATGGTCAATTCGGGTGGCGAAAAGAGCGAAGGCACTCGGGCTACCGAATCGGGGCGATGATGCACGGTCAATTCAATCTGTGGAAAGCAGCCATCGGCGTCGTCATTTACGTCATTGTGTGTATTGTTATCCTTTGCTTTTCACCCCCCGACTACGCCGCACCGGCGCCCCCCCGAGGGGATGCGAGTAGCGCCTCGTTGTCCGTCGCGCACTAGTCGAGTGCACCCAGCCCGAGCGCCCGGGCGCGCCCAGCCGGATCGACTCGGGGAGGGTTCATCGTCGGCCAACCCTGCAGATGCTCTTCGACAATCGAAGCGAGGGCCGCAATCCACTCTGGGGAGTCGTTTAGGCACGGGATGTACCGAAAACTCTTTCCCCCTTTGCCGAGAAAGACTGCCCGACCTTCGAGCGCAATTTCTTCGAGCGTCTCTAAGCAGTCCGAGACAAAGCCCGGACAGCAGACGTCGACATCGTCGATTCCCGAGCCCGCCAACACCGCAAGCCGGTCGAACGTGTAGGGCTTTAACCACTGTGCGCGTCCAAAACGGGACTGAAAGCTGATTTCAATCTCATTCTCGTTCAAACCCAGGGCTTGCCCCAGTAATCGGCCCGTCTTTTGGCACTCGCAATGGTACGGATCGCCCTTCGAAAGGCTGGCCCGAGGCAGGCCATGAAAGCTCATGATGAGGCGTCTGCGCGGGCCTTGGCCCTCGGTACGCGCCCGACCGTTCCCACCAAAAAATCCATGACGCTCCCAAAAATTTTTCACGCTCTGGGCCAATGCCCCGATATAGGCCGGATGATCGTGATAATGCTTGACGAAGCGAAACTCCGGCAGATTCCGCGTCCCTTCGGACCAGGCGGAAACGGCGTCGAACACGGATGCCGTGGTGGCCGCCGCATATTGCGGATAAAGCGGAACCACGAGGATTCGGTCAACACCTGCCCGCTTTAAGCGATCAAGCGCATCGGCCACTGACGGCTCGCCGTAGCGCATCGCAAATTCCACCCGAATCCGATGTCCGCGCTCACCGAGCGCCCCGAGAAGTAGCTTCGCCTGACGCTCCGTGTAGACCCACAGCGGCGAGCCTTCCTTCGTCCAGACGAGCGCATACCGGTGAGCCGAGCGCCCCGCGCGCAGAGGGAGGACGAAAAGACGTAACAAAAACCACCAGATGGCGCGTGGAATCTCAATGACGCGCGGATCGGACAAAAACTGCTTCAAGTAGCGCCGTACCGCCGCGGCGTTCGGCGCCGAGGGGGTGCCCAGATTGACCAAGAGGACGGCACTGGTCGCGCCGTTTCCATGCGTATAAGGGGGTTCAGGTCGAAAAGTCATAGCGTATTGTGCCGCAATCACGCACCTGAACTTATGGGCCCTGCTCCCGGCACCGCCGGATCATCCCATTGATTGCGGGGACAGCGCTCGTTTTGCCATCGCTGCGACAGGCCAGCGGCAGAAGAAGGGGGGGACACTGCTCGGTGTCGGGAATCATCGCAGCGCTGGCATGAATCGAGAAAACGGTCCGTCGGTAACCCGTCAGTTGCGCTAGTGTTGGCTGAGTGCATTCGAGAGTAGTTTGGCGGTGATATCGACAATCGGAATCACGCGCTCGTAGGCCATTCGCGTCGGACCGATGACCCCAAGGGTCCCGACGATCCGACCATCGACCCGATAAGGGGCAGTCACGACCGTCATGTCGTCCATGGGTAGCAACTGCGATTCGCCGCCGATATAGATCTGGACCCCCTGAGCACGGCTCGAGACATCGAGCAGTTGCATCAGACCGGTCTTCTGTTCGAAAAGGGCGAACAACCGGCGCAGATTGTCCATGTTGGCGGCCAGGTCGACATTCTCGAGGAGATTGCGTTCGCCCGAGATGACCATGTTTTCGCTCGCGTCAGCGGCCTGTGAACTCGCCTCCAAGGCTTTTTGCATCAAATTGGAGATGTCGTCGCGGAGTTGGTGCAGTTCACTCTTTAAGTGTTGCCGAATGTGCTCGAACGAGCGACCGGCGAAATTCTGATTCAGGTAGTTTGCCGCTTCGTTTAACTGCGATGCCGTATAGACGCGATCGGTGAACAGGATACGGTTCTGAACGTCGCCTTCGGGGGAAACGATAATGAGCAGCACGCGCGCGTCCGACAGCCGCATGAATTCGACGTGCTCGAAGGCGGAAGCACGCCGCGGCGTCAACACCACTCCGGCGAATTGGGACAATGATGAAAGGACCTGGGCTGCCACGGAAATAACCCGCTGTGGCTCGTCGGGCTTGATCCGGTCCTGCACTTCCGTCGTCGCTGCCTCTTCCAATGGCCTGACCGTCATGAGGGTGTCGACAAAAAACCGGTAGCCGCGCGGCGTGGGCACCCGCCCCGACGAGGTATGCGGGCTGGTGATTAAGCCCATGTCCTCCAGATCGGCCATGACGTTACGGATCGTCGCCGGGCTCAAATCAAGCCCCGAGTGGCGCGACAGAACACGCGAGCCCACAGGCTGTCCCTCGACGATGTAGCGTTCGATGAGGGTTTTAAGAAGCGTCTGGGCCCGCTGGTCAAGCATGACGACATTCTAATGCGCAAATCCATCGAAAGACGATTGGGCGTGTCATTTCCGGAATTCAGGGTCATGCCGATGTGCGAACTGGCGCTGCAATCCTGCATAATGCGCCCATGCCAAAACGGACCATTGCCATTGTCGGGAAGCTCCATGCGGAGGGCATTGAGCGGCCGCTATGCGAGATCGCCAAATTCGTCACTGACCTCGGACACGATGTCGTATTCGAGCGGGAAACCGCCCAGGCGATCGGGCAGACGCACTATCCTGCCCTGTCGCCGGAAGAAATCGGGGCGAATGCCGGCATGGCAGTCGTCGTTGGCGGGGATGGCACCATGCTCGGCATCGCGCGCCAACTCGCCCCATACAATGTACCCCTCATCGGCATCAACCAAGGACGACTGGGTTTCATGACCGACGTTGCCCTGGAGGACAGTACGCGGGCCCTCGGGGAAATCCTCTCCGGTAAGTTCGAGGTCGAAGAGCGCACTCTTTTGACGGCGCGCATCATACGCGACGGGAAAGTGATCCTCGATGCTTTGGCGTTAAACGATGTCGTCGTCGCCCGTGGCGCGGTCACCGGCATGGTCGAACTGAGCGTCGACGTCGACGGGCGCTTCATGTACAGCCAGCGTTCGGACGGCCTTATCATCGCGACACCAACCGGTTCGACGGCCTACGCCCTATCGTCCAACGGCCCGATTTTGCACCCGCGCCTGGCCGGTCTTGTGCTCGTTCCGATCGCACCCCACTCGCTGTCGAATCGCCCGATCGCCCTCCCCGATTCATCCACAATCGATATCACGGTCACCGGTGGCCGCGAAGTCACGGCGAACTTCGACATGCAATCCTTTACCGCTTTGTTGCACGGAGATCGAGTCTCCGTGGCGCGCGCGGCCTTACCCATCCGATTCGTACATCCGGTGGGATACAGTTACTTCGCCACGTTGCGCCAGAAGCTGCACTGGAACCAGCCGCCGCTCGGCGCCGACGGCAAGCCGCTTTTGGGGGGCTGAAATGCTGCGGAATCTGTCCATCCGCGACTTCGTCATCGTCGATCAACTCGAAATCGAATTCGAAGGCGGGTTCACCGTGTTCTCCGGAGAAACCGGTGCCGGCAAGTCGATCCTGATCGATGCGGTCGCGCTCATTCTGGGCGCGCGCGCGGATTCCAGCGTGGTGCGAGAGGGATCCTCCAAGGCGGAAATCTGCGCCGAGTTCACGCTCGAGGACCAGGCACAGGATTGGCTCCAGAAGCAGGACATGGATTCCGAGCAAGGTATTTTATTGCGGCGGGTCATCGATGGCGCGGGGCGTTCGCGCGCGTGGATCAATGGCGCTCCGGCGACATTGACGCAATTGCGCGAACTCGGTCAACTGTTGGTGGAAATCCATGGCCAGAGCGAACACCAATCCCTTTTGGAAGCGGCTCAACAGCGCGCCCTCCTCGACGCGCAGGCTGGATTGGCGTCGCTGGCGGCGCAGGTCGCTCAGTGTTTCAGGATCTGGCAGGCCATCGTCGAGCAGCGCGCAGCACTCGAGCGCGACGCGAAAAGCGTCATTGCGGAGCGCGAACGCCTGGAATGGCAGGTCGCAGAGCTAGAGCGTCTGGCGTTGCGGCCCGGCGAATGGCAGGACCTTTTAGTCGAGCATCAGCGCTTAGCTCATGCGGCAAGTCTGATCGAGGGAAGCGCGCAGGCGTTGCAGGACCTCTCGCAGGGCGACGGCTCCCTGGTCGAGCGCCTGGACGGACTCATGCACCGACTCGAACATCTGGCCCAGCTCGATCCGACGCTCGTCGTGGTCACGGAAGTGCTCGAGCCGGTCCGTATACAGATCCAGGAGGCCGTACGCGGGCTAAACGACTATGCGAGCCGCCTCGAACTCGAGCCGGAAAGGCTGGCTGCTCTTGAGGCGCGTATCGACGCGACACACTCGACGGCCCGCAAATTTCGCGTATCCCCTGACGAGTTGCCATCGGAACTCTCGCGACTGTCGGATCAACTTGAAACTCTCGCGGACGCGAGCAATCTTGAGGAACTGCGGGTACGAGAACAGGCTGCCCGTAGCGCCTATATGGAAGGCGCCCGAGCACTCTCCGCAGGCCGCGCCAAAGGGGCCCGCGCAATGGAAAAGGCTATCACGAAGGCCATGCAGTCGTTGAGCATGGCGGGTGGCCGCTTTGAAATCATACGGTCCGCACGCGAACCGAGCGCGCACGGCCTGGAAGATATCGAATATCGCGTCGCAGGCCACCCCAATGCCACACCGCGACCGCTCGCGAAGGTGGCGTCCGGAGGTGAATTAGCGCGAATCAGCCTGGCCATCTCCGTGGTGGCCTCGAACGCCACGCAAGTCCCGAGCCTCATTTTCGATGAGGTCGACAGCGGCATTGGAGGCGCCGTGGCCGAAGTCGTCGGCCGCCTATTGCGCGAATTGGGTCGCGCGCGCCAGATCCTGTGTGTCACCCATCTACCGCAGGTCGCCGCGCAAGGCGATGAGCATTTCGCAGTCAACAAGGAAATGGCGCGCAATCAGACCGTCAGCCGCATCACGCACCTGGACGCATCCGGACGCATCGATGAGCTTGCGCGCATGTTGGGCGGCTTGGAGATCACGTCGACGACGCGCAAGCATGCGCGCGAACTGCTCGCGTCAGTCGGCTAGCATCCTATTCGTCGCGCGGCGGGCGGTGGCGCCCCTCACAATCGTGCTTGGTACAGACCCCGTAGAGCGAAAGGGCGTGTTCCTGCAAGGTAAATCCGCGTGCTTTCGCAATATTCTGCTGCCGCTTTTCGATTTCCGCGTCGTAAAATTCTTCAACCTTGCCGCATATGAGGCACACCAGGTGGTCGTGATGCGTACCTTCGTTCAACTCGAACACGGCCTTGCCGTTGTCGAAGTGATTGCGCGCCAGCAGACCGGCCTGCTCGAACTGAGTCAGGACCCGATAGACGGTCGCCAAGCCGATGTCCACGTTTTCCGCCAACAGCTGTCGATAGACATCCTCCGCGCTCAAATGGCGCCGCTCGCTTTTCTGGAAGATTTCGAGAATCTTCAGGCGCGGCAGCGTCGCCTTGAGCCCGATCGTTTTCAGTTCACTGGGATTAGACATGCGAACCGCTTTGTGAAGGGACCACTGTTCCGGCTATGATATAGCGTTTTGAGCGCCCCAACAGAAACCTGATGCCTTCACTCCATAGCAAGTCTTTCGATCGGCGGCGCCACTTGCCTGGATCATTCGTCCGTCTCGCACTTTTCGGCAGCTGTCTTTTGGCGGGCTGCTCGTGGATGCCGGGCATGGGTCCGAACTCCAGCTGGGTTTACAAGATCGACATCCAACAGGGTGTTGTCGTCACGCAGGAAATGGCCGCGCGACTGCATCCGGGCATGACCCGAGACCAAGTCCGGTTTGTGCTGGGTACCCCGCCTCTCACGGATATTTTTCATACCAATCGTTGGGATTATCCTTTCCGCTACCAACCCGGACGCGGTCCTATCGAGGAACGCCGCTTCACGGTCTTTTTCGACAACGACCGGATGACCCACACTGCGGGTGATCCGCTGCCCACCGAGAAGGAATTTGTCGCGAACCGGATTCGACTCAATGCGACGGAAGCCAAAGCAGCCGGCGAAAAAGAGCATGGGGCGCCGACCCCGAGCAGCGGTGCACCCGCGCCCGGTTCGGGCCCGGATTCGGGACCTGCCCCCAGCAATTCCAACGCATCAGCGACGGCTAAACCCGCAAATCCGCCCGTGACCGAAGCGGCGCCCCCGAGCACCGAGTCACCCAGCTTGTGGCAGCGCGTCAAGGGCTGGTTTGGCGCAGGCTCGTCTCAGGATACGTCCGAGACCAATCCTGCCCCTGGGGCGCCGCAGGGGTCGCCCAGCGGCCCGGGCGGCCACACCACACCCTAAGGTCAACATGGCACTGCACGTAGCAATTGCCGGTGCGTCAGGCCGCATGGGCAAAATGTTGGTAGAGGCGATTACCGGCGATCCGACGTTTCGTCTCGTGGGCGCGTTAGAAGCGCACGGGTCGGCGGCGCTCGGGGAAGACGCCGCGGCATTTCTCGGACACGAAACGGGTGTGCCGATTACTGATGACCTGGACCACGCCTTGGCGCAGGCGCAGGTGTTCATCGATTTTACGCGGCCGGATGCCACCATGCGGCACTTGGACGCGTGTGTCCGACGCGCCGTGGCCATGGTGATCGGGACAACCGGCTTTTCAGCCGAAGGCAAGAACGCCATCGCCCAAGCCGCGCAGAAAATCGGCATCGTTTTCGCGCCCAACATGAGTGTTGGCATCAATGTCACTCTAAAGTTGCTCGAAGTGGCGGCCAAAGCCCTGTCGGACAATTACGATATCGAGATCATCGAGACGCATCATCGCCACAAAGTCGACGCCCCTTCGGGGACGGCACTGCAAATGGGGGAAGTCATCGCCCATGTTCTGGGGCGCGATATCGACCACGCGGCCGTATTCGACCGTCACGGTGAGACGGGCGAGCGCCAATCCGGATCCATCGGCTTTTCATCGATTCGCGGTGGTGACATCGTGGGCGATCACACGGTCCTGTTTGCCGGCACGGGCGAACGCATTGAGATTACACACCGCGCGGCGAGCCGAATGACGTACGCCAGCGGAAGTTTGAGGGCTGCAAAGTTCATTTTGGCCCGCGCGCCGGGTCTCTACAGCATGCAACAGGTGCTTGGATTAGAGCAACCCTAATACGCCACGATCATATCGGGATCGCTGGGCAGTTTATGCGCATACTGGACACGTCATGCGAGCGGAGATCTTGCAATGCCTTCGTCGCCCGGCGCTCGCGGCTGTTCTGGTGGGGCTGCTCTCGGGTAGCTTCGGTCTGGGCGTCGCCCACGCGTCACCCTTAGCGGTCCTCGACGATAGCGGACGATTGGTGCGCTTGGCACACGCTGCCAAGCGCCTCGTAACGCTGGCACCCCATGCCGCGGAACTGGTCTTCGAAGTCGGCGCTGCGAGACAACTCGTGGGTGTATCCGAATTCAGCGACTTTCCATCCGAGGTCCAAAACCTGCCGAAGGTGGGCAATGCCCGTGGACTCGACCTGGAGCGCATCCTCGCTCTCAAACCCGACCTGGTCATCGCCTGGTCCAGTGGCAACAATACGGGCGAAATCGAGGCGCTCGAGAGAGCCGGTCTCATCGTCTATCGAAGCGACCCACAGTCGCTCGAACAAATCGCAAGCTCCCTGGAGCGCTTGGGTATCCTGACCGGGCATGCCTCCGAAGGTGCCGCCAAGGCCGCCGAATTTCGCAAGAAGGTCACGCAGATGCAAGCTCTGTATTCTCAAAAGAGATCCGTGCGCGTGTTCTACCAGGTTTGGAATAATCCGCTCATGACCATTGGGGGCTCACACCTGATCTCGAGTGTTATCCGCCTGTGTGGCGGCAAAAATATTTTTGCTGCATTGGACTCGCCCACGCCGATAGTCTCGAAAGAGGCGGTCATCGCGGCAGATCCCGAAGTCATCGTCGTCGCCTCCGATGTCGGTCGCGGTGCGGAAGAACTGTCGATGTGGAACGATTGGCCGCGCATCACCGCAGTTCGACGGCATCGGCTTGTGGTGCTCGATCCGGCCACCATCACCCGGGCCACGAGCCGTATTTTGATCGGAGCACAAAAGCTATGCGAAGCGCTGGAGTCGACTCGCTCCTAGAACGCCGTCGGAACGTACACGGCCTTTTTCTCCTCTCATTCGGAGACGGGATTTTGCAACAGGGGCAGTGCGCCCTACTCCTCTACGGCGAGTTAATCCAGGCGATGAGTGACTCCCACTGGGCAGTGTCCTTTTCGACCTTGGATGGCGCGACATCCCACAGCGTGAGTCCATGCGCGGCAACCTGGACATAGTTCTGGGTGTCGCGCAAGTAACCGAGCACCGGCAAGCCCAGGCTCTCGACGTAGCGCTGCAACTGGTCGGCCGAACGCGTACGGGCGTCGACGCGCATGCCAATAACACCCACGCCCGCATGACCTTGCCGAATGGCGCGACGCTCACCGAGTTGCGCCAGGAATTCGCGAGTGGCCAGAATATCGAAAATCGAAGGCTGCAGTGGTACGACAACCTTATTGGCCACTTTCAGCAATTCCTTCAGGCGTTCGTTCCCGATGCCAGCGGGTGTATCGAGTACCACATGGGACACGCCTTTGGGGGTACGCGCGAGTCCATCGGCTTCAATGTCCCAGGTCTGGATACGAGGCAGTTCGGGAGCGCGTATGTCCAGCCACGCACGGGACGACTGTTGCTTGTCGGTGTCGCCGAGCATGACCTGCAATCCCTGCCGCGCGAAATAGCCGGCGAGGTTGGTCGCGATCGTACTCTTTCCGACTCCGCCCTTTGGATTCGCCACCAGGATGACCGGCATCATTTCTCCTCGTTCCATGGGGCACGGATATGGGCGCCCAACCGCACGGGACTTCGCTGTGACGCTTTTTGTACGCTTTATATCACGAGCCCCAATTCCCTGTTAAGGCCGATCATCGGTCCTGGACCCGTGGAACGCGGTATCTGCACTGTTCGTTTCGGGTGTCCATCAATCTGGAAGCGGCTCCGCCCGCTGATCAAGCGGTCCAAACACCCGCCACCCAAGGTCAAGGGATAAGTCACCGCAGCGAGGACGCATTACCTGATTCTGTCGCTGGAGTACAAAAAAAAGCGCGCAAGTTGCGCGCTTTTCTTGGGCGTCATCCAACGGCGCCCAAAAGCCTTATTGATTAGATCGGCTTGATATTCGACGCTTGCAGCCCCTTGGGACCTTTGGTCACGTCGAACGAAACCTTCTGATTTTCTTGAAGCGACTTAAAGCCATTGCCTTGGATCGCCGAGAAGTGCGCGAACAGATCATCTCCGCCCTCGTCGGGAGAAATGAAGCCGAAGCCTTTTGCGTCGTTGAACCACTTGACGGTACCGGTTGCCATACTGATTTCCTTAAAAATTGACTAAAAAAGGCGAATGCCACTGCAGCGCCTGAAATGCAGGAAGATCAAGGGGAAGATGGCGAACGAAGTACCGAAAACAAAAAAGAGGACCGACGACCAACACATTCTCTGCTTGAAAATCTTGCCCCGTCTTTATACGTTAAGTTCGGAGATAGGGCAAGCTCAAAGTTGCGCAGATCCTACGCCGGCGGAATTGGTTCATTGTGCAATGAACCAATTCCGCCCTTTGTGGACCGCAATCTCGACGGGGTGATGGAACGCGCGCTCTAGGTGCGCTGCAGTAAGTATCTCGGCCGCCGAGCCTGTCAGAACCTCGCCCCCGTCGGAAAATAGCAACACATGGGTGGCAAAACGCGCCGCCAGGTTGACGTCGTGCAGGCTCATGATAACGGCAGCCACTTCGTTTGGCCGTGCCAGGCGCCGGGTCAAGACACGCATTAACAGCAATTGCACGTCGAAATCCAAGTGGGAGACCGGTTCGTCGAGAAACATCAGCCGGGGCTGCTGCAGCAAGATTGCGGCGAGCGCCACCCGCTGGCGCTCGCCGCCTGAGAGTGTCTGGACATCGCGCTCTTGAAGCTTTTCCAGGCCCAATTCCGCTAACACCGCCTGGGCGGCGAGTTCATCGATGGCGCTTTCGAACCAGCCCCCTCCCAATCCGGCGCGGTGCGGAAATCGGCCCACCAGCACGGTTTCTCGTACCGTCGAAGAAAATGTGTCCTTTTGCAATTGCGGCATGAACGCACGAACGCGCGCAAGGTCCCGTCCCTGCCACCGTTCGAGCGCGACGTTGCCCACCGTTACCGTGTTCGCCTCCACGTCGCGCAACCCTGCCAGGGTCCGCAGTAGGGTTGTCTTGCCGCACCCGTTGCGGCCGAGGATGCACCAGAACTGGCCCGGTTCGACCGTAAAACTCAAGGGCGCGCACAAGCGCTGTCCGGAATCGCTTTGTAGTGGCAGTCCCTGCACCTCGAGCCTCATTTTCGGGCCCTGAGTAACAGCGACAGAAAAATGGGCGCCCCGACAACAGCCGTAACGGCGCCTACCGGCAGTTGCTGCGGAGCGATGGCTGAGCGCGCGAGAACATCGGCGGTTACCACGAGGGCGGCACCCAAAAGTCCGGCGGCCGGAAGCAACATACGCTGATCGTTGCCCCAAAGTACGCGCACCAAGTGGGGCGCAATCAATCCGATGAACCCGATCGTTCCCGCCAGCGCGACCGACGCACCTGCGGCCAGCGCGCTATAGATGACGACCCGCAGCTTTAAAGCGCCCACATTGACGCCCAAAGACGCCGCGATATCGTCGCCCCGCGCCAGAAGATTCAGACGCGGGGCGTCCTGCACGGCGCCGACGACCACTACGACCAGCGCTGCCCAGGCGAAAACGCCTTGATTGGCGCCCGCCAAGTCCCCCATAAGCCAAAAGATCATCGCGGAAATGCGGCCTTGCGGCGACAAACTCAGGGCCAGCGTTAAGACCGCGCCCCAGAGGGCAGCCAACATGACACCGCACAGAATCAGTCGCTCGGGCGCGGTATCGTGTGAAACGCCACGAAATTCTCGGCGCGCGATGATGAGCAGCAATGCCAATGAGAGGGCCGATCCGAGAGCCGCGCAACCGGTCACACCGGCCGCAGTCAGCGCCAGCGACAAAGCCACCAAAGCGCCTATGGCCGCCCCGCCGGAGAGCCCCAGGATGTACGGTTCGGCGAGCGGATTGCGCAGCAGCACTTGCAGCAACGCACCGGCGATGCCCAACAGCGCTCCAACGGCAAAACCATTGGCCACGCGCGGTAGGCGCAATTGAAGGAGTACAGCGTGGCCAGGAAGGTCCGGGGAAATCAAGGCGTGCAAGCTATCGCTCGCACCGAGCGAAGCACTACCGGTCAAAACCCCCGCGATACACGCAAGTACCGCGAGTGCCGCAAGGGCGGTCCAGATCAAGAGGATTCGACGCATGCGACTTTAACTGCGCCAGTGCACGGCAAACAAGAGTACCCGGCCGGGCGTATTAAAGCCGTCGACCAAGAAATAGCGTCGGTCAAACGCGTTCAAAAGCGAGATGCTCAAAATCGTATGAGGATCGAGGGCGTAGCGGGCCACGAAATCAGTCACGCTATACCCGGGCAACGCAATGCGCGCAAAGGTGTTGATGTCGACGTCGTCACGTGGGCCGGCGGATTCCACATCGGCCGAAAAGCCCCAGCGGCCGACGGCGCGTGCAATACCCAGGTTCACGTTTCGTGTCGCGCGGCGCAGCAACAGCTGGTCGGTGGCGCCATCAATGGGTCTTTGCAGCGTTAGATTGCCATGGATCCGCCAGCCTTGCCAGACGCTGTGACCCGAAACCTCGATCCCGCTCAAACGGGCCCGATCCACGTTCTCCGGGATGAACGTGACCGGGTCGAACTGAATCAAGTCGCGCACCAAAGTACGGTAAATTGAGACGCGCAGGCCATCGTCGCCCTCGAGATAATCGAGCCCCAGTTCAGCGCTTCGCGAGGTTTCGGGTTTCAAGTCGGGATTGCTCGCGCCCGGGAAAAACAGGTCGTCGAAACTGGGCGCATCGAATGCCGTTGATAACTGTGCCGTCGCCTTGAGCCTCGGCGTCAGGCGGTAGCCGTATGCAGCCAGTGCGCTGTTCGCATCGCCGAAGTCCGAGTAACGATCCGAACGCAGGTTGAGTTGAAGCTGATGGGATCCGAAAGCACCGAGATAGCCGGCCTGTGCGCTATTGACGCTGCGCGTAAACGCCGAGGGGTAGGACGAGGACATTCCGACCTCGTCGATATGCTCGAGGCCTGCCGTGAGTTTTTGCGTGGTCGTCAGCTCCAGCACGTTGGACCAAGTCAATTGATTGACGCGACTGTCGGTAGACCCGATCAGAGGAGATAGGGCAAACGAAGAGACATCCGTGCTTTCGTCACGCTGTATACCCAGTTGAAGCTCGGAAGTCCAAGTCGGGGCGATCTGCAAATGCACGTAGAGCGAAGTCGTACGGTGTTCTGAACGCTCTTCGTTGGTCTGATTACGGCCGTTGTAGTCGGGCACGAGAAAGCCGTAATCGGTGGGGTCATCAAAGCTTAAGCGCGCGCGGCTGTCATAGAGACGCAAGCCCACTTCGTCTTTTCCGAGTTGTTGTGCCACCGCTGCCGAAACCGAGGTGTTGTCGTATCCATTCCGATTCGGGTTGGCTTGTGGCGCAAGATTCGCATCGATCGCTGAAAAACCATTCACGGTATGATCCGAGACGGCGATCGACGCGCGCGTCCTTGCGTCTTCGGGCCCGACGCTGCCGCCGCCATAGAACGACAGGTTTCCATTGCGCTCGCTACCGGCTTGGGCATCGAGTGACAATTCCGGAACACCTTGCCCGCTCCGTGTGAAAATCTGAATGACACCGCCGACGGCCTGCGATCCGTAGAGCGCTGAAACATTGCCGCGCACGATTTCGATGTGGTCTACCTCATCGAGCATCAGATGACCCAGTATTGCCGCGCCACTCTGAAGCGCATTCACACGCACACCATCGATGAGGACGAGTGTTTGGTTTGAATTGGTGCCGCGCATAAAAACCGAAGCCTGGGCCCCCAGACCACCCGACTGGGCGATCTCCACACCCGCCTGTCGTCGCAAAAGCGAGAGCACATCTGTGGCCTCGCTCTGTTCGATATCCGCACGCGTGATGAGTGTGGTGTCGGGTAGAGTATCTGCCAGGGCTTGTGCGACGCGCGACGCGGTCACGACCATCGGTTCGAGTGTTCCGCCGTCGCTTTGCTGCGCGTTTGCGCTCGAGCCAAGTCCAAACATTACGCACGCAACGAACATCGGCCTCGTGACGGCCGGTATGCGATAGCGATCATGACGTGTGCGCAAGAGGCCGTCCCGAAATACTTTCATTCGACTCTCCCAATGCCCGCATCCCCGCGGGTTGACTCGTGATCGAGGGAGCACATCGAATGACACATCGATTGCAAAAAAGCGGCCGCGCCAGTAGGTTCCGAATCGGCCAAAAATGCCGCACGGATACCAGACCGGAGCACCACGCACCCGCGGTGTCCCTCACGTCGCTTGGCCGGTATCCGGGCTGGCAGGAGCACCACGCCGCCTTCCCATGCCCAATCGGCACAGTGGCGTTGGCGTAGCTGCATCGCAGTCCATGCGATGCGCCTGCTTACCGTTGCGGGGGCAGCACAGGTTGGCGTGAACGCTTATCGCGTATCCGCCTCCTGTTTCCCGTTGAACCGCGCGAGAGACCTCTCGCGCGAGCACCAAACGGGACGCAGTCTAGCCGGGCACAGCCGCCGCCGTCAATCCGACGGGCTCGACGCGGCGTGGGACAAGATCGTCAGTGATTTCTCATCACTTCTTTGCAAACGACTGTTTCTAATCGAGAAGTATGCTTGACGGCATTATCGCGCACCCCTACCATTGGCCCATGCTTGCCGAACTCGAACAACTCGAACAACGGATCAATCAACTGACCTTGCTTGCACAAGGTCTACGTGAGGAGAATCAGACGTTGCGGCAGCAATTGCAGGAGGCCCAAAGCGAAAGCCGTTCGCTGCGCTCGCGCCTTGATGCTGCGCGCCAGCGCATCGAGGCTCTCATCGAGAAACTCCCCGCAACAGAATAACTTCCAGAGCGAATCCATGGAGCAACTCACTGTCAAGATTCTAGGGCGCGAATATCGCCTCTCGTGCATCGCCGAGGAAAAAGACGCGTTACTTGCAGCCGTCGCGTATGTCGACGACAAAATGACCGCCATTCGCGATCACGGCAAGATTACTGGGAACGATCGCATTGCCGTGTTCGCGGCGCTAAATATTGCCAACGAGCTGCTGACCGCAAGATCGCCTGACGGCGCGCTATCTGACCTTGCCTTCGGTGAATTTAAGCGTAGAATTCAAAGCATGAACGCTGTGCTTGAAGCAGCGCTCTCCCCTCAAGAAAAGTTGTTCTAGATATTGAGGGTGACGGCTCAAGAGTCATCGAATTCGCCTTCGCGGAGTCAATCTCTGTTGAGCCTTCCCTGCCGTGTTTGCTATAGGTCAAACATTCCTTGAACCAATATGTGTTACCAGGTTGCGGAATGATTCCGGTGCTGTTGCGATCGTCCCTCGTTGGATGAACCTGATGTACCGGTGACTGCGACCCCCTGAACCGCCGGTTCAGGATGATGACCTGGCGACAACGGCGGGGTCCTTTTTCAGACGACCGGAGTCTTTCGAGGCTTCGGTCGTTTTATTTCATGGGGATCTGGGGCGCCCGGAGCGTTGGCGCAGGGACGCGCAATGCAGAATATCTGGCTGATGAAATCCGAACCCGCGGAGGTCAGTATCGACGACGCGTTAGCTGCACCCCGCGCGACCGTCGGCTGGTTTGGAGTCAGAAACTATCAGGCGCGCAATTTCATGCGAGACGGAATGCGTGTCGATGACACGGTGCTGTTCTACCATTCGAGCTGCGCAGAACCGGGTATCGTAGGACTGGCCAAAGTCAAGAGCGCACCCTACCCCGACCCCACGCAATTCGATCCCAAGAGCCCTTATTACGATGCCGCTTCCAAAGCCGACGCACCGCGCTGGGTGCAGGTCGATGTCCAGGCGTTGCGCAAAATCGGGCCAATTCCCTTGACGGAATTGCGCGCGCACCCGCAGTTGGTGGGCATGCGCGTTCTCGAACGCGGCAATCGGCTCTCGATTACGCCGGTGACCCACGCCGAGTTCGCTTTCATCAAGAAACGCTGGATCCGGTAACAAAAGCCGGATCCTTTCTTTCGCGTCAGACGACGACAGCCCGGCAGGATTGCATCGACCGTTGTCGCCGCGTAGGACGCGCTTCATGTGTCATCATGATGACTTGCCTGTGCGCCCTTTGCCGGTTCCGACCGATCACCTCTCATGGCCAGCCCTTCATCGCCCCCGGTATACACGCTCGATTTGAAGGCCTGGGATTTCCTCGGGCCGCCGCAGCGCGAATGGCAAGAGGCGCTCGAGAGCGGGCGAGTGCTGTATTGTCCCGGACTGGCATTTCGCTTCACGTCCGACGAGACCCGCTACCTTGATCCGGCGTTCTCGGACACGAAGCGCAAGAGCATCTATCTACGTGCCGATCGTCCGGGCGTGTGGGGCACCGCCGCGTCTTTACCCGACCGGCAGGCGCTAGAATCCCTGCTCAAACGTTTTCAAATCGCGAGCCTCGGGCTCGTCGCCGGAATGTTTCCGGGCTATGTCGGGCAAATGAACGCGGCCTCGACCAGTTTTCGACCCCGCGCCACTGGTGAAGGTCATGAGGCTCTCTCCTGGCGCAAGGATGACACGCGGCTTCACGTAGACGCGTTTCCTTCCAATCCGACGCATGGCATGCGCATTTTGCGTGTGTTCTCGAATGTGGGAACGAGCGCAAGGGTTTGGCGTATCGGGGAACCTTTCGAATCCATGGCACGCCATTTTCTACCGCGCATTCGCGGGCCACTGCCGGTGACCGCATCGATTCTGCAGACATTGGGGATCACCAAACGCAGGCGCTCGCCCTATGATCACTACATGTTGCAATTGCACGACCGCGCCAAGTCAGACCCGGATTACCAGGCCCAATGCGAACAGACGCGCTTCGAATTCGCACCCGGCACCACCTGGATCTGCTATTCGGATCAGGTCATGCATGCGGCAATGGCCGGTCAATTTATGATGGAGCAGACCGTCCATGTGCCCATGACGGCATTGGGATATCCGGAATACGCGCCGGTGTCTCTCCTTCAGAAGCTCGTTGGCCGGCCCCTCCTCATGCCAATCGATGCGCCTAGGGCATGGGTTGAGCGTTGAGCTCTGAGCCCGATACCGCCTGAAAGCGTTCGCGGAGCATGTTCTTCTGAACTTTGCCCATCGTATTGCGCGGCAATTGATCGATGAAGAAGACGCGTTTGGGGACCTTGAAGTGGGCAATCGTCCCCTTAAGCGCCGCGATAAGGGTCGTCTCGTCCGGGCTGGTGCCCGGTTGCGCGACTACGATCGCGGTGACGGCCTCTCCGAATTCCGGATGCGGCAGGCCAATGACAGCGGATTCGACGACACCGGGCATTTGGTCGATGAACGATTCCACCTCCTTGGGATAGACGTTGTAGCCGCCGCTGATGATCAGATCCTTTGAGCGCCCGACAATACTCAAATATCCCTGCGCTGGTGTATCGCGCTCGCCCCAGATGCCCAGATCACCGGTCTTGAAGAAGCCATCGCCGGTGAACTCTTCGGCCGTCTTCTCGGGCATTCCCCAATAGCCTTTAAAGACGTTTGGTCCCCTGACTTCGATCGAGCCAACCTGTCCGCAGGGCACAAGGTGCCCCGCGGCATCGACAATCCGCACTTCAACCCCCGGCAATGGTATCCCCACCGTGCCGCCGATGCGCGGCCCATCGCACGGGTTCGAGACCAGCATGATTGTCTCGGACATGCCGTATCGCTCCAGAATGACGTGGCCGGAAACGCGCGCGAACTGCTCGAAGGTTTCGGTCAGAAGTGGCGCCGAACCGGATACGAAAAGACGCATGTTGCGCGCGGCGTGCCGATTCAGGCCGGCCTGAGCCAAGAATCGCACATAGTGCGTGGGCACTCCCATGTAAACGCTGGCCTCGGGCAAGCGCGCGATAATTTTGGCGGCATCGAATTTATCAATGAAAATCATCTTGCTGCCATTCATGAGCGCGCCATGGCACGCGACGAACAGGCCGTGGACATGAAACAAGGGCAATGCGTGCAACAGGACATCGTTCGGTCGCCACCGCCAAAACACCTTGAGGACTTCTGCATTCGAGACAAGGTTCGCATGCGTGAGCATCGCGCCCTTGCTGCGTCCGGTGGTACCCGAAGTGTAGATGATGGCCGCCAAGTCATCCGGCGCACTGTAGACGGTTTGAAAGCGATCCTGGCAGTACACGGCGCGGGCCAAAAGACTGCCTCTGCAATCATCGCCCAGGGTATAGACGTGCATTGCGCCGTAACGAAAGGCAATGCGCGACAGCCACGCGAAATCTTTCGGGGCACAGACCACGACACCTGGTTTCGCGTCAGCCAGGAAATATTCCATCTCTCTTGCACGATAAGCGGTGTTGAGCGGTAGATAGATGTAACCCGCCCGAACGGTCGCGAGATAAAGCATCAGCGACTCGACCGACTTATCGACCTGAACGGCCACGCGATCTCCGGGGCGCAGCCCCGATTGACGCAACACATTGGCCATCATCGCACTGGCGCGTTCGATATCATCCCACGTGTAATAGCCTCCGTGACCGGCCTCAACTGCGCACGCATCGCGTTCAGAGGGAAAGCCCCGAGCCAGGCGGGCATACACATTGTGATTCTGATCAGTCATGGGAAGCGGATTCAGGTTCCGGTAAAACGGGGTTCACGCCCTTCGAGGAAGGCACTTACACCCTCGAGATGATCGGCGGACTCCGCATATGAAAAAGCAAAAGCGATCTCATCGGCGTCGAGCGGCAGTTTCTGCGAGCCAAGACGTCGCGCCAAGCATTTGTTGATACGCGCAGCCAGAGGCGCGCCCCTGGCAATGCGACGCGCACTCTCCCATGTTTCCAGAGCGACCCGGTTGTCGGGCACCACCCGGGTGACCAGATTCTTTGCCAGCGCCTGGGAAGCATTGAGGAGACCGCCTTCCAGAAGAAGTTCAAGGGCCGTAGCCTTCCCGGCCAATGCGATCAAGCTTTCCAATTCGTAGGGTGCCATCGCAAAACCGAGTCGATTGATTGGCACGCCCAGGCGCGCCGATTCGCCACATATTCGAAGGTCGCAACAGCAGGCAATTTCCAACCCGCCTCCAACACAAACCCCTTCGATCGCTGCGATCGTCGGATGCTGGCAGGCACTTATCGCCTCCAGTGCAGGCGCGATGATGGCTTCGTGATAATTTCGCGCGGCCTCGCGGGTGCCATGCAGCACCCGAAACTCTCCGATATCCGCACCACTGGCAAAATTGCCCGACGCGCCGCCAAGAATGATGCATCGCAAACCGGGATCTTCCCCCAAGGTGTGCAGGATGCGCGCAAGCGCAATCCACATGGACGACGATATCGCGTTCTTCAGCGGGGGATTTGATAACGTGACAGTCGCGACGCCGTCCTCGATACGACTATCGATTTCACCCATAGGCCATCAGAGCAGGCGCGCTACGGCACGGCTGGAGCGAGGCTCTCCCTGGCGCGCACGCGCCAGATTTTCATCCAAAGCGGGGACCACGTAGCGATAGTTGACCATGATTCCAAATGACTCGCGCTTTGCTTTTTCGCTGCAGTCGGCACGCCAATTCAAGCGTTCGATCTGAGCGCCGTTGCCGAAATGAAATCGTGCCACAGGATCGCACGGTTGACCATTGCGTCGTTCGCGTACCAGATAGAACGCCGCTAGGCGCAAACCAATCTCGCGGCGACTGCTCTTTTGCGTCGGATCGTCCTCCTGCGACAGCCATTTCGAAAGATCAGAACCGGCGGGCGAACCGGGGCCGATCTGCGCCTCTGCGAGAGTCCGAACACGCTCTTTGCCGAGGATTCTCTCGACATCTTCGCATTTGAGCGAATCGACCCAACTCGCCAAACCGGGAATGGGCGATAACGTCGCAAACCGTTCCAGCCGCGGGAATTCGGATTGTACGCGTGCAATCGCGCGCTTTAGCAGGAAGTTGCCGAAACTGACACCGCGCAATCCGAATTGCGTATTGGAAATCGAGTAGAACACCGCCCAACGGCGATGTGTTGCTTCAACAAAGGGCGCGTTTTCGTCGATCAGTTCCTGAACATCTTCGGTCAAGTGTTCGGTCAGCGCGACCTCCACAAAGATCAGAGGCTCCTGGTCCATGCGCGGATGAAAAAAGGCGTAGCACTGGCGATCCTCGTCCAGTCGGCGACGTAAATCGTTCCAGGACGTGATGCGGTGCACGGCCTCGTAGCGCATCAGCTTTTCCAAAAGAGAAGCAGGCGAGTCCCAGGTGATGCGACGCAGTTCCAGAAACCCAACGTCAAACCAAATCCCAAACAAGCTTCCGAGATCCTCTTCGAGGCGGCCAAGCCCGTCGACTCGAGAAGCTTGCCGCAAGAAATCGGCACGCAGACCGACCAAGAACTCAAGTCCGTCAGGGGACGTGTTAAATCGTTTGAAAAAACGGATACGCGGACTATCGAGGTAGTCTACGAACGCTTTGCCATCAAAATCATGGCGCGCGGATTCGTTGGCCACAAACTGCAGCAGCGCCGAGCGCGTCCGATCATCGCCTTGGCGATAGCGGCGCATAAAGCGCAGGGCCACGCGGTTCGCCTCCTGATCGACGAGCGACGCCACAAAGCAATGCCGCAAATCGCGCTGCACGCCACGCACTGTGATCGCGCAAATGAGGCTCGAAGCCTGCCGTTTGGCGCTGCGCCACCATTTCGCGACAAGAGGTCGCGTCTTGTCAGCGGTCACGGCCGCGAATTCTGCGGCAGAGGTATCCCCCCCTTTTTCATGACCGAGCGCGCCATCCAACGTACCTGTGTGCGACAAGTGTGCGAGGCTCGTGTCCATATGTATACTTATATCATAGCTTTGTATACAATTACAATTGGTCCCTGGAGGTGACGGCAAAGACATGAAAAAGAAGCGTTCCGAACAACTGCGGGAGGCAATAGAAGAGAAGATTGCGATCGGTGAATTTGAGCCGGGCATGCGCCTCGATGAGGCTCAACTCGCCTTGCGTTTCGGTGCCTCGCGCACCCCATTGCGGGAGGCCCTGATTCAGCTCGCCTCGATGGGTATTGTTGAACTTCGGCCGCGCCGGGGTGCCATCGTGGCTGCACCCGACACGACCAGCCTCATCGAAATGTTCGAAGTGATGGCAGAGCTGGAAGGAATTTGCGCGAGACTGGCGGCCCGACGTCGCAATGGTGCCGACCTAAAGCGCATGCACGCTGCGCACCGCGAATGTTCGAACTTGGTGGCCGAGAAAGCACTGGACGCGTACTACTATGCCAACGAAGAACTTCATTTGGCGATATACCTGGCCAGCCATAATGGCTACCTCGCCACGCAGGCCCTGCAGCTCCATCGACGCTTACGGGTCTATCGACGCCTGCAATTACGTGTCGGCGATCGCTTGAACAATTCGTTTGGCGAACACGCCGGCGTCATCGAAGCCATTGAGGCCGGCAATGCCGACCTTGCTGCGCATCGCATGCGGGGACATGTGCTTGTCCAAGGCGAACGCTTTGCGGATTTGTTGGCCTGGGTACAACTGCAAAGCGCAGCCTAGCCCTGCTGCCGGCGATATGCGTGAACCCACAGCACCGCGCCAATGACGATCATTGGCAGTGACAGCCATTGGCCCATCGACAGGCCCCACGTCAACAGACCCAGAAAACTGTCGGGCTCACGGGTGAATTCGACACAAAAACGGGCAATTCCATAACCCATGAGAAAGACCCCCGACACGGCGCCCCGCGGTCGCTTGCTGCCCGAGTACCACCATAGGAGCGCGAACAGCGCGAAGCCTTCCAATCCCAGTTCGTAGAGCTGCGACGGATGGCGCGGCAGCGAACTGCCCGATTCGGGAAACACCATCCCCCAGGGAACGGTGGTGAATCGACCCCACAACTCTCCATTGATGAAATTTCCAAGCCGGCCCGCAGCCAAGCCGAGCGGGACCAGAGGGGCCACGAAATCGGCAACCTCGAGGAACGGCATGCGCCGCGCTCGGGCAAAACCCGCCATGGCGAGCATCACGCCGATCAAGCCGCCGTGAAACGACATGCCACCTTGCCAAACCTTGAACATGTCCAAGGGCGCATGCAGGTAGTGGTCGAACTGATAGAAGACGATGTATCCGATGCGCCCCCCCAAAATCGTGCCCAGCATGCCGTAGAACAAAAGATCATCCAGATCGCGCGGGGTAATTCGCGTCTGACCTCGTCGAATGCGCAACCGACCGAGAGTGAGCACCAACACAAATGCCACAAGGTACATCAGCCCATACCAGCGCACGGCGAGCGGGCCGACGTGAAACGCGATGGGATTGAAATCGGGGTGGATGAACATGTCAGATAGAGGAGGCTCAGGGTCCGCCGGATGCTAGCACAAAGAATTCAGGCTCCTTTGGGGTCACTTCGACTGCGCCGCCTTGTCTCGCGCCAAAGCACGCACCCTTTCAATCAGGGCATCCATTGCCGGCGACTGCCCGGCACGACGCCAAGCCATTCCGACTTCGACGGCCGCGACGGATCCCGTTAGGCTGCGGTAACTCACACCCGGACGCACCAGCTTTCTCATCGAGCTCGGCACGAGCGCCATGCCCATGCCGGCAGCGACGAAAGCGATGATCGTTTGCATCTGGACCGCCTCCTGGGTGATCAGAGGACTCACGCCCGCGCTATGAAAGGCCCCCAGGATGAGGTCATAGAATCCCGGTGCGAGCTGCCTTGGAAAAATGATCAACGGCAACGCCGCAAGGCGTGCCAGATCGACCCGATCACGCCCAATCCGCCTGGCGCACGCTGTCGGCAGGGCCACGACCAGCGGGTCTCGCAACAGAGTTACGTAATCCAGATGACCCGTCAAATGCGCGGGAATCGGGGGAATGAGAAGCCCCGCGTCGATGCGTCCGGCCTCCAACTCTTCGAATTGTATGTCGCTCGTCGCCTCGCGCAGCATCAGCCGGACATCCGGATAACGCCGCCTGAAGTCGCGCAGAAGTTCAGGCAGGCCCGCGTAATCGGCAATCGACACGAACGCCAAATGGATCGAACCGACTTGACCCGAGGCCGCGCGCTCGACGCCAGATCGCAAGGCATGCGTCTCGATCAATATTCGTTTGGCCTCGGGCAAAAGCCACGTGCCGGCTGCGGAAAGGGTCACCGCGCGTCCCGAGCGATCGAATAAGGCGACCCCTAATTCGCGCTCAAGCTGCTGTATCTGTTGTGACAGGGGTGGTTGGGTCATGTGCAAACGCGTAGCTGCTCGTCCGAAATGAAGTTCCTCGGCGACAGCAACGAAATAGCGCAGATGACGAAGTTCCATTCGATATGTTTTGCGACTTGATCTGGCCAGTTCAATATATTGGACAGAATGCATAGTCTTGTCCATCATTCGGGGAAATATCCTTTGATTCGATTGTGGAGAATCCCATGGCCTTTAATCGCCGATCCAAAAACATCACCGAAGGTGTAGCGCGATCCCCGAATCGCTCGATGTACTACGCCATGGGCTACGAAAAGAAGGACTTCGACAATCCCATGATCGGCATCGCCAACGGTCATTCGACCATCACCCCTTGCAATTCCGGTCTGCAAAAGCTCGCCGATGCCGCCATCGCGGCGGTGCGCGAGAGTCAAGCCAACGCGCAAGTTTTTGGCACACCCACGATTTCCGATGGCATGTCGATGGGCACGGAAGGGATGAAATATTCGCTGATTTCGCGCGAAGTGATCGCCGACTGCATCGAAACCGCCGTCATGGGACAGTGGATGGACGGCTGTATCGTGATCGGCGGCTGCGACAAGAACATGCCGGGCGGCATGATGGCATTGGCTCGTACCAATGTCTGCGGAATCTATGTTTATGGCGGAACCATCAAACCAGGACACTATCAAGGGCGTGATCTGACCATCGTTTCGTCCTTTGAGGCAGTGGGTGAATTTAGCGCCGGCAGAATGAGCCAGGTCGATTTCGAGGAAATCGAAAAACGCGCCTGTCCGACCTCCGGCTCCTGTGGCGGCATGTACACGGCCAACACCATGAGCTCCTCGTTCGAAGCCTTGGGTATGAGCCTATTGCATTCGTCGACGATGGCCAATCCGGACGACGAAAAGACGTCCTCTGCGGCGCAGTCGGCCCGGGTCCTGGTCGAAGCGGTCAAGAAGGACTTAAAGCCGCGCGACATCATCACCCGCGCATCGATCGAAAATGCGGTGTCGGTCATCATGGCGATCGGGGGCTCGACCAACGCGGTACTCCATTACTTGGCCATCGCCCATGCGGCCCAAGTGGAGTGGAACATCGACGACTTCGAACGCATCCGGCAGCGCGTTCCAGTTCTCTGCGACCTGAAACCTTCCGGACAGTACGTCGCCACCGATTTGCACCGGGCCGGGGGCATCCCCCAGGTCATGAAAATACTCTTGAATGCAGGCCTTTTGCACGGCGAATGCATGACGATAACCGGCAAGACCCTGGCGGAAGAACTGGCGTCAATCCCAGACCAGCCACCCCGGGGACAGAAGGTCATCCATTCCATCGAAGATGCGCTCTATCCACAGGGTCATTTGGCGATTCTGAAGGGCAACTTGGCGCCGGAAGGATGCGTGGCGAAGATCACGGGACTAAAGAACCCGTCAATCACGGGCCCGGCACGCGTTTTTGATTCCGAGTACGAGGCGATGGACGCAATCCTCGCGAAAAAAATCGCTCCCGGTGATGTCGTCGTGATTCGCTATGTCGGGCCGAAAGGTGGTCCGGGTATGCCGGAGATGCTTGCGCCCACGTCCGCTCTTATCGGCCAAGGCCTCGGTGAATCCGTCGGCCTCATTACCGATGGCCGCTTTTCCGGCGGAACATGGGGCATGGTCGTCGGACATGTTGCACCCGAGGCCTGGGCCGGTGGCACCATCGGGTTAATCCAACCCGGTGACTCGATCACGATCGATGCGCACCGATTACTTCTGGAACTTCACGTCGGCGAGGAAGAACTGGCCCGGCGCCGCCAAGCCTGGCGTCAGCCGGCGCCGCGTTACACCCGGGGGGTGCTCGCGAAATTCGCAAAACTCACTTCCAGTGCAAGCCAGGGTGCAGTCACCGATCCGCGTGACGAAAGACACCCCGAAGGGTAATTACCGTGGAGGGCGATTCGTACGTTCGAGCTGCTTGCGGAGGCGCTCTTTCTTGAACTTCTCCATCTCGGAATGGGCCTTTTTCTTGTCGAAACCGAAGATCGGCTCAATGACTTCGAACCAGAGGAGTCCGACAATGAAGGGGGCCAGTACGATCCACCACGACAAGCGGGCCACCGGCCCCAATTCGAACCACTTCATGAGAAGCAAGACCGTTCCAACGCCGATAAACCACACAGTCGTCCCCCTTTGCCCAATCAGTACAATATACAGCTTAAAGAGTTCGAGTTCTATCTCGTAAATCGGGGGCAGCTCCGGCTGCACCACGATCGCGCGTCGGCCGGTCGCGGTTGATCCTTTCGTCGGCAATCGCCCGAGCCATTCCGCGTGTCGCTGTCGTCGAATGCCCCTTCAACGCGTCCTTTTTGACGCATCCGCCCGGCTCAACAAAAAACCGCCAGCAATCTGCGCTGCTGGCGGTTTTGCGCCATCCCGGCAGTCGCACCGGAATGGCGTCGGCCTTCGATCGTCCCGGGGACGCTCTAATGCACGACGGCGATCTTGTCCTTGTTGCCGCCTTTATAGGTGTAGAGGGTGAGCGCACCGTTCTTGATGTCACCATGTTGGTCGAACGCGATGTGACCGGTCACGCCGTCATAGTTTTCCTTGGCCAGGTACGGCAGATATTTGGCGGGATCGGCCGAATTGGCCTTTTTCATCGCGTCGGCCATGACCATCACAGCGTCGTAGACGTATGGCGCGTAGAGTTGAACATCCATCCCGTACTTCGCCTTGAAGCGGGCCCTGAAATCATCCATGCCTTTTTCTTTATCGGGACCCACACCGCCGGCTTCCGCGCAAACCACTTGGCCATCGGCCATGCCATCGCCGGCGAGTTTGGCCAATTCAGTCGAGCAGATGCCATCTCCACCCATCAGCTTGACGTCGATGCCCAAATCCTTCATCTGACGCAGAATCGGGCCGGCCTGTGCATCCATGCCGCCATAGAAGACCACGTCAGGCTTTTTGCCCTTGATCGTGGTCAGGATCGACTGGAAGTCGGTCGCGTGGTCTGTGGTGTACTCACGGTCGACAATTGAGGCACCGGACTTCTTGGCGGATTTGATGAACTCGTCGGCAACGCCATCGCCATACGCCGTCTTGTCCGAGATCACGGCGATCTTCTTGGCATGTAATGTGGATACGGCATATTTGCCCAGGGTGCCACCGAGTTGCGCATCGTTTGCAACGACACGAAATGCGGTCTTAAAGCCTTGCAGCGTGTATTTGGGATTGGTTGCCGAAGGTGAAATCTGCGGAATGCCCGCATCGGAATAAATCTTTGACGCAGGAATGGTCGTCCCTGAATTCAAGTGGCCGATCACGCCGTTGACCTTATCGTCTACGAGCGTTTGGGCAACTGCTGTTCCCTGCTTCGGATCGGCCGCGTCGTCCTCGGCGACCAGCTCGAAGTGCGCCTTCTTACCGCCAATCATCATGCCCTTGGCATTCAAATCCTCAATTGCCATGCGGGCACCATCCTCGTTGTCCTTACCGAGGTGGGCCTGCGGTCCGCTGATGGGGCCGACGTGACCGATCTTAATGACGAGGTCATCAGCGGCGAACGCCGAAGTCGAGGCACCGAATGCGGCGGCCATCGCAAAGCACAATAATGTCTTCTGAATTTTCATCGCAATCTTCTCCGTAAGGATGGCTTATTAGGTTGACCTATCGCCTTAAGTAACGGTGAACCGAACAGCGCATGCCTGGTTTTCGTGCAAAGCGCGTGCGATTCGCTACACCCTGGCGAGCCGACATAAATTACACGAAACACGCTTGATAGGCCAGCGCCGTGTTTGAATCTCTTCGCAAGACGCCTTGGGGCGTCCGCTCACCGCTTTGCCATTGCGCATTGAGACAGACCGACAGTGCAGGTTCAAGCGCCCGGGCGGGATGGGAAAACCCCACTAGCGAGGGCGGCGCTCTGAACCGATCATGATTTCGGTTAGAATTCGCCCGTTTTTGTGGCACATTCTGTTCTCGGGAGCGTCCAGTTCGGAATTTGTACCGTCTGGCGCCTGCAGCTGGTTGCGCAAAGACTTTGGAAGTGCGCCGCCGGGCGGCGTGCATGGTCGATACGGCACGCATCCTTTTGGGAATCGCATGGACATTTTCCTCCAGCAAATCATCAACGGTCTGGTTCTGGGTAGTATCTACGCCCTGGTTGCCTTGGGCTACACCATGGTCTATGGGATCTTGAGCCTTATCAATTTCGCCCACGGCGATGTGCTCATGGTCGGCGCCCTCACGGCGTACGCCGCGATAACGGGTATTCAGACGGTAGCACCGGGCACACCGGGCCCGGTGCTGTTTCTGATCGGTTTTGCCGTTGCAATTCCGGTGTGTATCGTCGTGAATGTGGCGATCGAACGTTTTGCCTATCGGCCGCTGCGCAATGCGCCGCGACTCGCTCCCCTCATCACAGCCATCGGTGTATCGCTCATTTTAGAGACAGGCGCGATGATCATTTTCGGACGGGACTACAAAGTCTTCCCGACCCTCTTGCCGTCCAAGCCGTTGAGCATATGGGGGGCGAGCATTACGCCCACCCAGATTGTCATCTTGATCCTGGCGGCTGTCATGATGATTTCGCTCGTACTTCTCGTAGAGCGAACCAAGCTGGGACGTGCCATGCGCGCCACGGCTGAGAATCCACGCATCGCGAGCCTTATGGGTGTGAACGCGGACTCGGTGATCGTCGCAACGTTTGCAATTGGCGCGGCGCTCGCGGCGGTGGCCGGCGTACTGGTTGCGGCGAACTACTCGATCGCGCACTTCTACATGGGCTTTATCCCCGGCATAAAAGCGTTCACGGCTGCGGTCCTCGGCGGAATCGGCAACGTCTATGGTGCCATGGTCGGCGGACTCCTGCTCGGTATCATCGAGAGCCTCGGTGCGGGGTACATCGGTGATCTGACGGGGGGCCTTTTTGGCAGCAACTATCAAGACATCTTCGCGTTTGTGGTCTTGATTTTTGTATTGACGCTTCGGCCTTCGGGCATCATGGGTGAGCGCGTCGCCGACCGCGCATAAGTCGACCTTGAAGAACCCTGGTCGCGTCTAGCTCCATATGCCACGACACATTGAATTGGGGGCGCGACAGCGATGATGGAGTCGACGATTACGCCTCTCGCAGGTCGTCCAAGCCAAAAGAAGGCGTATTTCGGCATGGTCCTGGCGGCACTCGCCCTCTTCATTCTCCCTTTTGTCGCCGGTCTTGCCGGGAACTCATGGATTCGGATCCTGGATTTTGCCCTGCTCTATATCATGCTGGCGCTCGGCCTGAATATCGTGGTCGGCTTCGCGGGCCTATTGGATTTGGGCTATATCGCCTTCTATGCCGTGGGGGCATACACGGCGGCGCTTCTGGCGTCACCTCAATTCGCCACGGTTTTGCAGTCCTTCGTAGACCAGTACCCTTCCGTCGGCAATTTTCTCGTTCATCTGTTCGGGCCCGACATCGCTAAAAACGGGATTCACCTTTCGGTGTGGCTGATCGTGCCCCTGGCCGGTCTGCTGGCGGCAACTTTCGGCGTCATCCTTGGTACGCCGACCCTGAAATTGCGTGGCGACTACCTGGCCATCGTCACCTTGGGTTTTGGTGAAATCATTCGTATTTTCCTGAACAACCTGAACGCGCCGATCAATCTGACCAACGGTCCACAGGGGGTCGACGATATCGATCCCGTAGCATTCGGCTCGTTCAAATTCAATCTGCCCCATTCGCTATTTGGACACCCTGTGCCAGAAGTCCAACTTTATTACTATCTCTTTCTGGCTCTGGTCGTGATGATCATCTTTTTTACCATTCGGCTTCAAAACTCGCGCATCGGCCGCGCCTGGGTGGCGATTCGCGAAGACGAGATCGCGGCTAAATCGATGGGAATCAATACGCGCAACATCAAGCTTCTCGCTTTCGCAATGGGTGCGAGTTTTGGTGGCATCTCGGGCGCGATGTTCGCGGCCTTTCAAGGTTTTGTCAGCCCAGAATCCTTCGGCTTGACGGAATCGATCGTAATCCTTTCGATGGTGGTTCTAGGCGGCATGGGCCATATTCCGGGCGTGGTGCTCGGGGCAATTCTCCTGTCCGCGCTACCGGAGGTTCTGCGACACGCGGTACCCGCCATGCGCCTACCGGTACTGGACGTGGCCGACAAGCTGACATCTTTTTTCCCGCCCGCGGTTCATTCCACGATCCTAAACATCTTGGGTAATATTCTCGAACCTGAAGTACTACGCAGCCTGATCTTCGGGCTAGCGATGGTATTGGTAATGCTCAATCGCCCTTCCGGCCTGTGGCCGGCACCCGAGCATGGGCGCGGGTTGCACGGCATTAAAGCGAAGCGCTCAGCGGCCGAGGGCGCGTGATGCCACAGCCCAATGACGTCATATTAGCGATCAAGGGCGTCAGCAAGCGTTTTGGCGGACTACAAGCGCTCTCGGATGTTGGCATTAGCATCCGCCGCGGTCAGATATACGGTCTCATCGGGCCCAATGGCGCAGGAAAGACCACGTTCTTTAATGTCATCACAGGCCTCTATCAGGCTGACACCGGCACTTTCGAACTCGATGGCAAACCCTATTCGCCCTCCGCACCGCATGAAGTTGCCAAAGCCGGGATAGCCCGAACGTTTCAGAACATTCGCCTATTCGGTGAAATGACGGCACTCGAAAACGTCATGGTTGGGCGCCACGTCAGAACCCGCACGGGCGTCATCGGTGCAGTCTTGCATACGTCGAGCGCGCGCGCAGAAGAGGCGGCAATAAGGTTGCGTGCCGAAGAGTTGCTCGAATACGTGGGGGTCGCCCAATACGCCGACTTCCGGGCGCGGACCCTTTCCTACGGCGACCAGCGACGCTTGGAGATTGCGCGCGCTCTGGCGACCGATCCTCAGCTGCTTGCGCTCGACGAACCTGCCGCGGGAATGAACGCCACGGAAAAAACCGGACTGCGTGGACTCCTGGAGAGCATCTCGCGCGACGGGCGTACCATTCTTTTGATCGAGCACGACGTCAAACTCGTCATGGGGCTTTGCAATCGGGTCACGGTACTCGATTATGGTCGAGCCATCGCGGAAGGTGCGCCGGCGGACGTCCAGAAAAATCCGGCAGTAATTGAAGCCTATCTAGGCGGCGGTGGTCACTGATGTCTGTCGTCGTCGCCAACGAAATCTTGTTAAAGATTACCGGCTTGCAAGTCGCCTATGGCGGTATCCAGGCCGTCAAGGGCATCGATTTCGAGATCCGCGTTGGAGAGCTGGTCACCTTGATCGGCGCAAACGGGGCAGGCAAAACTACGACGCTCAAGGCGATCACCTGCCTTTTGCCATGGGCCGCCGGCGACATCACTTACCTGGGCAAAAGCATCAAGGGCAAGGAGGCCTACAAGCTCTTGCACCAGGGACTCGCCATGGTGCCCGAAGGGCGTGGTGTGTTCTCGCGTATGACGATCATCGAAAATTTGCAAATGGGCGCCTACGTACGAAACGATGTTGCGGGGATCAAGGCAGACATCGAGAAAATGTTTACGATTTTCCCGCGCTTGAAAGAGCGTGCCAGTCAACTTGCCGGCACCATGTCCGGGGGGGAACAGCAAATGCTTGCCATGGCCCGCGCGCTCATGGGTCAGCCCAAATTGCTGTTGCTAGACGAGCCATCGATGGGACTTTCGCCGATCATGGTCGACAAGGTCTTCGAGGTCGTGCGAGACATCTCTGCACAAGGCGTCACCATCCTACTGGTGGAACAGAATGCGCGCTTAGCTCTCCAGGCAGCACATCGCGGTTATGTGATGGAGTCGGGCCTCGTCACCATGACGGGACCGGCGCGTGAAATGCTTGACGACCCGAAGGTTCGGGCGGCTTATCTGGGTGAATAGGTTATCCGGCCTCGGCATCTGCCGGAGTTTCATTTCCAATGTCCGAGCCGCTTCATCCAGCCTGCGATGGCGCGATGGTTCTCGTCACCCGCCTCATACTCGCGCTGCAGCTCCGGGCGATCGTCGGCAAGGCGATGTTGATTGAGCTTGAATTTTCCCTCCAGACGTTCGACCTTGATTTCAAGGCCCACGATCGCAGCCAAAAGAGCGTTACGCATGTCTTCTTCGAAAGCGGCGAAACGCGGTGCGAAATCCGGATCGTGAAAATCGATCAAGCGTCCCAGAATGGCCAGTTTGTCCGCGCGGGATTCTACGATCCGGACGCGCCCGGTAGCATGCACGACGACGTAGTTCCAGGTAGGCACCCGATTGGCGGAGCGATAACTCGTCGGTGAAACATAGGCATGAGGCCCATGAAAAATGACCAGCACCCGTGACTCTTGGGCAAACGCCTTCCAGTGAGGGTTCGCTGCAGCCACGTGAGCATCGATGAATAACCCCTGCGATTCCTCACGCACCAGTACCGGAAGATGGGTCGCAAACGGAACGCCCTCGATATTACTGATGAGAGTCGCAAAGTTGTAGGAGCGCATGACTTCCAACAGGTGCCCTGGGTCCGCGTCTTCGAAATGTTTTGGCAGGTACATGGTGTCTCCTGGAATGCTAACCGGCCACGATAGGCTGACCCGCCAGATCCGATTCCGTCGTAAAGGCATCCGCAAAAAACTCGTCAACGGGCAAACCGCGTTGGGCAACGAAATCACGCCGTGCAGAATCGACAACGATGGGCGCACCGCAGACATACGCCTGGTGTCGTGAAAGATCTGCGAAGTCTTCGAGCACTGCGTGATGCACAAAACCTGTGCGGCCGCTCCAGCGGTCCTCGAATTGCGCATCCGAGACAACCGGAATGAAATGAAAATCCTCCAAGAGAGACTCCCAGCTCTGCGCCAAATCCAAGCTGTAGAGGTCATGCGGTCGACGGCCGCCCCAATAGAGCACGATGCGACGGGTACTGCGTATGGACACGAGGTGCTCGAGCATGGCTTTGATCGGCGCAAAGCCGGTGCCGCTGGCCACGAAAACGATCGGCTTGGAACTGTCTTCCCGCAACGTGAAGGTGCCCAATGGGCCCTCGAAACGAAGAATATCTCGCACTTTGATGCTGCTGCTGGCCACACCGAAAACCTGGTCCGTGAATGCGCCGCCTGGAGTGTGCCGAACATGCAGTTCGATCTGTTCGGCAAGATGGGGAGCGCCGGCCATGGAATAACTGCGCCGTTTTCCGTCGCGAAGGATGATTTCGATATACTGTCCAGCGAGATATTGAAAGCGTTCAGTCGCGGGCAATTGGAGCGTTAGCTTGAAAACATCAGGGGCGAGCCTATCCATCGCCGCGATGCGGCACGGCAACTTCTTGATTGGAATATCACCCACGCCTTGGACTTCTCGCGCTTCAATGACCAGGTCGGATCGAGGTTGGGCGCTGCAAAAAAGTGCGAGTCCGCGTACCTGTTCCTCGGCCGTGAGCATCGAAGCCTGGTGGGGTTGATGAATCACCGCGCCTTCGAGAATGCGACCCTTGCACGAGCCGCAGGCGCCGTTCCGGCAACCATAGGGAAGTCCGATCCCTTGGCGTAGCGCCGCCGCAAGAACGGTCTCATGTTCGTCGACCTGGAAGCAGTGGCCGCTGGGTCTTACCGTAACGGAAAATGTCATGCCGGTTGTGGCTGCGAAGCAAACCCAGTTGAATAAGAGACAGGCAGGCCGATAGTGGCCCGGCCCCGTATTCTAATCGTTGGCCGGGGTGACGTGGGACTGCGGGTGGCGCGTCTGCTCGCGCAACGCTTTTCCGTATTCACCGTCGCACGCACCGCTGCCGCAAAAGTGTGGGCGACTGACGTCGCTGCGATCAACTTGTGCGGTGATCTGGATGAGCCTTTGTCACTGACACGGCTGATGGGACTCGCGCCGTTCGTTATTCATCTCGTACCACCGCCCCGATCGGGCGGGTCGGACCGTCGCACCCGCAATCTGGTTGCAAGTCTGGGACATATCGAACGTATGGTCTATGTCAGCACCAGTGGCGTGTACGGCAATTGCGATGGGGCCCGCTTCGATGAAACGCGGCCAGTTCGTCCGGGGACCGAACGTGCGCTACGACGCTTGGATGCAGAACAAACGTTACGCCGATGGGCACGACGCACGCGGGTACGCCTTTCAATCCTTCGTACGCCAGGAATCTACGCGCCCGACCGTCTTCCCTTGGAACGCCTGAAGGCTGCAACACCGGTGCTGGCCGCGCCGGACGACGTCTACACCAATCACATCCACGCGGATGATTTGGCAAGGCTGGTGGTGACGTGCTTGTGGCACGCGGCGCCCTCCCGTATCTATCATGCAAGCGACGACAGCGAACTGCTGGTCGCCGATTATTTGGACCTTGTGGCCGACGCCTTCACCCTTCCGAGGCCACCTCGACTGCCGCGCCAGGAATTCGTCCAACAAGCCCCGATCTCAACACATTCCTTCATGCGAGAATCGCGCAGGCTGGATAACATACGCATCAAGCATGAGTTGGGCTTTACGCTGCGCTACCCAACGGTGCGAGAGGGTCTTATTGCAATTCCCTCCGGGCGTCGGTAAAGACTCATTCACACGCTTTGGCCAATAGCACTCGTGAGACCCGGAATCCGCACTGCCCTCGAAGGCAGTGCGGGTTCCGGGCCCGACAAGCAGGTAGCACTGCGCGTTAGAGTGACGACAACACTTTGGGTCCGATTAAGAAGCAGGTTCCTTCTTTTCGTCCTTTTTCTCTTCCTGTTTCTTCTGCTCGGCCGTGGGCTGATGAGGACTCGGTCGACCCTGCTGCTGCGGCGGGGCAACCTTCGGAGCGGCCTTGGGCGGTGTTTGCTGCGGCGCGCGCACTGCTTCCGGACGAGGTGCAGGATGAGCTGCTTCCGGACGGGGTGCAGGATGAGCTGCTTCCGGACGGGGTGCAGGACGAACCGCAGGCGCTGTTTCCGGTCGCTGCGGCGGGCGTGCGGCTTCCGGCGGCGCAGGGCGAGTCGGCGGAGCCGCCTGTGGCCTATTCGGCTCGGAGGGCCGACTTACTTCGGGACGGGCCGCGGGAGTAACGCCGGGCCTGGCTTCGGTTGGGTGTGAGACCTGCGGCGGACGTGCGACTTCAGACGGCCGGGCCACTTCAGGCCTTTGCGCGACCCCAGGCGTAGCCGCTGGTTTTTGCTCAGGTGGGCGGGCCACTTCAGGCCTTTGCGCGACCCCAGGCGTAGCCGCTGGTTTTTGCTCAGGTGGGCGGGCCACTTCAGGCTTTTGCGCGACCCCAGGCGTAGCCGCTGGTTTTTGCTCAGGTGGGCGCGCCGCGCCAGACGGACGAGCTACCCCATTCGATTGTGACGCCGGCTCGGCGGTCGTGCGACCGGCGGCCGCCCCAGGAGCGGTACTCGGCGCGCGACGTGCAGACGCAGGTGGGGCCGGTGGCGGTACTCCGGCCCTGGAAGGTGCTGCAATGACGACGCGGCGTGGCGCCTGCGATGCCGGCGTCTGCTTGCGAAGCTGTGCGAGCGCCTCGGGGGCAAGCGGCTTGCCCGGCGCGGCTGCGAGGTCGTGCGCCCGAGCGGCAAATGGAATTGGGGTTGGCGGGGGCGCTTTCTTAGCGACAACCGATCGCGACCGCAGTTGTTCCGGAGGCTTGGCCCGAGCCGCCGGAGAAGACGCCAAGGCCTTTACTGTGGGTGCCACGGCAGCAACGGGCACTACCTGAGCACGTGCCAGCATCGTGCGGGATACCGGCACCGCGGCACGCTGCACCGAACCACCCCGCGCGAATACGGATCTGGGAACGGCGGTCACCGCGCCGGGCGCCTCCCGATTGACGTACGTGACTTGACGCGTGTTGTAATTGTTTGTCACGTAGGTGTTATTGACGGTCGTGTTGCTGGTGTTGATATTATTGATATAGGCGCGACTCACGCGGTAGGACGGGCGATAGATCTCCCTTGGTCCCAGAGGGAACCAACCGATCCCAGGATCGCCCCCTCTTCCTCCAATCGCCACGGTCAGGCTGAATCCGGCGCCACCGACGAACGCCACCATTGCCGGTGCGTACACTGGCTCGGCCCGTGCGGGTCCCGGAATCCAGCCCCAGCGGGGACCGATTCGGGCCCAACGACCATAGTGGAATGGTGCAAAGCCCCACGCCGCGTCGTCCACCCAGGTCCAGCCCCAGGGGTCCACCCAGGCCCAATGACCCGAGCGGTACGGCGCCCAATCCGCATCGACGTGGGTCGGGGTCCAAACGTCGCCATAACCTTGAACATTCTGCCAGGTGCCGTTCTCGTCCAGATCCGCATATCCGATCATGTCGGGCGATACATAACGCGCGGACGTTGCGTGCTGATAGCGTTGTTCGCGCTCGGAGACGAAGCGGTCGAATTCGTCGGGCGGCGGAACAGCCAAATTGGTCGAATCGGAAAGGTCCGTGCCGCCAAATCGGTAGGATTGATTTGCGCCGATGGTATAGGCCTGACCTTGACCGCTGACGTTGGCTTGGCCGTCTCTCACCGTCACAGACGTACTCGAGCCATCAGGCGCGACGTCGAGGCGATAACTCCCCGGGCGGGTAATCGTAAACGCCAGATTGGGGGTATCGACCTCAACGACGTCGGTGGGCGTTAGACGGCGAACATTGACCGAAAGGGTGCCTTGCGTCAATTCCATCTGCGCCGTCTGGTCATCCAAATTCGTGACCGCGACGCTGGTCGTGCTATCTAATGCGAATGAACTTCTGCCCAAATTGAGTTCCGCTCGCGAATTCTGATCGGCCCACAAGGCATCCCCGGTCACCAGCGGTCGATTCGGTTCGGCTTGCACCCAATCTTGGGAGCCCGCGGGGTCAAAGCTGACCGTGCCACTCAAATAAGCGAGCCGAGCCACCCGTGTTGGCGGATCGGCGAGGGCGGTTGCCGAAAATACAACGGCGAAAACACTGGAATAGAGCCAGGCTCCCCGCTGGGTAAACAGGAATCGCATCACATCCATCCTTTCGATAATTTCTTTTTTTGAGTACGACCTACCTGACGACCCGCGAAATTTCCAAAGCGGCCCAACAAAGCCCGATGGGCAAGGATCATTCCTTCTCCAATACGAAGAGCTGCGGAGGTGTAGATGCGCCAAATGTAACCGTTTCATGGAGAGACGGCAAAATATGCCAAGCCCGGCGCAATCGGTTTTTGGTCGATCCCGCCGCCGGTTCCATGCGATCCGCCACGCCACACGGACACCAATCGAATCCCGAGGAGAAAAAAACGGATGAGAAAGGGGTCAAGGTCGAGCAGTCTGCATCAAAGACCTTCAAATAACCCGACAAACAACGGCACGCGCGCGATTGCTGGGATACGCCGGGCTTTGTTAAGATGTGGCCTCTCTAAGCGACATGCAAAATCTCGTCGGACTCGATATCGTTCTACCTAGCGCAAGGGACCGTCGCCAGTCTCGCCGCGCTTTCTCCGCGGCAAACCGCAGGTGACGGATTTCCGCCCGACCCGACCCTTTCCCCGGCGACTTATGGCTAAGCTCTCTGGCCCTGTGCGATTACGGGCGGTCTCTGACCCTCCTGGAAAGCCACTTTGGACGATCGCTCTCGCCGTGGCGGCCATCGGAGCCACGGTCTATTCGTTTACCGGAGGCATTTTGTCGTCACACGCGACAGTTGCGCTGCCGTCCCGTTTCGAGGTTCTTGTGGCGGCCTTTCCACCGCTGGCCTTTCTGATACTGGTGGCCCGCCGTTCTTCTTTTGAATGGGTGGCCTGGGCGCTGTGCCTGGTCGCGGGAACCTGGCTTGTCGCTCGGCCGATTCAAGACGTGCGACCCCTTGAATGGGCCTACCTTCTCGATCACGTTGTCCCGAATTTGAGCTTGGCGCTCGTATTTGGTCGCTCATTGCGAGCGGGGCACGATCCCTATTGCAGCCACATTGCCGCAAAGCTGCATGGATCTTTGTCGCCGCTCTTGGCCCGTTACACGCGCGGCGTGACGGTCGCATGGACCATGTTTTTCTGTATGGTCGCACTGTCTTCAATCGTGCTCTTTTCGACGGCCCGGTTTAACATCTGGACGCGATTCGCATGGCTCTCGACGCTGCCTTTGCTCGTGCTCATGTTCGTTATCGAATACGTGTGTCGCTTCTACTTTCTTCCTGCTCGGGAGCGTTCAGGGCCGGTCGAGGTCATTCGCACGTTGTTACGCCATCTCTGATGCATCGCGCGGCTATCCCCTCTGTACTGACCAGAACCTCACTTTAATGCCAACGCACCCGCTCATCCTGCATACCGGTCCCGATGCCATCGTCGCATACCGCGACGGCGTTCCAATCTCAGCCCGCGCCTTTCTCAACGACGTCGCGACGGTGGCACAGCGATTGCCGGCAGTTCATCACGTTCTGAATGCCTGTGTCGACCGCTATCGCTTTAGTGTGACCCTCATGGCAGTTGCGCTGGCGGGAAAGATCAACTTGCTGCCTTCGACGCTCGCAGCCCAGACCATCTTCGAGCTTCGGCGCTTCGCGCCGGATGTGGTGTGTCTCACCGATGACGTTAGCCGACGCGTCGATTTGCCGATGCTGGCATTGTCGGATTTGCTGTCTTCCAACCCCGATGCGCCAATGCCATCAGGCTGGCACGTCCCAAGCCTTGATACAACCCAGGTCATCGCCCTGGTATTCACGTCAGGTTCGACGGGCGTCCCTATCGCCCATCGCAAAACTTGGGGATCTTTGGTACAAAGTGTCAAGGCCAGCTTCGATCGCCTGGAAATCAAAGCGCAGCGGACCACCTTCATCGGCACTGTCCCGCCACAGCACATGTACGGCTTCGAGTCGACGGTATTATTGGCGTTGCAAAGCGGCGGCGCATTTGAGGTCGGGCGGCCATTTTATTCTGCCGATATCGCGCGTGTGATTCAGGATACGCCGCGACCGCGCGTCTTGGTGACCACGCCAACTCATTTGCGCTCTCTGGTGGCCAGTAACGAAGATCTGCCCGCGGTCGATCTTGTCCTGTCGGCAACAGCCCCGCTCTCATCCGAACTGGCGCGCGAAGCTGAACGCCGGCTCGCATCGACGCTGCTAGAGATTTACGGTAGCACGGAGACTGGCCAAATCGCGACGCGACGCACCACTCGGCAGGATGCCTGGCAACTTCTGGCCGGCTGCCGCGTCGAACTCAAGGACTCCGTGGCTTGGGCGTCCGGCGGCCATATCGAGAAACCGACGCCAATGGGAGACATATTGGAAGTCTTGGCAGAAGGCCAATTCCTGCTCCATGGTCGCAACGCAGATCTTGTCAACATAGCGGGACACAGGACCTCGATGGGCTACCTGAATCATCAGCTCGCATCGATCGAGGGTGTGGAGGATGGTGTGTTCTATATGCCCGACGACGAGAATTCAGGCGCCGTCACGCGTCTGGCGGCCTTGGTGGTGGCACCGGGGCTTGATCGATCGGTCTTATTGCGGGCGCTACGTGAAAGAATCGACGCCGTATTTTTGCCACGTCCGCTCGTACTGGTACAAGCGCTCCCGCGCAACGAAACGGGAAAATTGCCGCGACAAGCGCTAAAAGCGCTGATCGAGGATGCTGCCAGGGTTCGCGAAAGAAAGACATCCGCCACACGCACAGAAGACCTGCCGCATTCATCGCCAAAGGCCGGTGACTCCTTCGCCTTCGAGTCTTCCCATCCTGCGTTTAGGGGGCACTTCCCAGGTGCGCCTGTCGTGCCCGGGGTGATGCTTTTGGATGAAAGCATCTACCGCATCTGTGCCTCGCTCGACTCGGCGCCCCTACAGTGCGAACTGATCAGTGCCAAATTTCTGAGCCCACTCGCACCCGGTGAATTCGTGCACCTTCGTCATCGTCTGGCGGGGAATGGCATGGTCGACTTCGAGCTCCACGCAAGCGATCGGATGGTCGCGCGCGGTCGACTTCGACTGGCGTCAGGCGCGCCTTCGACATGAGCGACGCGACCGGTCACTCATCCCCAAAGAGTCAGGCCACGTCGAAACGTGCCGTGTGGGCCCGACACAAGGAGCGCAGCGGTACGGCTGTGCTGCGCCTCATGACGGTTATCTCGCTATGTTTTGGACGAAGGTTCTCCCGCGTGATCCTCTACGGCATCGCCGGATATTTCGTGTGCTTTGCCCCGGCCGCGCGGCGCGCATCCCGAGACTATCTGAGGCGGGCGCTTGGGCGAGAACCGCGGATCTCCGACGTTTTTCGGCAGGTCTTCGCATTCGCATCGACGATCCATGATCGCGTGTTTCTCGTGAACAACCGGATTGATCTCTTCGATATCCGCGTCACGGGCGAAGAGATCGTACGTGAACTGCTGGATCGCGGGCATGGCGCGTTTCTCATGGGCGCCCATTTGGGTAGCTTTGAGGTGCTAGCGGCAGTGGGACGCAACCATACGGAAATTCGACCCACCATGCTGATGTATGAAGAAAACGCGCGCAAGATCAACGCCGTGCTGGCCGCCCTGCATCCGGGCGATAAGCCGGACATGATCGCCTTGGGAGCGGTGGATTCGATGCTAGCGCTGCGGGAACGGCTCGATGCGGGCGGTATTATCGGTATCCTCTCCGACCGCACCCCAGGGCGGGAACCGACAAAAGTATTGCGGTTTCTGGGGGCGGACGCCGCATTTCCGGTGGGTCCATTTCGACTGGCCGCGTTGATGCGACGACCGGTGATTTTTATGACGGGCCTCTATCGCGGCCGTAATCGATATGATGTTCACTTTGAGCGTCTTGCTGATTTTAGCGCCGTCGACGCCGCGCATCGGACACCTTGTATCGAAGCCGCGATGATCCAGTACACGGGACTGATCGAGAAACACTGCCGTGCTGCGCCCTACAATTGGTTCAATTTTTTCGACTTTTGGGCCCCCCCAGCGACTCCACCTGTATCGGGCAACCCGAATTCCGCCGTGGTCGTGAGCGACTAGCCAGAAGATCTTATGGTTTCACGCAGCGGGTGGATTCACCAACCATTATTGAGTCTCGTGTGGACCATCCCGGAGAAAAGATGCCTGCACATCCTCATGACAAAATATAGGGCACGCCTCAAAATGCCGGCGCGACTCGTGTCACTTTTATGCGCCGCTCTACTAAGCCCGCTCAATGGGGCCTGGGGTGCCGATTTCGATGTGACCACCCTCATGCAGCAACTGGCTCAGGTTCACGTTCAACGGGGAACCTTTGTCGAGCGCAAATATATCGGCATCCTGCAGCATCCGATCGAGTCCAGTGGCGAACTCGTTTATCGCGCCCCCGATCATCTCGAGAAGCGAACGCTGCTACCGAAACCGGAATCGCTGGTTCTCGAAGGTGAGATGCTGACGATGAGCCGCAATGGGCGGCAGCAGACGGTATCGCTCTACCAGTATCCGGATCTCGGCACTCTGATCGACAGCATTCGAAGCATTCTGGCCGGCGACCAAAAAGCGCTCGAAGCAGCATTCGAGGTGCGTATTGAGGGTTCCCTGGAGCAATGGAAGCTGGAATTGACTCCCAAATTGGAAGGCGCCCAGAAAATGATCGACCATATCGAAATTCGCGGCGCCGGCCGGCGCGTGCATTCGGTCGAGATCGTCCAGCCCGATCACGATCGTTCTATCATGACGATTGAAAACAGCGCCACACCCCCATGAAACGTGGCCGCCTGCCACTCGTCGTTTGGCTCCTGGGACTCTGTGTATGCGGCATCGTCATTGCGACAACGCGATTCACTGCGGATCTTTCGGCTTTCCTTCCCCGCACCCCTACGATCTCACAGCAGCTGCTCGTCTCTCAACTCCGGAACGGCTCGGTCTCCAGGACGGTTCTCGTTGCCATCTCCGGTGCAAATGCGGTGCTGCGCGCCCAGACATCGCGTGCGTTTGCGGCACGACTACGCCAGAATGCGGCGTTCGTTTCGGTACTGAACGGCGATCCCGATTCTGCGCAGCGCGCGCGCGACCAGACCCTGTTGTTCGACCATCGTTATCTTCTGAGCCCCGCAATCAACGCTGATCGGTTCACGGTGCTCGGTTTGCATCAGGCGCTGGGAGATGTCCTGGATCGGCTCGCATCGGGTGAAGGACTGGCCATAAAACCTTTGCTCACACGCGATCCGACCGGCGAGGTTTTGCAAACCCTCGACGCACTGGAACAGCATTCCCAGCCGACGTTTTCGCACGGTGTGTGGGCCTCACATGATGGTTCCGAGTCGATCCTCTTGGTTCAAACTCGTGCCGCCGGGTCCGATACCGACGCGCAGGAGCGTGCCCTCAAATGGCTCGATGCCGATTTTGAGGCGGTTCGGACCACACCCCTGTTGCAACTCGAATTGACGGGGCCACCCGTCTTCGCGGTGCAGACGCGCGCCACCATCCGGCACCAAGTCGTGATTCTCTCGCTCATTAGTGCCCTTCTTGTGACGAGCCTCTTATGGCTGGTCTACCGTTCCTTATCCGCCCTCGTTTTGGGCCTGTTGCCTGTAATGACCGGGGCTGCCGCCGGGATCGCCGCGGTGAGTCTTGTTTTTGGCACGGTTCATGGGGTCACTCTGGGCTTTGGGACCACGCTAATCGGTGAAGCGGTCGATTACTCCATCTACCTTTTTGCGCAGGTCGGACAAAGCCTCTCATTCTCGAGCGCGCCATCATCCAAGAAATTGCAGGACAGATTGCAGAACTGGCTGAGCACCGCATGGCCTACCGTGCGCTTGGGGATGTTGACCTCAGTGGTCGGGTTTTTCTCTTTGGTCTTCTCAGGATTCCCTGGACTCGCGCAGTTGGGCGTCTATTCCATTGCGGGTTTGCTCGCGGCGGCGGCAGTGACGCGATGGATCCTTCCGCTACTTCTGCCGCAATCCTTTGTCATGCCGGACCGACGGTTGTTGGGCATATATCTGGGCGCGCTGTTGCGGCATCGGCTCGCGCTGCGAGGGCCGATCATCATGCTCGTACTGGCGGCGGTCGTCTATCTGGGTCTCCACCATGGCCATCTTTGGAACACTTCTCTGGCCGCACTGAGCCCCATTTCGAAGAGCGATCAGGCACGCGACGCCAAACTACGGGCAGAACTCGGGGCGCCCGATGTCCGATATTTTGCGCTGGTGTCGGCAGCGAGCGCGGAAGCCGCCCTAGAAGCCACCGAAGCGTTGACTCCCGTACTCGATCATTTGGTCGCGGTTGGCGCGATCGGGGGATACGACAGTCCCGCACGCTATCTCCCGAGCGTGGCGACACAGCGTTCGCGCCAATCTGCAATACCCGATCCGGACGTATTGCGTCGACGGCTGTGTGCCGCGGCAGCAGGTGAAGTGTCTTGCAAACGTCTTGAACCTTTCATCCAAGACGTCACTGCGGCCCGAACAACTCGCCCGCTGATTCCCGCTGATCTGGAGGGTACCTCGATGGGTCTTGCGCTCGGCGCGATGTTGCTCTGCGGTAAACAAGGCTGCAACGCACTTTTACCATTACATCCAGCCACCGATCTGACAGCCCGGATGGATATACACGCGGTACGCCTTGCGCTTGCTGGCGTGGATGCTTCTCCGGCCCACGTTGCGTTTGTCGATTTCAAAGCGGAGAGCGATCAGCTGTATTCAAGCTACTTACGCCAAGCCACACTGCTTTCTTTGGGAGGGTTCCTGGCGATCATCGCTCTATTGGCGGTCGCCCTTCGGTCACTTGGACGGATGGTCGCCGTCCTTCTGCCGCTGTGCGCCGCAGTAATTGTGTGCGCCTTCGGGTTAGCGGTTTTAGGTCGAGAGTTGACATTACTGCATCTGGTTGGAATGCTTCTCATTGTGGCGGTGGGGTCGAACTACGCCTTATTCTTCGATAGTACGCATGTTCGTCGTGCGGGGCCGCTCGCGGTGACCACCTTGGCATCCCTTACATTTGCGAATCTGGCGACCGTCATGGGCTTTGGCGTGCTTGCCTTCTCAAGCGTTCCGCTCTTGTCTGCTCTGGGCGAGACGGTGGGAATGGGTGCCATCCTCGCGCTCGTGTTCTCGGCGGTATTTGCGCACGATCGACCTGACGAAATCCCGGTATGAACCGACCCGAACCTCTCCCGCCTACACCCGACGAGAGCGCCTCTGCTCGGCGCGCGCGCAAGCGTGCGCCCGTGCGCCTGTCACTGCTCGTTCGTGCATCGATCGCGCTCCATGCAAGTGCTCTCGGAGTGGTTGTCATAGCGCCAACCACCTGGCTCTGGTGCGTAGGCGCCGTCCTGCTCAATCATTTCATTCTGGTTGCGCAAGGCCTTTGGCCGCGCTCGCAGTTACTGGGCTACAACTGCACGCGACTGCCGCAGCAAGATGGCGCCCCCCCTCGCATCGCTTTGACGATTGACGATGGGCCCGATCCCGAAGTCACTCCACAGATCCTGGAGATGCTCGAGAAAGCCGGTGTTAGAGCAACCTTCTTTTGCATCGGTGAACGCGCTCGCCGGTATCCGGAACTGATGAGAGAAATCGTGCGCTTTGGCCACGCCGTGGAAAACCATTCCGAAAACCATTCGCCGCTATTCTCATTTTTTGGCATCGGACGACTTTATCGGGAGGTCCTTGCCGCACAAACAAGCCTGACGGCACTCGCACAACGCCCCCCACGATTCTTTAGGGCACCAGCGGGCCTTCGCAGTCCGTTGCTCGACCCTGTTTTGCAGCGATTGGGTCTTCGCCTCGTCAGTTGGACACGGCGCGGTTACGATACCCGTGAGCGGCGGCCGGATGTCGTGGCGGCACGACTGATGCGGGGATTGACCGATCGAGACATCCTTCTCGTCCACGATGGCAACGTGGCACGGGATATCCACGGCGTTCCGGTCGTCTTTGAAGCGTTGCCGCTTCTCCTGGCCGCAGCGCGGCTCAAAGGATATCGATGGGTACTCTTGCGAGATGCTCTTTGAGCGCTCCTGGCTGTTGCGCCCCCTTGTCTGCTGATTCGGAGCATGGGTTGAATCCCTAACCTCTTCGATTTTGTGATTATTGTCCATGCCCTCACGCCACACACCGCTTGCCATTACGCACTACACCGTCACGAGCTGTCTGGGTCGCGGCCTTGAATCAAACTACAGGGCGCTTCTCGAACGGCGATCAGGTTTGCGCACAGGCGGCTTTGCGTTAAGCGATCTCGAAACTTTTCTGGGTGTGGTGGAGGGAGTCGAAGACGAACCGATTGCTGGAGCGTTTGCACGCTTTGATTGTCGAAATAACCGACTGGCACAAATCGGGCTCAAGCAGGATGGCTTTATGCTGGGTGTTGAACGCGCCCGAGTGCGCTGGGGCCCGAAGCGTGTCGGTCTGTTTATAGGAACGAGCACGGCGGGGGTGTTGTCCACCGAGCTTGCCTTTGGGCGGCGCGATCCGATGACCGGGGCGCTTCCCCCGGACTTCGACTATGCGGCGACCCACAGTCCTTATGCGGTCGTTCAATACGTGCGTCACATTCTGCAATTGCACGGCCCCAGCGCGTCAATTTCGTCGGCATGCTCGTCCAGTGCTAAAGCCTTCGCCTCAGCAAGCCGCATGATCGAAGTTGGACTCATCGATGCAGCGGTCGTGGGCGGTGTGGATTCCTTATGCCAGACCACCATTTACGGCTTTAACTCGTTGGAACTCCTTTCGCCCCGGCCGTGCCGCCCTTTCGATCGCGATCGCAATGGATTGTCCATCGGCGAGGCAGCCGCCTTCGCACTCATCGAGCGGCAATCCGCAAATACACCTCGCTCCAGTGTTGCATTGCTGGGATACGGGGACTCGAGCGACGCCTTCCATATGTCCTCTCCACATCCCGACGGCAAGGGCGCGCGAATCGCCATGCAGCAGGCCCTATACAATGCCGGTCTTTGCGCAACTGACATTGACTACGTCAATCTGCATGGTACCGCCACTCCCAGCAACGATTTCGTTGAGGGATGCGCTGTCGCTGCCCTTTTTGGTGAAATTCCTTGCAGCTCGACCAAAGGGGCGACCGGACATACGCTCGGTGCTGCAGGCGCAGTCGAGGCGGTGATCGCGGCCATTGCTTTGGAGCGTAATTTCATGCCTGCCGGCGTCAACACGCGTACCCCCGACGAGAAAATTCCCGTGACCTATCTTCTCGAGAGTCGCACCGGACCCGTGCGGCGGGTGTTGACGAATTCCTTCGGATTCGGTGGTACGAATTGCAGCTTGATACTGGGCCGAACCGAACTACCCCCCATGCCAACACGCGAGACCGGCCCATGAGTGCTCTCGTAGCTTACGTCAACGGTGTCGGCCTGCGCGGGCCCGGACTGGACGGATGGCACGCATCCCGACTGGTGCTCGCCGGAAGGATGGCATACGTTCGTGCTCCCACCGTTTTGCCGACAGCATCGCGACTACCCCCTGCCGAACGGCGTCGCGTCGGTGCCGTGGTGCGAATCGCGCTCGCTGTGGCCGACGAGTTGCCGGCGAGTTCGCTGGCCCACGAACAAGGCCTGCCGACCATCTTCAGTTCCTCCGGCGGCGATGGTGCCAATTTCCATGCCATTTGCGAAACGCTCGCTTCCGATGACCGTCACTTGTCGCCGACTCGCTTTCACAACTCGGTCCACAACGCCTCCTCAGGTTATTGGAGTATTGCAACCCAGGACATGTCGGCCTCGAATGTCCTGTGCGCGCACGACGCGAGCTTCGGCGCGGGCCTGCTCGAGGCCATGGCGCAACTCGGCGTGGATGGTGGTACGGTCGCCTTGGTCGCCTATGAAGCCGACTATCCCGAGCCATTGCGTTCAGCGCGCCCCATCCCCGATGCTTTCGGGATCGCGCTCGAACTTTCATCCGAAGCCAATACGGCTACCCTTGCACGAATCGCTGTGTCGTTATCCGACGCACCCGCCACGTCGCTTCTGGACCGAGATCTGGAGATGCTGCGCGTGGCGATTCCATCTGCGCGCGGATTATCTTTGCTCGAGGCAATCGCCACGCGCAGATCGGGATTCTGTATTGTCGAATATCTGGAGGATTTATCGATTGAACTGGAGATCGAACCATGCAACTAGGCCGTGAATGGATCGAAAACCACATCCCACATCGCTACGAAATGTGCCTGCTCGACTCAGTCGTGGCGTGGGATGATGAAAGTATTCATTGTGAGGCGAGCAGCCATCGGCAGCCATCCAATCCACTGCGCGCACACGGTCGACTGGCGGCCGTGTGCGCCATCGAATATGCGGCCCAGACGATGGCCGTTCACGGATCCCTGCTCGCGCGTCAAACGCCGGGTCACGCCGCCGCATCTCAAGGATTTCTCACCGGCATCCGAGGGGTACGGTTGTTCATCGAACGGCTCGATACGGTCACCGCAAAGCTCGATTGCAAAGCCACGCGCATTACCGGCGATTCGTTTGGAATTCTGTATACATTCGAGGTCAGCGCTCATGGAAGCGTGCTCGCCGTGGGGCGCGCAACCGTCATTCTGAATGCATCGAAAATCGATGCAGCGGACTCGGCGTTTTTGAATTTCTATGTTGCGACTGATACGGCTTCTTCATCGGAAGGAGAGTCGACGTGAGATATGCGCTGGTGACGGGCGGCACGGGAGGGATTGGCGCGGCCATCTGCCGAAGGCTTGCAGAAGATGGATGCGGTGTCATCATCCATACCCATCGCAACATGGAAGCCGCGCAGTCCATGGTCGATTCGCTCTACCGTGCCACCCCCGAGTCGCCTCATCGCGCCGTAGCTTTTGACGTGACAGACGCACAAACGAGCGGCGCAGCCCTCTGCGCGCTGCAGGAGCGAGGACCGATCCAGATCGTTATCAACAATGCCGGCATTCACGACGATGCCGTCTTTCCGGGTATGCGACCCGAGCAGTGGCATCGGGTGATCGACGTCTCTCTTCACGGGTTCTTCAATGTCACACAGCCCTTGATGATGCCGATGATCCGCGCGCGCTGGGGCCGGATCATCAATCTATCGTCGGTCGCGGCCATCCTCGGAAATCGGGGCCAAGTGAATTACGCTGCCGCGAAAGGAGCCTTGCAGTCCGCCACGCGCGCGCTGGCCCTCGAAGTAGCCAGTCGTGGCATCACCGTCAACGCGATTGCACCGGGCATCATCGCTTCGGCCATGACCGCCGAGTTGTTTGACGACGCGACTATTGCTCAATTGGTACCCATGAAACGGGTCGGTCAACCCCACGAAGTAGCCGACCTTGTCGCGTTTCTGGTGTCAGACCAAGCGGCCTACCTGACCGGCCAGACCCTGTCTTTGAACGGCGGCATGGCCTAACGGATTCCGACCGACACGGGGCGAGCCCCCCAGCCGTTGGCGGGTCCTGAATCCGTACGAAAAAGCACAAGCCTCAGAGCCTCACTGGGGACGGCGGGCTCGGCGCCATAACAAGAGGGGCAGACGTAACAGAAACCCCAAAAAAAGACGGGTGTGCATCCACGTCAGCAGCGCATTGTCGCGGACATAGCTGAAATGGGAAATACCACCCTCCTTTGCGCTGAAATAACGAACGGGTGCCGGATGATTGATCGGTGCCACACCCGCCCAACACATCCGCACCACCGCCTCGGGGTCGAAATCGAAGCGTCGCATCCATCGTTGCTTTTGCATGACCCGGCGCAAGGGGGCGATCGGATAGACCCGAAAGCCGAACAGAGAATCGCCGATTCCGGTCCATAGCGTCTCAAGATTTGCACAACCGTTCGAAATCTTTCGCCCGTAGACTCGCAACAGCGGTGCATTCGCGTCGAACACCGGAACGCCGAGCACCATGGCATTTCGATGTGTCTCCGAAGCGGCCATGAATTCAGGAATAAGGTGCGCCGGATGTTGGCCGTCGGAGTCCATCGTCAAAACGTGCGTATAGCCGTGCTCAAAGGCACGCTCCATGCCGGCCAGAACGGCGCCGCCCTTACCGACATTGCGTGGAAGGGCGATCACAGTAAGACCCTCGACCTCGGCCGCCAAAGCCTCCAATTGCTCGAGAGACCCATCGGTGCTGCCGTCGACCACAACCCACACCGGTCGCCAGGCGCGTCGCGCCGCCCGCACGGTTTCCAAAACCCTCTCCCCCGGGTTATAGCTTGGAATCAATACCAGATGCGTGTCGGAAGAGCGGGAATTTTTTAGGAAAGGCTCTACCGGGGAGGCCGCGCCATCAACGCGGCCGGTCCGACTGGCCTCATACGGCATTGGGGGCTCCATCAGCCGCCCGATCGACTTTTTGACGAAGCGATTCGCACGAGTACGCCAGTTCCTTGTGCGTGTCTTGTCAAGTCCTCGGTTGTCAGCGGCAGGGCCTCTTGACCGCTGCCGTGTCCGCGCGATCCTGCGATAGGTCGCAGTAGCGAATCGTCGTTCGCGCTCTGGACCAAAGGCGATCGCTCCAATTCGGAAACGAAATAGCGCTCGAGTTCGTCAATAAATTCCTGCTCGTCCGACACAACCTCGAAGCGGCGGCCCAGTCGCACGCGGTAAGTAACCGGCATCGGCGGCTTCGAAAATATCGAACTGCCCTTTGACAGGTATGCCGTATCGGTCTCAATGAATACCGTTTGAATCGGAACTTCGGCGCGGCGTGCAACGACGGCCGCCGCCCGGGTGAAACGCCCGATCGGTCGGATCGAAGAGCGTGTGCCTTCTGGAAAAAGGAGAAGAGAGTGCCCTTGTTGAATATCTTCGATCGCCCGGCGGACCATCCCATGGACCGAATCATTGCGAATATAGCGTGCCAGCCTCGCTCCAGCACCCAAAAACGCATTGTCGACGGCGGCTGACTTCATGATGCAACTGACCCCGGGCACACGCGAGATGATCATGACTGCGTCCAGGAGCGAGGGATGATTCGGCGCAATGATGAGCGGGGGGCCCACGCGCAATAGGTCCAATTCCGACAGATCGAAGCGCGCGACGCCCAGGTTTTGAAGAAAGCCGAGGTACATCCGAAAACTGTGCGTATTGACCCATCGCCCGAGTGCTTTGCCATGACGCTTGGGCAATAGCGGATTCAGGACGACACAACAGGCCGACCACGCCAACGACAAGATCCCGAGGAAGCTCAGTGCGGCGTAAAGTCTTGCGTATTCAGACGTCGTTCGAAGCATGCTCTTCATGACTGTCGGTCCCACCTCGTGGCTATTGATCGTCCGATGCCGGGACAAGGCGCGATGACGCTTCGAAAACGCGCACAAGGGCAATACCCGCAGCGAGATAATGTCTACTGCGCACCAGCGGGCTATCGACAAAGGAGGCGTGCGAAAGCGTGTCGGCGCGCATGAACGCGCCCAACCACCACGAGGTGTAGCGCTTGGACAGGGCGACAACGAATTGCGTACCGCCGTATCCTCCCGGCGCCTGATAAGCCGCACGATCGGGTCGCGCAAACGGCTCGGCAACGGAATAGTAATACGAATCATAGCGGCGACTTGAGATAAGCGGGCCTACCAAAAACCCAACATTCCATCCTGGCAAGCCCCTCACTTTCCGGATGTCGAGATTTAACCTTGGCGAAAAGATCCAGCCGACGTCGTGAGGGGAGGATTCGACCGTCAGGGCGGTGCGAACCGGCAGACGCAAATCCAACCGCACATCCTGCGCTGTCGTGCTCCAGAGTTTCAGGTTGACAGAAGGCCCCACCTCGACGGTCGGCCGGAGATCCGGCATGCCCGATCTGGCTTCATCGTTTTTACTTTTTACTGGCAGAGAGGCGTTTGTGTCTAAGCTCACCTCGACCCGATCGCTGTCAAAAAAACTGCCTCGCAAACCGTTCCGATCAGCCTTGAGGAATTTGCCCCGATAAACAAAGTACGGAACTGGCAAACCGTATACAAAAATATGGTCTGACCCGCGGTAATCGGGAAGCGTCAAAACACCCGCCCCGAGGCCGAATTCCCACAGGGGCTTGTCTGATTCCGATGCCGGCGTTTGCGCCCCGATCGCGTCCTGATCTGATGAAATGACGGGAGTCTGTGCCGCCCAACAGCGCAAATCAAGCAGCGCCACCATCAAGAAAAGCGCCCGGCATTTTCGAGTCATGCAGTACCCCTCGGGGTAACCACAGATTCCTCCACGCTTCGAATATTGTGCCGCCGTTGTCGCATTGCTGTCAGCGTTCGCCGGAAATGCATAAGAGAGGACGTGTAGTACACCACCTTGAAGGCGAATAGCGAGCGCCGAATCGGCGTCTTTCCGAAGATATCTCCCGCGAGAACTGAGATCAATGCTTCTTCCATACGCAAAATGTTTCTGGGATCCATGAAGAGATCGCGCATGGTGGGATTAGTGACACGATAGATGAACCACGAGAATTGTTTCGGTCCGTGCTCCATCTGACGTTCGAAGCGTCGCAGGGCCGACGCGGCACGCCGCGGCGCTTTGAACCAGGTGTCCACGACTTCAGCCCCGATAAATGCGCTGTTCATGGCCAACATCACTCCCGAAGAGAACACCGGATCAATGAAGGTGTAGGCATCCCCCAAGAGAATGTAATTCGGACCATAGGCGTGGTCGCATTGATAGGCGAAGTTTCCGGTTGCTTCAACATTGGAGATAAGTTGGGCATCGGCCAAACGCTCCGCTAAAGGAGGACACAGGGCGATCGTGTCCATGAAAAATTCCCGTAGCGGCTTTTTTCTCTGTTTGAGATAGTACGGCCACACCACCGCTCCGATACTGGTCGTGCCATCGGAAAGAGGGATGAGCCAGAGCCATCCGTGTTCGAACCAGAAGATAGTGATGTTTCCTTCGGCTAGGCCCGGATGCCGCCACGCGTTGGCGAAATGTCCGTAAAGTGCCGAGCTGTTGTGTCTGCGATTTCGCACCTTGGCCTTGAACCGGCTCCCCAGAAACGTGTCCCGTCCCGAAGCATCGGCGATAAAACGCGCACGCCAACGAGTTTTCGCTCCGCTTTCGTGGATAGCGGTGACCACCGCCCCGGCATCTTTCTCCAGAAACCGCACCTCCGAAACACGGCATCCCTCGATCAGGGTTGCCCCTTTTCGGGCGGCATTCCGAAAGAGGACGAGATCGAACTCCGAGCGTCGAACCTGGTAAGCCGACGGCATCGATTTGTCCCATGCGTTTGCAAATTGGAATGTTTGACGATGGTCGTGCCACGGCGAGACGAATTCTGCACCGTACTTGTCGATCCCGATTGCCCGAATTTCGTCGGCCACACCAAGTCTCTCGAACAGCGGAAGATTCGCCGGCAGTAGCGACTCGCCGATGTGAAAGCGCGGATGGTGCTGCTTCTCTAGGACTGTGACGCGGTAACCCTGCTGCGCCAACAATGCGGCAATCGTTGTTCCTGCAGGGCCGCCTCCGATGACGAGAACGTCGCAGGTCTGCTCCTCCAGAACCGTGCCACCTACTTCAGGACTGGCCACTTCTGTGTCCATCGCGCCCTCGATCGCTTGCCCGCCTTGAGTCTGGAGAGCCTTCGTTACTCGCTGGGGTTCATTTGGTTCTGTTTGTCTGAACGTAGGATGCCAGATTCCCGAGGGATGCGAAAATCGTCCGGTTGTCGGGGTTGTCAGAGCGCAACTCGAGCCCATAATGTTTCGAAATGATGAGCGCAATCTCGAGAATGTCGATCGAATCAAGACCGAAACCGTCTTCGTACAGTGGAGTCTCTGCCGTGACTTGTTCCGGATCGATCTCAAGATTGAGTTCCGTAATGATCAATTTCGATAGCTGCGTTTCGAGTTCTGTCATTTGCCGCATTGAGTTAATCTGCCCGTGTTGAGTTGCCGCTAAATTATGTCGATACGGACCAGGTATCAGCTCCAGTCGACGCAGTCATGGTATGGCTTAGGTTCCGGGCCACATTCTAACTTGGCCGGATTTGAACGTGTTGATCAGGTTCCAAGCGCAAATCCGTCCGTGGGAAGCGAATCTCGCCCGATTCGGCCGGATCACCCTCAAGCGTGTTCCCTTCTCGAAACCGATCCCTCGCTTCTTCGGGCTATAGAGAATTTCGTGTCCCTAAATGCTCCGATAGAAAAACCGATTGCATGCCGCGCCCGATTACTCGCAAAAAATGTTCCCGATCGCATCGCTTCGATACTGATCCCTTGAATTCGCTGGACAACGTGAAGCGTGCGATACCACTTGGCGAGATGAATCTCTATAAGCGTCGACGGACATCTTGCAACTGGACGCAGCCTTAGTGCGCCACGAGATATTTTTCGCGCCACGTCGTGCGACCATAGGTGTTCAACAAGGTCGCAGCGAATATACGGCGAGAGCGTTGCTATCCGATGCGCGGGACCCGGCTGTGTTCACTTGAATGAGCCACAATTCGATTCCGCGCTGGAATTCCAGAGAAAGGGCTTTTCGTGTGCGCTTCCCTCGATGCATATCTGTGATGCGGGTTGTGCCCGACAAATGCTCGAGAGCAATGACAACACGCTTTTCAGGAGGCGTAGCGTCAGAACGTGCACTCATGCCCGCCCTGGCTCCCTGATTTTTTGACAGCGGGCATTGGGCCCGCGATGCGCAGGCTCCTTCAGCCCGGGCGGTGATCCGCTTGCCCATAAGCGGAATGCAATCCCCTGCCAGGTCAAGCGAATGACGACTTGGCTGAGAGGTCTTTGGAAAGCCGCATCACCGTCGCATCGTCGGGGTCGTGCCGCGTTAAGAAGCCGGCTTTGCGCGCCAGCCTGATCATTCCGTAGTTGGTCGACATGGTTATTCCAGTCGCAAACCGAATGCCCTTCGCGGTGGCTATTTTTAGAAGTGCATCCAAGAGCCGCTGCCCCAATCCTCGGTGCTGCCAGGCATCCGAAATTACGATCGCAATATCACAGCTTTCCCCGGTTTCATCGCGTACGTATCGGGCAACACCCACCTCTTTTTCAATGTGACCGGACCCGACAACGGCCATCAGCGCCATTTCGCGCTCATAGTCGATGTTCGTCAAACGATCAACCTCGCCAGGTAAAAAATCACGTGCCGAGAAGAATCGCTGGTAACGGGATTCCAGAGACAAGCTTTGCCCGAATTCAACCAGAAGGTCGCGGTCCGTTGCCTGAATCGACCGCAATTTCACGTCGCGGCCGTCCGGCAGGTTCATCTGCTCGGGCCGAACCGAGAAACTTTTCTCCCGGGAATCGGCCTCCGAACAGACGTCTTCGATCGCAAGCACAGTGCCTACCCGGGTAAGGCTTGCCTAATCGCGGGATAGTGGCGAAAGACGTTTGTCGCGTAATCGGGTTCCCGAAAACGGGACACCCAAAGAGCTATCGCATCGTTCGCGCGCTTCCAGGTCGAGCGTCGATCCTCATTCACAGAGGACTGGATGGCGACCTTTGCAGGCGCGCCTGCATAGATCAGTGCTTGGCCCGGTCGATCAAGCGTAAACGCTTCGCCTGACTCCAACACGACGTCACGACGATCGCCATTTTGGGTCAGCCAGAGCGAACCGGTCAGGCATTCGATTCGAACACCTTGCGCCTCGCTGAGGGTTAGAAATTGAGACTCGCTCAACGATATTTCGGCATTGCTCACATTTAGGTTCATTTCAGCCCCTTAAAACATGCTACATACGAATGTGAATGTGGCTCGCCATGAGCTGATATATCACGATTCTTGGCTGTATAATGGTTCTGAACAGGTGAAAAATCAAACAACAATTTTGAATGCATTGCATGCTTTATAGGAATGTGTGATGGCCCGCGTATTGCCTTCGCTTGACCTCCTTCGTGGCTTTGAAGCTGCTGCCCGGAACCTCAGCTTTACGGCTGCGGCCGAGGAGTTGTTTGTCACCCAATCGGCCATCAGTCGGCAGATTCAAGCGCTCGAGGAGCATCTGGGCGTCCCCTTATTCGAGCGGCGCCATCGATCTATTCTTCTTACGGAAGCAGGCCAGATGCTCTACCGCTCCGCATCGACAGCTCTCCATCAGCTGGAAGAAACGGCAGCAAGAATTCGACAGCAACCGAGCGCAAAAGGCGTTACGGTTTCGTGCACGATCAGTTTTGCGTCGCTTTGGCTCGTGCCCCGTTTGGCAAATTTTCGCGAGAAACATCCCGATATTGATCTACGCATCAGCGCCAACAATACGATTTTGGATCTTGAGCGAGAACAGGTCGAGTTGGCGGTCCGGTACTGTCCACCCCAGCGTGCGCCCGCCGGCGCCATCCGGCTATTTGGAGAGGAGGGGTTTCCGGTTTGCAGTCCTGCTCTATTGAATAAACCCGGCAAGCCCTTAGTCGTGCCGGAGGATTTGCAGTACCACATCCTGCTCCACCTTGACGACGCCGAAAATCGACGCCCCACGACCGCATGGCTGGTATGGCTCGAGGTGGTGCACCTACCCAATCTCAAGCCCGCGGGCTCGTTGCGGTTTAGTCACTATGATCAACTCATTCAAGCGGCGGCCGACGGACAAGGCGTCGCACTCGGTGTCACGCCGCTGGTCAGACGATTGATTGCCGAAGGACGGCTGGTCGCACCATTCGAACAGAAACTTGCTTCGCCGCGCGCCTACTACCTCATCACGTCGAAGGATAGCGCTGCGCGTCCCGAGGTCCGGGATTTGGTCGCTTGGCTTACTCAAAGTGCCCAGGCTGACTGACCTGCCCCCGAGTCGGCGGGAGATAGGCAGGACATAGCAGACACCGGCGGCCAACAAAAAAACCGCGAAGTCTTGGCTATCGCGGGTTTCAGGAACATCTCGGAATATCTTTTGGTGCCGGAAAGAGGAGTCGAACCCCCGACCTTCACATTATGAATGGCTTAACGGTCGTGAATCACCGCTGACCACAACAATTAACCGTCGTAAATTCAGACACTCTGCTTGGGCCTGCATGGTGGAAGCCGCGACTTGGGCCAATTCGCTATTCACCCTTGGTAACGGTTGCGGTCATAAGCCCGCCTCAAACGAAATGTATTTTCTGCTGCGCCAACACAACATCGCAGTACACGAACTTTGCCTACACATCAGGAAGTGGTAGGTTGATCCATCGCAGATCAATTGGGGCATTCTTTCTCGGAGGGTGGTACGGATTGGTGCTGATCTATGCCAGCAAGCAGTCCTCATCGAGTCGATTTGGTCGCGCAATTCTACTTGACGATTCGCCGCTTGCTCGGATCGCCCGCTCCTGACGCTGGCCTAATGGTCGGATGTCGCAGTTTCACGTTGCACCTCGGTCGTCCAGTAGCCCGGACGCCCATAATGTTCATGGAGGCCCAATTCCTGCTTTCGATCCAGATATGTAGCTGGATCGTAAGGCGGAGCGCTTTTTACTGCAAGTCGGGTCAGATTGACAGAGACCGTGGCGTCGGGCCAGCTCACGTCCTCGATCCATTGCGGCGTGATCAGTACCTGGTGGCCGAGCCACCAGTTGCTCGTGTCTACGATGATATATCGAATGGCCCAGGTGTCTTCATCGACGAGAAAGCCCTGTACGTGGCCAATGTCGCCATCGGTTGCCTCGATGTGATAGCTAATTACCACGTTACAGCTGCGCAGGTGGGGATCGTCGTCTTGGCGCCGTGTCGCTTCAGTTTGTGCGTCGGCCTTCTCCGTTTCTGTCCGCAGGGCATGCGGTGTTGCGATAAAACCAGCGTAGCCCGGCATCATCATATTCGGGTAAGCTCCGGCGCCCCAAATGCCGGCGCCCCCCCAATAGTAGGGATAGCCGAAATATCCGAGGTAGCGTATTTCATGCTGGCGCGACACTGGCTTCTCCGTGTCAATGGTGGGGCTGTTCTTCACTTGGTCCTTCGTGATCGAGGCGGGCAGTACTTTTTCTGCCCAGTTCGAACGGCCGATCGCGATGGGTGAGATCAATACCCTTCGACTCGAAAGCCAAGTGCCGGTGTCGACAACGAGGTAGCGGATGACCCACGCTTTGTCATCAAAGTAGAAATCCTTCACGTGGCCGATGACACCGTCTGTCGCCCGGATGGCGTAATCCTCCAGATCCTTCATGTTGCGTAACATGTGTTGTTCTCCTTCGAGCGTGTCGAACAACGAGCATCCGACGAAATGGAAAATAGAGCATGAGCAATCCCCGATGCCCCTTAACTATGAGTTCTGACGCTACGCTTGGATAACAGCGGAAGCAATACGAGAATCTCGATAGCTGGAGTCAGGCATTCTTGACTCTTGGCCGTTTAATCACGGCCATGTTTTCTGAGATTCCTGAAGGGCTAGCGTCTTCGCTGGTGGACTGCGGTCCCGACGGGATGGTGCCATTTCCTCGCGCGCAGGTATCGACCGGTAGACCTTCCCGGGCACCATTCAAAGTAACGTTCCTTCAACGACAAGCGACATCCTGGTGCCAGCCACGAAAACGGCCGTTGCAAACGTGACAACCGCTAAAGGGAATTGTGATTCTGGATGCATTGTATTCATCTACTTACCCCATTGATTATCTACCGGCGAATGGCGATCACTGAAACTGCCGCGATTGGTCTATCGTCCCATTGGCGTTATAGCCAGCCGGCGGGATGTGCCGCGCTCATTTGGCCGCCGAACTCCGGATTTCCTTACGCCCCTT
>Ga0208357_1000114_pt1 | contig 61083 bp, 70 predicted proteins | sample NGESurdeep092012_6_FD_184487 | JGI IMG/M metagenome (GOLD analysis project Ga0208357, IMG submission 184487) | Arctic peat soil microbial communities from Barrow, Alaska - NGEE Surface sample F52-2 deep-092012 (SPAdes) | ecosystem: Environmental > Terrestrial > Soil > Wetlands > Peat ...
CATGGCCTGCGGCGAGTTCGCCAATGCAAAAACCGAGCGCGTGGCACGATTGACAGAGGCGTCGGTCGCCTGTGCCGAGAGGACGACCGCCACCAGGAGTTCGAAAGGACTGGTGTATTCCAATTCGGTTTGCGGCGCAGGGTTGGCTTGGCGCAGCCTAGAAAAGAACTCGGCACAATGCGCGCGACTCATGCGGGAAAGTTTTGGCATAGCCGAAGTTTAACAAGTTGTGCGAAACACCTCCTCATTTCATTGGGGGATGAAGTGCGCGTACGCCGCCGGTGTCCCGAGATGGCTATCGGCGCTGCGCCACCCGATGCTGCGAAATACGATAGCACCTCCCAAGTGCTACCCCAATTTCTGTGCGGACCGTGCGCCGTTTGCGCTCATACATCAGGCAAAAATCGCAAGACTCAAGCAAAGTTTGCGTCAGTTGAATGTGGGCATGCAAGAACGAAGACTTGAACGCGATCGTCAGTGTTCTTGGGACAGGAAATGCTCGGCTCGCCTGTCCCGTGAACGATGCAGCCATGTCGCCGCCGCAGGAATCCAATGAAGCGATCGACCTCATTCGGGGATCGGAGCCGTAAGGGTCCCGTGCTCCTAGGCGATGGAGGATGGCAACGAGCCTGCACCGAACGCCGCTTACTTCGACTCGATTTCTCTATTTCGGGGAAGGGGTTCGGTTTGCCTGCAGTTTGCGTGCACGCTCGAGGGCTGCATCGATGATGGCCCTTTTGCGCGTGCCGGCCGCGTCTTCGGCATCCGCAGAGTTCGATTGGGCGGCTTCGCGAACAGCCGTGGCCGATCGGCACAGGCGTGCCTGCTCGTTCTCGCGCCCTAATCGCGTCTTGCGCGCTTCGAAGCGGGCACGCGCCGCGTGCGCACGCTGAATGTCCCAGAGGAATGTTGCGGGCAACATGATGATGCAGTCGACGGGACATGGGGCCACACACAGCCTGCAACCTGTGCATAAATCCGATACGACCGTATGCATACGTTTGGGCGCACCCACAATGGCATCGACGGGACACGCCTGAATGCAAAGGGTGCAGCCGATACAATCGGCCTCCGTGATCTTGGCGCACTGCAGGGGTTCTTCCTGTCCGAACGCCGCGTCGAGCGGCACCAGCTTGCGACCCGTCACGCGCGCGAGTTCGAGAATCGTCCTCTGGCCGCCCGGAGGACAGTGATTGATATTGACGCCCTGGGTCGCGATCGCTTCGGCATAAGGACGACAGCCGGCATAGCCGCACTGGGTGCACTGCGTTTGCGGCAATACGGCGTCGATTCGATCCGTGAGGCTCTGACTCGCGCTCATAGGCTCGCGCCCACCTAGGCATTCCGATTCAGGCGTGCTTGCGGATGAAGTCGTGAATTTTGGGGTAGACCACTTCGCGCCAGCGCCGTCCGCTGAAAATCCCATAGTGACCACACTGGGGCGCTGTGAAATGTTGCTTTTTCGACTTCGGAATTCCAGAACATAGATCGTGAGCCGCTCGCGTCTGACCGCTCCCCGAGATGTCGTCGAGTTCACCTTCTATAGTAAATAGGGCGACCTGCTCGATATCTTCAGGAGCCACGTGTTCACCCTTGACGATCCAGGAGCCACGCGCTAGCGCATGCTCCTGGAAGACCGTTTTGATCGTATCCAGGTAGTACTCGGCGGGCATGTCCAGAACTGCATTATATTCGTCGTAGAACTGGCGATGCACCTGCGCGTCCTCATCGTCGCCTTTGACCAAGTTCAAATAGAAATCCCAATGGGATTGCACATGTCGGCCGGGATTCATTGCAACGAACCCCGCGTGCTGCAAAAAACCGGGATAGACGCGTCGCAGGTAGCCGGGATACCCCGACGGAACGGTGTAGATGACGCTATTCTCAAACCAGGAATAAGATTTGGTCAGAGCGAGGTCATTCACCTGCGTCGGGCTGTTACGAGGATCGATCGGGCCACCCATCATCGTCATCGTGCGGGGCAAGCACGGATCATTCGCACTTGCCATAAGCGAGATTGCGGCCAAAACCGGTACCGTCGGTTGACATACGGAAATGCAATGCACGTGGGGGCCCAAAAGGCGAACAAACTCTTGCACGTAGGCAACGTAGTCGTCCAGGTGGAACGGCCCTTCAGAGAGCGGGACCATGCGCGCGTCGGCCCAGTCGGTCAGGTAGACATCATGCGCGTGCAGCAGTTGGCGCACCGTATCCCGCAAAAGGGTGGCGTGGTGGCCTGAAAGCGGCGAAAAAACCAGAACTACCGGATCCGCGGCACGTTTGGCCGGCAGAAAGCGTTCGAAGTGCAAAAGTCGGCAAAAAGGCTTCTCGACGGCAACTTTTTCGAGGACCGGAATTTCCTTGCCATCGACAATTGTCGAATGCAGGTCGAAGGAGGGCTTTTCGTACTGCTTGCCCAGACGGTAAAACAGCTCGTAACCGGCCGCAACGCGACTGGCAAACGGCATGTAGGCAAGAGGGCTGTGAGGATCCGAGAAAGCCTTCGCGCCCGCCTCGGCAAACGCCGTCATCGGATTGAGAAACGCGCGTTGGAGTTCGTGAATCTGATAGAGCATATCCCTCCCTTTAGGGTGCGGAAATTATCCACCCGAACCGATTTTGCTGCAATGCGCAAAACCCCGATTCAGCCGGTTGCCGCTCTGGAATACAACAGCCTCTCGTGCCGATCCCGTCATTCCGGCAATCGTTACCAATAATTTTCGACCGCGAGCGTGCCCGGCGCCAAGCGTTTCGGGGTCGCGAACCCTTGACCGGCGAGTAACTCGCGCGTCTCCTTGATCATCGACGGGTTTCCGCACAACATGAGCCGGCTGCGCGCGACGTCGAGATTTAGGTCCGCGGCGGTTTCCAGTGTGCCTTTGCGCAACAAGGTTGGAATGCGCTCGTGCAACGTCTCGGAATAGGGTTCGCGCGTGACGATGGGCAGGTAACGCAACTTGGCACCCAGGCTTACAAACTCGGGCGCGGAGGAAAACGAGGCGATCGTGTCTCGATATGCGAGTTCGGCTCCCTCGCGCACACTGTGCACGACGACTAGATTTTCGTAGGTTCTCCAGTGATCACGTTCCCAGAGGATCGAAACGAAGGGCGCGAGCCCGGTGCCGGTGGCAAGCATCCACAGATCGCGACCGGGCGCGAAGCGTTCCGTCGTCAAAAAACCATAGCTGTTTTTTTCCACGTAGACCGTGTCGCCCGTCGTCAGCCGTTCAAGCTCGCTGGTAAATTCACCCTCGGGCACGAGCACCGAACAGAACTCGAGATGATCATGGTAGGTCGCCGAAACGATCGAGTAGGCACGCCAGACGATGCGCCAGCCGCTGCCGTCTAAAGCGTTGCTGTCCTCCCTGCGCACGCCCAAACGCGCGAATTGTCCCGCAGTGAAGCGAAACGAGGGCGAGCGCGTCAATCGAAATGAAAATAGATTCGGTGTCCAGGCCCGGCTCCATGTGATCGTTTCGTTCGTATATTTTTCGGCGGCGATCATGAATACGGGTCAACCGCGAGGCAGGCGAGAGCGAATTCGTCCACGCCGTTGCGCTACGCGCGTCATTTCTCCAGGTATTGGAGCTTGTCGGCGGTGTCTTTCCACTCGTCCGCGTCGGGGAAATGAGGTTTCATGCGCGTAATGCTCGGCCACGCCTTGGACAACTCGACGTTGATCTCGATGAATTTTCGCTGGTCGACCGGCACGTCCTCTTCAGCGTAGATTGCATTGACCGGGCACTCGGGAATACACACTGCGCAGTCGATACACTCGTCCGGATCGATCGTGAGAAAATTGGGGCCTTCCCGAAAACAATCGACAGGGCAGACGTCCACACAATCGGTGTACCGACACTTGATGCAAGATTCGGTGACCACGTGCGTCATGCAATTACTCCACAGTTTCTGAATTTGAGAGGGTATTTTAACGCAGCGGACCATGCTCGGTGCGAGAAAGCGTTCAATAACCCCACACGCTCTACGGCGTTGTCCGGTTTAGGACAAGCGTTCAGAGGTGATTTTCCGGTAGCATCGAAGCTCGGTTGACTCGCACCAGGGGCTATTGAGGAGTCAGCACACCGCTTTCCGCCGCGAGTTTGGCCCTCCGAGACGTTCATGCACCCGCAAAAGACATGATTATCACGTCCTTGCTCGACACCGACCTATACAAGTTCACCATGATGCAGGTGGTGTTACACCACTTTCCGGGCGCTCAGGTCGAGTATCGCTTCAAATGCCGTACTCCGGGTATCGAATTGGCCCCGTGCATAGAGGAAATCGAAGCGGAGATTCAGGCGCTATGCAGTCTGCGGTTTCGAGACATGGAGCTGAATTATTTGCGCGCCATGCGCTTTATCAAGAGCGATTTTGTCGATTTTCTGGGCATTTTCCAGATGAATCAGAAGTACATATCCGTAACGCCGTCTGCGCTTCAGAAGGGAGAAATTGACATCACGGTGCGCGGCCCATGGCTTCATACTATTTTGTTCGAAATTCCGGTGTTATCGATCGTCAACGAAATCTACTTTCGGCGCACCCAGCGTTTTCCCGATTTTGCCGAGGGTCGCGCCCGTCTGATCGAAAAAATCGGCCTACTGACGGGCCACCCGGAGTTGACGGAATGCAAGATTGCCGATTACGGCACGAGGCGCCGCTTCTCCCGTGTTTGGCACGAAGAGGTGGTTCTGACCCTGAAAGATCAACTGGGAAAAAATTTTGCCGGGACGAGCAACGTCTGGCTCGCTTATCGTCAAAATCTGACTCCTTTGGGGACCATGGCGCACGAATATTTGCAAGCCTGCCAATCGCTCGGTCCGCGTTTGCGTGATTCACAAACTTTCGGATTCGAAATGTGGGCCAAGGAATATCGGGGGGATCTTGGAATCGCGCTGTCGGACGTTTATGGCTTTGATGCCTTCTTGCGGGATTTCGACTTGTATTTCTGCAAACTCTTCGACGGCGTACGACACGATTCGGGCGATCCGTTCGCATGGGGTGAGCGCATGGTGGAGCACTACATCAAGCATCGAATCGATCCGCAGGCCAAGACGCTCATTTTCTCTGACAGTCTTTCGATTCCGCTCGTCATCGACCTCTATCTGCGCTTTAAGGATCGTATCCGGCTTGCATTTGGCGTCGGAACCAATCTCACCAATGATCTGGGCTATGTGCCATTGCAGATCGTGATCAAGATGGTCCGCTGCAATGGGCAACCTGTGGCGAAACTTTCTGATGAACCTTCGAAGAATATGTGCGATGACGAGGCTTATCTGACCTACCTAAGACAAGTGTTCGACATTCCGGCACCCATGGTCGCACCGTCGAAGGATCCTGGCGATGCATAGAGGGTTCTATCGACGGGGTGCGATCTGTGGGTGCACACGATTGCGGACTCCGCGTCAGGCTCCAGACCGTATGCTTCATTCACTTCTCGGAAAGATGGCGATGATTCTATTGATAGCGGCACCGTGCAATCCTGAAGCTCGCATCGCCTCCACCGGATCGGGTGCATCCGCGTTTGCATCCCGGAAATGCGCGAGTTGCCTGCGCCTCATAGTTGACTTGGAGGGGTCCAGATGAAGTTCGAAAGCTCGACAGCGAAACCGAAAATCCTTGTGACCCGGAAGGTTTTTCCGGAACACCTTGCGCAGCTTACGGAACGTTTCGACGTTATGAGTAACCAGGAGGATATATCCCTTGCCCCTTCTGAACTCGCGTCACGGCTTGCCGATAAGGAGGGTGCATTGGTAACCGGCGGCGATCGGATAGACGAGACTGTCTTGATCGCGGCAGCCAACTTGAGAGTCGTGTCTTCAATATCGGTCGGACATAACCATATCGACCTGGCCGCCTGCACGCAGCACCGGGTTATGGCCACCAATACCCCGGACGTTCTAACCGAGACCACGGCGGATCTTGCATGGGCGCTCATGATGGCGGCCGCACGTCGAATCAGCGAATCGGAAAGATGGCTACGTGCCGGCCACTGGAAGCGCTGGTCCCTTGACGGTTTTCTGGGAGTGGATGTCCACCATAGCACGCTCGGCATTCTGGGCATGGGTCGCATTGGACAAGCGATCGCGCGCCGCGCACGCGGGTTTTCGATGCGTACCCTCTATCACAATCGCAGCCGTTTGCCGTCCGATGTGGAGGATGCTTGCGCGGCGCAATATGTCGAGCGCGATGCACTTTTTCGCCACGCCGATCATGTCATGCTGGTACTGCCCTATTCGTCCGAAAATCACCATTGCGTCGGGTCGGCCGAGCTCGGCTGCATGAAGCCCGGTGCCACGCTCACGAACATCGCTCGCGGAGGCCTGATCGACGAAGTTGCCCTGTGCAAGGCGCTTCGCGACGGCCGGATCGCAGCGGCGGGGCTGGACGTATTCGAGGGTGAACCCAATGTGTTGCCGGAACTTCTAAGCGTGGAACATACTGCCTTGACGCCGCACATCGGCAGCGCATCGCGCGTCACGCGCGATGCCATGGCGCAGCTCGCGATCGACAATCTCCTTGAAGCGTTTTCTGGGGTGCGCCCCCGCTGCCTGCTCAATCCGGAAACTTGGCGCAACTAGTTTTTACGACGAATTGAGTTCGCATCCGAGTATTGGCGTGAGCGGATTGCCGGGGTTACGCCGAGACGTCCGAGAAGCGGGTGGGCGAAACCAGAGTTTTGAGGTCGTGCAATCGCGTGCAAACTGGGCCTGCGCAGCCACCAATTTCGAAGCGCGAGGGGCTCTCTCTATGATTTTCCGGCGCTCGCGCCGAAATACGCGGTCAATAGCGCCGCGCCACAAGTGCCATGGTGCTTGCAAGAAGAGCGCGGCTCAGTCCTTGAGTTCTTCCACCAAATCCACGTACTGACGCATCGCATCATTTTTGGAGACAGTTTTCAACTCGGACCATGCATCCCATTTTGCACGCGCTATCATGTCCGAGTAACCTGGACGCGTGCCCTCTATATCACCTTCCGTTGCCTGCTTAAAGAGTCCGTAGAGTTTGAGAAGCGTCATGTTATCTGGGCGCTCAGGCAACTCTTTTGAAGCGACGACTGCCGCATCAAACTGTTCTTTCAGGTTCATGTTGGCGCTCCTCCCTATGAGTATCGCCCGTTCAGGCACGAGCTTGACGTATTATAGAAGCAGACCCGGAAGGTGGAAGTCAGCGCAGGCCATACCGGTGCAACTCGTTCGCCAACGTATGAGGTGGCTGAAACGGTAGGCGTCGCGCAGCATCCGCCGGAACTCCGGATGTTCGAGTTCATCGCGAAAACCCCTATGGCAACAGAGGCTCTATTTCGTTCCGATGCTTATCTCACCGAGTGTGAGGCCACTGTTACGGCCGTGTCTCCCGAAGGCATCGAACTTGACCGTACCGTGTTCTATCCCCTAGGGGGCGGTCAGGCCGGTGACTCGGGCGCATTCCATTTTCCCGATGGTCGCCTCGTGCGGCTGGTTGATGCGCGCAAATGCAGGCGCGATGGAGCTACCCCCGACGACGTTCTTCATATCCCTGCCGCCGGGCAAGACGACGTCGTGGCGCAGATTCAGGTTGGACAACGCGTGACCGCCATCATCGACTGGGAGCGACGCTACAGGCACATGCGTTTTCACACCGCAACCCATCTTCTATGCGCGGTGGTGGGTGAGCTCGTCGATGGCTGCAGCATCACTTCGGATTATGCTCGATTGGACTTCGCGATGACGCAGATTCTCGAGAAGGAAAGTGTGCAGGAGCGCCTGGCTCGCTTGATCACCGCAGCACACCCGGTTGGAACACGTTGGATTAGCGATGAGGAAATGATCGCCAACCCACATCTCGTAAAATCGATGAGCGTAAAGCCGCCCATCGGGTTCGGACAGGTGCGTCTCTTGGAGATCGAGGGTGTGGATTTGCAGCCGTGCGGCGGAACACATGTTCGAAATACCGCCGAAATCGGCGAACTGCGGGTTACAAAGATCGAAAAAAAGAGCGCCCGCACACGACGCGTTGTTCTCGGATTTCCTTCCTAAGAGCTAGAACGCGGTATCGAGTGAAATCTCGCGCTCCGCGCCTGCTGCGTTGCAAACCCGTTCGATCTCCCCGAAAACGATATCCCATACTTGCTTCGAATAGACTAAGGTGACATGACCGATCCCGCCCAGTCCGATCGCCTTCGCGCCAGTCAGAACGCTGCTTCCTTGGGGCGCGATGATGTTGTCGTGAAAACTGAAGATACTGGTGATTTTGCCCCGTCTTTCCGCGGATTCGCTGGCGCTTAGCGCCGCAAGCCAAGGGCTTTTCAGGCGCATCTGCCGGACATTGACAGAGTGCCCGCACCGGGCCATCACGGTGCCGGCATGAGGGGACCCGAGCGTGATGATACGGGTCACGTGAGCATCTCCAAAACGCCGCATCCATTCGCGCGCGGCCAGACCGCCCATGCTATGGCATACGAGTATCACTTGATCGCAGTGCGCCTTGACCAGAAGAGTCTTTACCGCTGCTTCGATGACCTGCGGATAGTCTTCGATACTCCCAAATGCGGGTTCCAGCGTGACGGCTTCACAGATAAAGCCCCGATGCGCAGCCTCTCGCATCAGGGGTAGCCAGATCGCACGATTGCAGAAGTAACCGTGAACGAAGAGCAGCGGTATCGGACGCGGCAACGCACTGGGCAAAGGTGCCTCGGCGTGCGCCAGGAATGGGTGGGCGAAGTTAAATCCCCTGAGAGACGCGAAAAGCTCGTGGATATAGGTGCGAAGCGCACCAAGGATACCGAGCCGGAATTCGGAAGGGACTGCCCCGCCCACGGATCGGGTAACGAGAAAATAGAGCGCAACGAACGCCGAATGCACAGCCAGGACAAGGAGGAGTCCAAATACAAGGCTGACAATCGGACCGAAAGGAGTGGTGAGCTCGAAGGTAAACAGCCAGCCTAACAGGCTGGCGGCGATCAGTTCGAATGCGAGGACCCAGCGTAACAGGCGTGCGATCATGCGATCCCAGGATAAGAGGCGTACGTTTTCATTTGCCACCGTGGCAGAATATCGCGCGAGGTCGATTCGAATGCCAGACGAAGCCTAAACGAGTTTCCCGGAAATTTCTTCCTTCGATCTATGCCAAGCGATACGCGTGAAAAAAGTGAAATCGCCAGGGCGCTCCGAGCGCATCTTGCAAGTGTCACCGCCCTTCGTCGTCGGACGCAATCCGATGCGCAAAGTGCGACGGTACGGGATGCGTTGCGTCGCTGGCAAGCGCAACGGCTGGCGCGCACTTATCCCGATCTTTTATCGAGTCCGAGGTTCGGTGATGCCGCACGGTTTTTTCAAAATGATCTTTACGGACCTAAGGATTTCGCGCGTCGCGATGTCGAAGTCGAACGGATCGTGCCAACGTTAACGCGCATGTTGCCAGTCGGTGCCTTGGAGGTGATTGTGCGTGCGGTCGAACTCGACGCTTTATCCGAATCCCTCGATGCGGGTATGGCCACCCGGTTGGCCAGCGTCGAGATCACTGATGAGCGCTATGCGGCTGCGTATCGGACAACGGGCACACGTGCGGATCGGGAACGACAGATCGTTCTCATCGGGGAAATCGGCACAATGCTCAACCGACTTGTCCGCTTGCCGCTTTTGGGAACGTTATTGTCGATGATGCACGGCCCCGCATTGGTGGCTGGCGTGGGGGGGTTGCATGATTTCCTGCAGCGCGGTTTCGATGCATTCAGGAAGATGGGAGACGCGACCTTCTTCGTCGAGACCATAATCAGAAGGGAAACCGAGCTGCTCGAACGGCTCTTTTCGGAGGATGAGAACCCTTTTCAGAACGTGGCCGCGTAGGAATGGCGCGGAAGTGGATTTCGTCCGGGGCTTCGAGGTTACTTATGGTCATTCGCCATCGAATGGACTCTACGTGGACACAAGGCGAGTTCCAAGGATGCGGTCGTAAAGATATTGCCGGTCCGCATCTGCGAACATCCAAAACGGGGGCACCACGAGTGCCAAAAGTGCAATGGAGACTTCCGCCCCATGGCGAATGCTGCTGAGATCAAGTGCCCATAAAATCGGCACCAAAAACATCCAGCACAGTAGAAAGCGCAGCGTGGCGCGAGGCAACGAAACTGCGCTATCGTCGCGATCCAAGAGACGGATATGCCAGGTTTTCATGGCCAACGTTTGTCCGCCGTGACTCCAAAACCATGTGAAGTAGACCCCGAGAACGAGAAACAGCCAAGCGATGCGAACGTGCCGAAACATCAGCGCGTTTCGACTCTGGGTCAGAGCGTCAAACAAATAATCGGCGATGAAAAGCACACCGAAGAGAAGCACACCTTCATAGAGGGCACACAAAAAACGGCGCCCCAGCGACGGTGCGCGCGCACGCAGCGAAACGGTCTGGGAAAGCGTGTTTGGAGATTCGGAAGCGGACATGGATGTATTTACAACTTGGGGGAAGGATTCTAACCCAGGCCCGAGTACCCCGGTCGCTGCCCGGGGTGCAGTCTATGTCAGGGTTTCCCGGGCGAATCCACGACGGAAGGGGAAGTGCCGCTGTCGGATGGAGTCGTCGCGGGCAATACGGCTGCGCTGGGCGTGGCAGTGGTCGGGGTTTTTGCGGGTGTAGGGATTGAAGGCGCCGATGTCGGAGTGGGAGCATTTGCCGCCGGCCCTGAAACCGGCGGTATTGTGGTGGACGCCGCCTTCGAGGACACGGCAGCGGGATTAATGGGTTTTTTGAGGCCTGAACGCGCGGACTCGTTTGCCGTGGGCAACCCGGGTACCCTTTGCTTGGATCCTTCTCGGATCTGGGCTTTACTCGGTATGGGCCCGTGATGATTCACGTCCGGTTTGGCCCGGATTACCGATTTATGGGCTTTGGCCTCAGCGGCAAGTTGTTGTTTTTTTTCCTCGGGGAGTTGCTGGTATTTCTGTAAAAGCTCAGCACGCTTCTCCGGTGGCAGAGCATGTGCACGAACATAACTATCGCGTGCGGTTCTACGTTGTTCGGGTGTCAGCAGAATCCATTCGCGCATACGCTCCTGGGTACGCTGTTGCTCGTCGGGCTTCATGGCCGGATAACGCCGGGCAATTTCGAGCCATTTTTTGCGGCGAGGTGCATCCAGTTGACCCCAGTCTCCCGCGAGCGGTGAGAGGGCCTGCCGCTGTGCCGCAGTGAGTTCGTTCCAATCCTGTTTGCCGGATACATTCGAAGCGACAGGCTGCGCGGGCTTGGCGACATGAACAGGAGGCAGCACCCGGATCGACCGGGTCGGCGCGGCTGGCACGGCTGGCACGGCTGGCACGGCTGGCACGGCTGGCACGGCTGGCACGGCTGGCACGGCTGGCACGGCGCCATTTGCCTGTCCTTGCGCATCTACCGCAAGTGCCATCGACAGTGAAAATACACAGGCCATGGCGATTTTAGTCGTCGGGCTGGCAAGGCCCTTGGATGAACGAGTGGACGCAGGACGCCCCAAGTTAGGGGTTTTGCTTGAGATATGCGTTGAACCCATGGTCGGCGTACGCGTTCAAGGGAATCTCGTCACTCAAAAGTGCGGCGTCGATGTCGGCGAGTTCATCAATATGACGCTGCTGCTCGATCTGGAAGATGCCGGCAAGGCACGCGCCGACCAAAATCAGCATGACGAGTGTCAGTCCCAGCCCACCCCACCAGCCGGGCCGAGCCGAATTACCATGGGACGCGGTCGCCGAACTCGCGAAGGCCGCCCGCGTAACCCATTGCGTGGCCGGTTGTTCCGATCTTTGGGCTCGAAGGGCCATTTTTCTCGCCGCATCCAGCCTTTCCAATCGCGACTCTGGAATTTGGCTCGCGGCTTCGTTGAGGGCTTGGCATATCTTGAGCGCGAACCGATACTCGGCCGCATGCTTGGCGTTGGTCTGGAAGTCGTTCATAGTGTGATCCCTTTTGCCCTGAGCGCGTGCGCTAAGGTGTGGGTTGCTCGCGAGCAATGAGTCTTGACGCTTCCTTCCGAGCATCCCATGGCTGCCGCGGTTTCCGCCACATCCATATCTTCCCAATAACGCATGACAAAAGCTTCCCGTTGACGTGCCGGCAGCCTTTGAAGCTCTGCCTCAATGGCGGCCAAAACTTGTGCCCTCTCGACCTTGTCGGCCGCGCTTTCGGCCTGGAGAGAACCTTCCTCGGCCTCTAGCGCCTCGAGAAAATCGAATTCCTCATGCTCCTCGCCTGTCGACAGGCTCGAGAAAAGGGTCGTCCATGTCGTCCGCACCTTGAGCCGGCGGAAGTGATCGTTGATGGTATTTTGCAGGATACGCTGGAACAGCATCGGCAGTTCGGCAGCCGGCTTGTCGCCATAGCGTTCGGCAAGCTTCATCATGGCGTCTTGCACCACGTCCAACGCCGAGTCCTCGTCACGGACTGCGTAGATGGCTTGTTTGAAAGCGCGACGTTCGACGCTTTCGAGGAATCGGGAGAGCTCTGCGGAACTGGCCATTCAGGCAATGGTCCAGTCCGTTGGAAATTTGATCGAACGCATGGAATGATTGGAGATGCGGAAAGTTCGTGCAAGCGAATGGCCGCAATCTTGACATCGTCGCCCGCCTAAAGAAAGGGAATTTCTACAAAGACATTCGGCTCGGTTCTGAGTTTGGCGTTTTCTTGTAGACCTCCTGGGCATTCCTCGCTGAGCGACGATTCTCCCGGGTCGCATGATGGCCTCGGGTGTCGCCATTGAACCAGCTCTTCCGGCAGCATTTTCCGGTATCTGGGCTTTCCGTAACGGCCCGAGCATCGAAGTCCGAGTCCTCGCGTTCTATGCACCATCCCGACTATCTTCATCCCGAATGGCGGCCCATCAAGCGTCCTATTTTCACGGCAGACGGCAAGATTTGAGACGCTCTTTGGCAAACATCCTTGTGCGCGCGAGCTTGACCACACTTGACGTTTTTTGTGCGGCGCAGTATGGTGCGCGATTCGCTACAAGTAAAAAAAGTCTTTTTTGCGTGCGGTAAATCCTGCCGTTCTGCCAACAAGACGCGCTGCTCAAGCGCGGATCAAAAATCCGCTGGGAGAGCATCCAATCAATCTCCAGTGGACCTTGAAAGGAAGCAGTCATGGAAATCACGGGCGCGGAAATTGTTGTGCGCTGTCTAGCCGAAGAAGGGGTCGAACATGTGTTCGGCTATCCCGGCGGCGCGGTGCTCTACATCTACGACGAAATTTTTAAGCAGGACCGATTCCAGCACATCCTGGTTAGGCATGAGCAGGCCGCCGTGCACGCTGCGGACGCATATTCGCGTTCAAGCAAAAAAATCGGCGTGGCGCTGGTCACGAGCGGTCCAGGCGTAACCAATGCGGTTACCGGCTTGGCTACGGCCTACATGGATTCGATTCCGATGGTCGTGATCTCCGGGCAAGTCCCGTCGCACGCCATCGGGCTAGACGCTTTCCAGGAATGCGACACGGTGGGAATCACGCGCCCTTGCGTGAAACATAATTTCCTTGTGAAGGATGTCAACGATCTCGCGTTGACGATTAAAAAGGCATTTCATATTGCACGTACCGGACGCCCCGGGCCGGTGTTGGTCGATATTCCGAAGGACGTCACAGTGGCGCGTGCAACCTTCGACTACGGCATGCCGGTGGAAATGCGCTCTTATCGGCCCGCGGAGCGGGGGCATCTGGGTCAAATCAAGAAGGCGGTGCAACTCCTCCTTTCGGCCCAGAGGCCCATGGTCTACGCGGGTGGAGGCGTGGTCCTCGCCAATGCTAGCAATGAGCTCACGGCTGTAGTTGACCGTCTAGGGGTTCCTTGCACTACCACGCTTATGGGCCTTGGCGGATACAAGGCAAGTGATCCCAAGTTCGTGGGAATGCCCGGGATGCATGGCACCTACGAAGCGAATATGGCCATGCAGCACTGCGACGTTTTGCTCGCAGTAGGTGCGCGCTTCGATGATCGGGTTATTGGAAATCCGGGGCATTTCGCGCAGAACCCGCGCAAAATCATCCATATCGACATCGACCCCTCTTCAATATCGAAACGTGTGCGCGTCGATATACCCATTGTGGGAAACGTGCACGAGGTGTTGGCCGAATTGATGCTCCAGTTCGATGCGGCGCAAATGCCCTCCAATGCGAAGGTTCTGTCGGCTTGGTGGGCTCAAATCAATGACTGGCGTAAGCGTGAGTGTTTGAATTATCCAAAATCAGCAGACATCATTAAACCTCAAGCTGTTATCCAGGCTTTGTGGGAAGTCACGCGCGGCGACGCGTTCGTCACCTCCGATGTCGGTCAGCACCAGATGTGGGCAGCCCAATATTATGGATTCGACAAGCCCAGACGGTGGATCAATTCAGGTGGATTGGGAACGATGGGAGTGGGCCTGCCTTACGCAATGGGGGTGCAGATGGCAAACCCCGGTGCCGATGTGGCAGTTGTCACCGGTGAAGGCAGCATTCAGATGTGCATCCAGGAACTCTCCACGTGCAAGCAATATCACCTCACTCCGAAGATCATCAGCCTGAACAATCGCTATCTGGGTATGGTGCGCCAATGGCAGCAGGTTGACTATTCGAGTCGCTACTCGGAATCCTACATGGACGCGCTTCCGGATTTCGTCAAGTTGGCCGAAGCGTACGGGCACGTCGGTATGCGCATCGAAAAGCCCAGCGAGGTCAAACCTGCACTCGAGGAAGCGTTCAAGATGAAGGATCGGCTGGTATTTTTGGATTTCATTACGGATCAGACAGAAAACGTTTGGCCAATGGTGAAGGCGGGCAAGGGCTTGACCGAGATGCTTTTGGGTTCGGAAGATCTTTAGGGAGACGAGGCATGCGACACATCATCTCCGTTCTCCTCGAAAATGAAGCTGGCGCGCTCTCGCGCGTCGTAGGGCTGTTTTCAGCGCGCGGCTACAATATCGAGACGCTCACCGTCGCACCTACGGAAGACCATACGCTTTCCCGAATGACCATCGTAACCACTGGCTCCGAAGAAGTCGTCGAACAAATCACCAAGCATCTGAATCGTCTCATAGAGGTTGTCAAGGTGGTCGACTTGACAGAGGGCAGCCATATCGAACGCGAGCTCATGCTCATCAAGGTGCGCGCGGTTGGCAAGGAGCGGGAAGAGATCAAACGCACGGCCGATATATTCCGCGGGCGTGTCATTGATGTCACGGAGAAGACTTACACAATCGAACTGACAGGCGATGCGACCAAGCTGGATGCGTTTATCGAAGCGATCGATCGCGCTGCGATTCTTGAGACCGTGCGAACCGGGAGCTCGGGTATCGGACGTGGTGAGCGCGTGCTAAAAGTCTGACAGACTCGAACATCGATACGATGTGCAGGCCGATCAAATCGGACGCACGTCATCGATCAACAAGAAAGGAAACCCAATGAAGGTGTACTACGACAAGGATGCGGATTTATCGCTCATCAAAGGCAAGAAAGTGACAATCGTCGGGTATGGCTCCCAAGGACATGCGCACGCTTTGAACCTTAAGGATTCCGGTGGCAAAGTTACGGTCGGATTGCGCGCTGGTGGCGCGAGTTGGGACAAAGCGAAGAAGGCAGGCCTCGGCGTCAAAGAGGTTGGACAGGCGGTAAAGGGCGCTGATTTCGTCATTGTTCTGTTACCCGATGAATCAATCGCTCAGGTCTATCAAAGTGAGATTGAACCCAACATCAAGAATGGCGCGGTGCTCGCATTTGCCCATGGATTCAATATTCATTATGGGCAGGTTGTTGCTCGCGAAGACCTCGACGTCGTGATGATCGCCCCCAAGGCGCCAGGTCACACGGTGCGATCGACCTATGCGCAGGGCGGCGGCGTACCTATGCTTATTGCTGTACATCAGGATCGTTCCGGCCACGCCCGCGATCTCGCGCTTTCATACGCGGCTGCGATTGGCGGGGGCCGCGCTGGCATCATCGAGACGAACTTTCGGGAGGAGACCGAGACCGATCTTTTCGGGGAGCAGGCTGTCCTGTGTGGCGGCACCGTGGAGCTGATCAAGGCAGGGTACGAAACTTTGGTCGAAGCCGGTTACGCACCCGAGATGGCCTATTTCGAGTGTCTGCATGAATTGAAACTGATCGTCGATCTGATCTATGAAGGCGGCATCGCCAACATGAATTATTCGATTTCCAACAATGCCGAATATGGCGAGTATGCGACTGGCCCGAAGATTATTACGGCTGCTACGAAAGAAGCCATGCGTCAGGCACTGCGGGATATCCAAGGCGGCGAGTATGCCAAGAGCTTTATCCTGGAAAATCGCGCGGGTGCGCCGACCCTACGTTCCAGACGTCGTCTGACTGCCGAACATGGAATCGAACAGGTGGGCGAAAAATTACGGGCGATGATGCCGTGGATCAAGAAGAACAAATTGGTCGACCAATCTAGGAATTAACACGGCGCGTTGCGGTGCCGGGGCTCGGGAGGCGTGGGCAGCTCTAGCCCCTTGTGCTATTCTGAATTGCATGAGAATGCGCCGCCTAGCAGCGTGGACCGCGGTCGTCAGCTTGATCGTCGGCGTTGGCGCGTGCGGTCAGGACGATCGGCCGCCGGATTTTCTAAAAACGCAGCGCGATGCCCTTCAAAAAGCAAAAGACGTCAGTCAGACTCTAGAGAAGGCCGATCAAGCGGAGCGCAAGCAGGCCGACGACCAGAGTAAGTAGTCCGTTGGCGAGTCCTCTATCTTTCGTGAGCTCGAATGTCCTACCCTCATCCCATCATCGCACGCGAAGGTTGGCCGTTTGTTCTCGGAACATTGGTTCTGGCCATTCTCGTGCTTTATTTTGGTGGCTGGTGGTCGTTGCCGTTTTGGATCGTCGCGGCATTCGTGCTGCAATTTTTCAGAGACCCCAAACGCGCCGTTCCCACCCGATCTGGCAGCGTTTTGGCGCCCGCCGACGGACGTATAGTAGCGATCGAGGCGACCCATGATCCCTACGCCGATCGACCCGCACTAAAAATCAGCGTATTCATGAATGTGTTTAACGTTCATTCTAATCGCAGCCCGATCGATGGAAAAATTTCGCGGATCGAGTATTTCCGGGGTGGCTTCGTCAATGCAGCCTTGGATAAAGCGTCCTTGAAGAACGAGCGAAACGCGATTATCGCAATTACGCCCGATGGGCATGAGGTCACCTTTGTTCAAGTGGCAGGCCTCATTGCCAGACGCATACTGTGCTATGTCAAGGTGGGTGATGAGCTAAAGCGCGGCCAACGTTATGGATTCATCCGATTTGGTTCCCGCGTTGATGTCTATCTGCCGGCCCATGCCCGCGCGCTCGCAAGCGTCGGGGAGAAAGTTTGGGCTACGACGAGTGTGCTCGCCGAATTGTAGATCATGGCCACATTCCACCGGCGCAAGCCCAAAGGCAATATCCGCCAGTTTCTGCGCTCCCAACGAGGAGCCCCGGCGGGTGGTCTCGATATAAAAAAGCCGGCGCGCCGACGGGGTATTTATTTGTTGCCGAATGCCTTCACCACCGCGGCGCTTTTCTTCGGTTTTTTTGCCATCGTTCAGGCCATGAACCTGAAGTTCGGTGTGGCTGCAGAAGCGATCTTTATCGCCATGGTCCTAGACAGCCTAGATGGCCGAGTAGCCCGGTTGACCAATACCCAAAGTGACTTTGGGGCTCAGTACGACAGCCTATCTGACATGGTCGCGTTTGGCGCAGCACCCGCATTGGTCATCTACGAATGGTCCTTGCTCGGACTTGGCAAATGGGGTTGGCTTGCCGCGTTCGTCTATGTCGCCGGAGCTGCCCTGCGGCTGGCCCGCTTTAATACCAATATCGAAATTGTCGACAAGCGTTTTTTCCAAGGACTTCCAAGCCCGGCGGCAGCCGCAATCGTGGCGGGCTTTGTCTGGGTAATGGACGATCTGCATTACGCTGGCTCTGATCTGGCTAAAATTTCCTGGGTGATAACGCTCTACGCGGGTCTGTCCATGGTCAGCAATTCGCCCTTTTATAGTTTTAAGGCGATCAATTTACGCAGAAGTGTGCCATTCGTCGTCGTGCTGGCTCCAGTCATGGCCTTTGTGCTGATCGCGACGGACCCTCCGAAAGTTCTGTTCGGCCTTTTTATCGTCTACGGCTTATCCGGTCACGTCTTGTGGGTGTGGCGCCGCATTCGAAAAAGAAGAGTCGACCGGGATAGCGATGCACATTCGGCGGGCTGATTCTTTTTTGGGACTTGCACGGCCGAAGGAACCGGCTTATATTTGCTCCATGAACACGCTTCCCACTGCCACATTCGCTTTGCATCTTGGTAGCCTCTTGGCGCTTATCGCGTCAGGACTGCTACTGCGCCCCGCGCGCTAAAAACCCCTGATTTACAACTTGAGTAGGTCCTTTAGGTGCAACCGGCGCCTAAAGAGATATTTTTCCATTAGGATTTGGCGTTGTTACTGGAGGCAGCGATGGCAGACAAACTGATCATTTTCGATACGACCCTGCGCGATGGCGAGCAATCCCCGGGCGCATCGATGACCAAAGACGAGAAGATTCGCATCGCAAGACAGTTGGAGCGACTGAAGGTCGACATCATCGAGGCGGGCTTTGCCGCTGCGTCGAATGGCGACTTTGAAGCAATCCAGGCCATCGCCCAGATCGTCAAGGACAGTACCGTGTGCAGCCTTTCGCGAGCGCACGACCGCGATATTTCACGCGCGGCCGAAGCTCTCAAAGGCGCCGCTTCCGCCCGCATTCACACGTTTATTGCGACTTCGGCGCTGCACATGGAAAAGAAGCTACGTATGACGCCTGAACAAGTCTTTGAACAAGCTAAGCTCTCGGTTCGTTACGCGCGTCAGTTCACCGATAATGTTGAATTCTCACCGGAGGATGGCAGCCGGTCCGATATCGACTTTCTGTCGCGCGTGCTCGAAACGGTGATCAAAGAGGGCGCCACTACCATCAACATCACGGACACCGTGGGCTATGGCGTGCCGGAGCTTTACGGCAATCTGATCAAAACTCTGCGCGAAAAGATTCCGAATTCGGACAAGGCCGTGTGGTCGGTACATTGCCACAACGATTTGGGGATGGCCGTGGCAAATTCTCTGGCTGGGGTCAAAATCGGCGGCGCGCGACAGGTTGAATGCACGATCAACGGTTTGGGCGAGCGCGCCGGCAATACTTCGCTCGAGGAGATCGTGATGGCCTGCAAAACCCGACGCGATTATTTCGGGTTGGACGTATCCGTTGATACGTCCCAGATCGTTCCAGCCTCAAAACTTGTCTCCCAGATCACAGGGTTCCTGGTGCAGCCGAACAAAGCTGTAGTCGGAGCGAATGCCTTTGCTCACGCCTCGGGCATCCACCAGGATGGGGTGCTGAAGTCACGTGATACCTACGAGATCATGCGCGCCGAGGATGTGGGTTGGAATGCCAACAAGATTGTCTTGGGCAAGCTTTCGGGCCGCAATGCATTTAGGCAGCGTTTGCAAGAGCTCGGTGTTGGATTGCCCTCCGAGGCTGATGTCAATGAGGCGTTCATGCGCTTTAAGGAGCTCGCGGATCGAAAAGCGGACATCTACGATGAAGACATTTTGGCTATCGTATCCGAGGAAGAACATTCGCACGGCAACGAGTATTTTCGCTTCGTTTCCCTGTCCCAGCGCTCCGAGACTGGCGAGCGTCCTCACGCACGCATCGTGTTCACGCAGAACGGAGAGGAGCGCAAGTCCGAAGCGGATGGTAATGGACCCGTCGATGCGACGTTTAACGCTATCGAGTCGGCGATCCAAAGTGGCTCCGAAATGCTGCTCTATTCGGTCAATGCCATTACCACCGGGACTCAGGCGCAAGGTGAAGTGACGGTACGGCTCTCCCGGGGCGGCCGCATCGTCAATGGCGTCGGGGCCGATCCTGACATCATCGTTGCTTCGGCGAAGGCCTATCTCGCGGCATTAAATAAATTGCAGTCGAAAATCGAAAAATTGAATCCCCAGCATTCTCAACAACCGCCGCAACCTTCCGCTTAGCGGGTATTTTCGCGGTGGCTTCGAGCGCAAGTAATTGATTTTGTTTGACATCGGCCCGTTTGAAAGGTTATACTTGTAAGCTTGCCAATATTCCTTGCTGCACTGCGTACGCATCGCAGGTGGCTCCATCCATAAGGAGAGTTCATGCGTCATTATGAAATTGTATTGATTATTCATCCGGACCAGAGTGAGCAAGTGCCGGCGATGATTGAGCGTTACAAAGGTCTCGTCGCAGGCAAGGGCGGTACCGCACATCGGGTGGAGGACTGGGGGCGTCGGCAATTGGCGTACCAGATCCAGAAAATCGCCAAGGCGCACTACGTGTGCCTCAACATTGAGGTGGATCAGGAAACGCTCGATGAACTTGAGCATGGTTTCAAGTTCAACGATGCGGTCTTGCGTCATCTGATCGTGCATCAGAAGAAGGCTCAAACCGCTCCGTCACCCATGATGAAGGAAGTCGCCCGAGAAGAGGCGCGTAAGGCGGCAAGCGCCGAGGCACCGGCGGCATAGGCGATAGCGCTCTTCGATTTGGCTCAAGGCGACGTGAATCGCACGGAATTGAACGCTAGCGTTATCGAGCGCAACGTATTGCGCTACACGCCGGCGGGAATCCCGGTTTCAGAATGCGTTCTGCGCCATCTTTCCAGTCAGATCGAAGCCGATTTGCCTCGGCAGGTGGAACTGGAAATTACCGCGGTCGCGATGGGTGAACTGGCTAATGACTTGAACCGATTGCTTTTGGGAAAACCTCATCGCTTCACTGGATTTCTCGCGAAAAAGAGCCGCAACAGCAGAAACATCGTGTATCACATTACTGAATTCGAATTGGAAAAAGAGGACTGACCATGGCTCCCCCAAGAAGATTTGGCAACAAGGACAAAACCAAACGTCCGCAACAAAACCCTTTGTTCAAGCGTAAGAAGTTCTGCCGCTTTACCGCCGCAAAAGTCGAGCAGATTGACTATAAGGATGTCGAAACGCTAAAGGATTTTATCCAGGAAAACGGCAAGATCATGCCGGCCCGATTGACCGGTACCAAGGCGCATTACCAACGTCAATTGGATACCGCGATTAAGCGCGCTCGCTATTTGGCGCTGCTGCCGTATACCGACCTTCACGGCTGATCGGGGAATTTTATGCAAATCATTCTTCTTGAAAAAGTCGTCAACCTTGGAAGTTTGGGCGACGTCGTACGCGTGAAAGATGGATACGCGCGAAATTTTCTGATTCCCCAACGCAGGGCACGTCGTGCGACCGAAAGCAACATTGCAGAGTTTGCGACAAGACGCGCAGAGTTGGAGAAAACAGCAGCCGAGAAACTTTCATTGGCGCAATCCTTGGAGCAGACACTTGCAGGACTCGCTCTGCAGATTCCAGCCAAATCGGGCGTGGATGGTCGACTGTTTGGGTCCGTCACCAATTCTGATATTAGCGAGGCTTTGGGTAAGCAGGGATTTTCGGTCGAGAAGTCCCAAATTCGTTTGCCTCAAGGGCCCCTAAAGACAGTGGGCGATCATCATGTATCCGTGGTTCTGCACACCGACGTGGTCGCGAACATCACGGTTTCCGTGCTGGGTGAAGGGGCCTGATCGGGCCTGGCCTCATTCCTGACGGCGCCGGAACTTGGCGCCAGATCTGAAAGGACCGTGATGCGCTCTGGCGCTTCACGGTTTTTTTCTAAGCGTTAGCGGGTGTCAAATACCAAGCCATCCCGAGTGAGAGCTTGCGTAGGGGCTCGGATGAGTGAACAATTGTTCCTTTATCTTCCCGGGACCCTACGATCTATGGAATTCGGAAAGTACCGAGTGATTGCAGTCGATACTTCCGGTCCGTGGTTGGCGTGGGGCGCGCATTCAAAAGCACGTTATGCACGCGCATGCACAGAATTTCCTCTGCTTGTCCCCAGGGTTTTGCACAGCCCTTTGCCGCGCGCTCCGATATAGTCCGAAGGAACATGAACAATCCCATTCCATTGCGCAATAGTGAACGCGGCGCGAATCGCGACCCCGAGCTCGACGCCTTGCGCGTACCCCCGCATTCGATCGAGGCCGAGCAATCCGTATTGGGCGGACTTCTTCTGGATAACGCGGCTTGGGACAAGATTGCGGACTTCCTACGCGAGGAAGATTTTTATCGTTACGACCATCGTCTCATCTACCAGCACATTCATCGTCTGATAGAGCGGATGCGTCCGGCTGATGTCATCACGGTTTTTGAATCACTTTCATCGTCCGGTAAAGGTGACGAAATTGGGGGGCTTCCGTATCTCAACAGCCTCGCGCAAAGCACGCCCTCAGCCGCGAATATTCGCCGCTATGCCGAGATCGTGCGGGAGCGATCGATTCTTCGTCGCCTGGTTACCGTAACGGACGAAATTGCCGAATCGGCCTTCAACACGCAGGGGCGCGACACCAGCCAGTTGCTCGACGAAGCGGAGTCCAAGGTCTTCGCGATCGCAGAAGAGGGGTCTCGCGGCACGCAGGGATTCGTCGAGATTCAGCCTTTGTTGACGCAGGTGGTCGAACGAATAGACGAGCTGTATCACCGTGACAATCCCAACGACATCACCGGCGTCCCCACGGGATTCAACGACCTCGATTCAAAGACTTCGGGACTGCAGCCGGGCGACCTAATCATCGTGGCCGGACGTCCTTCAATGGGGAAGACGGCGTTGGCGTTAAACATCGCCGAGTATGTCGCGATCGACCATGGCTTGCCCGTTGCAGTCTTTTCAATGGAAATGGGCGGCAGCCAGTTGGCCATGCGCATGTTGGGATCCGTGGGCAGGCTCGATCAACACAAAGTACGAACAGGGCGTCTGACTGAGGAAGACTGGCCGCGACTTACGCACGCGATTCAGAAGATGCAGGATGCCCAGCTTTATATTGATGAGACGCCCGCGCTCAATACGTTGGAGCTGCGCGCAAGAGCGCGTCGCCTGTCGCGCCAGTGCGGAAAGCTGGGTCTTATCATTGTCGACTATCTGCAACTCATGTCCGCCAGCAGTCAAGGCGAGAATCGCGCGACCGAGATCTCCGAGATATCGCGTTCACTGAAGGCGCTTGCCAAGGAGCTCCACGTTCCGGTGATCGCGCTGTCACAGCTCAACCGCAGTCTCGAACAGCGACCGAACAAAAGGCCCGTGATGAGCGATTTGCGTGAGTCAGGGGCAATTGAGCAGGATGCCGACGTGATCCTCTTCATCTACCGGGACGAAGTCTACAATCCTGATTCCCAGGATAAAGGAACGGCCGAGATCATCATCGGCAAACAACGCAACGGTCCGATTGGAACGCTGCGGCTGACCTTTATCGGGGCATTTACCAAGTTTGAGAATTTTGCGGCGAGTGGGCACTAAATTCCCGCGGGTTGGCCCATTTCCCCCGATGCTCGGAGGATCTGCGTGAACGGGTCGCGGGCACGAATTACAGAATCGCGCTGCACCCTCAGGATGGGCCTGGCTTGGCATTAAATCCGGGGTAAGGGGAGAAGGGTGCTTCCGCATCCGACTGAGTCCACTAGCCGCCGATATAGGACATCTCAACCTTATGGTCCACCAGGGGATGTTCCGCGCGGAGTTCTGAATAGCGATCCGCACGCACCGACCATACGCTGGCAATCGCGTTGGACAATTCGAGATCGGTCGCGCCGTTTCGCAAGAGTTCGCGAAGATCTGAACCTCTCGTCGCGAAAAGACAGGTATAGAGCTGGCCTTCTGTGGATAAGCGTGCTCGCGTGCACGACGCACAAAATGCCTGAGTGACGCTCGAGATGACGCCAATCTCTCCCTCACCGTCGCGGTAGCGCCAACGTTGGGCAACCTCGCCGACGTAGTTGCCCGGTATCGGTTCGATCGGAAAGCGGTGATCGATCATCTCGATCACCGCTCGGCTTGGGACGACCTGCTCGAGCTTCCAGCCGTTCGAGGCTCCGACATCCATATACTCGATGAACCTTAGGATATGGCCCGTGGATCGAAAGTGCGTCGCCATGGGGATTATCTGGTTCTCATTGACACCTCTTTGTACAACCATGTTGATCTTGATCGGCCCGAGTCCAGCCTGGTGTGCCGCCTCAATTCCCCCAAGTACCTTGGCTACGGGGAAATCAACATCATTCATTTGGCGAAAAACCGCGTCATCCAGGCCGTCGAGGCTTACCGTAACTCGCTTGAGCCCGGCGTTTTTCAGGCTGCGCGCTTTGCGCCCCAGGAGCGCCCCGTTCGTTGTGAGGGTCAAATCCACTTCGTTTCCTTCGGGAGTACGAAGGCTCGCCAACATGGCGATGAGACGCTCAATGTCTTTTCTGAGGAGCGGCTCTCCGCCGGTTAGGCGAATTTTCTCCACGCCGTGTTCCACAAATAGACGTGCCAACCGGCTGATTTCTTCAAAAGTCAAAAGAGCGGAATGTGAAACGAAAGTGTAATCGCTCCCGAATACCTCTTTCGGCATGCAATAGGTACAACGAAAATTGCAACGGTCGGTCACAGAAATACGCAGATCGTGCAAAGCGCGGCCGCGCGTATCTGCCAGATGTCCAGTCGGATCGCGCAGGTGGTCAGGCAGCACAATCGGCGGCAGCAGGCGGCGCTGGTCGATTACCGGTATGACGTGGCGCTGGTTCATGGTGTGAGGGTATTTGATTCGATGATGATCGTACCGAAGCGCTTGGGCAACCGTGCATTGGTCGCCGCCGCATGATTCATGAGTGGGATCGATAACCGGTAGATCGAAGGCTTCCGCAAAGTTTCAACCCTAACAGAGGTAGGGGCTTTGGCGCATCCAGCGCGTCGCAATCCATTTCTCCCCCTGGGCGACGGGCGCTCCACCATGGAGTGTGAGCGTATCCGGGTGAGGGTGATCGTACGAAAAATAAACAGCGTTTCCCTTAATCGGCGCTACTTCGAGACCCACGTCAGGAAATATGGTGGCCCCTCCCGAAACGACGGTATTCAAATAGATGATCAGAGTAGCCACGCGTTGACCGCCTTGTTCGACCAGTTTGGGTGTTCCCGTATCCGCCGGATCAAAAAAATCGTAATGCGGCTGGTATTGGGTGCCTTCGGCATAATGCAAGATTTGCAGCGGCTCACCGTTTTCCAGTGGCCAATGTGTGAGTGCGGCAATTCGTCTATTGACGGTGACAAGGAGCGGCGACTCGTCATGGAAGAAATATGTACCCTCACTGGTTCGTGCATCATTGAGTTCAGCTCCGCCGTTATTGCGATCGACCGTGCGCGAACGCTCTAACTTCGGCGTTGCTTCTCGGATAAGCGCATCACACTCAATAGATGATAGAACGCTTCCCAAGACCAGAATATAAGGATGGCGCAGTTGCACAAGAACGGAAACCTCACGATCGGCCGTTGTTATGAGCGCAGGTCCGTTGGCTACACCGGTCGTTAGCGGTTTGAGTACAGCCCGTGAGGTATCAGTTGTGCCGTCAGCGTCTGCAAAGGGGAATTTCCCGTCGCTATATTGCTTCGCGGCTGACAGAATCAACGCACGCGCGAACGTCGGCGCATGTCCCACCGTGATCATCGCTTCGATCATGTCGGCGGGATCGCAACCCCGACCGAGTTGCTGGGCAATCCAGGAACCCAGTTCGGGGGTGAGTGGCACGTCCGATCCTTGCCGGGTCGGCGATCAGTCCCGCCGCGTCTCGATTTGGACGAGCGGTTCCGAAGTCGGAGGCGGCGTAAGCTTGCGGATGCGTGGCACGCGCGCTACCGGGAGCGTCGATTCCAAATTGTGTCGGAGCGAATCCAACTTCTGGGCATTGGTCTGGACCAGTTCTAACCCCGCTTGGGCTAAAACGGATTCGAGATCGGCCAAAGGCATGCGTGCGAGTGCTATTTCCGGACTGGCCTCTGACATTTTCGCCGGGGTAACCATCCAGGCTGGCACGGTATCGGGTTCAACCAGGGCAGTTAGGCGTCCAGTCAAGGGGCCAGGGCTTGAAGTCGCTGCGACGGGTTGAGATTCAAGCGTGTCTGAGTGCGACGCGCTCGATTCACCCGCTGCGCTGATCAAAGCCGGGAGCGGGGAAGGTGACGCAGCGGGTTCCGGGTCCTGAAGTCCGCGTGCCTCCAGAGGGGCGTGGGGCGGCGGTGTCACCGGGTGTGCCGTCGGCCCAATTGGGGTATCGGGCACTTCGCGTTGCACGTTTACAGTTCGACCGGGAATCGTATCCGGGAAATCGGGATCAATGGCCTCATTGCCCGATTCCCCATCGGACGATGGAACACCGGATAGCGTTTCATCCCGTTCACGACGATTCCGATTGCGGCCGCCGCGCCGCCGGCGACGTCCCGCCGAGGGGCCGTTCGTTGATTCATCCGGAATTGCAGACGGCTGTAGGGTTGAAGTGATCCCTGTGCCCGATTCCAATTCGCGATCCTCTTCGATCACAGCCGGTTGTTTCGAACGGGCATCCGCACGCTCACGTCTCTTCTCCTGGCGTTCGGCTTTCGCTGGGCTGTCAGCTGTACCGTTGTTGAGTGACGCATTGCCACCGTCACGAACGCGCTCGCTGCGCGTCTCAGCCGTCGCATTGCCGGCTGCGTTCTGCCGAGAGGCGCGGTCCGCACGTTCACCACGCGCGAGCGTATCGCCTTGGCGTTCCGGACGAGGACGTCCGCTTCGGCCCCCTCTTCCACCGCGAGAGCCCTCGCGCGAACCGCGTTCGGGGCGCCCCGAGCTTTCAGGTTGGGTTATGGATTTGGCTGCGGGGGCCACGATTACAGGCGCTGGTTGCGCACCCTTGAACCAGCCAAGAATGCGTTCGATGATTCCAGTTTGCGGGGCATTTGCTGTCGCGCTCGCGTTCGGCGCGACGGGTTCGGCACGGGTTAGGCGCTCGACAACCGGCGCCGGCTGATCAGGGGTTATGCCTTTGACCATCGCCTCCTGCCGGGGTTTGGCGGCCTCTTCCTTCTTGCGGGTGTAGGCTTCTTCGGCGGGTTCATCAACCATGGCGTAACTAACCTTCGACTCTTCCAGTCTTGGGTCATCATGCTTGAGGCGCTCGAGGGTGTAGTGGGGTGTCTCGATATGCTTGTTAGGGATCAAAATCACGTTGACCTTTAGCCGGGCCTCGATCTTCGCAATATCCGTGCGTTTTTCGTTCAGAAGGAAAGTTGCGACCTCGACAGGTACCTGGGCGTGCACGGCCGCGGTATTGTCCTTCATCGCTTCTTCTTGAATGATCCGCAATACATGCAGTGCAGACGATTCGGTATCGCGAATGTGTCCTGTGCCGTTGCAACGAGGACAAACCACGTGGCTGCCCTCCGATAGCGAGGGTCGTATCCGCTGGCGCGACAATTCCATGAGCCCAAAACGTGAAATCTTGCCCATCTGGACGCGTGCCCGATCGTAATGCAACGCATCCTTTAGTCGTTGCTCCACTTCGCGCTGATTCTTGGCGGACTCCATGTCAATGAAATCAATGACGATGAGACCTCCAAGATCGCGCAGCCGCATCTGCCTTGCCACCTCGTCGGCCGCTTCGAGATTGGTGCGAAGAGCAGTTTCTTCGATATCCCCACCCCGAGTGGCTCGTGCGGAATTGACGTCGACCGACACCAATGCCTCGGTATGATCGATGACGATCGCACCGCCAGAGGGCAATGGGACCGTGCGTGAGTGGGCGGTCTCGATCTGGTGTTCGATCTGGAACCGGGAATAGAGAGGAACATCGTCACGATACCGTTTGACCCGGCCGACCATGTCTGGCATTACATGCGCCATAAACTGCCGTGCCTGATCATGAATATCGTCGGTATCGATCAAGATCTCGCCGATATCCGGATGAAAATAGTCCCTGATGGCTCGAATCACCAGGCTCGATTCCTGGTAGATCAAAAACGCGCCCGATGCGGAATGGCCCGCACCCTCGATTGCGCGCCATAATTGCATGAGATAGTTCAAATCCCACTGCAACTCGGGCGCCGTGCGGCCGATGCCGGCCGTGCGGGCGATAATGCTCATGCCCGACGGAAGTTCCAGTTGATCCATGGTATCGCGAAGTTCCTGACGATCTTCGCCTTCCACTCGGCGAGATACGCCTCCGCCGCGCGGATTGTTGGGCATCAGGACCAAATAGCGCCCGGCAAGGGAAATAAATGTGGTCAGGGCCGCGCCTTTGTTGCCGCGTTCCTCCTTTTCGACCTGGACGAACAGTTCCTGCCCTTCCTTTACCGCATCCTGGATTCGCGCTGAGCGGACTTCCACCCCGTCCTTGAAGTACTGACGAGAGATTTCCTTAAAAGGAAGGAAGCCGTGACGCTCCTCGCCATAGTTGACAAAACATGCTTCCAAACTCGGTTCGACCCGGGTAATGACCCCCTTGTAGATATTCGACTTCCGTTGTTCGCGGCCTGCGGCCTCGATATCAATGTCGATGAGTTTCTGGCCCTCGACGATGGCAACGCGCAGTTCTTCTGCGTGCGTCGCATTAAACAGCATGCGTTTCATAATGACTCCTGCGTCGCGCGCAAGGCACGCGGGCGCTATGGTCTTTCGATCGAAACGCGAAGGAATGAGCTTGGCGGAAATTGCCGTTGGCGCAACCGCGAATGCAGCGCGCGGGGCACAGGCATGCAACGCTCGTCGGAAACGCCATCATACAAGAACAGCTTAGACCGCATGCGTGGGCGGACTTGGAAACTCTTAGCTGCTTACCATGATGACATTAGATCTCTATGAATCCGAATAAAAGTGAAGCGAGTGGTCGCCATGCCGGGACGTCGAGCTTTACGACGTCCCCGAATCCTTTTTTTGCCAAACATCTTTCTGTCATGGCGGCCGTTGTGCCGAGCGTCTGCTTTAGCCTCACTCCTGCGTCGCGGCACGCCTGTCGCGTGCGTGTCCGTTGCGGTGGACATCCAAACCGGCGTGTAGAATTGCCTCCAATCCTGCGCGCAATGCTTGCTGATCGGAAAACGCTTCGAGCCGGTGTCGTCACTTCCGCGGGGCTAGCCACACCCAACGTGTACACAACAAAACGTTGCCCGGTATTTTCCCGACCAGTGCCAAATTATATTGCATCATGAATGACTTAGGGGAAAAAGCTCTTCCGAGCCTGGAGGCGGGGCGGGTCAGCCTTTATTGTGTGGGCGCCGAGCAAGCGGGTCAGCGCATCGACAATTTCTTGCTGCGTCTTGCGAAAGGTGTCCCGAAAAGTCACGTCTACCGCGTCATTCGGGGCGGAGAGGTCCGGGTCAATCGCAAGCGCGTGGAGGTGACTTACCGTCTCGCCGTGGGCGATCAGGTCCGGTTGCCTCCCATTCGCACGGCGAGCGCAGTGGATGTGCACGTGCGGCCGGCGCAATTCCCGGTCGTATTCGAAGATGACCATCTTTTGGTGATCGATAAACCCGCGGGCGTCGCGGTGCACGGCGGCAGCGGCGTCGCCTTCGGCGTTATCGAGCAATTGCGCGCCGCGCGACCCGCGGGTCGCTTCCTGGAGCTCGTCCACCGGCTCGATCGGGACACCTCGGGCGTCCTCGTACTGGCCAAGCGACGCTCAGCCCTCATTGCACTGCACCGCGCCTTGCGCGAGGGAGAGACGGACAAACGTTACTTGGCGTTGGTGGTAGGGAATTGGCCGAACCAGCTTCAACACGTCAAAGCGCCTCTGACCAAGTACTTGCTGCCGGGAGGCGAGCGACGGGTGCGGGTCGATGAGCAGGGGGCCGCCGCACACAGCGTTCTCATATTGCGTGAACGCTTTCTGAAATACACGTTGTTGGAAGTTCTACTCAAAACCGGCCGCACACACCAGATCCGGGTCCATTTGGCCCATCTCGGCTTTCCGATCGCGGGAGATGACAAATACGGCGACTTCGCCGTTAACCGGGCGCTTGCCAAGGCCGGCGCTGGGCCCACCTTACGGCGCATGTTTCTGCATTCCTGGCGTCTTGGCATTGTGCATCCGACCACCCTGGAACCCCTCATTTTGGAGGCACCTTTGCCGCCCGAATGTCAAACCTTTGTGGCGGGATTAGATCGTGCCTAAGCGCTTCGAACTCATCGTCTTCGATTGGGATGGCACGTTAATGGACTCGACCGCGACCATCGCTTCGAGTATTCAACGCGCCTGCGGCGACCTGCACCTGCCGGTGCCGAGCGATGGCGCTGCGCACCACGTGATCGGACTCGGGTTGACTGACGCATTGGCCTACGCGGTACCCGAGCTTACGGCCGAAATGATGCCGATGATGCTTGAGCGCTATCGCTACCACTACTTGTCGCGTGATGCGGTCATCACCCTGTTTGAGGGTGCCCGGGAAATGCTCGTCGAACTCAAACGGGCCGGGCATCTGATTGCAATCGCGACCGGAAAGAATCGCCTGGGATTGGATCGCGCGCTGCAGCAGTGCAGATTGGTCGAAATCTTCGATGCCACGCGTACGGCCGATGAGAGCCAACCCAAGCCTCACCCGCAAATGTTGTTCGATCTGACTTCGCGGTTGGACGTTCCCATGTCGTCCACCATCATGGTCGGCGACACCACGCATGACCTTTCGATGGCGGCAGAAGCGCGTGCCGCGGGCGTCGGTGTGAGCTACGGCGCCCATCCGCGCGCTGCGCTCGAAGCGCTATCGCCATTGGCGTTGCTGGACTCGTTGGCCGACCTTCGGCATTGGCTAAACGTCCATGGATAAAGTGGATAACGCGCCTGCGACGGGATGGGTGCGCATTTGTGCCAGCCATGACGTGGTGGAGCGCGCGCGCGGGGTTCGGTTTCCGTTACGAGCGCGCTTTGGTTGGTCAGGAGACGTGAAGCTGACGGGTTTTGTCGTTCGGTTTCAGGGGAGTGTCTATGCTTACCTGAATCAGTGCGCGCACGTGGCTTCGGAACTCGACTGGCAACCGGGGGAGTTCTTCGACCATTCAGGGTTATACTTAATGTGCGCTACGCACGGCGCAGTCTACGAACCCGAGACGGGCCTATGTACGGAAGGACCTTGCCGCGGGGCACGCTTGCGCGCAATTCAGATCGTGGAACAGGATGGGTCCGTCTTTTGGCAGCCGGACGACGTCCTTTGCGCGTCCGAAAACGAGACCTGACCCAAAGATATGTCTGATCAAAATACCATTCCAGGATTTACCGACCCTGTCGGCCCGCGCGAGCCGCGTTTTTCTACAGCGGATGAACGCCCGAGCGCCGCACCTAACGACGCCCCGCATTGGGAGCGCACGGTCCTAGAGAATCTCGCCCTGGCGGCAGTGAAAGAACAACGCCTGTCGAGACGCTGGGGTATTTTTTTCAAGATCGTAGGTCTCCTCTATCTCACCGTCATTCTTCTTTGGATATTTAATCTCACGTCCAAGGGTACAGATGTCGACTTGGGCGTGCGCCATACCGCGTTGGTCACTCTGGATGGGGTCATCGATTCCGAAGGCCAGGCGTCCGCCGAGAAGATCAATTCGGCCCTGGATTCGGCGTTTCATGATTCGGGTACGGCGGGTGTGATTCTGCGCATTAACAGCCCCGGCGGCAGTCCGGTTCAGGCCGGGATGATCTATGACGAGATCAAGCGGCTGCGCCTAAAATACCCCAGTAAGCCTCTCTACGTTGTCGTGGAGGAAGTCTGCGCTTCGGGCGGTTATTACGCCGCAGCCGCTGCCGACAAGATCTTCGTGGACAAGGCTAGCATCGTCGGATCCATCGGGGTTCTCATGGATGGGTTTGGATTTACCGGTACGATGGAAAAACTCGGCGTCGAGCGACGATTGTTAACCTCGGGCAAGAACAAGGGCATCGGCGACCCTTTCTCTCCCCAGACCGACGAGCAGAAGGCCCACCTGCAAGACATGCTTGATCAAATTCACCAGCAGTTCATCAAGGTTGTGCGCGAAGGTCGCGGCAAGCGCCTCAAGGAAACACCCGATATGTTTTCGGGGCTCTTTTGGACTGGCGCGCAGAGTATCGAAATGGGGTTGGCTGACGGCTATGGAACGGTTGACAGCGTGGCGCGCGATGTTATCAAGGCTGCCGATGTGGTTGATTACACCGAAAAGGAGAGCCTGTCGGAGCGCTTTGCGCATCGGCTAGGCAGTTCCTTCGCCGGCAGCCTTGCCCACACTTTCATGAGGCCATTTTCCTGGCGCTAATCGTTCTGACGGGCTTGTAACAGAAAAATTGCCGGTCTACGGTCGAGCTTGGGACTGACGGTTCGCCATGCCAGGGCGGTCCTGGTTTGCACGCTTTCGCTCTCGAGCGTCAAATCGCAGGCCACGCAAATCCTGGTGTCAGGCGCACAGTGAGCCACAAGCGCATTGAGCAGCGCCATGTTGCGATAGGGCGTCTCGATCATGATCTGGGTCTGCCCGCTGTGACGTGAACGTGCATCCAAGGCGCGGATGCATGCTTGGCGCTCTTTCGATTCAATAGGGACGTAACCATTGAAGGCAAAACTTTGACCGTTAAGTCCACTGGCCATGAGGGCAAGCAGGATCGAGGAAGGACCGACCAACGGCCGCACCACGATACTTCTGCGGTGGGCCAGATCTATGAGCCTGGCACCGGGATCGGCGACGGCCGGGCATCCTGCATCCGATACGAGACCGGCGTCGCGTCCACCCAGGATCGGCTCGATCAGATCATCGAGTGCTGACGCGGGTGTCGAAATATTCAACTCGCGAATTTCGATGGCTTGGAGCGCATGTGATAGCGGGCGAATCGCGTCGACCCGCTTGAGCAGCAAACGAGCAGCCTTTGCGTTTTCAGCGATGAAATAATCGAGTGCATGGGACACCTCGAGCACGCCGTATGGCAATACAGTTTCGACCGGGCTGTCCCCCAAGGTATTGGGGATCAGATAAAGAACGCCGGATTTCGTCGTCAGAGTCATTCGTCCCTCGTGGAGGGGAGGGCCGCATATCCGGCACGCTCGAGCATCGAGACCAACGTGATCAGTGGCAAACCCACCAGAGCCGTGGGGTCGGTGCTGTGGACGCTTTCCAATAACGCGATACCGAGACCTTCCGCTTTCGCGCTCCCCGCGCAATCGTACGGCTTTTCGATGGCCAGGTAGGATTCGATCTGACGCTCCGAAAGCGCACGAAACTGTACGGCCACGGTCACCGTCTCTTCTTGTAGCAACCCCTTCTTTCCGTCGAGAACGCACAGGGCGGTGTGAAACAGGACGCGTTCTCCAGAGAGCATTCTCAATTGGCGCACGGCGTTCGCGTGGTCACCCGGTTTGCCGATCTGCAAATCGCCCAGGACCACAACCTGATCGGACCCAACGACGACGGCGTTTTCATGGCGACGGGCCACGGCCACGGTTTTTTCGCGTGCCAAACGCTGCGCTGTTGCGAGCGGCGCTTCGCCCGGATAGGGCGTTTCAACAATATTTGGCGCGTCCACTTCGAAAGCCAAATGCAGGCGCGCCAGGAGCTGGGCGCGATAGACGGAGCCTGACGCGAGGACCAATGCGAAGCCGGTTGAATTTGGCATAAGGGTTTGACAAATAAGGACAAATATGCAATTATCGCAGGCTTTTTGAACTCACCGGCAAGTGAGTCTGTTTTTGACGACTGCTTCGTCCCGACATGATGATTGACGCGTTCGAATTTGCCCGCATGGCATCTGAAACATCGGGTGCTCTTGCCCTGATCGATCTACACCGGCTTGATCTGGTTCGGCGCGATGGCGTGCTTCAATGGAAAGTCGCGGGCCGGACCGATTCGCAACGCAAACGCTATCTCGATCTGCAGGTTCAGGGGGCCGTCAGTATGACTTGTCAGCGCTGCTTGGAGCCAGTTTCTTGCCCGATAGATATTGTCACACGCCTTTTACTGGTCACCGGTCATGCACAGGCCGACGCCGAGCCGCTCGACGAAGACGCCTACGATGTGCTGGTTGCATCCGGTGCGCTGAATATTTCGGAACTGGTCGAAGACGAAGTCATACTTGCCCTACCGCTCTCGCCGATGCATCGGGATTGCTCGCTGCCGGAGGCAGCGAGCCAAAGCGGAACGAGGGGTCGCGAAAGTGTTATTCAAGATGCACGCGTGCTGCCCTTTGCAGGGCTAAGGGCGAAAAAAGGACTGTAAGTTTCGCACACATGCCATGCGCTTGACGCGATCCTCCCGGGCATCCACGGCCGAGCATGCTAAAATTTAAACGCTGAAATTGAAGGAGTCACCATGGCTGTCCAGCAAAACAAGAAGTCCCCGTCCAAACGCGGTATGCATCGGGCACATGATTTCCTAAGTTCGCCGCCTTTGGCGACCGAACCGTCAACAGGGGAGGTTCACCTGCGGCACCATGTGAGTCCGAGCGGTTTTTATCGCGGTAAGAAGGTCGTGCAGACCAAAAACGACGAATAGTCTGCGACCCTGCCTAGCCCACGTGCTGGTCCTGATGATTGTTTCAGCGGGTGTCACTTTCGCACCTCGATTTCGACCGGTGAGCTCGCCCCGATTGCCGGGTACGCGGGCGATGTTCTTTTCGCTTCCCCTCTGAATTCGCCGACACGTCGGCTCGAGTCCGCTTAGGATGCCGATTTACTTAGCCATCGATTGTATGGGCGGCGATCACGGTCTGAAAACGACCCTACCGGCGGCGCTCGGGTTTTTGCGGCGCGTCGACGATGTACATCTGCTTTTGGTCGGGGATGCTGCCGCCATCAACGCGGGTCTCGCGAGGCTCGGCGCCCGATCAAATTTGCGGCTGGAAGTGATCCATGCGTCCGAGGTCGTCCTCATGGACGACTCGATCGAGGTCGCCCTGCGCAAGAAGCGCGATTCCTCGATGCGCGTGGCCATCAATTTGGTCAAGGATGGCCGCGCTCAGGCCTGCGTGAGCGCGGGCAACACCGGCGCTCTTATGGCGATCTCGCGATATGTCCTAAAAACCCTGGATGGCATCGATCGCCCAGCAATCGCTATGGGACTGCCCAACCAGCGTGGCAGCGTTACCACCATGCTCGACCTGGGTGCAAACGTGGATTGTCAACCCGAACACCTCTTGCAGTTCGCCGTCATGGGAAGCGCGCTCGCCGCCGCGGTGGACGGCAAGGAATCACCAAGCGTTGGTTTGCTCAATGTCGGTGAAGAGGTCATCAAGGGCAACGATACGGTCAAGCATGCAGGCGAATTACTGCGCCGCTCCAAGCTCAATTTTTTTGGCAATGTAGAAGGAAACGATATCTATTCGGGCACCACTGACGTGGTGGTCTGCGATGGTTTTGTCGGCAATGTTTCCTTAAAGGCATCAGAAGGGCTCGCCCAGATGTTGGGCGGCTTCATCAAAGAAGAATTCGCGCGTAATTTCTTAGCGAAGTGCGCGGGGTTTGTTGCGTTGCCTGTGCTCCATCATTTCCGGTCCCGTGTTGATCACCGACGTTACAACGGCGCGACTCTGCTGGGGTTGCGCGGGTTGGTGCTCAAAAGCCACGGATCGGCTGATGCGTACGCCTTCGAATGTGCATTACGGCATGCGTACGACGCGGCGCGGCACGACGTTTTGGCACGCATCGTCGGTGCCATGAATTCTCTCGAATTGCCGGGCCCTCCCACCGAGAACGACAGGGTCCCCATCGAAACGGTGAAATGAGAAAAATCTATTCCAGGATTATTGGCACCGGCAGTTTTTTGCCGCCAAGGTGCGTGACGAACGACGAACTCGCAGCCGAACTCGCCCAAAAAGGCATAGAGACCAGTGACGAATGGATTGCGTCGCGCAGTGGGATCAAGTCGCGTCATTTCGCCGATGCGCAAACGACTGCAAGCGATCTGGCACTACAGGCGTCCCGCCGCGCATTGGAGGCGGCCCAACGGCAGCCCGCCGATGTGGATTTGATCGTGGTCGCGACTTCAACCCCAGACATGGTGTTTCCCAGTACGGCCTGCATCCTACAGCGCAAGCTGGGGATCTCGAATGGTTGCCCAGCCTTCGACGTACAGGCGGTCTGCAGCGGCTTTGCTTATGGCCTGTCGCTTGCTGACAATTCGATTCGAGCCGGACAGGCCAAGTGCGCTTTGGTTCTGGGCAGTGAAGTGTTTTCCCGCATTCTGAATTTTGAAGATCGCACCACCAGCGTGCTTTTCGGGGATGGTGCAGGCGCCGTTTTGCTCGCCGCCAGTGACGAACCCGGAATTCTCGCAACCCGATTGCACGCCGATGGCCGATATGTCGACATGCTCTGCGTACCCGGCAACGTACATACCGGGGTTGTCGCTGGAAGCGCGTTTCTCCACATGGATGGGCCAGCCGTATTCAAGCTTGCAGTCAACGTACTCGAACGCGTGGCCAAGGAAGCACTCGATGATGCGGGTATCACTTCATCCGATGTTGATTGGCTGATTCCGCATCAGGCCAACATTCGAATTATGCAGAGTACCTGCAAGAGATTGGGTATGCCGATAGAGAAAATGATCGTGACTGTCGATCGTCATGGCAACACGTCCGCCGCTTCGATACCGCTGGCGCTTGACGTGGCGGTCCGGGATGGTCGCATCAAATCCGGTGATACCGTCCTGATGGAGGGTGTTGGTGGCGGCTTCACTTGGGGCGCTGTGGTCGCCAGGATGTAATCGTGGTTCGCTCGTGCTCGTTAACCTCTTTCCTATTTCCATGACCTTCGCATTCGTTTTTCCCGGACAAGGCTCGCAATCAGTGGGAATGCTCAAGGCATTCGAGGGCAACAGCGTCGTGCGCGACACCGTTTCCGAAGCGTCCGAGGCACTGGGCATCGATTTGGGGAAACTTGTGGCCGAAGGTCCGGCAGAGGCCCTTAATCTGACGACCAATACCCAACCGGTGATGTTGACGGCGGGTGTCTCGTTGTTTCGGGCGTGGCGCGCGGCCGGGGGGGGCATGCCGACAATCATGGCAGGTCACAGCCTGGGCGAATACGCCGCCCTCGTCGCAGCCAATGTGGTCACTTTGGCCGAGGCCGTCAAACTGGTGTGTCTACGTGCCGCGGCGATGCAAGAAGCGGTGCCCGTGGGCACGGGCAGCATGGCAGCCGTTCTCGGCTTGAACGCGGCCGCAGTCGAGGCCGTGTGTCTCGATGCGGCACAAGGAGACGTGGTCGAGCCGGCCAATTTCAACGACCCTTTGCAAACGGTCATCGCTGGGCACGTAAGAGCGGTTGAACGTGCTTGTGAAATGGCCAAACAGCGTGGTGCGAAGCGCGCCGTGCCGTTGGCCGTGTCGGCCCCGTTCCATTCGTCATTAATGCGGCCTGCCGCCGATCGTCTTGCGGGGCATTTGGCGAATATCGACTTTGCCACACCGACAGTTGCGGTCATCAACAATGTGGATGTAGAGGTCAACTGGGATGCGCCGAAGATCAAGGACGGCTTGGTGCGTCAGGCCTGGCACGCTGTACGCTGGGTCGAGACGATTCAGGCCATGCGCCTGCACGGAGTCACCCAGATCGTCGAGTGCGGGCCGGGCCGGGTTCTCGTCGGCATGACGCGTCGCATCGATCGTGAATTGGTCAGTTCAGCGATCGCCGATCCCCTCTCTTTGGAGCAAACGTTGGAATTACTCAAATGAACCTTCAAAACCAGGTCGCTCTCGTCACGGGAGCGTCGCGCGGGATCGGCGTTGCCATCGCAGCCGAGCTTGCACGTCAGGGCGCCCGGGTGATCGGGACCGCGACAACCCAGAGTGGGGCCGACGCGATTGGTGCGGCATTGTCCGGTGCGGGAGGGCGGGGCCTGGTGCTCAACGTCGACGATCCGGTCGCTATCGAGGCGCAGATCGAGTATGTACAGCAGGAATATGGTGCGTTGCATATCCTCGTCAACAACGCGGGTATCACGCGCGATGGGTTGGCGTTACGGATGAAGGATGACGATTGGGCGCGCGTTATCGAGACCGATCTCAGCGCAGTTTTTCGGCTCTGTCGGGCGGTCTTGCGTGGCATGCTACGGGCCCGGGCCGGGCGCATCATCAACGTCACTTCCGTGGTAGGCTCTGCGGGCAATGCTGGCCAGGCCAATTACGCGGCGGCCAAGGCCGGCGTGGCGGGCATGACTCGTGCGTTGGCCCGAGAAGTCGGCAGCCGGGGAATCACCGTAAATTGCATCGCACCGGGCTTAATCGACACCGATATGACACGCAGCCTGAGTGCCGAGCAGCTCAAATCGCTCGCTGATCAGATTCCGTTGGGCCGATTAGGCCGTCCGGAAGATATCGCGGTAGCGGTGGCTTTTCTGGCTTCACCGGCTGCAGGATACATTACCGGTAGCACGTTGCATGTCAACGGCGGCATGTACATGAACTGACGGCGTGGTAAAGGGTGCCGCGATCCGGAATTATCCCTTTACCTCTGCTACAATTCGCGCAATTTTTAGCTCTCATCTTCTGGAGGGGAACCATGGATAACATCGAACAGCGCGTCAAGAAAATCGTCGCTGAACAGCTTGGCGTAAACGAACCGGACATCAAGAATGAATCTTCATTCGTCGACGATCTTGGTGCTGATTCGCTCGACACCGTAGAACTCGTCATGGCGCTCGAAGACGAGTTCGAAACCGAGATCCCCGACGAAGAGGCGGAAAAGATCACGACCGTTCAGCAGGCGATCGACTACGTTTCCACGCACAAGAAGTAATTTTCTCCCGGGATTGTATGAGTCGTCGTCGCGTTGTTGTCACGGGGCTGGGGATCATCTCGCCCGTTGGCAATTCTGTGGAGCAGGCCTGGCAGAATCTGATTGCGGGTCAATCGGGGATCGGCCGCATATCGCGTTTTGATGCGTCACCGTTCAGCTGCCAGATTGCAGGCGAAGTGAAGGACTTCAAGGTTGATGAATACATCACCTCGAAGGACGCCCGGCATATGGATACTTTTATCCACTACGGCCTCGCCGCGGGCATTCAGGCGATGCGAGATAGCGGCCTCGAGATCACCGAGGAGAATGCCGAGCGCGTGGGGGTCGTGGTCGGGTCCGGCATCGGGGGTTTGCCCCTGATCGAGGAAACCCATACGGAGCTCACGACACGGGGCGCGCGCCGCATTTCGCCTTTTTTTGTGCCGGCGTCGATCATTAATATGATTTCCGGCCAACTTTCGATCCAATTTGGTCTAAAGGGGCCGAATTTCGCGATCGTGTCGGCTTGTACGACAGGGCTGAATTCCATCGGCGAGGCTGGACGCATGATCGAATATGGCGACGTTGACGCCATGTTGGCTGGCGGTGCCGAAGCCACCGTATCGCCGCTTGGCATCGGGGGTTTTGCAGCGGCAAGAGCGCTTTCGACCCGCAATGACGACCCTAAGACGGCCAGCCGGCCTTGGGATCGCGACCGCGATGGGTTTGTGCTGGGCGAGGGCGCCGGTGTTCTGGTTTTGGAAGAATACGAACACGCCAAGCGGCGCGGCGCGAAAATCTATGTCGAACTGGTGGGCTACGGTGTGAGTTCAGATGCCTATCACATCACCGCACCCAATGCGGATGGCCCACGACGTGGCATGTTAAACGCCTTGCGCAATGCGCGCTTAAATCCCGATCAGGTGCAATATATCAACGCGCATGGCACGTCGACTCCGTTGGGCGACAAGAACGAAACCGACGCAATCAAATTGGCTTTTGGCGCGCACGCCGCCAAGGTCGTCGTCAATTCGACCAAATCGATGACCGGCCATCTCCTGGGAGCGGCTGGAGGCGTCGAGGCGGTGTTTGCCACCTTGGCTGTGTACCACCAGATTTCGCCGCCGACCATCAATATCTTCAATCAAGACCCGGAATGCGACTTGGATTACTGCGCGAACCAAGCTCGCGAAATGAAGATTGATGTTGCCATGTCGAATTCATTCGGATTCGGCGGCACGAACGGTACGATGCTATTGCGTCGGGTCTAGATATCCGTCGACGTGCGGGCGATCCGGTCTGCGGGTGCTTTCCGGGCGATTCGACCCGGTGCGCCAGAGTACGGCATGGATGTGCACGGCGCGGAGGTGGGGTCTTATAGTTCCAGGGGTTGTCGAGATCCCCAGGCGTTACAGCGTGGTCGTTACCGATTTGGATCCAGAAAAATAGACCGATGGCCCAGGTAAACGAGCGCGAAGTCGATCAACTGCTTGTAGAGCGTGTCCAGCGTGGGGACAAGCGCGCGTTCGAGCTATTGGTTATTAAGTATCAACGCAAGATCAATCGGCTCGTCTCACGATTGGTGCGGGATGCAGCGGAAATCGAAGACGTGACGCAGGAGGCCTTCATCAAGGCTTACCGTGCGCTGCCCCAATTCCGTGGTGAAAGCGCCTTTTACACGTGGCTATACCGGATCGCGATCAATACTGCGAAGAACTACCTAGCCTCCCAGGGGCGCCGGGCGCCAACAACAACCGACAATGACGCTGAAGAAGCTGAAACTTTCGACGACGCCGACCAACTAAGAGATATCAATACGCCCGAGTCCTTGCTTATGAGTAAGCAGGTGGGCGATACGGTGAACCGGGCGATGGATGCTTTACCGGAGGAGTTAAGGACAGCGATCCAGCTCCGAGAAATAGAAGGACTGAGTTACGAAGACATTGCTGCCGCCATGGACTGTCCGATCGGAACCGTACGTTCGCGGATCTTTCGGGCGCGTGAATCGATCGCGGCGGAGCTTCGGCCTTTGCTGGGGACATCGAAAGACAAGAGGTGGTGAGCATGGAACAGGCAATGATGAACGTCGATCCCGAATTCGGGTCCCAAGGACATGTGGGTGCGCTCGCGGACAGTGCGCTCGAACCCGCTCAGGCGCAGAGGGTGTTGGATCTGTTGCTAGAGGATGCGCAATTGCGCACCGCCTGGGAGGAGATTCATCTCGTTGGCGATTGCCTGCGTTCGGAAGAGGTCGGTGCGATGCAGCCGTGTGCAGGCTTTCTCGATCGCTTTTCCGAGCGGCTTGCCATGGAGCCGACGGTACTTGCTCCTTCCGCGGGAAGCCCGTCCTGGCGTCGTAGCCGCTGGTTGCGGCTTGGGCTGCCCGGAATTTCCGTGGCTGCAGCCGTCATCATGGTGGCCTGGATTGCCTTGCCTCCTCTCGGTGAGCAGCCTGGCGGTGCAGCGTTACGCCGTGCAAGCCTATCGAACCCTGAGGCGGCGCATCCGATCGCGGTCGGCCCAACGACAGCTGCGCCACGGCTCGCCGCGGCAAGAGCCGTCGACCCGAGTCGCTTGCGCGAGTATCTTGCCGCACACCAGCAGTTTTCCATGACCGCCGTTCAAGGCCCAGGGTACATTCACGCTGCCACGCTGACCGTAGGTGCCCAATCGGCGAACTCCCAGCCGTGATTCTATGAAGCAAAAGGCGTGGAGCGACCCCCTGGGGCATGGAGCCGGTGCTGCGACCCCCTCATCTCCGGGCTTTCGGGATGAATCCCGCTTTCGACTGATCGGCTACGCATCGCTTTTGATATTAGCGGCGGTGCTCGTCTCGGTGCCAGTCGCACGTGCCGACGATGGTCATGCCGATGCCCCTGCACATGCCGAAGGCGCGGCACTGTTGAGCCACATTCAGGACGCCGCACAGCATCAAAACTACGTGGGCACCTTCGTTTATCAGGAAGGCGCCCAGATGCAATCTTCACGGATCACGCACCTGGCCGAAGCAAGTGGCGAGTTGGAGAAACTGGAAATTCTCGATGGCAAGATCCGGGAATTCATTCGGCATGACGACGAGGTCCGGTGCTACATCCCCGATAGCAAAATTGTCCTGGTCGAAACCGATGCCAAGCCTGACAAGTTTCCGGCACTCCTGACTTCGCCCGCACCTGACATCGATGAGCATTACACCATTACGCGTGGCCCCATCGAGCGTGTTGCAGGGCGAAATTGCACACTCATCTCGCTCGAGCCACGCGACACGCTTCGCTACGGCTATCGTCTTTGGGCGGATCAGGAGACGGGTCTGTTGCTCAAGGCGCAGACGGTGGATGAGCACGGTGACGTCCTCGAACAGGTCGCGTTCACGGACATACGCATTGGTGGCCGTATTGAAAAGGCCAAGCTGCGCCCCAGCGCGACCTCGACGGACGGTTGGCGTACTGAAACCTATTCTTCGGAGCCCGCCGAACTCAAAGCACAGGGATGGAGCCTGGGAGTCCATCTTCCAGGCTTCCACGAGATCCGTGAGATCAAGCGGACGTTTGGTTCCGGCAGGGAAGTCGGTCAAATCGTCATCTCGGACGGGCTGGCCGCGATATCGATCTTCATTGAAGCCGCAGGCGCCCCGGGCCAAACCGAGGGTGATGCACAAAAAGGCCCGATCAATATCGTCTCCAAGCGTTACGGCAATTATTGGCTCACAATCGTCGGCGAGGCGCCCCGAGAGACCATTCATAAAGTTGCCGATTCCGTAGAATTTAATCCTCCCAAGTAAGTATCGCGAGCGGGCTCGCGATACACTTCCTTTTCGGCAGAATTTTCATGCAGGGCGGCGTTTATGAGATCCATAGCGGCAGTGCTCGTGTCCACTTTAACGCTCGGTTTTTTGGCAGGCCCCGCGTTTTGTGATGTGAGGGATTTGCCCGACTTCTCGGATCTGGTTGAGAAAGTGGGGCCTTCAGTTGTCAATATCCGCACCACCGAGCGCGTTCAAGTCGGCACCGATGGCACGGCTCAAGACGATCAGGAGTTAGACCAACTGTTTCGCCGATTTTTTGGCGTACCCATGCCGGGCCAACCCAACGCTGTTCCCCGAGGGCGGCAACCACGGAGTGGCAATCGGCCGGAACGCGAAGTTCCACGCGGCGTAGGCTCGGGCTTTATTCTCACCGCCGACGGCTACATCATGACCAACTCGCACGTCGTAGAAGGTGCGAGTGAGATTTACGTGACGTTGACCGACAAGCGGGAATTCAAGGGAAAGGTCGTTGGAAGCGATGATCGCAGCGATATTGCGCTCGTAAAAATAGATGCCACCGGTCTGCCCAAACTGCCCATCGGTGAGTCGAAGACCATCCGCGTGGGACAATGGGTTCTCGCGATCGGCTCCCCGTTCGGGCTCGAAAACACGGTCACTGCAGGAATTGTGAGTGCAAAAAGCCGGGAGACCGGGGACTATTTACCCTTTATTCAGACCGATGTTGCCATCAATCCCGGCAATTCCGGGGGTCCGCTCATCAACATGCGCGGTGAGGTGATTGGTGTGAATTCGCAAATTCTTTCCGAGTCGGGCGGCAGCCTTGGCATTGCTTTCGCGATCCCGATCGACGAAGCAATGCGCGTGGCCGATCAACTCAAAGCGACGGGCAAGGTTACGCGGGGTCGGCTCGGCGTGGAAATTCGCGAACTCACGCACGAGGAGGCCGATGCCATTGGAATAAAGCCGCAGGGGGCATTGGTCGCTCGAGTGGAAAAGGCCTCGCCTGCCGAAAAAGCGGGTATCCAGCCGGGCGACATCATTCTGAAATTTGATGCGCAAACGATTGTGCATTCGACCGACTTGCCACGCGTAGTCGGCAACACGAAGCCCGGTACCCGCTCCGTACTCCAGATTTGGCGCAAGGGCAGCACGCGCGAAGTCCCCGTCATCGTGGCCGAATTGCAGTCGCCAGCCAAGGACTCGGATGCCCGTCCGGAGACACCCAAAATGGCGCCGTCGGATTCACTCGGGCTCGTCGTGTCCGATTTGACCGAAGATAAACGCCATGAACTCGGTCTCTCGGGAGGGGTGCAAGTGGCCTCGGCCGAAGGGGCGGCAGCCGAGGCAGACCTGCAGGTGGGCGATATCATTGTCGAGATCAACAACAACGATGTCGTCAATGCCAAACAATTCAACGAGTTTGTCGCTAAGCTCGATCCCAAAAAGCAATCGTTCCTTTTGGTCAGGCGTGGAGACAGCGCCCGTTACGTACCTATCAAACCGGGCCGCTGATTCAATGATGGGTACCGTCGCCGAATTGACCCTCTACACGCGCTCTTACTGCCATCTGTGTGACGACTTCTTGGCGGCCATGGCTGGCTCGACGGCGATCGGAAATATCGAGATCCGAATCGTGGACGTCGACACCGACCCTGCATTCGAGGCCCGGTATGGAGAACGAGTGCCCGTACTCACCTTGGGAGATGTGGAAATATGCCACTATTTGTTCGATCCTACGCGGTTACGTGAGGTTTTAGCGCGCGTCGGCTAAAATGCGGGGTTGACTCGAGGGGGCACCGAGGTTCATCGGCCCCCTTTTTTGTTGTCAGAATAGAAAGCCTGCAAGCCGAAATGCAAGATATTCGTAATTTTTCGATCATCGCTCACATCGATCATGGGAAGTCTACGTTGGCTGACCGGATCATTCAGATGTGCGGCGGCCTATCCGATCGTGAAATGGAAGCGCAGGTGCTCGATTCCATGGATCTCGAGCGTGAACGCGGTATCACGATCAAGGCGCAGACGGCGGCGCTCGAATATACGGCTCTCGACGGCCGCTGCTACCAGCTAAATCTGATTGATACACCCGGACACGTTGACTTCTCCTACGAGGTCTCGCGCTCGCTTTCGGCCTGTGAGGGCGCGCTGCTGGTCGTCGATGCGACTCAGGGCGTAGAAGCCCAGACCGTGGCCAACTGCTATACGGCGATCGAGCTGGGGGTCGAAGTCGTGCCTGTCCTGAACAAGATCGATTTGCCGTCTGCGACGCCTGAAACCGCAATCCAGGAGATTGAAGATGTCATCGGAATCCAGGCGCATGATGCGATACGCGCCAGCGCCAAGACGGGGGAAGGAGTACTGGATATTCTGGAGGCTGTGATCGCGCGAATTCCGCCACCCAAGGGCGATCGCGTTGCACCGGTGCAGGCACTCATCATCGACTCCTGGTTTGACAACTATGTCGGCGTCGTGATGTTGGTCCGCGTCTTCAACGGCGCGTTGCACCCGAAGGACAAAATTCTGCTTATGGCGAGCGGTGCGCAGCATACCATCGAGCAGGTCGGGGTGTTCACGCCCAAATCGCGTACGCGTGGCGAATTATCGGCTGGGCAAGTAGGTTTCATAATCGCTGGAATCAAGGAACTTCAAGCCGCAAAGGTCGGTGATACCGTAACCCTGCAAAACCGGCCCGCGGCGCTGGCGCTGCCCGGATTCAAGGAAATCAAACCCCAAGTTTTCGCGGGGGTGTTTCCCGTCGAAACCAACCAATACGACGCCCTGCGTGACGCGTTGGAAAAACTTAAGTTGAACGACGCTTCGTTACGCTACGAGCCTGAAGTTTCACAGGCGCTCGGCTTCGGATTTCGGTGTGGATTTCTGGGGCTGTTGCATATGGAAATCGTGCAGGAACGTCTCGAGCGTGAGTACGACATGGAACTCATCACCACTGCCCCCAGTGTGATCTACGAGGTTGTGATGCGCGATCACTCGGTGGTTATGATCGAAAACCCATCGAAGCTGCCTGACCCTTCCAGAATCGAGGAAGTTCGCGAACCTATTGTCACCGTCACGTTGTATATGCCGCAGGAGTACGTGGGGGCAATCATTACACTTTGCACGCAAAAACGGGGGCATCAACTTAACATGGCGTATCACGGACGCCAGGTGATGCTCACCTATGAAATGCCACTCGCTGAAATCGTTCTTGATTTCTTCGACAAACTCAAGTCGGTTTCGCGTGGCTACGCCTCCATGGACTACGACTTCAAAGAATATCGCGCCGCCGACGTGGTCAAGGTGGATATGCTGATCAATTCTGAAAAGGTTGATGCGCTGTCGATTATCGTCCACCGTTCCAACAGTCAGCATCGGGGACGCGAGGTCGCGGCCAAGATGCGTGAGATCATTCCGAGGCAGATGTTCGATGTCGCGATTCAGGCGGCAATCGGATCGAATATCATCGCCCGGGAAAACGTCAAAGCCCTCCGCAAGAACGTTCTCGCGAAATGCTACGGCGGTGACATTAGCCGCAAGCGCAAGTTATTGGAAAAACAGAAAGCAGGTAAAAAGCGGATGAAACAGGTCGGAAGTGTGGAAATACCGCAGGAGGCCTTTCTGGCAATCCTGCAAGTGGAAGATAATTGACTTCTGTCCGGCCGCATCTTGCACGGTGCCGCAATTACCCTGGCTCCTCGGCTGGGTTTCATGGTCTGCAATCTGCTTCCTACGCGACGCGAATCGGTCGCTTGGCGATGTACAGCTTGACGTGGCGAATTTCATGATTGTTCGGTGAAACCATGGGCCATGCCAGACGGCCTTGTGCGCAAGCGCATGCGGCAGCACGGGCAACCTGCTTCTGCCGAGAACGACGCAGGTCGCGCTGGCCCGGGCAGGTGGGGCGGTGTTAATGTTTCGAACCGCATCCTCGACGATCGCCTAGCGGTCATCCTCAACCCTCCCGGTGCAGTCCCCGGGATCCCTTGGGAGTTTTGGTGAATTTCAATTTTGCCCTGATACTTTTTTGGCTTATGGTCGGCACCGGCGTGGTGTGGACGGCAGACCTCGTGTACTTCCGCCGCAAACGCCAACGGCGCGCCGCTGTCGCCCTGGAACGTTTTGATGAACAGGCCCGTCTCCAAGGCAGAAGCGACTCTCAGGCTTTGGAAGAAGGGCGGGCTCGCTTGCGCGAGGAAAATTTGCGGCAGCCGACCTGGATCGAGTTTCCCGCCGGGTTTTTCCCCGTCATTCTCGCCGTCTTTTTGTTGCGCTCGTTCCTGTTCGAGCCTTTTCGGATTCCATCGGGTTCGATGATTCCTACTCTTTTGGTGGGTGACCTGATCCTCGTCAATAAGTACGACTACGGTATCCGACTACCCGTCTTGAATGAGAAAATCATCGACGTCGGCCATCCGCATCGGGGCGACGTCATGGTGTTTCGCTACCCGGTCGACCCGTCCGTGGACTACATCAAGCGGGTCGTGGGGGTGCCGGGAGACCATATTACCTACCGCAATAAACGGCTGGAGATTAATGGCCAGCCGGTACCTGTTACTCCCGTGGCGGATTTCTTCGATACGGACCGGGTTCAGTTCTCTAAGCAATTCATCGAAAGTATGCCGACCTCAAAGGGCATAGTGACACATCGCATTCTCAACGATGACGACAGAACTTCGGCGATTCAACCGGAAAACTACGCATTTCGCGACAATTGCACGTATTTCGACAACAATACGGCGATCTCGTGTGTAGTACCCGCGAACCATTACTTTATGATGGGCGACAACCGTGACAACAGCTTGGACAGTCGTTGGTGGGGCTTTGTCCCGGATAAAAATATCGTTGGCAAAGCATTCTTAATCTGGATGAACTTCGGTAATATCAAACGCATCGGAATGATCCAATGACTTCGAGAATGACGTTAAACCATCCGCGCAGACAGGCAGGACTCAGTTTTTTTTCGTTGATCTTTGCATTGGTCTTGTTCGGGTTCGCTCTTTTGCTGGGTTTCCGGGTGTTTCCGTCGATCGTCGAGAACCGATCGATCGACGCGGTGATTCAAAAGGCTGTTACGGACGGCCATACCCCCGCTGCCATCCGTGCCAGCTTCGATCGTGGCGCCGATACGAGCTACATCGATTCGATCTCCGGCAAAGACCTGGTGATTGAACCGGGGCCGGACAACACTTTTTCGGTAACTTACGCCTATAGCAAGAAAATCCCGCTGTTCGGACCCGTAAGCCTGGTGATCGACTATGCGGGCGGCAATACGACGCACTAGACTCGGGTTCGACTGGACGGTTGCGACACATGGATGCACAAGCGCTGCAAGTTGCCCTGGGCTACGAATTCACTTCGAAAGCTCTGATGCAGCAAGCCCTGACTCATCGCAGCCACAGTGGCACACATAACGAACGCCTCGAGTTCTTGGGCGATAGCGTTTTGAACTGCGCGGTGGCGTCGCTCCTGTTCGAGCGTTATTCCAAGATCGATGAGGGCGATCTGTCGCGTTTGCGTGCGAACTTGGTCAAGCAGCAATCGCTTTATGAAATTGCCCAACGCTTGGAATTGAGTCAATACTTGCGCCTGGGCGAGGGCGAACTGAAGAGCGGTGGCTTTCGACGCCCCTCGATCTTGGCCGATACCGTCGAGGCGCTTTTCGGCGCCATTTTTTTGGACGGTGGCTTTGACGCCGCCCGCAAGACCATCAGTCGTCTCTATGTTCCCGTTCTGGAGACGGTCGACCCCAAGACCCTCGGGAAGGACGCAAAGACGCTGCTCCAGGAATATCTGCAAAGCCGCAAGATCGCACTGCCGGTGTATTCCGTGGTCGCCACGCACGGTGCGGCGCATAGCCAGGAATTCGAGGTTGAATGTGCAGTGCCGAAGTTGACGATCCAGGTTCTCGGCAGCGGGGGCAGCCGCCGGGGCGCTGAGCAGGCAGCCGCCAAGAAGGCACTGGAGTCGGCTCAAGCGCTGGCGCTTGAGGCGAAAAAGCGCACGCGTCGACCCAAGCAGGCTCAGTTGAGTCTATCGGTTGCGGTGACCCAGTCGGCGGATTTCGAGGCGCCGGCGAGCGCGGGGGGACGCGCCGCAAAAGCGGCCACGGTGGAAAAACCCGGCGAGAAGGGCACGGAACGAGCGGCACCCAAGCAAGGCGAGCGGGTGACCGAGAAAACCGTCGAAAAGAGCACCGAGAAAGCGTCCGATAAAGGCGGGGAGAAGGCAGCAGCCGCCACGGCCGGCCGGCAGACCGAAAAGTCTGCAGAAAAACCGATAGACAAAGCCACGACCAAGTTGCTGGAGAAGCCTGCTGAGAAATCTGCCGAGAAGACCTTGGAAAAGGGATCCGAGCCTGCGGCGGATAAATCCGAGCGGCTCGGCGCAGACCAGGACCGCAGTGCTGACGGAGGATTATTGGCGCCGGCGACTCCGGCGACGACTGCCCCACGTGATGAGGTTACAAAGGACGGCAGCGAGGCCCAAGCCAAGTTGAAGGCGCGTGCCGCCTAAGACAGTGACTACCCCCCTGGAGGAATCGGCTGGTACCGGATACCGTACCGGGACGGTTGGCATTGTCGGCCGGCCCAACGTCGGCAAGTCAACGCTGTTAAATCGCCTGGTCGGACAAAAGATCAGCATCACCTCGCGCAAGGCGCAAACGACACGTCACCGCATCAGAGGGATCTTCAGCGACAGCAAATCACAGTTCATCTTCGTCGACACGCCGGGGTTTCAGCGCGTCCATAAAAATGCCTTGAATCGCAGCATGAATCGGGCCGTACATGCTGCGTTGGCCGGGGTCGACGTCGTGCTGGTCGTCCTCGAGGCGGGAAGATTCGCGCAAGCCGATCGGGCCGTGATTGATTTGCTCTCCCCGGCAACGCCCGCCGTGCTGGTGCTAAACAAGGCGGATTTGGTGAAGGACAAAGATACTCTGCTGCCTTATCTCGCAAGCCGTGCGTCCGAGTATGACTATGGGGCCATCATCCCGGTATCTGCCAAGACAGGCTTGAATCGAGATGAACTTCTGGCAGTGATCCGTCAATACTTGCCGATACAGCCGCCTATTTTTGCGACGGATGAACTGACCGACCATAACGAACGATTCTTGGCGTCAGAATTGATTCGCGAAAAGGTGTTCCGCCTGGTGGGCGACGAACTTCCCTACGGCTGTACAGTGACGATCGAGCGCTTTGAGGAAGAACCGGCGCAACATCTGCCAGGCCATCGCTTTTGCCGCATTTCTGCGACCATATTGGTGGGGCGCGCGAGCCACAAGGCAATGCTGATCGGCGCCGCCGGCGCAAAACTCAAGCAAATCGGTACCGAAGCCCGGCAAGACATCGAAAAACTCCTCGATGCGCGCATACACCTCGAGCTTTGGATTAAGGTTAAATCGGGGTGGACGGACAATGAGGCCACACTAAAGTCCTATGGGTACGACTAAAGCCAAGGACTCAGCGCGCCCAGTCCGGGCGCGCAATGCACCTCAGCGCCCCGCGGCAGGAGATGTGCGTGTGTCCGACGAAGAGGCCTTCGTCTTGCACTCTTACCCCTATAAGGAAACCAGTCTCATCGTCGAGACGTTCACCCGTAACCGTGGTCGCGTGGCGCTGATCGCACGGGGCGCAAAGCGTCCGCGTTCGGCGTTGCGTGGGGTGCTCCTGGCATTCCAACCGCTCGAATTGAACTACTTACGTAGCCGCACCAAGGGCAGCGAACTGGCGATGCTGACTCGCGCCGAATGGGTCGGTGGACTACCCCCTTTGCGGGGTGAGGGTCTCTTGTGCGGCTTCTACCTGAATGAACTTTTAATCAAGATGACGGCGCGCGAGGATCCGCACGAGTCGCTGTTTGACGCGTATCACGAGGCGTTGGGTGCTTTGGCCATACATCGAAGCGCAGCGCCCATACTGAGAAATTTCGAATACACCCTCTTGCGCGAGATCGGCTACGCGCTCCAATTGAGCCATTGCGACGACACTGGTGCATCGATTCAACTCGATGTCCTGTACCGCTACGTCCCTGAACACGGCCCGGTGCCCTTGCTCGGTCCGCAACACTCCGATGAAGGTCCGGTGGTATTGGGCAAGACGTTGTTGGACATTGAGGCCGGGGATTATTCGGACCCCGCCACGCTCTCGCAGAGTAAACTTCTGACCCGTCAGCTGCTTAACCATCATCTCGCCGGTCAAGTTCTGCATACTCGACAGATGATGCTGGAATTACAGGCCCTTTAATGAATCGTGATGAGCCGAACCGTAGGGGGCTATCGATGCGGCATTTGAAAGTCGGCGTCCAGCCATGCTCGGCGCGGATCCAGCCGACGGCATGATGAGCTTTTTGGCATCGCCAGGATCGACGATCGAATTGGGCGTCAATATCGATCATGTTGCGACGTTGCGCAACGCGAGGGGTACCGCGTACCCCGACCCGGTGGAGGCAGCCCTGCAGGCTGAACAGGCGGGCGCCGATGCCATCACATTGCATCTGCGGGAGGACCGCCGCCACATTCGCGATGAGGATCTTCGCCGGGTTGCCAGCCAAGTTCGAACGCGCGTAAATCTGGAATCCGCAGTCACTGCGGAAATGCTGGACATCGCTTGTCGCATTCGGCCGCACGACGTGTGCCTTGTACCCGAACGTCGCGAAGAAGTTACGACCGAAGGAGGATTGGACGTGGTGTCGGGCTTCGAGAAAATTCGCAGCGCCTGCATCCAACTGGCAACAGCGGGTATTCGCGTTTCTCTTTTCATCGACGCGAAACGCGAACAAATCGACGCCAGCGCTGCAGCCGGCGCCCCGGTGATCGAGATTCATACCGGCCCCTACGCCGAGGCGACTGAACCCCAGGCCAGGGCTCGTACGCTAGAAAATCTGAAGAATTGCGCAATCTATGCACGGGGGCGCGGCCTTCAGGTCAACGCAGGCCATGGGCTCCATTACGATAATGTAGAACCGGTGGCAGCGATCCTGGAAATCACCGAATTGAACATCGGTCATGCCATCGTCGCACATGCGTTGTTCTGTGGGTGGCAAAACGCGATCCGACAGATGAAGTCGAGCATGGTGCGCGCGCGCCTGCATGCACTCGGGGTCGTACGGTGATTTTTGGAATCGGAACGGATATTTTGCGTGTCGAACGTGTTCGCACCGTGCTGGATCGTCATGGTGAGCGTTTCGCAGAACGCATTCTTGGTCCGGAAGAATTGGCGATCTATCATGCGCGACGCGCGCGCCTAGAGGCACGCGGCACCGTCTTTCTGGCGACACGCTTTGCGGCCAAAGAGGCGTTTTCCAAAGCGCTGGGCTTGGGTATGCGTAGCCCCATGACATGGCGTGCGGTCCAGATCCTCAAGGCGCCATCGGGAAAGCCACTGGTCGTCATCCACGGCGAATTGGGTCGTTGGATGCAGGAGCGCCGCCTTGCAGGCCAGGTGAGCTTGAGTGATGAGAGCGACTACGTGGTCGCTTTTGCCATCATCGAAACGGAGACGACGTGAGAGACGATGTGATAGGTCCGGTAATGATCGATGTGTCGGGCCTGCATCCCGATCGGGATGACTTGATGCGTATCGCACATCCCCTTGTGGGAGGTGTTATTTTGTTTTCACGCAATTTCGAATCGAAAAGACAGCTGTGCGAATTGGTCGCGGCTGTGCGAAGCGTCAAGCCTCATGTGATTCTGGCCGTCGATCAGGAAGGCGGTCGCGTGCAGCGCTTTTCTTCCGACGGTTTCTCACGGTTGCCGCCCATGCGCTTTCTGGGGCACCTTTGGGACGCCGATCCCGAGTCGGGTGCCATCCGCGCAAGCCAGTGTGCGACAGCGATTGGCTACGTCCTCGCTCGGGAATTGCGTGACTGTGACATCGATCTCAGTTTCACGCCGGTGCTCGATTTGGACTACGGCCAGAGTCAAGTTATTGGCGATCGTGCCTTTCATCACGATCCCCGCGTGGTGACCTTCCTCGCCAAGAGCCTGATACAGGGTTTGGCCGCTGCGGGAATGGCCAACTGCGGCAAGCATTTTCCGGGGCACGGTTTTGTAGCCACCGATTCACATATCGGGCGTCCGGTCGATGCGCGTCCCCTCGAAACCCTTTTGGCGACCGACGCTGCGCCATACAGCTGGCTCGGGCTCACCCTCGAAGCTGTCATGCCTGCCCATGTGACCTATCCCAGTGTCGACACGCAGCCGGCCGGGTTCTCAAAGATCTGGTTGCAGAAGGTGCTGCGCGAACGATTGCACTTTAACGGTGCCGTGCTGAGTGACGATTTGAGTATGAAAGGGGCGGATGCGACCGACGTCGTGACGGCGGCACAGACCGCTCTGGTGGCCGGCTGCGACATGGTTCTGGTTTGTAACGATACGACGCGCGCCGAGCGTCTGCTCGATGGGTTGGATTGGCGCACGCATGAGACATCCAGAGCACGGCTCGCTCACCTGCGCGCCCCTGACGATTCCCGACATGACCGTGACGAGCTGACGAAGGATCCGAGGTACCGCGCGTGCAAGGCGATGGTCGACGCCCTGGATCCCAAGGTGACTCAAAAGACCTGAGGGTGGCGCTTGAGTGTTCATCAAAATGGCGCACGTTGGGATCTGTTTTGCCGGGTCATCGACAATCTGGGTGATATCGGCGTCTGTTGGCGACTTGCTCGCTGCTTGAAGAGAGAGCATGGCTGTCGAATCCGGCTGTGGGTCGACGACCTGAAGACCTTTGCCCGGATCGCGCATTCGGTAGACCCAACCGCGCTACGGCAGGTCGTTGGTGGCATCGAGATCGGCCTTTGGGATGACATAGAAGCCAGTCGATTGCCGGGCGACGTCGTAGTAGAGACGTTCGGATGCGGGCTACCTGAACAGTATCTCCAGGCGATGATTCATTCCGAGTCTCGGAGCGTATGGATCCAGTTGGAATACCTCAGCGCAGAGGCTTGGATCGATGATTTTCATGGCCGCGCATCGCCGCTGCCGCAGCGGCCGTTGATGAAGTATTTTTTCTTCCCTGGCTTTAGTCGCCGCAGTGGCGGGCTGTTGCGCGAGTCCGATCTGGAGCGTGCGCGCGACACCTTTGTAAAAACGCCGAATCTACGGGACTCTTGGTGGATCCGAACCGGCCTCTTGCCGCCCGAGCCGAACGAACAGAGAGTCTCTCTATTCGCGTACCCAAATGCCGGGCTGCCCTCCCTCCTCGAAGCGTGGGCGAACGATATGCAGCAACGCTGGACTGTCATTGTGCCGGAGGATGTGCTGGCCATCGAAATCGAACAGTTCCTGGGCTACCGCCTTACCCATGAGGCCCCCGAGGCGAGGGTCGGTGCTCTCCATCTGAAACGGGTGCCGTTTTTCGAACAGGACGACTACGATCGGCTTCTTTGGGCCTGTGATCTGAACTTCGTACGCGGCGAGGACTCATTTGTACGGGCCCAATGGGCGCAGCGCCCCTTCGTGTGGCACATCTATCCGCAGGCCGATGCCGCACATCAAATCAAGCTCGACGCGTTTCTGGATCGATACCTTAGCGCGTGGCCCGATCGGGCCGCGGTCGCCGTGCGCGCCTTTTGGCACGGCTGGAATTCGGGGGATTCACGACTGGGCAGGTTATGGCCCGATTATCGGCAGGCGCTGCAATCGGAGAGTGCTTTCTGGCCTCTCTGGGCCGAGACGCTGTTGGCTCAGGGCGATCTGGCTACTGAACTGGTTGCCTTTGCCAGACTGCGTGCTGTTTGAGGTCAACGACTCGGACGCCGCGTTCGGGGGTCCCGCACCGGTCAATGTCCTATCGTTGCCAAAAATAGTGAAAAGGTATAAACGTACCCTATTGAAACCACACGCGAGTGCCCGACATCGCTAGAATGGAGAACTTTTTTTGGCGGAGGAACGATGTAACCGCCGCAATCCACCCTTAGGTTTATCCAAGATGAAAACTGCTCAAGAAATTCGCGCCGGGAATGTCATTATGATCGGCCGAGATCCAATGGTCGTGCAAAAGGCCGAATACAATAAATCCGGCCGAAATAGCGCGGTCGTGAAAGTGAAGTTGAAAAACCTGCTGACCGATGCCGCGTCGGAGTCTGTCTATCGTGCCGACGATAAATTTGAGGTGGTCGTACTCGATCGCAAAGAGGCAACGTATTCTTATTTTGCGGATCCGATGTATGTATTCATGGATCTCGAATACAACCAGTTCGAAGTCGAAAAGGACAATCTGGGCGATGCGGTGCACTATATCCAGGACGGCATGCCCTGCGAGGTCGTGTTCTACGATGGCAAGGCCATTTCGGTGGAATTGCCGACCTCGGTCGTGCATGAAGTCATTTATACCGAGCCTGCTGTCAAGGGCGATACGTCAGGCAAAGTCATGAAACCTGCCAAGATTGCCACCGGATTCGAGTTGCCGGTTCCCGCATTCGTGGGCATCGGCGACAAGATTGAGATTGATACGCGCACAGGCGAATACCGTAATCGCGTCAAGTGACGACGCAAGTCGCGCCGAGCGGTAATTTGCCTGCGGACGCAAAGCGCATGGACGTCCATGAGGATCGAGGGGTTTACGATATCGATTGCCGTCGCTGCGATCGATTAGCGCACTATCTCGATGAAACCAAGCGCGCATATCCGACCTATTTCTGCCGCCCGGTTCCACCTTTTGGGGACAAGGGCGCACGTTTTTTAATCGTCGGTTTGGCTCCTGGGCTGCATGGCGCGAATGCCACGGGGCGTGCATTCACCGGGGACTGGTGCGGACCGCTCCTCTACTCCTCGTTGCACCGGTTCGGTTTCGCCAGTCGTGCTGCGAGCCTGGACGCTAATGATGGGCTCGAACTGATCGACTGTCGCATCAGCAATTCGGTTAAATGCGCGCCCCCTCAAAACAAGCCGGATCTGATCGAAATACGCCAGTGCAACCGTTATCTGGCGGTCGAACTCGCTCGCTCGCCGCAACTCGAAATCATTTTGAGCTTGGGTACCATCGCGCACCGGGCCGTCATCGAGGCTTTGGGCTTGCCCATACGGATGTACCGGTTCGGCCACCATCGGCACCATCTTTTGCCCAGCGGCGTGAAGCTCATCAACAGCTATCACGTGAGCCGGTACAACACGCAAACCAAGCGCCTGACCGAGCCGATGTTTCATGCCGTACTTGCCGAGGTACGCGACTTTCTGGATGGTGTCCGACCCCAGCTTGGCTAGTTTGGGATGCCGTCGCGAGATGTACACCGGGATCGGATGAAGCCGGCAATCCAAGGTATGTTGGATGCTGGCACCATTTACTTCTCGAGAGGCCGTTTCGCCGTCTTGGTATCCTGTACATAACATGAGAAGCACATTCGTTCTGCGCAGGATCGCGCCATGACCGACGCCGAGGAGGGGTTTGACCCCAAGGCCTTCATTGCGAAGTTGCCAGGGCTTCCGGGGGTCTATCGTTTTTCCGACGCGCAAGGAACCCTTCTTTACGTCGGCAAGGCGCGCAACCTCAAGAAGAGGGTTTCAAGTTACTTTCAAAAGACCTCTCAGAGCCCGCGCATTGCACACATGGTCGAGCGCATTGCTCGTATCGAGACGACGACGACGCGCTCCGAGTCCGAGGCATTACTGCTCGAAAACAATCTCATCAAGACCCAGGCGCCGCGCTACAACATCTTGTTTCGCGATGACAAGTCGTATCCGTATCTGAAAATCACCGGTCACAATTTTCCGCGCATGGCGTACTACCGGGGCGCGGTCGACCGCAAAAACCAATATTTCGGGCCCTTTCCGAACGCCTGGGCCGTGAAAGAGAGCATTCAGGTCCTTCAGAAGGTTTTTTTGTTACGGACCTGCGAAGACACCGTCTTTAACCACCGATCCAGACCTTGCCTATTGCATCAGATCAAACGCTGCAGCGCGCCGTGCGTCGCCGCGATAAGTGTCGAAGAGTATGCCCACGATGTCGAGAACGCATCACGCTTTTTGCGTGGGAAATCTTCTGAAGTCATGGCTGAATTGCAATCGAAGATGCAAGAAAGCGCCGAAAGTCTGGAATTCGAGAAGGCCGCGGCCGTACGCGACCAGTTGGGCGCGCTGGCGCAAGTCTTACAGCAGCAGAGTGTAGAGATCGCGGGCGACGCTGATGCGGACATCATCGCCGTGCTGATTCATGGAGGCCGCGCCTGCGTCAATCTCGCTATGGTGCGTGGCGGGCGACACTTGGGCGATCGCGCGTATTTTCCGACAAACGTAGACTCGGCTCAGGGAATGGTGCAGCAGCCTTTGGCCGTCGAAGTGCTCGAAGCGTTTCTTACGCAGCATTACCTGGGTCGATTCGTGCCTCCCACGCTCATTGTTAACCAGGACTTTGATTTCAAGGCACTCTTGTCGATGCTCGGTGAACAGTGTGGCCATCGTGTAGTCCTTGTCCATCAACCCCAAAGTCAGCGCCGCACCTGGCTGGATATGGCGGAGAAAAATGGTGCCTTAGCCTTGGCACGCGTGCTCGCCGAACAAGGTTCGCAACAGGCACGTACTCTGGCGGTGGCCGAAGCGCTGGGTCTGGAAGACGAGCGGTCCGAGTTGGCGCACCTGCGTATCGAGTGCTTTGATATCAGTCACACGGCAGGCGAAGCGACGCAGGCCTCATGCGTCGTTTTTCACCACCACGCGATGCAGTCGGGCGAATACCGGCGCTTTAACATAATTGGCATCACACCAGGGGACGATTACGCCGCCATGCGCCAGGTGTTGACGAGACGCTACGAGAGGCTTGCGACAGCGGATGGCGTGATGCCCGATGCGGTGTTAGTCGATGGCGGTCGTGGTCAGGTCGAGGTGGCGCGACAGGTTTTCGTCGAACTGGGCCTCGACGTAAGTCTTCTGGTCGGGGTGGCCAAAGGCGAGGGTCGTCGCGTCGGATTGGAGACACTGATCTTTGCTGACGGTCGCGCGCCGCTTGAACTCGGAAAGGAGTCCTCAGCGCTCATGCTCATTGCGCAGATTCGTGACGAGGCGCATCGCTTCGCGATCACGGGCATGCGCGCCAAGCGAGCCAAGACCCGCACCACATCGCGCCTCGAAGAGATTGAGGGAATCGGTGCGAGGCGGCGTCAAAAGCTGTTGGCGCGGTTTGGAGGTCTGCGCGGCGTGGTGGCTGCGAGCATTGATGAACTCGCCAGCGTTGAAGGGATTTCGACGCAAATGGCTGAAGACATCTATCGTCAACTCCATTGAAGCCAATGCCCCAAACGCGAGCGGATATAATGCTTGTGGCCGTCGGGTTCCCGGCGACGGCATAGCTCAATGCCCTTAAACCTTCCCATTCTTCTGACGTGGTTGCGGATCGTACTGATCCCTCTGGTGGTCGGCGTATTCTATTTGCCGGCGAACTGGCTCGGTCTGACCGAGCAAAACATGATCGCAACGGCGATTTTTGTGGCCGCCGCGTTGACGGATTGGCTGGATGGCTGGTTGGCGCGCCGGCTGAACCAGACATCCCGCTTTGGCGCCTTTCTCGACCCGGTGGCCGACAAGCTAATGGTGACAGCTGCGCTTTTGGTACTGCTCTCACCGTTGCACCGGGTCAATGCGGCGATTGCTCTGATCATTATCGGTCGCGAGATTACGATTTCTGCGCTGAGGGAGTGGATGGCGCAGATCGGCGCGTCGAAGAGTGTCGCGGTCAACTCGCTGGGAAAGATCAAGACGATTCTGCAAATGGTTGCGATCCCGATGCTGCTTTTCGATCACTTCTTCCTTTTTTTCGACACGCGCCGGATCGGGACGTGGCTCATCTACGTGGCAGCAGTATTGACGGTCTGGTCGATGCTCTATTACATGAAGTTGGCGTGGCCTCAGATCCTCGCGAAGTCGGTCGACGAGCCCTAGGCGCCGCGTGATCGTCGCATTGATCCCCGCTGCTGGCATAGGTTCGCGTCTGGGCCGCAACGGTCCGAAGCAGTACTGCGAGGTGGCGGGTCGGGCTCTGATTGCGTATGCGATTGAGGCTTTGGCCGATACCGATGCCGTGAATTGCACCTATGTTGTTGTCGCGCCGGAGGACGAGCGTTTCGATCGCCTCGAATTCCGGGTGCCCGATGGGCGCTCGCCCCGCGTTTTGAGGGTGGGCGGAAAGACACGGCACGAATCGGTGCTCAATGGATTGGATGCGTTAAGCGACGTTCTGTCAGCCCAGGATTGGGTCCTGGTGCACGATGCTGCACGCCCGGGTTTGACCTCCGCGTTTATCGCTCAATTTATCCAAACGCTAGCCGCAGACGCCGTCGGGGGGCTGGTGGCTCTCCCTCTCGCAGATACGCTCAAGCGTGAGGCCGCGGCCGACGATGAGCCGCGGGCCGAAGCGACGTTGAGTCGGATCGGGTTATGGCAAGCGCAGACGCCGCAAATGTTTCGCTATGGCATGCTGCAACATGCGCTACGAAGTGCGCTCGAACGCCAGGTTGCAGTGACTGACGAGGCAAGTGCAATCGAGGCACAGGGCTTGGCGCCACGACTGGTGCGTGGCAGCTGGCGCAACTTCAAGGTTACGTATCCGGATGATCTGGAACTGGCCGAGATGATGCTAAAGGGAGAAGGGCAGTGAGCGGATTTCGGATTGGGCAGGGCTTTGACGTGCATCGCCTCGTTGTGGGTCGACCCCTCATCATCGGCGGGATCAGAATCGATTACGAACGCGGTCTGTTGGGGCATTCCGATGCGGATGTGCTGTTGCATGCGATTATGGACGCTCTCTTCGGGGCATCTGGCTTGGGGGATATCGGGCGCCACTTCCCGGACTCAGAACCCGAATTCGCGGGCGCCAACTCGCTCAACCTTCTGAGTGCGACCGCCGCGAAAGTTCGACTGCGCGGATACGCGATCGGGAACATCGACGCAACTATCGTCGCGCAAGCGCCGCGCATGGCGCCTCACATCCAGGCGATGGAAAATACAATCGCGGCCTGCCTGGGAATTCCAGCCGACGCGGTCAATATCAAGGCCAAGACCACCGAAGGACTCGGATTCGCGGGGCGAGGAGAAGGGATCGCGGCCGAGGCGATCGCGCTGTTGCAAGACGTGTCGGTCGCGAGCGCTGAGCCGAAGGTCTAGGCCGCACCCTCGGCGACCAGGATTTGAGCAGTTGCATTGATGACCGAGGCGATGCGGCCGACGTCACGCAATTGGCTCAAATCCATCCCTTCCTTTTTTAGCAGTTCGTAGTGTGATGAGACACAGAACTGGCATTTGCCGATGATGCTGGCCGCAAGCGCGTACATCTCAAATTGGCGTTTTGAAACGCCACCATGATTGGCGTAAGCATTCATGCGCAATTGGGCCGGTAACGAGCGAATTTGGGGATCGCCGGTCATTTCCACATAGGGATACCAGATGTTGTTCATACCCATGAGTGCGGCCGCAGCCAGAGCGGCATTTGCTTGATCTGTGGGCAGCAGTCCCGACCGACGCACGGCGTCAGCGAGAAATGGGCTCTTTGCGGCGAACGCAGCGGCGAGTGCCACTGCCAATGCGTCCGATGCTTCGAGCGATGTACGGAGCAAGGTGCCATCCAAGTTTAATCGGATATCCTTTGCATAGTCGGGAATGCGGGCCTTGATGGCTTCCAGAAATTCCATGTACTTTCTCCATAAGAATGGACCGGCAAAGCCGGTCCGTCGTATCGTGATTAGAGCGTTGATCCACCGATCGAGCGGTTGCATGGGCAGAGCTCGTCGGTTTGCAAGCCGTCAAGAATTCGTAGGATCTCCTCTGGATTGCGGCCGACATTCAAGCTGTTGACCGACACGTGCTGGATCACGTTATCCGGATCGACAATAAAGGTTGCCCGGAGTGCCACGCCTTCGGTGCTATCCCGCACCCCGAGCATGTCGATTAGAGAACCCTGCACATCACCGAAACTGTAATGGTTCAGTTTTGACAGATCGGGATGTTCCCGTCGCCAGCCCAGTTTCGAGAATTCGTTGTCGCCCGATCCCCCCAGAAGCACGGCATCACGATCGGCGAAGTCTTTGGTCAACTTGTCGAATCCGACGATTTCGGTGGGACACACGAAGGTAAAGTCCTTCGGATAGAAGTAGATAATTTTCCACTTGTCGGGAAACGATTTTTCCGAAATTGTCTCGAACGCTGAGACGCCGTTTTCTTCGTGATGGTTAAATCCGGGCTTTGCTGCAATGACTCGAAACGGGTCGAGCCTGTCACCCACGGTTTTCATGGTCTTTCTCCTTTAGTGAATGGGAATAGCAGCGATTGGAGCTGCCGAACGCCTTCAAGCATCAGATGGCGCTATGGATGTACAATTTCCAATTGTTATTATCTATTGTATGAATAGACTACGATGCGTTGATGTCGATCGTGTCCGACTGAAAAACCTATGGCTTGGATTGAAAATCGCAATTTGGGAAACGACGAAAGGCGCGCGAGAATGAATGCATACGCTGGCCCAGCGAGAAGGGCCGGGGCGGCAGTGGCCGCTCGGCGCGTTCGCGCGGGACAGGTTGGTGTATACCGGTGTTTCAAGTTAACAGAGGAGAAGTAAAGATGGCGCAACTTAAAGGGTCCAAGACCGAGGCGAATTTGAAAGCGGCATTTGCCGGGGAATCACAAGCGAACCGTCGCTATCTGTATTTCGCAAACAAAGCCGATGTCGAAGGCCAGAATGACGTCGCCGCCCTGTTTCGTTCGACGGCGGAGGGCGAGACGGGTCATGCGCACGGTCATTTGGAATATCTGGAGGCTACGGGCGATCCTGCTACAGGCCTGCCCATCGGCTCCTCGCGAAATA
>Ga0208357_1000115_pt1 | contig 60859 bp, 67 predicted proteins | sample NGESurdeep092012_6_FD_184487 | JGI IMG/M metagenome (GOLD analysis project Ga0208357, IMG submission 184487) | Arctic peat soil microbial communities from Barrow, Alaska - NGEE Surface sample F52-2 deep-092012 (SPAdes) | ecosystem: Environmental > Terrestrial > Soil > Wetlands > Peat ...
CGTTCATCTGGAAGAAACCCGCCGACGAGATCATCACCAAGGTCAAACGAGGGCGAACCAAATTGGCTTCAGTCAAATCAGCGACGGACCACTAGCAGCCACCGCTAGCAACTCCACAAAGTCGCCCCCAAAAAAAGAGTGGGATCTAACAACTGCGTAACCCGATACACGGCCTTCGTTCTCGAAGAGAATTACCTCGCCGGACTGCACACGAGCCGTGAGCAGTGAGCTTCGCTCGTGACCAACTGGCGCGATACGGTCAAGATCCAACACAGCGTCAAGGTCCTCTGAAGTTGCGCGGCGCACAGTGCCTTTAATGCCTGTCACTTCTACATTCTGTCTCTTCAACTCCCAGACAAAGAGAGACGTAAACGAAGTGGGTCCCTAATCGCAGATTGTGCGGGTCCGAGAGCCGACGTCAACAGTCTCCGACTGGACGATTCAATTACGGACTCGCTAGAAGTGAGCTTCCGAGACCTTCAAGACACAGCGATTTACTCAACGTCCCGGCTCTGTACCGTAACGCCGGGTAAGTGGAACTTAACGCCAGTTCGCCAATTCAGCCGATGCTCGAGCCACTATCTCCGAGATGACCGAAGCGTCAGTCTCTACTCCGAGTAACGACCCGTATGGAAAGGTCACCTGTTCATGGCAGCCATGCTCGTAGACATATACCTCAACGACCCCGAGCAATCCACCTCGCAGCTCTTGTCGTTCACGGATGCGCTCCTCGACCATCTGCCGCTGTTCGTCAGTCAGGTGCGAGTTGTCGCTGCCGCCTGAGTAGCTGATCCAGCCACGTTCGTTCGTCGCCATGGAACCATTATGCACCCGTGGCGGCAATTTGACTTTCGCTGCCCGAAAGTCATGGCGTCGCGAGTCGAACGAAACCAAGACGACATCCGCGAGTTGTACAAGCTGTGCGGACTCACAACCGCTGAGCACGGTCTTGATCTTTTGGTTTCTTACTATCCGTCGCATCAGATTCTGCCCAGAGTTCAATTCCTGCTCCAAGAAATGTTCGCGGAGGGACGCGGGCGGAACCGTGAAACCGGGTTGTCGCGCTAACAAACAGTTTCGAATAGAGATTTTCGACGGTGTCAGGTATTCAACGCGGGTCTATTCCTTCGATTGAAACGTCGTCACATAAGCGCCTGGGGCCGCGTCAAAGCGCTTGAAGGTGACCCGCCGACCGCTTTGCGTAGTTTCGAAGTGATGTGCCCGCGACGACAGATAATTCGCGAAATCAGGATCTTTCGATCACTACCGGAATCTGCAGAACCACGATTTGGGTCGAATCCACGTTGCCAACTTTCTAGGGGAAAAGTCCGCTATCGACGGGAGGGGCCATGGCGAATGTCAATTCGTCACTCGGTGGCGCAACGCCTTCATAGTTCCGGTGGCCACCGCGACCGCGACGGTGAGCGCTGGGATCAGGAACAGGGCGGTGCGCAGTGTCGTCAGCGACGCGATTTCGCCAATCAGGATTGGTCCGACGACGAAACCGGCCCAACCAAAACCAGCGACCGCGGCCACGGCACTTCCAGAGTTCACGTTGCCCACTGCTCCGGCCGCACTCAGGATCATCGGGACGACCCCTCCCAGTCCGACGCCGAGGAGGGCGAAACCGAACAACACGCTCACCGGACGGTCGATGATGAGACCAAAGGCGAATCCGAGTGCGCCAATAGCGGCGAGAAACGGCAGCAGGCGATGTGCGGTGAACCTCGTGAACAGTCGATTGCCGCAAAGCCGCACCACCAGCATGGCGAACGAATAGGCGGCATAGCCAAGTCCAGCGACCAGGGGGACGGCGTGCAGTGAGTTGCGGAGATAGACGGCTGCCCAATCGGCCGCCGCGCCTTCACAGAGCATGTCGGCGAAAGCGATACTGGCGAGCACAACGACTGCTCCTTGAAGCACCACTCTGCGCCTGTCCGTCGTCCGATTTAACGAGTCGGAATCGCTGACCGCTCGTCGGTCGGGGATCATTCGGGTCGAAAGCCAACTGACGACAACGAGGCAGGGAACCGAAAGGACGAGCAGTTGCTCGCTCAGTGAGACCCCTAGCCCGACCGCAGCCGCGCCAGTGACAGCTCCAACGAGAGAGCCGGTGCTCCACGAGCCATGAAAACCCGGCAACAGCACGCGCCCCGAGAGCCGCTCGACCGTGATCGCTTGGGTGTTCATCGACACGTCAAGCATCCCTTGAAAGAAACCCCAGAGGAAGAACGCGACAAAAAATGTTCCGAAGGAACCGGTGAGCCCGATGAAGGGACCTGTGACGCAGTAGCCGACAAGAGTCACGCGCACCATCCGCCGGCTTCCCACTTTCGGCAAGAGTCGCGCGGCCAACACCATCGCGAGGATTGAGCCAATGGGAGCTCCAATGAGGGCGATCCCGAGTTGGCCATTGCTCAGGCCGAGGTGCTGTTTCAACTGCGGAATGTGAGCTGTCCAGGAAGCGAACAAGAAGCCGTGCACGAAGAACACCGCGATGACGGCTACACGCGGCCACCGGTCCGCCAAAGTTGGCGACGCGCGTTTGTTCGGACCCAAGATCGGCGTCAGACGCACCTGACGTCGACGCCAGCGTCTCGCAACTCGCCCACGACCTGCTGGTTTGCTCCGATATTGGTGAGGACGATGTCGATGTCGTCGAGGTCACAGACATGGCCGAACGCCACCCGGCCGAGCTTCGAGGAGTCAGCGACAACGATGACGCGCTGCGAAGTTTTGGCGGCGGAGCGCTTCACCACCGTCTCGGCAAGAAGGTGCGTGGTGATGCCGGCCGTGGCGTCGATGCCGCACGGACCCATCACGAACGTGTCGAAGCGGAGCTGCGAAAGAGAACGCTCAGTAAGCCCTCCCGTGAAAGAGAGCTCGCCTGGTCGGACCTCACCCCCTGGGAGGAGAACGTTGATGCCTGGACACTCGTGCAACTCAAGAACGGGTCGCAGAGCGAGTGGCATGACGGTCATCCGCCGGCTGCGAAGCGCTCGCGCGACCTCCATCGCGGTAGTTCCACCGTCAAGGATGACGGTCTCCCCGTCGGAGAGCAGACCGGCGGCGGCACTACCTATCGCCACCTTGGCTTCGCGCGACTCGAGGGCGCGAATGTCGTAAGGGGTCTCCTCGGCACTGAGGAACACGCTCGCCGCTCCACCATGCACCCGCCGCAGACCTCCGCTGCGTTCGAGCGACTCGAGGTCACGCCGCACGGTCATCTCAGAGCATTCGAGTGCTGCCGCCAACTCCCCGACCAACACCGGACTTCGGTCATGGAGGGCCTGCATGATTATCTGATGGCGAGATTGCACATCCATTTTGTTCAAACTAACATATAAATTGTGAGTTCTCACGCACGTGTCAGTCTTCCTCCGATCGAAGCAGTGGTCTTCGATGTGGGCGGGGTCCTGCTCGATTGGAATCCCCGCCACCTCTACCGCAAGTTGATCGCGGACGAGGCGCAGATGGAGTGGTTCCTCGAAAAGGTGTGTTCGCCGGCTTGGCACGCCCCCCACGACCGAGGCGTCTCGACTGCAGCATCTTGCGCGGAACTCGCCGCTCGCTATCCCGAATATTCCGAGCTCATCTGGGCATGGTCTCGGCGCAGTGAGGAGATGATTGGAGGCGTCGACACCGGAACGCTTGAGGTACTGCGTGCGGTGAAAGAAACCGGGCTGCCCTGCTACGCCCTCACCAACATGGAAGCAGAAACGTATCCGCTCCGGCTTCGGCGATTCCCGTTCCTTCGATGGTTTGACGGCACCGTCGTTTCCGGTCGAGAAGGAGTCGCGAAGCCGGATCCAGTTATCTTCACGCGACTACTTGACCGTTTTGGTCTGATGGCTGAGACAACATTGATGATTGATGACAAGGAAGAGAACGTCTATGCCGCGAGCAGACTAGGGATGCAAACCGCCAAGTTCCAATCTTCCGGCGAGCTCCGGTCAACACTCGAGTCCGCTGGCTTGGGTCGACCTCTCGCGCCGCACACGTAGGGATGGCGACCCGAAAAATCAAGGTCGTGCGCTGAACAGCAATCTTCTCGTTGAATCGACGAGCGATTAGCCGATCTCATTGAGCGAGAGAATGCCATCGCGAGTGGCGACCGCAACGGCGGCGAGCATCGTGTGCGCGTCGAGTTTCATCAATATATTTCGAATGTGATTTCGGACTGTGTGTTTCGACAAGAACAACTCAATTGCAATTTCTGCACTGCTCCTTCCTTTTGCAAGAAGGCGGAGTATTTCAAGCTCTCGAGCCGTCAATCCTTCACTGTTCGCGGGAGCGCTAAGGCGATTCATCACCTCGGCGAGTTGGTCCGCGCGCATGACGATCTCTCCTCGCGCTACCGAACGCACGGCCGACATGATGTCCCCGGCCCGCCGATTTTTTGAGATAAACCCCGAACACCCGGCCTCTATTGCTTTCGAAAGCACTTCGGTTTCGCTGGAACCGGAGAGCATCAACACCTTGACGTGTGGCCATCGACGAAGGATCGAGGCGGTAGCCTCCGCGCCGTCACCGTCGGGTAAGTGATAGTCCATTAACACGACGTCGGGGCCCTCTCTCGCCACCAGTGAAACAGCATCGGCAACACTTCCCGCGACTCCTACGAATTCAAGATCGCTTTCGCTCGCAACGAGTCGCGCCAGCCCTTCGGCCACCATCGGATGATCATCAACGATGGCCACCTTTATGGATGACGTTTTCCCTTTGTCGTTCGACTCTCCATTTGACTCAGCCGGAGAGCGAGCGACCACGATCAACCCCCAAGGACTGATACAGGTCGGCCCAGAAGATTGAAGTTTCCAATGAATCGCACGCTGAACAACGCGACAGCCTTCGTAGCGACGTTTCGAACGCCTGAGGGGCTACTGAGGGACATGGTGTCGCGGCCTCGAATCTGGTTCTGCTCAGAATTTGCGAGCACCAACCCACAACCGAAGTCGATACTCGCTTAAGGCGAGAGTATCAGTCGTTCTACGTCCGGCAATGGTTCGTTTTCTAACTGAACGCGCCCGAGCAATGTCCTCGAAGTTAAGTGCCGGTTGCACCTTAAGTTTCGCCATCGTCGTTGAGCGGGCACCGGAGCGAGAGGCGATTAAATCCATCCTTACCGTTCTACGCCCAACTTGAGGAAAGTTTCACCAGACGTCGTAGGCCGCGGCGGGTTCGCGATGAGACACGCAGAGGAGCATTCTTCATTGCGAGTGGTGAATGTTGACTTCGCAACCTAAGGAATCGTCGAGTCGGTCAAGGGAAAATACAACTTGAATGAGGTACCAACACCGAGTTCACTATCTATTTCGATATAGCCCCGGCTCTGTTTCGTGATTCCGTAGACGGTCGCCAGACCAAGTCCCGAGCCGCTCGCCTTCGTTGTGTAAAAGAGTTCGAAGACTCGGTCCAGCGTCGCTTCGTCCATTCCAACACCACTGTCAGACACCTCCACCATGGCGTACTCACCGCCAACAACAATTTGAGGCTGAGTCCTTTGATGTTGATCAAGTTCCACCAGTGCTGTGCGGATGTCCAAATTTCCACCATTGGGCATTGCGTCGCCCGCGTTGACTATGAGATTAAGGAGAACTTGTTGAATCTGAATTGGGTCGACCCACGCCGAGGGTAAGTCGATCGCCAACAATGTAGTGACCACGATCTTGTCTCCCAAACGTTGATCCATCAGACCCAGTGTGGCGCTCACTATTTCGTTCAGGTCGGTGGCGCGAGGCAGTATGTCTTGCTCTCGTGCGTAGGTAAGTAGCTGTCGAGTGAAGCTCGACGCCGCTTCAACGGCCTCGTCAATGTGCTGAGACGCGTCGAGCAACGCCTCGGCGTCGGGGTCTTGGGTGAGAACGGGTGTGTAACACTGGATGACGAGCAAGAGGTTATTGAAGTCGTGCGCGATGCCGCCCGCGAGCGACCCAATCGCCTCGAGTCTCTGAGCTTTAGCAAGTCGAGCGCTGAGCGAGCGTTCCTCCGTGATGTCGCGCGCCGACGATACGAAATAGATCATCGATCCGTCGGGATCTCGCGCAGCAAATTTCCACACGTCTACGAAAATGGTAGATCCGTCTTTGTGAAAGTAGCGCTTGACGTAGCGAAGTTGATCAACTTCGCCCGACAACAAGCGCCGATGTGCCTCTGCCGTGATCCCAAGATCGTCTGGGTGGGTGAACGGCGTTGCGTGGTACTGGAGAACTTCCTCTCTGGTGCGACCAATGAGTTGACAGAAGGCGTCATTCGCTGCGGTCACCTCATCCTCTAAATCCGTAAAGAGCATGGGCGCCATGTTCCCCTCAAAGGTCAGACGAAAGCGCTGCTCTGCCCCTTGAAGAAGCGTGTCACTGTCGGCGAGACGTTTCGTGTCGCGCAGTCGTGCAATTCCAAAGGCGAGACCGTCAGCGAGTTCGCTGAGCAACGCCACCTCGTTAGGCCCTAGTGAACCTGGATCGTAAGTGTTAATCGAAAGTGTCCCAATAACTTCGTCCCCAATGAGCAGGGGGAAGACACACCCGGTTCGGAAACCAAACCTGCGCGCGCGATCTCGCCAGGGCCCTTGCTCACTCGCGAGCTCAATATCGTCTACTAACTGGACGTGTTGAGTCTTTACAGCCCTTCCAGACGCGCCAAGACCAAACGCGTTGTCGCCCCAACTGAATTTCGCACCATCTAGGTAGTGAGTAAGTCCGGCCGCGGCGATGGGCCGAATCGTTTTATCTTCGTCGTGCTCGACGCGACCGGACCACGCTAAGGGGAACTGACCAACATCGACGATCGTTTGACACACCTCGTCAATGAGCACCTGCTCATCTACGGCGCGAACCAATACCTGATTCCCCTTGGACAAGGTACCGAGTGCTCTGGCTAAAAATGTCTCCTCCGTGACGTCACGACTATTGATGATGATTCCGTGAATCGTTGGATCGTTGGATCGTCTAAACAGTTCGTGAATACGGATTCGAGAAAGCGCCACTCTCCAGACGCCGTCATGAATCGAATCGTGATGGTACGGCGTGAGCCCATCTCCTGAACCGTTTTAGAAAATGTCGACGAAGCAAGTTCGAAGTCATCACGATGGACGTAGTCCAAAACATTAAGACCGACTTGCGACTCCGGGTCGTAACCTAAGGGACTTCCTTGTGCTTGATTGGCGACAATGACATTGGCCTCGTCGTCGACGACAGTGATCAAACCGCTCGAGTTGGCGATCAGTTTTTGGAACCAAAGTGCGCGACTTGATTCATTGAGTTGCTCGTCTCGTGATTCGACATTCGAATCTCCATCGAACGCGACTTCACGCTGACGAAGGGATTGACCGTTATCGACCAAAGCCTTACTTTCGTCGAGGTCCCTGAGCTCTTGCTCTTCCATCTCAAATCGAACCTTATAGGTGATTGTTCGTAAATACTTTCAGCACCCTTGTGGCAACCCCAATGATCTCGTCGATCGTCAGGCACACTCGATATCACCTTCGACCAGGAGTATGGGCCCAGAACATCCAGCTTTCTACCGGTACGTCCTGGACTCACAGAGTGTTGGGAGTACGAATCAACATTGGCCCAATTGAGTGGCGACCGATTGTGGAACCTTCTGAGTGGAATCACCGGTGGGTCAAGGACAACTCGCGTCGACTCGTGCTCACTAAAGGCGCTCTTCCGATATTGAGTTACCCCCGTCGATCACGATGCATTGACCGGTGACGTACGACGCTCCGGGCGACGCGAGCCAGCCAATGGCCGCCGCGACTTCATCAGGTCGTGCGCTTCGCCCAACCGGCGTTCGCTTCCCTTGTTCAAACTCGTGGGGAGACTGTGAGTCCGTCTGTATCCAGCCAGGAGCGACGGCGTTTACCGTGACGCCGAACTCGGCGTAATCGATCGCCAGTCCCCGGGCTAGTCCCACCATGCCAGATTTTGCTGCCCCGTACGCGGACATCTTTCGCATCGCCATCACGGGGCCCGTAATACTCGCCACCAACACCAATCGACCCCATCCGGCGTCCGCCATCACGGGGAGGCACGCCCGGGCCACGAGGTACGAGGTGTCGAGATTGCGCGACATGATCGAGCGCCAATGATCGGAATCCATATCTTGGAGACCGCGGCCTTCGCTCTCTGGCACCGATACCGACGTCATACCGGCGTTCTGTACCACCACGTCAATCGCTCCCCATTTTTTAACCGCCGTATCCACCAATTTCGTCGCGGTCGAGACGTCGGTCAAGTCGCCCACGACACCCACAACATCCGCGCCTGACGTACGCAGTTCATCGACGCGGTCGTGAATACGCTCGGTCGTTGACGTGATCGCGACACGAGCACCCATCTGCGACAGCAACCGAGCGGTGGCGAACCCGATTCCGCCAGGGCTCCCAGCTCCGGTCACGAGGGCGCTGCGCCCTGTTAAGTCGAACGAGGGAATCATCGACTCTCGCTCGGGCGCTCAGTCCAATGAATCCGACAGCGATCGCGACGTGCCTCCGCGTCTACCAGCAACGCGCGATGGTTCGCGCAAAATGGCGACAGGATGAGGAATCGTGGCACGATGACTAACTCTAGATACATCGCGACCTCTCTGATTGATAACGGCCAGTGCCCAATCAGACCATTACCAAAGAAGCGGAATCAACCGAAATCGCGTGCGCACGGTGAACTGAGTGAACGTCGTGGGAAAGGCATCACGCAAAAGTCGTTCCTCTGCACGAATTCGGTAAATCTGAAGACCAAGTAAGCCCACGATTCCGACGAGCGTCGTGACACGCAGTTGACCAATAGCGACCCCCGCGATCATCAGCAGCTCGGCGAGGTAGATCGGATGGCGCAAGAAGCGATAAGGACCGGTCACCACGAGCGCTCGAGCTTCGGGCACGATCGAAAAGTTAGAACCCAGGCTCACGAATGACGCGAACACGAGAGCAGCGCCGAAGACGGTGATCGCCAGGCCGGCTGCGACGACGTGGTTCGACGCACTCCACAAAATGGGACCGGTTGGAAGGAAACTAACGCCCAACATGAGGAAACTCGCGGTAAGTGAACTCGCAACGATCATTCGGCTCCCGTTGCGTGCTCGAGGAACCTTGCTACGTGCCAAGACAATCGCCGCACCCAGGACGAACGCCGCGTACAGAGCGCTACGCGCGAGATCTGAAGCCAGCGTCCAACTGGGATGCGTGGTGAACGAGACCCAGCTACTCGCCGCAGACCCGGCTTGTGCGACACCTAACCACGCAAGAACCACCGCGGGAGCGAACGCGGTGAGCGAACGTCCAGCGACTCCGTAGCGAAGCGAGAAACGTCGCGTCGAAGCGGTGCTCGATATCGAGCGATCAGCCTCCGGTTGTAGTAGTCGCACCAGTCCCGCCGCCAGTTCCTCCTCCAAAGCCGCCGCCAAAGCCGCCGCCAAAGCCAGTCGACGTGACGCCCTTAGCGGTTGCCGAAATCGAGGTGGCCGTGACCGACCCATTCTTGGCGGTTGGTCCTTGGACCGTCACGGTGTCACCAGGCTTCAGACCTGACAGCGTTGACGCCGCGTTTCGATCAACGGTCGTCGTCGTCCTCACCTTCACTGGGATCAGTGCGCCACTAGCGCTCGTCACGTAGAGGGTGTTGCCGATGATATCGGTCACCGTGCCCGAGGTGACACTCGTCGAAGCGCTTAATGCGCCAGTCGTGCCACCGGTTCCAGCAGCCGCGCCGGCGCCGCCGAAGAACGCTGACCTTCCGGCTGTCGACGTCGAGATCGTCGACCCCGAATGTGCACGTTGCAGGTACGCACCAAACCCGAGTCCGCCCAAAAGCAGCAAAAGAGCTACGAGCACCATGATGGGCCACGTCACTCGCATACCCTTGTTCGTGGATTTGGCGGGCCATTCTTCGCTTTCGCCGCCGAACAAGGTTTCAAAAACCTCGCTATTAACGCCGCCCGCACTCACGACGATGACGTCGGGCGTACCGGGCAAGCCACTGTCTACATTTTTCGTCACGAACACACCGTCGGTGGTGTTCATCGATCCTTCTGTCATATCGAACTGCCTTTCTTACTACTCGTAACGAAGTGCGTCGATCGGGCGCAGTGAAGCGGCCCGATACGCCGGGTAGAAACCTGCGACGATGCCCACAGAGAGTGCGACACCGAGAGCGAGCGGAATTGAGTACGACGCCAGGACCGGCTTGACACCCGCGATGGTAAAGCGCGAGACCACGATGCCGGCGACGGCGCCCAACACGCCACCCATGAGTGAAATCACCGTCGACTCAATGAGGAACTGGGTCAAGACAACCGCTTTGCGAGCGCCGATGGCCTTTCGGATGCCAATCTCTCGTGTGCGCTCGGTCACGGTGACGAGCATGATGTTCATCACGCCAATCGCGCCCACCAGCAGCGACACCGCGGCCACCCAACCGAGGAGCGCGGTAAAGGTCTTCGTGCTGGAGGTGGCCGTCGTAATCAGGCTGGCTTGGTTCACCACAGTGAAGGGAAGCGCGGCCACCGTCGTATCGTTCTGCGCCGCCAAGATACTTTGTACTTCGCTCTGCGCGAGCGACAACGTCGCTGCCGACTTACCTTGAATCAGGAGCTCAGAAAACGACTGTGATTCACCGGTGAGTTGATCCTGCACGGCCGTGTAGGGAGCGATGACGACGGCGTCGGAGTTCGTGAGGCCACTCGTCCCCTTTGACGCGAGAAGGCCCACGATCGTGAACTGCGACGTACCAATCTGTATCTGCTGGCCCAGGGGATCGGCGCCAACGGGAAAGAGTCCGCTCGCGACGGCCGAGCCGATATCGATCACCTGCGAGTGGCTAACCACGTCGGCGTGAGATATGGACCTGCCGGCCGACACCGTGTAGTTCGAGGCCACGAGGTACGAAGGGGTCGAACCAATGACTGACGTCGAGTAGCTCGAACTCCCGTACGAGGCGGTCGAGCTGGTCGAGATCACCGGTGACACCGAGGCAACGTCGGGCGCGTTGTTCGAGTTAGAGATGAGATTCACCGACGCAGTGTTGAGAGTGGTGTTGCGGATCTGTGTGCCACTCGACGAGCCAGAACTTCCACCACTAAAGACCGTCAACGTATTTGATCCGAGGCTCTGAATGGAGTTTTCAATCGCCTGCGAACTGCCAGTGCCAATCGCGAGGAGGACTATCACCGACGCCACGCCGATAAGCACGCCAAGCATTGTGAGGAGCGTGCGCAACCAGTTAGAGCCGATGCCACGCACCGCCATGAGGAGATTGCTTAATGCATTCGCCATTAGTTCTCAGTTCGATTTTCGTGCGCGATACGAGCGTCTTCAGACGGCTTCGTCGCCGGGTCAATCTCATCACGGAGTCGGTCACTGACGATCGAGCCGTCACGTAGAACAACGACGCGAGAGGCGTACGCGGCAACATCGTCTTCGTGCGTGATCATCACGATCGTGCGACCCTGGGCGTGAAGTTCACTGAAGAGCGCCATTAATTCGCTCGACGAGCGAGAGTCGAGATTGCCGGTTGGTTCGTCAGCCAAAATAAGCGCTGGATTGGTACACATTGCACGAGCGATAGACACTCGCTGCTGCTGACCACCCGAAAGTTCGTTGGAAAAGTGCTCCATGCGCTCACCCAAACCCACCATTCGGAGCGCGACTTCTGCACGCTCTCGACGTTCTTTGGGCTTGACGTGCGCGTACGCCATTGGCAGTTCAACGTTCTGTATGGCTGACATTCGTGGAATCAAGTTGAAGCCTTGAAACACAAAACCAATCTTCGTGTTTCTGATTCGAGAGAGCTCTTGATCGTCAAGGTCGCGAATGTTCACACCGTCAAGGCTGTAGTGCCCGCTGGTCGGTACGTCGAGACAGCCAATGATGTTCATCAGTGTTGACTTTCCCGAACCCGACGCACCCATAATCGCGACGAACTCGCCTTTCTGGACGGTGAGTGAGACTTTCTTTGACGCCAAAACTTCTACGCCCCCCATCGTGTAGCTCTTCACAATGTTCGAGAGGGCGATAATGGGCGGTGCCTTTGTCGCGGGCGCTTCTCCACTGCGTGCCCCAAGTATTTCGTTACCTCTGGTCAAGGTCACGGTGCCCCTCCTCCGAAGGCTCGACCTCCACCGCCTCCGAAGCCGCCGGTTGTTGCGGCGGTTGTCGCGGCGCTGACGCTCGCTGTGGGCTCGACAATCGTCTCGCCGTCGGTCACGCCACTGGTGATCTGCGTGGAGGAACTACCAACAATGCCCAACGTGACCGGGGTCGACTTCTGTACGCCATTGGTGAGAACTTGCACCGTTGAAGTGGTGCCAGTCGTTGTGATCGCCGCGCTTGGAAGCTCGAGGACGTTCGTTGCCGTTTGCACAATCACCGAAACTTGGGCGGTCATGCCGTCCTTGAGGGTTGTCGGCGGGGAAGTGAGGGAGATAGTGACCGGGTAAGTGACGACGTTGTTCACGACGGTCGATACCGGAGCGATCGCGGTCACCACGCCACGCACCTCGGTGTTAGGGAGCGAGGCCAGCGTGATAGTGGCCGTCTGGTGTACCTGAATCTTTATCGCGTCAGCTTCGGCGAAGCTGGCCACAACTTGGAGCTGTCGCAAACCAGTAATGGTCACGAGTGGCGAACTTGATCCGGAACCTGTTGAGGTTGTGCCGCTTGTCGTGGATGAGCCACCGCCGCCAACCACTTGACCAACCGTGCCGCTCACCGCGGTCACGTTTCCGCTAATGAGAGCTACCAACTGTGTTTGCTGGAGCGACTTCGTATTCTGTTCAACACTCAACTGGTCTTGGGACATCGATGCCTTGTCTTGGACCAGACTGACCTGATTTTGAGCAATGGAGGACTGGGCCTGGGTGACGGCTGACTCGTCCGAATTAATTGTGGAGGTCGACGGCTTCTGGTTCGCCTGATCGATCGAAACCGCAAGTTGCTGCACGGTGATCGCCGACTGGTCTTTGGGGATTTGCGTCTGATCAGTGGCGATCTTCGTCTGATCGGCAGTAATCGTCGTGGAATCAACGGAACACGACGTGGCGGGCGTGGTCAACGTCATCACGTTGCCTACCGATGCGCCATAAGCATTGTCCGCTTCAACCACGTAGTCGTACGTCGTGCCCGGGGTCAGGCCAGTAATCAACACTGATACCTCAGACGAGGTCAGACTCGAGTTGAGCGAGTAGATGGTTGACGCCAGGGTCATGTTGGAGGTTGTTCCGTACTGAAAGTTGTAAATGGTTCCCGAACCGTTCGTATTGATGGTGGCGGGGAGCACCGCCGAGGTCGGCGATATAGATGTAGAGGCGTTTGTACCCACCGACGGTGTCGAGTGAGACACTGCAAGAACAGGACCCGAAGGGGCGCCGCCCGATGAACCATTGTTTCCCGACGCGGCAGGGCATCCGAGCGACACGTCAGCGGCGTAGGCGGCCTGCTCCGTCGCGAGATTGGTTTGGTCGGTGGCTTGTAGCGCTTGGTCGGTGGTTAGTTGATTCTGGTCATTGGTGAGTTGCTGTTGCGCAGTGTCGAGTGCGGACTGATTCTGATCTTTCTGCACCGTGGTGCCGCCCGCTTGATCACTCGCGAGTGTGGCCTCCGCGTTCGTCAGCGTCCGCTGAAGAGCGACGCTCGAAACTTGAGCGTCTGTGTAATTCTTCTTCGCTACCTCGAGCGTGGACTGTGCACCTTGAACCGCCGAACTCTGCTGCGTCGAGTCGATGGTAGCGAGGACTTGTCCGGCCGTAACTGTCTGACCCACGGTTGCATCAAGAGTGGCCAATGTGCCGCCCGTCACAAAGTTTTCATTGGCCGTCGATACCGTTGAGAGATTGCCCGACGCTGAGACGCTGGACTGTACCGTGCCCTTGGTCACGGTGACGGTGCGCGCGACGCCCGCGCTCGCGGTCGAAGGCTTTTTGTAAATCGAATAGAAGCCAGTAGCCGCGACGGCGACAACCGCCAACGCGAGCACCATGTAGGTAACGCGCTTACGCGACAGTCGCGTGATGGATTTGATGTTCATAGCTATTTCTCCGATGAGAGGTGGTTACTGAGGGGCAATGGAGTGACGCGCGAGCTGAATCAACCGGCCGACGTCGTTGTGGTGGGTGAGGGCAAGAGCGACGAACACGCCGCGCTCGCCGTCTTGTACTTCGCGCTTGAAGTGGCAGTCGCGCTCGGCGCCGTCGTACTTCCGGCAGTTCTCGTTGGCAGTGTCACGCCGTGAAGTGTCATGCAGTTGCGGTACGCGGCGAAAGCGGCAGTGGTCGCGCTCGAGGCACCTGCCCCGCCACCGCCAAAGCCCGAACCCGCGGGTCGCAAACTCGCGCACGCTTTGAACGCTGCGCTCGATTTCGAGTTGCCACCGAATCCACCGGCCGGAGGCGTACCGGTGGGCTTCGTGCCAGTCGGCTTCGTGCCACCAGCTGCGCCTCTGCCAAAGCCTGAGCCGGTCACACCGTGCTGCTTCAGGCAGTTCGTGAACGCCGTGGTCAAAGCCGTTTTCGAGGTCGAAGATGACGAGGACTTCGCTGTCGTGGTGGTCGTCTTAGAGGTTGTAGACGTCGAAGACGCGCCGCTGCTTCCACAAGCTGCCAGCACTACGCCCGCGAAGGCGACAGCGGCACACGTTCCCGCCACGTTACGGATCTTGGTACCACGACTGAATGAATGAGTTCTCTTGGTCATGGAAGCCAGTATGGAGAATGAATCTGGACAAATGGTTAGGTCGACTTAATTGTTTCCTGGACGCTTTCCCTTGCCACGCAGGGCATTCGCCACGAAGTGACGCCGCCGTGGTGCCGCGCACGACGCGTGCGGGCCGGATCGAATCCGCCGTTGCGAAATAAGGTGTCTGTTTTGCAGGGAATTCTTATTATGTATTGGCACACTTAGTCAATGAGCGTTGAGATTCTGTCCGTTGAAGACGACGACAACCTCGCGTACGTCATCGCCACGACTCTTCAATTGGAAGGGTTCAGTGTCACGCGCGCGAAAGATGGCCAAGAGGCGCTGCGACTCACTCTCGTGGATCACCCGCCCGACTTAATGATTCTTGACGTCATGCTCCCCGATCTCAGTGGGTTCGAGGTCTGCCAACGTCTACGCGAAGCTGGCTCCGACATCCCAGTGATCTTCCTCACCGCAGTCGACTCGGTCGGCGACAAGGTCAGGGGCTTGACGATGGGCGCCGACGACTATCTCACCAAGCCGTTCAGCGTCGAAGAGCTCAAGGCCCGAGTGCGATCACTTCTACGTCGAATCGGCAAAGCACCCGAACTTAAGGTGACGACATTCGGCGGCCTCGTCATTGACGACGACGCGCACACCGTCGCCAAGTCGGGCACACTCGTGGACCTTTCACCAACGGAGTATCGACTCCTGCTTTTTCTGGCAAAGAACGCTGGGAAGGTCCTTACTCGCTGGCAGATTCTTGACCACGTATGGGACTACAGCTTTGAAGGTGAGCCCACCATCGTCGAGTCATACATTTCACAGCTTCGAAAAAAGATCGACACTTCGCCGCCCACCATGATTCGAACCGTACGAAGTATCGGTTACCTCATCGAGCGACAGTGATCTCTCAATGAGTCTTCGTCTTAGGCTTACGCTCGCGGCAGCGTTCCTTCTCGCGGTCATCATGATCCTTGGCATCTTGCTGATCAGCTCCGTCGAGCGGTCCGAGCTGCGACAAGTTGACCAACAACTCAAAAACTCATTGCCGGTTGCTCGAACCATCGACTCAACGGCCTCCAAGTCATTTCGCGCAAAGGTCCCACCGCGCGCGTTCACCGCGAGCCACTTCAGCGCTTTCTACATCGCTTCCATCACCAACGGAAAACGAAATGTCGTCTCGACGCCCCTCGACGCCAAGGGTGCGTCACCGCTGCTTCCAAGCGAAGTCTCAACGCCTAACCACACTCCAAAAATTTTCACGGTGGGATCAATTACTGGAACCGACACGTGGCGCGCAATCCTCGTTTCCGTGCCAAGTTCCAAAACCAAAGTGCTCGTCGCAGTCTCACTGTCACAGATTGACACCACGACGAGTTTCCTGCGATTCGCTTTTCTCCTGGCGGGACTGGTCGTTCTCGCGGTCGTTGCCGCCACGGGTTTTTGGATCGCGCGCCTCGGACTTCGCCCGATTGCCGAGGTCACGGAAGTGGCTGACGCCATCGCCGCGGGCGATCGGACTCGACGGGTAACGATGACGAGACGAAAAACGGAAGCTGGCAAGTTGGCGGAGGCGTTCAACTTGATGCTCGAGGAGCAACTCATGAGTGAAGCGCGCCTTCGTCAATTCGTTGCGGACGCGTCGCATGAACTTCGTACTCCCGTCTCGGTCATCATCGGCATTACTGAGTTATGGCGACAAGGCGAGTTGAGGAACGGCGAAGAGCGTGACGAAGCAATCCACCGCATTGGGCTTTCTGGAAATCAGATGGGAAAACTCGTCGAAGAGCTCCTCTTGCTGGCTCGTCTGGATGAGGGCCGAACGCTGGACCGTGCACCCGTCGATCTCGCAGTCTTGATCGACGAGGTCGTGGCTGACGTCTCAACTACTGACCCACTTCGTGCGATCTCGCTCAACATCTCCGCCCCCGTCATTGTTCAGGGCGACGCGCACGATCTACGACGGGTTGTGACGAACTTAGTGAACAACGCTCTGCGCTACACGCCACGCGACGCGATCGTCGAGGTGCGTCTGTCAACAGATGGCCACGCAGCATTGCTCGACGTCGAAGATTCTGGCCCCGGAATGACCGATGACCAAACGAGTCACGCCTTCGACAGATTTTGGCAAGCTGACGCCAGTCGATCACGGTCCGGCGCCGGCCTGGGACTTTCAATCGTGCGTGGGATCGTCGTGGCCCATGGGGGCACCGTCTCTCTCCAGTCAGACGCGACGGCTGGCACGCGCGTCATCGTGATGATCCCTCTGGACGGTGCGAAGAAGTCCGAACCCGACGACACCACTGTCGATCATGTTGTCTGATGACACCCGTCGATTTGACCCCGAGGATTTCATTGACAACGTTGCTCACCCAGCCCCAAGAGTGGTCGACGTTGAACAACTCAATGATCCTTGTCCACAGGCTCCCGAGACTTTAAATATGAATGGCTGGAACGCCACCGCCGGTTGTCCAATGTCAAGTTGGATGTCGGCGTGAGGAAGAAGCGGCGTCAAGCGAGGATTGCCAGCCAGCTGTTTACCATTCTCGTACACGATGACCTTGCCCTTGGCGGGACCAACTTGGTTCGCGCTGAGCGGCTGGCCCCAGACGTCAAAGAACTGGCCCAAAGTGAAGTTTGCTTTGCTCGGGGCCTCCACGTGAATGATGCCGTCGGCCACGTGCGTGTGGAGCCAATAGAGACAGTCGTACAGCCCGACGTCGACGAACGGTCCCTTTGCGTAATGCTCGATGAGCTGCGGCTTCGTAATCCCGATCCCCGCCGGCAATCGCATCTCGGTGCCGTTCACGTACACGGCGACATGAACGTGGATGTGGTACGTGACTTTCTCATTCGCCAATTTGCGACACGAGATACCGTCAACAATCCGTCCACTCAATGTGGTACTCGCCGAAGCAAGGTTCGGCACATTTGCTACGGCTACCCCCTCGGCTCCAATGGTGCTGGTTGGTGAGTTCGATACCAACCACGCCGTGGTCACGCCGGCGATAACGAGCACGAGGACGATAACGCCAAGGATTACGAAGCGACGGCTTCGACCCATCCCTTTGACAATTGAACTCATTTTCCTTCGTCTCCATGTTCTCTCAAGGTAATCCGATGCAGGCACACTTCGGGCCAAACCCCGCGTTACGACCGATAACTGTCAGAAAAAGAACACCCGACTCTTTTCGTCTTACGCACTTCGACAACAAACTCTCCATGGCGCATAGGGCCTGACCCACTGTTAATCAACCAAAGCAAGCACGCTATTCATTAGGACCACGTCACTTTCGTACACGTGCGCTGATTTGACAATCATCGTCAGCGAGCCGATTTCGCACGAGATCTCCTTCGCCACACGTTCTTGGAGGTACGCGAGTTCCACCAAGTTTGCGAAGCCCTTCGTTCCAAAGTCGATACTGTGAGCGAAGACCACCAACTCCAAGCGCTTCTCGTGAAGAAAGAAGTCGAGCAAGCTGACACAGGGAATGTAACTGGTGTCAGTGAGCGGTTGAAACGTCGTGATAGTAGCGCTGCGCGTTGACGGGTCCTTCCTCAACCGCTCGACGACCCACTCAATCTGATTGAGACCCCGGTGCTCGTAGTCGTACAGTCGCGTGGCGTAACTATCAGCGTCGCCAAGCGCGGCAACTCTCGCCGGATCGATGAAGTTCAAGTGCATCCACTCCAGGCGCTTCGGATCGGCGAGACGATGTATGAGCGCGTCGTCACTGCGCGGTTCCATGACGCGAAGCGTGGTCATGATGAGTTCGCGCGTCGCCATTGCGTCATACTCAGCGGGGGACCCATCCCTGAGAATCCTCTTCGCGACGCCAATCCACGCCTCACCAATCGTGCGCGTCGTTAGTTGGATCGACGAGTCATTGAACGTGAACGGCTGTGGTGAGGGCGTGTCGTTCACGCCCCAAGTGTAAATCCGACGAGGTGCTTCACAAAACTGACAGTAATCTCCGCGTCAAAGAGTGCAATCTCTTCGTCAACTCAGCCCGGTGACGCGAATGGTGATGTTGACACGTCCGTGACTGAGCCCACAGTCCTCCGGCGCGGTCCCCGGAAAGATTTTCGTGACGCCGTGGTACGCGAGTCGTGAAGCGCCTTCGAAGACGAATAAATCGCCAGAGGCCAGATTCACGTCCGTGTAAGGAAGGTTTCTGTTGGTCGTGTTTCCGAAACGGAACTGGCACGTATCGCCAATCGAGAGCGAGACAACGGGCGCAAGGGAACGTTCATCTCTATCTTGATGCATACCCATGTGGGCATCGTCGCCATAGAAGTTCACGAGCGCAATGTCAGGCGCGTAGTTGTCCCCGGCGCGAGGGTCGCCGCTCGTTTCCACGAGCGCGCGTCGAGCCATTTGAACCATCCAGTCGGGAAGTTCGAGGACGCGGTTCCCGTTGACGTCGCTGGCGTCACGTGTGTATTTGTACGGCTGCCAGTGCCAACCGAGACAGACCGTGCGAACCGACATCTCATGACCGCGAACCTTCGAGGCATGCAGAGGTACTGGTCCACGAACCCACTCGTGGAACCGGTCCATAATCCAGTGCTGTTGGGCCAAAGAAAGCCAGGCCGGTACGTGCGTGGCCCCGGGAGCTACTTCTTTTCGAGGACGGTCCAGGAAGTCGTCAGAGAAGAGGCTCATCGAAATCTCACAGTGCCAGCTGGCGCGTCGATGAGATGATCACGTCGCGCCCTCTAATTTGAGAAGTGCGGCTTTGACAGCGAGTCCGCCGACGTAGCCCCCGAGCGATCCGTCGCTGCGAAGTACGCGGTGACATGGAACGACCACAGGTAACGGATTGGTAGCGCACGCTGAACCAACGGCACGAACAGCCTTTGGATGACCGACCAGTCTCGCGACCTCGGTGTAACTCTCGGTGCGACCATAAGCAATGTCAGCGAGGTGGCGTTGGACTAGTTGACGGAACCCGCTCGAAAGCGACCAGTCCAAACTCAGATCGAAAACTTTTCGTGAACCTGCGAAGTATTCGTCCATCTCGCGTGCGGCTTCGTCTAAGCGTTTTGGAGCGCGAAGGATTCGTGGGCTCAACGTATTGGCAATGACGCTAAGTACCTTGTCATGATCTTCGCTCGCGAAAGCGACACGAACCAAACCCTTCTCGCTCGCGGCGAGTAACAGCGATCCGACCGGAGTGTCGACCGTTGTGTAGGCAACGTCAAGAATGCCGTCAGAGGTGACCGTTTCTACGAACCTTTGACGAAGCCGCTCTAAGACCTCTTGTCCGGGAGCCGCGGGGGCGAGAAGAGTTGCGACGTCTCGCTCGCCGATTATTTCATTCATGATTTTTCTCCTTTCGAATGGGTGACTACATAAGTAGCTCGCAGATTCTTCATTCCGTCAGAGGCGGACCTTCGAGCCGCCTCCACAGTGCCGCCAAGAATCTCGGCGACGTCGCGGTAGGCCAATCCAACGACGTAGTGATAGGCAACGGCTTGACGCTGCTTCGGGGGAAGCGCTCTCACGGCGTCCCACAACTCTTGGTCGACTGGCTCTGGGGCGTGTGTCGCAAATATCCCTTCGGGTAGTTCATCCACAGGAAGAACGTGCCGTTTTCGTAAGCGGACAATGTCAATGGCCTTACGGTGAGCAATGGTGACGAGCCACGCCTCGACGTTCGCGTCAGCCGCAAGATCTGGATAGGCGCGCATGGCGGAGAGAAACGTTTCTGACCACGCGTCATCGGCATCGTACGCATCAAGTACCACACGACACACACGCAGAACGGTGTCCGCGTGCTCTCCAATGACCGCTTCGAAAGGCTGCTTCATTTCCATCACCCTGTAAACGCACCACCTCGACAAAACGTGAGGTCGAAAGTCAAAAGAGGGTTCAGAACTTCACTGACGCCGACTCCTCAGTCTCGAGGAGATACTCCCCTTCTTCAGGCCATCACCCATCTTGTTACGTTGACATCCTTACCGAGAGCGTCAACGTAGTGTTGAGCGTTGGCCACTTCGTAAGCGTGAAATCGTGACAGACAGACAGACTCGAACCAAGATCACCGTGTTCTCGCTTGGGGGCACTATCTCTTCGACGCCAGCAAACGACCAGTCTTCGGGTGTCACGCCGCGCCTTAGCGCCCACGACCTCGTCTCGACCATCCCAGAATTGGATGACGTCGCCGAGATCGTCGCGGTGACGTTTCGCCAGATGCCCTCCGGTGACCTCACCCTCAGCGACCTTGTGGAATTGGGCCACACGATTGACAACGCATTCGAATCCGGATCTGACGGCGTTGTCGTCACCCAAGGCACTGACACTATTGACGAAACCTCCTTCGCGTTAGATTTGCTCGTTCGTAGCATTCGACCCGTGATTGTTACCGGTGCGATGAGAAATCCGTCGCTCCCTGGCGCAGACGGCCCCGCCAATGTTCTGGCGTCAGTACGCGTCGCGGCGTCGCCCGACGCCGCTGGACTGGGAACTCTCGTCGTGTTCAACGACGAAATTCACGCCGCCCGTTTCGTTTCTAAGACGCACACGTCGCGTCCCTCGACGTTTCATTCGCCCACCTGTGGCCCACTCGGCTGGATAGTCGAGGATCGAACTCGCCTCGTCTTTAGGATTAGGTCACTCGCCAAAATCGCGCCCGTCGCGCCCGAGTCAATTTCCGCCGTGGCACTAATCAAGTGCTCTCTCGGCGATGACGCACGTTTCATCGAACAGATTGTCTCAATGGGATACGCGGGTGCTGTCGTTGAGGGTTTTGGCGGCGGACACGTGCCCGCTCGACTAGTACCCGCACTAGAGGAACTGGCGGAGACTATGCCGGTAATCCTCGCTTCTCGCACCGGCTCCGGTGAAGTCCTCAAAGAGACGTACGGCTTCGCAGGTTCAGAGCGCGACGTTCTGTCTCGCGGACTTATTTCCTCTGGTGCTCTCGACGGGACAAAGGCTCGCGTCCTCTTGAGTTTGATCCTGTCAGCTGAACCAGATCCTCAACTCGCTTGCGATTCGTTCAATAGAGTCGTCGAATCAGTCACGTCGTCTTGGTCAACGCCACGCGAGTAACACTCAGTTCACTCCTTGCACAGCGAACAGTTTCAATCGCTACTCGATTAGCTTTTCGCGCTCTCTTGAAGGTTCGCACCGACAACCTCTAAGTGATGTTGCATGGCTTCTCGGGCCGCTCGACTGTCTCGGTCACGAATTGCCGCGGCGATCTCTCGATGTTGAAGTCGATAGTGCTCTCGACGTTCAGTCGAGTCACTTCGCCGCTTCATGTTCCCCCATGAATCGCTCTTGCGGGCTTCATCAATGAGGAGGTACATATTCTCCATGAGCGGGCTGTGCGAGGCGCGAATGAACGCCCGGTGCAACGCCAAATCCCAAAACTCAACCTCTTCATAGTTGGTGGCGTTCTCGCTGCCCTGAAGACATCGTTCAATCTCGTCGAAGTCATTGATCGTCGCGTTCTCTACGATCCACATCATGGCCGAAGGTTCAATGAGCTGGCGTGCGGTCATGACGTCACTCGGACTTGCCGCAAAAGCCATCGGAGAGTGCGCGGCCGATCCGATGCTCGGAGGAAGCCCACTTCGTGGATCAATTCGCAAGAACGTGCCGCGCCCGACCTCTCGCGACACGATGGCTTCATCTTCAAGAAGCGCCATCACGTTTCTGATGGTCGTGCGCGTTAATTGAAGACTGGTCGCCAACTCGCGTTCGGTCGGTAGACGACTGCCTTCGCTGAGACCGGTCCGTGCGGCGATCGCGAGAACGTCGCTGGCAACGATGAGTAGGTGTTCTCTCGATACTGTTCGCACTAAATCCCCATATCTTCGGCACTCAAATTCGAACCAATGCTACCAATTGTCTTTTATCGCACATTGTACTGAAAAGATTTAATTGAAGCGGATTGACACGCCCCATTGTGCCATCTACACTCGCAAGATTCAACCAATTAAACCAAATTGGTTGAGAACTGGGGGATGACGAATGAAGTTTGCGACGATCAGGACTCAACAGGGACTTCGTCTGCACGTTCAAGGCACTGACGGCTACGTTGACCTCGCCGAGGCCACTGGAAACGCAGACCTCGTGACGATTAATGGCCTGGCGGCAGGCGGATCACGCGCTTTAGACCAAGCGCGAGATGCCTCGACGGGCGTTGGCAAAAAGTTCGACAACGCCGATTTCGGACCTTCGACACCAAATCCCACCAGGATCCTGTGTCTAGGCGTCAACTACGCCGAGCACGCCATTGAGGGTGGTCGCGAGGTGCCCAAATGGCCAGAGTCCTTCGTTCGTGGTGCCGGAAGTGTCATTGGCGCCTACGACGATCTCGTCAAGCCCACACTCAGCGAGCGATTCGACTACGAAGGCGAGCTCGCCATTGTCATGGGCCGAGGGGGCCGCTATATCAAAGCCGAAGATGCTTTGGACGCGATTCTCGGCTACAGCGTCATGAACGACGGTTCCGCGCGTGAGTGGCAGCGCGCCGCTACCCAGTGGACCCCTGGTAAGAACTTCGACGGCACGATGCCCATAGGTCCCGACGTGGTTACGACGGACGAAGTCGATATTACGGATCTTGCGATCTCCACCACGCTCAACGGCGAGGTCATGCAGTCGGCTCGCACGTCGGACATGATCGTCAGCGTCGCTAAGGCCATTGAGTACTTCTCTTCTTTCACCGCACTCCAGCCCGGTGACGTCATCGCCACCGGCACGCCCGGCGGCGTGGGATTCGCTCGCACACCGCCGGTTTGGTTGCTACCTGGCGACCTCATCGAGGTGACGGTCGAGGGAATCGGCACTATTTCGAACCGCGTCGTTGCTGAAGAAGGCGCACCTACGGATTGGCCGTGGATGCCGTTAGGAGGACAGACGTCGTCGCTCTAAAGGTCTGCAGTTTGCAGTAAGTGGATAAAAACAATTGGGGGGAATCATGAAAGATTTATTGTTTGCACCATCGGGGGGATCGATGACGATTCGCCTACGAAAAAGAGTCACGCTGATGCTGGCGTTGATTTTGGCACTGGCCACAGTGGCCATTGGCTTACCGGGCGCCAAGGCAATGGCGGCGGGCAAAAAATCGGCACTCACTATCGCTACGGTGGCTCCATTCACCGGGGTGGACGCCGTGCTCGGACCGAAGTACGCAGTCGCGTGTCTTGCTGCTACGCAGGAGATCAACAAAGTTGGCGGCATCTTGGGCCATCAGATCAACTGCAAGACGGTTGACACACGCGGTGACCCCGCCGACGCCGTTCCGGCAGTTCGTCAAATGTACGCGACGACCCCCAACCTCGCGTTCGTCATTGGCTGCACTTCGGACGAGGCGTCGACGGTCGTACCGGTCTTCGGAGCTAATGGCACGGTGTCGATGTGCATGACGGGCGAGTCTGAGTTTGACGCGGTCAAGTTCCCGTACTTCTTCCGTCTCGTTCCACCAGACGCCGCTGACGCGGTAGCCATGGTCGCGATCGCTCAGAACAAGGGATTCAAGAAGATTGCACTCGCGTTCGGCAACGACGCTGGTTCACAGACTTTCGTGGCGCCCGCTCAGGCCGCTATCGCAAAGGCGGGCATGACGGTAGTTGACAACGAGACGTTGGACATCACCGCTACCTCGTTCGAGACCGAAGCGCAAAGCATCGTTAGTGCTCACCCAGACGCAATTTTGATGGAAGCACTCGGCGCGGCAGGCGTGGCGTTGTTAAGTGAGATCTACCAACTCAACGGCAACAAGATGATTCCGGTGATTGGTACGTCCGCAATGATCGACCCAACCTTCTTCTCGGGCATGACGAGCGCGGTTGGTGTAACCAACTTCATCTCGGCCTTTGACGCGGACAACCAGGTGTCATCAGTAGCGACCCCGGCCTACCCGCTGTTCAAGAAGTTGGTGTTGGCACAGTCGGGCAAAGTCAAGGGCGTTGGTGACTTCTCAACGTTGCTGGCCGCGAACGGCACCGTTCACCTTTATGACGCGATCAACCTCGCGGCACTCGCGATGGTTGAGTCGAAGTCAACGAAGGGTTCTGTCTACAAGAAGGACATCTTGACAATTGCTGCCGGATCGCCAGGCGCCACGGTGGTGACGTCATACGCAGCTGGCGTTGCGGCACTAAAGGCCCATAAGAAGATTCAGTACGAAGGTGTTGGCGGCTTCTACAACTTCGACGCGTTCCACACAGCGTTCGGCGCCTTCCAAGATGACCAGTACACCGCCACGGGTAGCACTACGTCGGTAGGAACTCTGAGCTCGACACAACTGGGCAAACTGTAATTCCTTAGTACAGCTGAGCTCGATGGTCACGGCACCATTACCGTGACCATCGAGCCCGGAATGAGTAATCACCGATTGCCCTCGTTCTTACCGAGGAATCGAAAATGGAACGCACTATCGCAAGTGATCAAAGCCAGCAGACGCGGGTTCTGCTGAAGTCTGATTAAAAAGGGAATTCTTTTGAACGTCTTTATGTCTTCGTTTGGGTTTGGCCTCATCACGGCGGCCGTACTCGCGATTGCCACGGTGGGATTCACCATGCAGTTCGCGGTGACCAACGTACTGAATCTGGCCTACGGCTCGGTCATGATTAATAGCGCCTACGTCACGTACTGGGTGAACATACATGGCATGTCGATCTGGGTTGCACTTTTTGCTGGCGTCGCGACTGGAGCAGTCGTGTCGTGGTGCCTCAATCGATTCATCTACACACCGTTCCAACGCAAGAACTTGTTGGCGATCACGTTGGTCATCGTCTCGCTCGGCGTCGACCTCGTGGGGACGTTTGGACTTCAAGCCATCGTGGGCGGCTCCTTTGTCTCGTACAAAATGAGTCAAGGTCGCGAATACCACATTCTGGGCATGTTCCTCAGTGGCATTCAGCTCATCATCTTTGGCATCTGCGCGGTTGTCTTGGTGTTGGTTCACTGGCTGCTCAAGTACACGCGCATGGGTAAAGCCATGCGAGCCACGTCGGCGAACCCCAATCTGGCTCGCAACAGTGGCGTCAAGACGCGACACATCATCTCCATGACGTGGATTATTTCCGGAGCTCTCTGCGGACTTGCGGGCACCGTGTTCGCGATGAACACCGGAGTTTTCGAAGCGACGAGCAATTCGCAATACATTGTCTTGCTCTTGGCCGCGATGTTCTTGGGGGGACCGGGTGAACCCTACGGAGCAATGCTGGGCGCCGCCGTCATTGGCGTGTCCACAGAAGTAAGCGCGGCGTACATTCCCGCTGACTACAAATTGGTGATTGCGTTCCTCGTGCTGCTTGGCATGCTGGCGTTTCGCCCCAACGGCCTATTTGGAAGCGAGAAGACACTCTGATGCCTAGTTCATGGGGCTTTTATCTAACGACCATCATGGTGTATGGCGCGGTTGACGCGCTGGCCTGTCTCGGACTCAGTATGGAGTTCGGTGTGGCGGGCATCTCGAACTTTGGCTTCATCATCTTCCAGTCGGCTGGGGCCTACACCGCGGCGGTTTTGTCGATGCCATCCTCAGCAACGTCGAATGGTGGATTCCAACACTTCATACTGGGATGGAACCTTCCTTGGCCGTTGCCGTGGATAGGTGCCACGCTCGTCGGCGGTCTCCTCGCTCTGCCGTTCGTCTTCCTCGTTGGCAAGCGACTCCGTGGTGACTTCGCCGCGGTGGGTCTCTTGGTCTCAGCAGTTCTGTTGAATCTTCTGGTAACGAACTACGTTCCACTCTTCAACGGCGCCGCCGGCATCTCAATCGTCCCGGCACCGCTGCAAAACATCTTCAACGCCCAGGGCCTTGGCTACCAGATGGCGTATGGCGGTTTCGCCGTTCTTCTCGCCATCCTCGTGTACTTCTTGGTTCGTCGAGTGACCGAGTCGCCCTATGGTCGATCGCTTCGCGCCATGAGAGATAACGACGTCGTCGCTGACTCACTCGGCAAGAATCTTCGCGGACAGCGCACGAGCGTTCTCATCCTCGGAGGAATGATCGCCGGCTTAAGTGGCGCGATTCTTGTCGGCTTCATTAGTTTGTGGGCGCCGGGCGCCTGGGGCTACGCCGAAACGATCGTCCTCTTCGCCGCGATCATCATTGGCGGAGCGGGCAACCACAAGGGCGCCGTGCTCGGTGCGATTCTGGTGCCACTCGGATTCGAAGAGATCACTCGTTTCTTGCCACCCTTTGGTTCACCGTCCTTGGTGCCAGCCCTCGAATGGGTGGCTATTGGTCTCTTGATTATTCTCTTCCTCTGGTTTCGACCGAACGGCGTACTTCCCGAGCGACGTCGAATTCTGAGTACCGTCGTGGGCCGAACCGCCACCGCGTCCGTCGTGTCGAGCGACGACAGTGGGGACTCGACCAACATTGGTGCGGTCGGTGACTTCAATTTCGAAGGTGTGCTGATGATCACGCCCGTTGTGAACGACCATCACGCGATTCTCGTCACCGAGCGACTCACTAAGAGTTTCAACGGCGTCACCGTCGTCTCTGACGTGTCCATCACCATCGAACAAGGGCGCCTCACCGGAATGATTGGACCTAACGGAGCAGGGAAATCAACAACGTTGGCAATGCTCGCAGGCACGCTGACCCCGACGTCGGGCACGATCCTCTACGAAGGAAAGGACATCACGCACGTGCCGTCGTACAAGCGCGCGAAGATGGGAATGGTCCGCACGTTCCAGTTGGCGAGCGAGTTCAAGAAACTGACCGTTCTGGAGAATCTCGTCTGCTCGATTCCCGAGCAGTCAGGTGACTCGTTCTTTGGAACGCTGCGAGGACGCAGGTACTGGGGAGCACAAGACAAAGAAAATATCGAGCGCGCTGCCGAGATCCTGGACGGCTTTGGGCTCAGTCAGTACGCCGACGCGTACGCCGGAGGTCTCTCTGGAGGACAACGACGTTTGGTCGAGATCATGCGCGCGCTGCTCGCCGAACCCAAGGTCCTGTTGCTCGACGAGCCCATGGCCGGTGTCCACCCGAATCTGGCTAGAAAAATTGGCAATCACCTCACGAAGCTCTGTGAGGGAGGAATGACCATCGTGATGGTAGAGCACGAACTCTCGATCATGGACGAGTTCTGTGATCCTGTGATTGTCCTCGCGGAAGGCAAAGTACTTGCCCAAGGCACGATGGCGGAACTTCGAGCGAATTCTGAAGTAGTGGAGGCGTACCTTGTCGGTTGAACTATCCAAAGCAGGGAAGGTGCTCGTTACTTCGGCGCTCTCCGCCGGGTACGACGGACGCCCCATCGTGAGCGACATAGCCATCGAGGCGTCGCCCGGCAAAGTTGTCTCGGTGGTGGGACCAAACGGCTCGGGCAAGTCGACGCTTCTCAAGGCACTCGTCGGGGTCGTGCGCGTCCTTGACGGTCACGTGAGCGTCGGTGACCAGGAGATCACGAACCTTCCTCCCGAGCAGGTTGCCAAGCTCGGGGTGGGGTACGTTCCCCAAATTGATGACGTCTTTCCCCCACTCTCGGTTAAGGAAAACCTCGAAATCGGCGGTTACCTACTCAATCGTCGCGAGATTCCCGACCGTATCGACGCGGTGCTCGACTTCTTTCCAAGATTGAAAGTAATGATGTCGCGAAAAGCCGGAAAACTCTCGGGTGGTGAGCGCAAGATGCTCGCTATGGGTCGCGTCTTAATGTTGTCGCCTTCTGTCTTGGTGCTCGACGAGCCGACCGCGAACTTGGCGCCGATGGTCGCGACACAACTTCTCGAGGAGTTCGTGCGCGGCTTTGCTGATCACGGTTCGACCGTCTTGCTGGTCGAGCAACGCGCGAAAGCGGCGCTGCGAATCTCGGACTGGACGTACGTGTTGGGTGGCGGACGAGTTGTTCTTTCCGGCGCGCCAAAGGATCTCCAAGACAATCCCGACTTCGTAGAGTCGTTCCTCGGTGGAAGCGCAGCCGCGCGTGCGGCCCGCGACGAATAAACGTCATGGTGAATCTTCGAGAAAACTCTTTCTGGTCACCAGTGCGCCAGCGTGATGCGCTCGTCATCTTGTTGACGTTGGTGACCGGATCGATTGACGCGATTGGTTTCACGCGTCTCGGCGGGGTCTTCACGAGCGTCATGACCGGAAACATGGTGTTGCTCGGCGTGGCGGCGGGCAAAGGCGACGTGTCGCTCGCCCTGCACACGGGCATTGCGTTTTTCGGATTTGTCGCGGGCAGTCTGGTGGGCGCGCGCGTGGCAGGTCACGCGCACGAAAGCGACGATATCTGGCCCCGTCCGATCCTCAAGGCCTTAGTCCTGGAACTCGTGGTGCTTTTCGTCTTCGCAATCTGGTGGGAACTCGCCTCTGCCGCGCCGGTTGGTGGGGCAGAGTACGCGATGCTCAGCATTAACGCGGTTGCGTTGGGCGTGCAGAGCGCGGCAACGCTTCGCTTCGGCATCCATGGTCTTTCCACGACGTACTTAACCGGAACGCTCACGCAACTCATGGCTGGGGTGGCAAAACGCAAGGATCCCGTGTCGGGCCGAAGTGCCTTGATCCTCTTAGCACTGATTGCTGGCGCGGGACTTGGCGCCGTTCTTGCGTTGCACGCACCTCGGTTCGCCCCAGTTTTTCCGATCGCGATACTCGCGTTCGTGGTGGCCTGTGGTGAGACGGTCTTTCACCGACGGGCAAAACGTGCACAACTCTCCCCCGTGGTTCATTAACCGGTTTCACGTACCGATCGCTAGTCGGATAGTCGTCGCGGCGCCGACGACAATGACGAGAGTCCGAACAACTTTTGGTGACACTCGCTTGATGAGTAATGTCCCGAGCCAACCGCCGATCAACGCGCCAATCAAAAGGGCGTACACCGCGTCAAGGGCCAGGTGTCCTCGAATAATGAAGACCACTGACGCGACCGTGTTGATCAACATTCCCAGCGCGCTGCGCATGCCTTGAAGTTCGTAGATCTCGAAGGGCAACGTGAGGGCCATCACGGCCAGTAAGACAATGCCGAGACCGGCGCCGAAGTATCCGCCGTAAATCGACGCGATGAAGATGCCCACGAAAAGTGAGCGGCGCCTTATGGGACTGGTGTTCTCGGAGAGTTCCGCCGCGGACAAGTACTTCGTGATGCGAGGAGCTAACGCGAACAGCAGCGTTGCAGCACCGATCAACCAAGGAACGACATCACGAAACGTCTGGTTGGAACCGGTTAAGAGCAACACCGTCCCAACGATGGAACCCAACATGCAGGTTGGTATGAGTTCGATCAATAGCTTCTTGTGCAGGGCCAATTCCTTACGGAATCCCCGAATACCGCCGAACGTGCTCGGCACAATGCCCACCGTCGACGAGACGTTCGCTGTAAGAGTTGGAATACCAAGCGCTACCAGGGTGGGGAAACTAAGGAACGTGCCACCGCCGGCAATACCGTTTGAAATACCAGCGACAACGCCCGCGAGCAGGATGATCGTAAGACGCCATCCGAGGGGAAGTAGGGTCGCGAGCACCCTCGCCATTCTACAAAATAACCCGTCATACTCCTTGCCATTAAAGGGTTTTCGCTAAATCCTCCTTTCGACGTCGCGCACGACTCAATTCGTGAAGACTCCGAACGCGAACGAAGTGGCGGATCGAATACGACATTTAGGTTCGATGCGCGACACTCGACGAAAGCGGCGGCAGCGCTGGCGCGACGCCCACACTTGTGAAGTGGGCGACCATCGCCAGATTTAATTGGTCCGAGATGTTGTGACCGAACTTAGTTACAACAGATGTCGACGACGCCATCAACTCGAAGACCGACGTCTTTCGCGAACGGCGCCAAAGCTTTGTGGGGAGAGTTCACGATAAATGGGGAGTCTTCGAAGAACTGACTGCTCGATGACGTAGGTGAAATGTTCTGGTCAATGTGGCCCGAAGTTTCGATACACGTCAACGATTCCTCATTCATAATTACTGGGCACGGGTCACGGCTATGGATAGTTGGGCTTAATTAGCTCTCCCGAAGTGGGTCAATTCAATTACGTCAAAGATGATTACCTCGCGTCTGGAATTCATTGACATAGCCATTCCTACAATGACAACGGCCACGTAAGTTTCTTTCGTCGTGGAGCGCAAACAGTGCCCTGCGGTTGCTGGGGGGCATCATGAATAAGCTCAAACGTCTTGGCATATTTGTCGGGGTAATCACACTAATAGGCAGCGGGGTCGCTATCGCGAGTGCAGCAACACCTAAGGCCACTCCGTCCCGTTACTCAGCTTGTCTAAGTTCAAGATCCAAAACCTTGTACAGAGTCACGGTCGACGCACCACCGCGCTGTTCAGCCGCGGACCACCTCATCACCTGGAACTCGCTGGGTTTGACCGGAGCTACTGGAAGTCAAGGACTGTCCGGGACTCCTGGCGCAACCGGGTTGGCGGGTGCGCCTGGATCGACCGGTTTGACGGGATCGGCGGGTGCGCCTGGATCGACCGGTTCACCGGGTTCGATCGGGTTGACGGGTTCGACTGGGTTGATGGGTTCGATTGGGCTCACCGGAGCGGCTGGCACAAGTCTCGGGTTTGCGGAGTTCTACGCCCTTATGCCCGGAGACAATGCGGTAACTGTAGCGGCCGGCACGGGTGTTAGCTTTCCTCGAAATGGTCCAACCGACGGAACCGGAACGATCACGCAGACCAGCCCCACGACCTTCCAACTAGCGAACGCCGGAACGTACGACGTCTTCTTTCAAGTCTCGATATCCGAAGCCGGTCAGCTAGTGCTGGTACTTAATGGGACACAGTTGCCCTACACCGTTGTCGGACGAGCGACTGCCACTTCGCAAATCGTAGGGAACTCCTTGGTCACTACCACCGTCGCCAACAGCGTGCTGCAAGTGTGGAACCCCACTGGCAATACGCCTGCGGAGACAATCACTCCCGCCGCCGGAGGAGCAACCACGGTGAGCGCTTCTCTCGTAATTCAGCGACTGCACTAATCATTGAACATCAATTCGAGAGATTGGACCCCACACGGCTCAATGTCTTGACGTTCAACTTTTCTGGATTTGAAGACCAGGGTCAGGTAGCCACTAACGCTGAACGACTGCCACGCCGGCGTTCATCTCGATTGACCTCGACACTTCGACAGTTTCGAGAAGGCGTCTGTCGTGCGAAGTTAACAGTAAGGTTCCGCCAAAACTCGCCAAGGCGCCCTCGAGTTGCTCGATTGCCGGAAGGTCAAGATGATTCGTCGGTTCATCGAGCACGAGAAAATTCACACCCTGCGTTTGAAATATCGCGAGCTCAGCGCGAGTTCGTTCGCCGGGCGAGAGTAAACGCGCCGGACGAGTCACGTGACTCGCGCCTAAGCCGAACTTTGCCAATACCGAACGTGCCTCTGACTGCGTCAGTCCAGATCGGTCGCACACGTAACGAATAAGGTCATGATCGCCTTGAAGAGCACGACGGTCTTGTCCTAAGACGCCCACCACCACGCTCGGTCCAAGCCACCGATAGCCATTCGCAATCTCGAGCGTACCGAGCAGCACCTGAATCAGCGTTGACTTTCCCGAACCGTTTTGTCCAGTCAGCGCAATCCTTTCACCCCACGAGATCTCTAAGTCAATGGGGCCCAATCGGAATGTCGCGCGCTCGACGATCACTTCTCGAAGTCTTGCCACCACTTCACCAGCACGCTTTACTTCATCGATGGAGAATCGAAGATTCCATCCCTCGAAGGGCTTTTCCACCACTTCGAGATTGTCGAGCGCCTTTTCAGTTTGGCGAACTTTAGACGCTTGTTTCTCCGTGCGGTTGATACGAAAATCACGTTGCGCCGTGTCGTGATCGGGAGGATTTTTTTTTGCCTTGCGAACACCGTCAACGGCCCACTGGCGCTGTCGTTGGGCTCTGCCGGTGAGCCGATCCTTCTGGTCTCGATACTCTTCGAATGACTCACGCGCGAGTCGAAGTACGTTCGCCTTTTCCGCTTGGTATCCCGACCATCCACCTCCGTACTCTTTGGCGGTGCGGCGATGTTCGTCAAGTTCGAGTACTGAAGTAACGGTGCGTTCAAGAAACGCCCGGTCGTGCGAAACGATCACCGTCGCGCCCTCACGACGTCGAACCCACGATTCAAGTCGCGCCAAACCTTCAAAGTCCAAGTCATTCGTTGGTTCGTCGAGCAACACGACATCAAAACGCGAAAGCTCAATGCTTGCGAGGGCGACCTTGGCCTCTTGTCCACCTGAGAGCATCGACGTCTTCCACTCGGTTACTGAAGCGACGCCGAGCTCATCCAGTACGGTATGCATCCGAGCATCGAAGGTACTCGCGCCTAGCGAGTCGAAGAGATGAAGCGCATCTTCATAGCGACGATCAGCGTCTTGAGAGTTCGTCGCTAAATCGCTGGCCGCGGCGATGAGGGCAGCTTCCGCCTCAGTGACGCCAGTTCGCCGAGCCAACGTTTCACGAACAGTTTCTCCGCCGCGACGTTCGTGCTCTTGGGCCAAGTAACCAACGGTGGCGCCGGGTGGATCGAGCGTGATCGCGCCACCGTCTGGAGCGTGATGACCCGAAAGAAGTTGAAGCAGCGTTGATTTTCCAACACCGTTCGGCCCTATGACGCCGAGACGGCTGCGCGGCCCTACCTTGAACGTGACGTCATCGAGGACAGTACGACCACCGCGTGCGTGCGTCACTTTGAGCGCAGAGAGCACCGCGAGGTCGAGCGACGAGCGAGAAGGTTGCGAAAGAGGCATCTGAAATCTCCAAGAACGAGGGACTATGTTCAATCGAGAAAATCAGGACTTAACGCATCGAATCATGGTAGCGCGTCACGATAGAAATCTTCAGGAAATGATCCGCTGCCTTCACCGGTGGAATACTCGTGCGTGGTGAAGGATTACTCCAGTCGACCGTTGACTCGCAAACTTGGCATTGGCGAGAACTCAGCCCTGGCGCTGCTGCATGCACCACGCGACTTCATCCTGGACATCTATGCGAACGTCACTGTTCGAAGAACGGCGAGAGGTCACGTTGACGTCGTCCTTGCGTTCTTCTGTAACGTTTCAAACATTGAGCAGGAGATGGAGAGACTGGGCCAAATGGTCTTCCCCAACGGCAGTCTTTGGATCGCTTGGCCCAAGCGGGCTTCCCATGTCCCAACCGATGTCGCGGATCACCTGATTCGAGATATCGCACTGCCCTTAGGTCTGGTCGATAACAAGATTTGCTCTGTCGATGAGACGTGGCGGCGGTGCGATTGGTGTGGCGATTGAACCAACGAGGGGATCCAGATGTGCGTTGACGCATCAGTGTGCCTTTGGGTACCTCTCGCTATCCGCCCAACTGATCGAGCCCGGCGACTTTTTGGCGGTGGCGTCGACTCGAGACCGCGACGAGAAGTGAATCAACGAGCGCCAGTGGTCTAATCAGTTTTGACCACGCCATTTCTGCGTAGCCATAAGGGACTTGACGTACGTACCCTGAGTACTTCGTCGAACAATCAATTGCTATGTTGCGGTCCTAGCGGGCGCGTTCTGTTGAAGAACCGGGATTAGAGATGCATGGTGGCGCTGGGTAGAAACGTAAGAAGACGCCGAGGAGTCTGCGCACTCTTCGTGGTTGGCCTACTCGCCACGGTATGCACCTCGCCGCTGAGCGCGGCCGGTATCCTGACGGTGCACAACCCCACGGCGAACATCACCCCAAACCCCAACTACCTCGAGTCGGCGGTATGTACGAGTACGGGCAGCACATGGAGTTGCGCGAATCCTTGCGCATCATCTCTGACCGCACGTTTTCCCGCCTACAACAACGGCCCCGCGTGCACGCAGTACTTGGTACAGATAGTTAATAACGCGCGAAAACTAGAACACCTCCGACCCGTGGTCTTGCCAACGAACTGGTACTCGTTGACCCCTCCCGAACAACTCTTCGTTCTGGCCGACTTAGAGCGCACGGCTCGAGGACTTCCTCCGTATTTAGGTATCAACGCAACGCTCAGCGTCTCAGCGCAAGGGGCTGCTCTGACGCAGAGTGACCCGTCAAGAGCGACGGCCTTTCCGATTGGTCTCGACGCTCAGCACATCCCCGGCATGGGCAGTTTGTGGGGCACGGGATTTTCAGCAATCGAATCGGACTACGAGTGGATGTACAACGACGGATGGGGTGGGAGCAAAGCCACGACGTTCAACATTGCCTGCACCACACCTGGCGCGCCTGCGTGTTGGGGTCATCGTGATGAACTGCTGGGCTTTGACGGAACGTACGACCCTGGCGTTGGACTGTCCTGCACAACCTGTGAAATGGGCGTTGGATTCGCGGTCGTGAACGGCCACAGTTCCTTCGCCGACCTCATTGAGTTACCCAAAGCAACCCCGCCCCCTATGACCTTCACGTGGTCGAAGAACGTTGTGCCGTACTTGTCGCCGTGACGCCTTTACAGATCAGGGAGTGAGAAGTCGAGGCTCGGAATATCCGTGCCGCCATCAACCTCAAGCACCTTGCCGGTCAAGAACGCGCCGGCCGGCGAGGCAAGGTACACCACGGCGGCGGCCATCTCCTTCGGATCAGCGATGCGGTGCAGTGGCGTCAGGTCTTCCATCATCGACTTGAGCTCTGGCGTCGTGGTCACAATTTCAAGCGCCGATGTTGCGGTCGATCCCGCGGCGATGGCGTTGACACGAATACGCGGTGCGAGATCTTTTGACGTCAGACGAGTGTAGTGCGCGAGGGCGGCCTTGACCGTACCGTAGGCGCCGTAACCGCGACCCGCGACTCGCCCCATCACGGAGGAGATGTTGATGATGGAGCCGCCACCGTTTTCCAACATCAATGGCACCGCTACGAGATTAAGCGCGTGTGCGGTCGTGACGTTGAAGTGAAATGCTTCTTCGAGATACTCCGGCGTGGTGTCAAAGAACGGAAGAGGAATAGCACCCCCCGCGTTGTTAACGACAACGTCAAGACGACCGAACTCGCTTTGAGCAATGGTGGCGAGCGAACGGACAAAATCGAGGTCCATCATGTCACCGACGACGCTCACGGCGCGTCGACCCGTAGCGGTGACTTCTTCAGCTACGGTGTCAAGGTCACTCTTCGTACGCGACGCAATGACAACGTCGGCTCCGCACTCGGCGAGCGCGAGCGCGCTCGCGGCGCCGATGCCCCGGCCCGAGGCTGTGATAATGGCAACCTTGCCGTCGAGGCGAAAAAGATCAAGAATCATTGGTTGCTCCTGGTGAACGTCGTTGACTTCAGGTTATTCCGCGCGTAAGGGATGCTTAGCCCCTCGTGGGCGCCTTCCATAATGGTGACGGCCACGGTCGGTCACTACGGAGAATCGTCTCGATCGCACGCGCGGCTTCGATCATGTTCCACTCACTGTTCTCGCGACCAATTATCGCCAAGCCAACGGGCAGATCTTCGACGACGCCAAAAGGCAACGACATGATGGGCCATCCGGCAATCGCCGGCGCCATGGTGGCCGGACTCGCGGGTCCCGGGTGTCCACCCACCGTGAGGTCACTTTTCCAACTCGGACCGTAGGCGGGAGCAATGAGCACGTCAACACCCTCCAGTCCTGGGGTGAGACAGGTGTCGAGTGCCCACGTGAGATTTCTCTTTCGAGCCTCTTCGTAGTTCGCGCCGCCACGGCCACCCGAGAGAACGGCGGTGATGAAATTTTCGTGTCCGAAGTAGCGCAACTCTTCGTGTGGACGCTCGTCTTCGTACGCAATGACGTCCGCGAGCGAGCGAACCCCCTCGCCGGGACGAGAAGCGAGATACGCACCGAGGTCATCGAGAAGCTCGGCGAAGAGGACATCTCCCTCGTCTTTGAACTCCTGCTCGCCAGGAAGTGCCAGTTCTCTTTCAACAATGGAGAGGCCACCCGCGCGCAACAACCCAACGACGTCGTCAAAGAGATCGTCCGTCAACGGGTGTCCCGTGCGCCAGTTTTTCGCCACGGCCACCGTTGGCATGGGCGATGACGGGGGTGGCGCGCTCTGTGCGAGAACACTAAAGAGCAACGCGACGTCATTGACGCTTCGCCCCATGGGACCGGGGCTATCTTGACTCGCGCTGATGGGAACGACGAACGTCGTGGGCACGAGCCCCACCGTGGGCTTAAGACCAACGACGCCATTCACCGACGCCGGACAGACGATGGACCCATCGGTCTCCGTACCGACGGCCAGCGGCGCGAACCCGGCAGCCACGGCCGCGCCCGAACCCGACGATGATCCTCCGGCCGATCGATCAAGAGCCCAAGGATTCGCGACGAGCCCGGCACTCGAGGAGAAACCACTCGTCGAGCGAGGTGAACGAATATTGGCCCACTGGCTGAGGTTGGTGCTGCCCAGGATGATTGCTCCGGCGTCGCGCAGTCGCGACACCAACGCGGCGTCACGACTCGGCCGACCGATTAGTGACGTCGAACCGGCGATGCCGGGAAGCCCAAGCGCTTCGACATTGTCCTTTATCAAGACCGGCACACCGTGAAGGACGCCACGAGAAACGCCGCGCGCGCGTTCGTCGTCACGTTCTTTCGCTACCTCGCGAGCGTCGGCACTGAGAGCAGCGACGGAGTTCAGCGCAATTTCAGTTCCTTGGGAGTCGAGCGCGGCGATGCGATCAACGAGCGTGTCGACGAGTTGGAGCGACGTGAGATCGCCACTGGCCAAAAGCTTTACGATCTCTTCAGCCGAGAGGAATGCAAGTTCGGCGCTCGCTACGTGGGGATCACTCATTCCGCAACAATAGAAGGTGACGATCGAGTCCCTCGTTATGGAAAATCTGCACTTTGCGAGAGTCGACAAGAGCACTGGTACAGTCGCGTTTAAGGAACTGCTTCTTAAATCTAAAGAGTCAGTCCCGCTAATTCTCCTCCCGTAGCATCCACGAAGATTGGGAGTTCTGGAGAAGCCAGGAGGCAGTTGTGCAGAAGTTATTGGTGGTTGGTGCAGTAGCGGCGTCACTGGCTCTTGCTTCGTGTGGCGTTAGCGCTTCGCTCGATCAAGCTGTTTCCTCGTTAGGTTCGTCGCCGACCGTACAGATCGACCTAACGGCGAATGCCTCGGGCACGCAGTCAACACAGGCGGAGCAGATTCTCAGCGACGTTTCCCTCGACCTCAACTACTCGAGCGCTTCGGGCGCGCCACTTTCCCAGTCACAGGGCAACATAAACGGCGATGTCATTGTGAACGTCGGATCGAAGCAACTCGTTGATCTTCGCACTGTTGGCAACAACGCGTACGTGTTGTTCGACCCCACGGCGCTTTCGAGTATTCCAAGCGCCAACGTGTCCCCGACTGAGATCACGACGCTTCAACTTCTCTTCGGCAGTGGCTGGTTCGAGTTTCCAAAGAGTCTCCTTGAGCAGTACGCGGCCCAGAACAGCGCGACGGCACCTTCAGCCACGACGAAAGAAAAGATTAAAGCTGGCGAACTCAAGGCCATCAGCGTTCTGAGCAGCGTCATCGAAGCTGCTCCCTACACAACCTTGGCGAGTGGCGGCTACGCACAGACCGGGTCACTCGAATCAATCGTTAAGGCAGAACTGCCCGTCATCAACGACCTGACCGGAAAGACCACTCGCCTCGCCAACGTGAAGGGAACCTACGCGCTCACCTTGACGATGTCCGGTTCGAGCGCGACCGGGGGATCGATAGGCATCACCGCACCCAACGGTACGAACGCCAATCAGACCGTCACGCTCAACGCCACGGTGGCCCACGCCAGCGACAACATCGTCGCACCAACGAACGTGACGATCGTCACACCGGGGCTCTTACAGAGCCTCACCTCGGGATTGAAGTAACGAACTCGCGACAACGGACGTTCTAAGGAACGCGTCGAACGAAATTAGTTGACTTCGTTAAGTGCTCGACTCGCGATGCACTTAGTCTCGATTCGCGAGTTGCGCCAGCCCTTCGCCCGAGAGGTCCCAATGAGCACCTTTTCGTCCAGCCATCGACAATAACAGCGCGACCATCGGGCCCGAGACTTCGGGTCCATCGCCAGTCGTCCATTCAGTGTCCGTAGCTCTAAGGCGCAGACCAGCGATTCGCCGCTTCGCGCCGATAAGAATATTCGAGTTCTTCCAGCTATCCGCGACCGCGACGAGAGCGGCGCTCGGAACGTGATGGTTGAGCCCGAGTGGACGACGAATATCCTCACCGTGAATGACGATCTCACCCAGCATTGCCACTACTGGTGCGGGCGGATGATTGGTCGTTGTGGTTCGAGCTTCGAGACGACGAATCAGTTCAGCGGTTCCCGCGGCAGCGTTACGCTTGGCGTCCTTGTCGGCGAACACGTCGAAGTTGAATCGAGCCAACGCCATATCCTTAAAAAAATTGGGTGGGGTCTGTTCTGCGGCGGCGACAATATGTCCGGCAACCTCTTGGACGGGCCAACCAACACACCATGACGGTGAGGCCCACTGTTCGGGCGTCAGAGATTTCCAGGTATCGGCCATTTGAGCCCGTTCAGAGTGAATGAACGTCCAGACGTCGTTGGATTTCATGACTGAATTCCCCCCCGTGCTCAATTCGACTAACTATATCGACGCGTCCCACGACGTGCCCCGGGGGAATCTAAGGTGAGCGTCACGTCGACCTCGGCAATTTTGTTGGCTTGAGTGAACGTAAAAACTCCGCCCGGCCCGTCCAATCTTGTGGCCGAGCGGCGTTTCTTACTTTGGGTACATTGCTCCATTTCCTCGGTCTACCCCCTCAGCGTCCACCACGAGCGAAATCAAGAGATAGGGGCGAAAATCACGATTAATGGGGACCTTCGTCCCTATCGAACGTCGCCACTCGAGGCGCATACTGGACTCATGTTCACCTCGTTCCACGAATTCACTGTCGTCAAGCTCCACGAAACGACTGGGACCGTGCCCGACTTCGGCTTTGACTACATTGCCCGCGGCCAGCACGTTGAAGACCATCTTCACGTGGTGACGGGTGAGCGAAGCAACAACGAGAGGAACGAGGACGAGTTCGTCCCGTCACCAGACGTTGAACACGCGTTGACTTAATTCGCAATTTCCAAAAAAGAAAGAGGTACGCCATGAAAGCACTCGTCTACCAAGGACCAGGGTCCAAGTCGTGGGAGGAAGTTCCGAACCCCACACTGCTCGCCGACACCGACGCCATTATTCGCGTATCGGTCACCACCATCTGTGGCACCGACCTGCATATTTTGAAGGGCGACACGCCAGAAGTGACCGCTGGTCGCATTCTCGGCCACGAAGCCGTGGGCACCGTGGAACAAGTGGGCACCGGAGTAAAGACCATTTCGGTTGGTGACCGCGTGTTGGTCTCGTGCATCACGTCGTGCGGGACGTGCCGATTCTGTCGCGAGGGCCGTTACGGCCAGTGCATCGGCGGCGGCGGTTGGATTCTCGGCCACAACATCGACGGAACCCAAGCCGAACTCGTGCGCGTTCCCTTCGCCGACACCTCGACGTACCTCGTACCTAAGGGCGCCACTGACGAAGAGATTCTCATGCTTGCCGACATTTTGCCAACGGCCTACGAAGTTGGCGTCCTGAACGGTCAAGTGCAACCTGGCGACACGGTCGCCATTGTGGGTGCTGGACCGATTGGTCTCTCGGCCATCACCGGAGCAAAGCTCTTTTCGCCAAGCCACATCATTGCGATTGACCTCGCCGATATCCGCCTCGAAGCGGCCAAGCGATTTGGCGCCGATCTCACGTTCAACAACACTTCTGCGGACGCGGTTGAATGCGTGCAAAGTCTCACCGGCGGCCTCGGCGTGGACGTCGCAATCGAAGCGGTGGGCGTACCAGCAACCTTTGAACTGTGCACCGCGCTCGTTCGCCCTGGCGGACGTGTGGCCAATATTGGCGTGCACGGCAAGCCCGCCACGTTGCACCTTGAATCACTGTGGACGCGCGACGTGACGATCACTACTGGATTGGTCGATACCTATTCGACACCAACATTGATGAAGCTCGTCACCACGCGTCAAATTGACGCGGGCGCCTTCGCCACTCACCACTTCGCCCTCGACGAAATTATCGAGGCTTACGACGTGTTCTCGCGAGCGGCCGACACTGGCGCACTAAAGGTCATACTCACCAAGTGACGTGAACGACCCCAAGATAGTGTCGCGGGGAATGGGGGGTGGTGAGTCGATGTACGTCAAACTGCTGTCGGACTCCCTAGAAGACTGGACCGAGGAACTCTCGCCCGAGGAGCTCGTCGACTACGCGCTTGCGTGTCGTCGCGAGATTCCCGAAACCCCTTCTGTTCAACGCGACACTGTCTATGGTCTGCTCGGCGCCGAGGTTGCCTACGACCGAGTTTTAATCAAACTTTGCGCCGCGATGAACTTCGAGTGCGTCGTCGTGAACTTCGCGTTTCCGAAGCAGGAACGACGTCGTGTCGAAGCCGAGCTCGCCGTGCGTGGGGTTGATCTCGCTGTACTTTCGCGAACGCGTCAACCCTAAGGTCGTTCGTGTTTGCCAGTTCCGTTACTGAGTTTGGTCGCAATGATCGCCGCTTCGGTGCGGTTCGACACGTTGAGTTTGCTCAATAGACCCGTCACGTAGTTCTTGATCGTCTTTTCCGCGAGGAACATGGTTTCCGCGATTTCGCGATTCGTCATTCCCTCGGCGATGAGTTCCAAGAGTCGGTGTTCTTGAGGCGAGAGCGTGCTCAGCGCGGAATCCGCCTCGGACGGGCGCGTTAACCGTTCAATAACGCGAGCAACCGCTCGTGGATCCATAAGCGATCCGCCGTTCGCGACTTTGCGAACGTCTTCAATAAGATCGCGACCTCGTATCTGTTTGAGCACGTAACCCGCCGCTCCGGCCATCACGCTGGCGTACAGCGCTTCGTCGTCCGCGAAGCTCGTCAACATGAGACAGCGGATGTTGGGATTCGCCGAGCGCACTTCGCGACAGACTTCGATACCACTCCCGTCTTCGAGTCGCACGTCCAGTATCGCCACGTCGGGCTGATCTTGGGGTATACGCGAGAGCGCTTCAGCCACGGTCGCGGCTTGACCAACGACCTCAATGTCGCTGTCGCTTTCGAGGAGACTTCGAATACCTTCACGGACCATCTCGTGGTCATCGAGAAGGAACACACGAATGGTCACTACCCCATTGTGTCAGTGTTCCTCTCGCGCGATACTCCCTACGTCCAAAAGCGCCTGAGGTCTGGCGATGAGTGATGAGTACCATTCGAGGAGTGCCCTATCAGAAGATTGATGACTCAGCAAAGCTTCGTCGACTTCTTGACGCCGTTCTCATGATTGAGGCAGACGTGGATTTGGGCGTCCTGCTTCGCCACTTCGTCGAAGAGGCGTGCGACTTGGTCGGCGCGCGCTACGGGGCGCTAGGAATTCTGAACGAGTCGCGTACTGGTCTTGAACAGTTCTTGACGGTCGGGCTCTCCGACGACGAGGAGAAAAAGATCGGACCTCGTCCCAAGGGGCGAGGCGTCCTCGGGCTTCTCATTACCGAACCCTCGCCACTTCGACTCGACGACCTGAGCGCCCACAGTAAAAGCTACGGCTTTCCGCCACATCATCCACCGATGAGGTCGTTTCTGGGCGTGCCGGTTCGAGCCCCCGGCGCGGTGTACGGCAACTTGTACCTGACCGACAAAATCGGAGCAACGTCGTTCAGCGAAGAAGACGAATCGCTCGCCGAAGCCTTAGCGCTCGCGGCGGGCATCGCTATTGAGAACACGCGACTACATCACCGTGTGCGACTTCTGAGCGTCTCAGACGACCGCGACCGGATCGCCAGCGATCTTCACGACCGAGTCATCCAGCGCGTCTTTGCCGTGGGTCTCTCACTCCAACGAGCGACTCGCCTCACCGAAGTAGATGAAATGGTGGCAACGGTCAATGATGCGGCTGACCAACTCGACACGACCATTACCGAGATTCGAACCGCAATCTACGAACTCAGCAACAGCGCGATTCCTGGCGGCCTGCGCCAAGGCGTACTCGCACTCGTTGGCGAACTCTCGCCCATGCTCGGCGCTCGCCCCGAGGTCAACTTCGTCGGCCCCGTCGATAACGCCGTTAGTCAATTAATCGCGGACCATCTCTTGGCCGTACTTCGTGAGGTGCTCACCAACGCCGGAAAGCACGCCCAGGCTTCGCACTACCGCGTCACGTTGAGTGTCGCGGACTTCGTGACGCTCGAGGTCATCGACAACGGCGTCGGTATTGACCCGTCCCCAACAAGTGCCGACGGAATGGGACTCAACAATCTTCGCAACCGAGCCGAGAAACTTAACGGTACCTTCGAGATAGAGCCACTCGACGTTGGTGGCACTCGAGCGCTCTGGCGAGTGCCCGTTTGATTGCTCCCTTGGTGCCGAGACCAGTAGATTCAGCCCATGACAATTACCCCCGACACCAAAGATTGGACCTGGGTACTAGAGCGTCCCTGTGACGAGTGTGGCTTTGACGCTCGCCTCTACCCCACGTCGGTGTTCGCTACGACAATTCGCGAGAACGCCGCCGCCTGGATTCCCATTTTGAAGCGTGAGAACGCGAGCGAACGTCCGAGCGCCGAAAAGTGGTCAGACCTCGAGTACGCCTGTCACGTTCGCGACGTCTTTCGGATTTTTAACGAGCGACTCAAGCTCATGTTGCGTGAGGAAAATCCAACGTTTCAGAATTGGGATCAAGACGAGACGGCGCTCGCCGAGCGATACGACCTCCAAGATCCAGCTCTGGTGTGCGCCGAACTACTCGCCGCGGCCAGCGACTTTGCCGACACGATTGACACGGTTGAAGACTCCCAGTGGTCGCGGCCGGGAAAGCGATCGAACGGAAGTCACTTCACCGTGGCGTCGTTCGGTTCCTACGGATTGCACGACCCGATCCATCACCTCTGGGACGTTGCAACCTCTTGAGCGAGCGTCACGTCGGCCACGTCGTTCTCCTCAACGGCGGGTCGAGCGCCGGAAAGTCCACGATTGGTCGCAAACTTCAAACGTCGTTACACGGGACGTGGCTTCTCACGGGCGTCGACGTCGTGATCTGGACAATGCCGCGCGAACTGGAGTACAGCCCAGACGGCTTCGTGATTGAGAACGGCTTCTTCCTGCGTGGCGAAGAGTTCATGAGGCTCTTCGCGGCGTTTCAGGCAAGCGTCGTCGCTCAAGCAGAAATTGGCGTGAACGTTATCGTCGAGGACGTCTTTCTCGAGGGCGCCCTTGACCAGCAGCGGTGGGAGGCAGCACTCGGAGACGTGGAGACGCTTTGGGTTGGCGTCCGCTGTTCACCCGACATTGCCACCGCTCGGGAATTGAAACGAGGCGATCGTCCCGTCGGAATCGCTCGCACCGAAGCTAACGCAGCCCACGAAGGAGTTCGCTACGACGTGGACGTCGACTCGGGGACGATGGAACTGGCCAACGTCGTCGACAAAATAACGAATGCCGTTATGAATCGTTGGTCACTCACTTCAACGCCAGCGACCAATGACGCACCTGCCACTCCTCCTCGACAGGCTCTACGAGCAGACGGAACGATCGATCTCGCGCCTTGGGAGCATTAGGGCTCGCAACAGATTGCAATCTCAGAGCGAATCAACGATCTTTGGTCTAGATAGTTGCACCTCGTGTGCGAGGATGGCCCCATGGGTTCTACTGGGGACAAGCCGCGAAAGCGTAGGCACCGTTTGGCAAAAGTGCCACGAGGTGCTGAAGCGAACAATATCCATCTCGCCGGACTCTCCAGTGACAGCAGTTCTCCTAGTGGACACCGCCTCGATCACGACAAAGCTCACGGGCGAAGCGAGAACCTCGGCAAGTTTGGCCGAGCGTTTCTTTGGTTACTCGGACGGCGACCCAAGAATCCTGAACAAGAACAAGAGCAAGAACAAGAGCCATCCTGATTTTTTTATGAGGCCACTGCTTATCGTTATCTTCGTCGCTGGGGCGTTCTGTCTCTTTGCGTGGATCGCGTCGCTCATTTCCGGCGACACGTCGTGGGTGGACCGCGGATGGTCCATCGTTCCCGTTATCTATCTGTGGGTTTTCGCCGCCTTCGCGCACCTCTCCAACACTCGCCTCGACCTGATGGCCATCGTCGTGACGATATGGGGAGCACGTCTCACCTTTAACTTCGCTCGAAAGGGTGGTTACACCGGCGTCGAGGACTATCGCTGGCCCGTGCTGCGTGCGGGCATGAAAACCTGGCAGTTTCAATTTTTCAATATTTTCTTCATCGTGCTCTATCAGAACTTCATTCTCGTGCTCATGACGCTTCCCGCCTACACCGCGTACGAGGACCGCGCGAGAACACCCTTTGGCTGGCTCGACGCTCTGCTCATCGCTGCGTTCCTTCTCTGCACGATCGGCGAAACCGTCGCCGACGAGCAGCAGTGGCGATTTCAGACAGCGAAACACGGGGCGATCGCCCAGGGTCGTGCGCCCGAGGGCGAGTTCCTCGAGTCAGGGCTGTTTCATTACTCTCGTCATCCCAACTACTTTTTCGAACTCGCCCAGTGGTGGATCTTGTTCTTCATTGGCTGTGTGGCAGCGGGCTCGCTCTGGCAGTGGACGGTCGTGGGGGTTGTCTTGTTGACCCTCCTCTTTGTCGGCTCCACGAGGTTCACCGAAAGCATCACGCTGGGGCGCTACCCGAGTTACGTGAACTACCAGCGACGAACTTCGCCCATTGTGCCCTGGTTCGCAGGCAAGGCCTAGAGCTACTCGCCCGTCCACTTTCTGAGTTCCACCTCTAAAGGGTCGAGTCCCATTGGTCCGAGCGCCAGCGCGTAGGCGTGGAACTTCTTCAGAGAAAAGTCGGCGCCCACTCGAACCTTGGCCTCTTCGCGCGACCTCATCCACACGCGTTCGCCCACTTTGTACGAGATGGCTTGTCCGGGCAGGCCAAGGTAGCGATCCACTTCCGAAACGGACATGTCGTGCTCTTGGATCGCAAACTCCTCGAGCACCGCTACCGCCATCGCCGCGTTCCATACCTTGCCCGAGCAGTCGCCTAAATCGGCGAGTTCACCAAGGTCATTGGGGGCCTTCAGTTCAAGGTGCAGACCAATATCAACCATCACGCGGGCCGCGCGCAGTGCCTGGCACGCAAGAAAGCCCAATTCGTCACCGAGGTCGCTAAAAAAACCCAACTCGTCCATCAGCCGTTCGGCGTAGAGCGCCCAACCTTCACCATGACCACTCGTCCAGGCCTCGAGACGATGGAAGCGACTCTGGCGATTGGATTCGATGATGGACGTCGCGCATTGAAGATGATGACCCGGCACGCCTTCGTGATACCAAGTCGACGCGTGGCTCCACCATGAAAACGTCGTCGCGCCCAGCGTCGGGAACCACGTCGTGCCCGGTCGAGAGAGGTCCTCGCTCGGGGGGATGTAATAGGGTGCGGCGGCCGAACCTTCGGGCGCTAAGCGAGCGTCGCAGAATCGAATTCGCTCGTCGATGTCAAAGTGCTCGCCGTTGAGTTTCGCCACTGCTTCCTCGGTGAACGAGATAAGTCGTTTGAGCAATTCATCGGTGCCAACAATGGCGCGCGCGGGGTCGGCGTCAAGGTGGCGAGCGACCTCGACGAGCGTTGTCGCCTCTGGAGCAAGCTCGTTGGCGATCTCCCACATTCGTGCGTTAATGCGACGAAGATCGGCGTAACCCCAGGCGTAAAGTTCATCGAGGTCAAGCGTCGCGCCGTTCCAGTACTGCGACCAGGCACGGTATCGATCGACGCCGACAGCGTCTTTCTCAATCGATTGAGGCTCGATGACTTCCATCATCCACGCGGACAACTCGCCGCACGCGACGTCCGCGTCACGGGCTGCCACGACGAGCTCACTCTCGACGTCAGCCGTTGGCGCCAGACGTTGCGCGAACGCTACGTAGCCGCCCGACGCGTAGGTCGCTGCCTGCTCCGCAACACCCACTATCTGACGACGCGGCGGCAATTGCTTGTTGCTGGCCAACTCTTCGAGAGTGAAGCGCCAACTTTCGAGCGCAGGACGAATCTGGCGAAGTCGCTCGACAATGACGGCGACTTCGTCCTCACTTTCTGTACCCATGAGTTCGAAAACTTGGCGAATTGAGGAGACGGGCGAGGAGAGTACCGAAAAAACACGCGATGACTCTCCCGACTCCAACAGCAACAATCGGGCGCTTAGTCGCTCTTGCATGACGGACACCGCAATGCGGTCGATGTCGTCGAGGGGCGTGAGAGCACTCAGCGCGACCAGGTGCTCCTTAGTGCTGGCAATATTGTCCAACGTTCGTCGCGGAGAAAAGTCCGGAAGGAGATGGTCGTACTGAGTAATGCCAGACTCGGTGGCGAAGAGGGGGTCTAACGCCGCGTCGCGTTCGACAATGTCGTTCGCGAGGGCAAAGACGGCGGAGCGATGGGGCGCGATGGTCACGGCGCTCTCCTTTAGCTAGGTGAGTGAATCTATGCATTCACACGGTACCAATGTGCCCACCAACTCTCAATTGAACGAGTTCACGTACCGTCAACCCAGTCACGGCCCATAAACCGCTCGCGTGCACCAGAGAGCACGCGAAGGACCTGCACCAGATTGCGCTTCTTTGCGTCGTCAGTTCTGAGCCCCGCGAAGTAACGAAGGACTTCCTTTTGCCTGCTTGGAATGAGGCGTTCCCAGTTAGCCAAAACCTTGGCGTCGCTCGCCAATGCCGATTCGAACCAGTCGGGTGTCTCGTGTAAGGGGCCATTGCGATAGGACTCGTCAAAGCTCAAAGAAATCGTAACGACGTCGTTGACTTTGGCGTTAGAAGATTTTCGCATTCCCCCGTGGAGATACAAGTAGAACTCGCCGTTACCAACCGGCATCATGTTGGTGCGCCAAGGACTGTCCGGTCGCCCATTGATCTTCACGAGAACGGGCATGGGTCGACGCCAGCTCGGTCGCAGTTTCGTCGCCCGTTCGTCGTCGACTAAAACGTAAGGATTAGCGCCGACGATCTCGATGGTTGCGCTGAACTCGAGCGTTGGACGCTTAGCCACAACCGACTATCGATCGCACGTGGTCACGAGAGGAAACACTTAGGATTGCGCGCCGCCCCACGACCATTGGGGGAACGACATGTTCTCAGGAACGATCGATCCCGGTGGCGAGATGGATCCCACTTCGTTAGTCGCCGAGACCATGTAGTCGTGCAGCGCGACGCGAAATTCGGCGTTGTCGGGTAGCGCGGCGTCATTAACAGCCGCGTCAAAACAAGCGAGAAATCGCGACGTGTACTCCTCGTCTGCTCCGGTGCCGGCGTGCAGCGACAACATTGACGAGTGCCCACCAAGCGAACCTGAGTACGAAGGCGGACCGCCAAAGACTTCGGCCAAGTAACTCGCGAGGTGATCGAGGTGATCGGGATCTTGAGCGTGAGAGAACGGATGACTTAAGACCGGGTCGTTGACGCACCGTTCGTGCAGAGCGTGCGCGAGCGCAACGAAGGCTTCATGCCCACCCGCGAACTCATAGACCGAAGGACGTTCTTGCACGTCGAGGACCTCCTTAACCATCCCACCAATTAAATCATTTCACAACTGCGCTGCAACGAAATTGGAAACTCAGGGAAGACGACTGTTGAGGATTTTGGTCAAAGAGCGCAACCAGCGGAGTCTTCGCAGCGCAGCGATTTTGCGCCAAGGACCTCACATCCTGAGCCGATGACGACAATCGTCACGCAGTTGCTTCACGCACCGAGGATGGCGCGCGCTTTCGCGCCCACGCCAATACTTATTACCGGACGCAGTGAGGGTCGTAGCCACCGCATGAGCCAATCGAGATCAGCCGCTGGCACGGCGACGCAGCCTTGCGTGGGTGCGTAGAAACTGTCGTGAAGAAAGAATCCAGAACCCGCACCTTTGATGACCGGATCCGTGTTGTAGTTAATCACCACGGCGTTCGCGTAAGCAGCACCCGAGTAGTACAGGTTCTCTGACGCGCCGCCTGGCGAGACGGGACTTCTCACGTGATGGTTGTACATTTTCGACGCGGGATTTTCATCCCACCAATCGTCGGGTCCCGCTCGAAAGTACGGCAATCTAGTGCCGTTGTTGGCTTGGTTACCGAAGGCTTGGGTAAGCGTAAAGACGCCCACGGGCGTGCGACCGAGTCCTTCGCTCGTTGGACCCACGCCGTGTAGACCAACGTCAGCCACCACCGGACCAAACACCTCCACGTACGTTTCGTTACTTTCAAGCTTCCACGCTCTCACTACGGCAATCACCGATCGAGGTGTCGCGGCTTGAACGGTAATGACTTGGCTTGGAGGCTGCGCAGCCGACACTGGCAATGTGAAAAATCCACCGAGCACAACTGCTGACGTCCCGATCGCGAGAACGAGAGGGAGCTTTCTCGAAATTTTAGGCCTCATCGAACACGGTGATACTTCAAAGTTCCAGAGTTCAGTCCCGGATAAGTGAGTATTGAACCACATGGGCGAGCGAGCCAATCGCTTTAGAAACGTAACAACGCCTTGACGTGGGCCAATGTTGAGTCGACGAAGGGCCAGGGAGCGTTGTCTTCGTTTACGTACAGTCCGAACTCCGTACAGCACAGCCCAACCACGTCACCGCCGCGTTCCTGACAGTTGCTCGCGATCTTCATAAACCGCGAACGAGACGATTCACGGACTATCCCCTGGGTCAACTCGTCGTAGATCATCGACTGCAGTTCGTCAATCTCGTGAGGCAAAGGCGCCACTACGTTCACGCCTAATCGTTCAATCTCTTCAGCGTAGAACGTTCCTTCCATCACGTACTTGGTCGCCAGAAGTATCAGCGTCGATGCCCCAAGGTTATTAATCTCCTCGACCAACGCGCCGCGAATGTCGATAACGGGGATCGAGACCGCACGAGCGATCTCGTCGTAACTTATGTGCATCGTGTTCGCGCAGATTGCGAGCACCGTCGCTCCGCCAGCTTCAAGGCGGACTGCCGAGTCGACCATCACCTTTGTCGCCTCAGTCCACGCGCCCGCTCGCTGCAAGGCAACGATCTCACTAAAATCAACCGAGTCGATCACGAGAGGGGGCTGTTTCCAAGAGCCGTACTGCTCAGCGGTCAATTGGTTGAGTAAGGAGTAGTAGGACGCCGTGGACTCCCACGACAACCCGCCAATGAGTCCAATGCGCTTCATAACGCCCAACCTAACTGAGGATGAAACGAATTCGCTCCCTTAGCCCAGTGCGAAATGCGGGTTGAAGATTAATCCGAGAATCGATCCGTCGGGCGTCTTGACGCTGGCCGTGATGATGTCGTCACCCACATTGCTCGCGGCCGAGTGGATACTGGCGCCCTCACGAAGTGCCGCTTCGACAGCGCCTTCAACGTCGTCAACGCCCCAATACGCTACGGCACCGTCCGCGGGGTCTGCGTCGGGAAGTAGACCGAGCTCGTAGCCGCCAGGATTGAAGCCAACGTAGAACGGCTCGTCAAAATAGGGCGCCATTCCAAGATACGACGTCCACCATCGCTTGGCGGCTTCAAGATTGGGTGCTGGATAGATGACGGTTCTAAGTCCTAATAGTGAAGTGCTCATCCACTTTTCTTAGCATTCCGTCCGGGCCTTCGCCTAGGCAACAGAGTTTTCTACTCAGCGACGCCCTTAACGTTCGTGTCGTAGTTGCTCAACACCGTTACGCCCTTGGCGTTTACGACACGAACGTCGGTAATCTTTTGGAGGGCAACGCCACACGTCATCGTCGCGTTAACGGTCTTACCCGCGACGGACCGGTACGTTCCGGCCGTCCACCACGTCCCATTCGTTGACTCCATCGACACCGTGTAGAGCGTTCCACTTGGAAGTCCCCGCTCTTTAAGATTCACCGCTGTCCCCCAGGACCGTGCGGTAAGTTCCACGCTCGCCTTCACCGACGAGGCCCCTCGCAACGCGACGATACGCTGAACGGGTGTCGGCGTGGACGTGCCGCTAAAGAGACCAACGAAGATGAGCGACACAGCAACCGCGCCCACCAGGACAACTGAAACGACGCGAAGGCTTCGAGTTCGGCGTTGGTGAACACCAGCTCGGTGCAGATCGCTCAGTACCCTCTGCGAAAGTTCCGCAGATACCGACGCCGACGCCGCGACAGAGCTCGAATCCACGTACTGCAACATCTCAAAGGTCTCGGACATCTCGCGAGCAAGCGCCTCACAATCTGTGCAGCCTTCTAAGTGCGCTTGCAACGCGAGTTCCTCATTGACAGGAAGGTCGCCAAAGACGTGCATGGCGATTGCTTCACTCCACTTTTCACAGCGTCGCTCGCTCACTGGTCCAACCCCCCTTCCTCTAATAAAAGCCGCAACATTCGAAGTGCGTAAAAAGCGCGACTTCGAACCGTACCCTCAGGAATGGCGTAGAGCTCAGCGACCTCGCGACCGCTACGACCGTTGAAGTACATCTCCACCACAATCAGCCGATGCTCGGGGTCGAGGCGAGCGAGTGCTGACTCCATCTGCCACCCAAGGATTGCCCTTTCGACGTGATCCTCAGAGACTGGTTCATTCGCCGACTCCAGGGGAACTGTCTGGTGCTTGATTTCTTGCGAGCTCAGGTCGAGAATGACGCGACGCTCTATAGCGAACAGCCACGTGCGCAACGACCCAATAGAGGAATCGAATCGAGCCCGCGAACGCCACGCACGAGCAAACGTCTCTTGGACGGCGTCTTCCGCACGTTCAGTTGAGCTAAGTGATCGTCGGGCAAATCCGAACAGTTCACCCCCGTGCGACAAAAATGCCTCGCGCAGTCCCGTCTCGTTAGCCGCTTCGGAACCCCTGTTTCCCTCGGACTTAATCTGCGGAGGTCGCTCCGAGTTGTTTGGTGTCATGGCCGTCGTGTCGGATCTTGACGAAGGGTCGAACATTCGTGCTGGTGCATCAGTCACCACCGTGAGATCGCGTCGCCTTGACATGATTAGTATGCAACGCCGCCCGCAGGGCTGGTCGTCGTTGTCGTTGGCGCAGGCCTTGTCGTCGTTGTCGTTGGCGCGGGCCTTGTCGTCGTTGTCGTTGGCGCCGGACCCGTCGTCGTTGGCGCGGGCTTCGTAGTAGTAGTAGTCGGCTTGGGCGCACTCGTCGTAGAAGATGTTGACTTGAAGGGCGTCTTGATTGACGATGTGGCGCCAGCTTTGACGAGAAACCACGTGCCTCCCTTGAAAGCCAGCCCTTCGCCGCTGTGTTGGCGAGATCCCCTGTCGCCCGCGAATGTGTATACGGGGTATGAGTTATACGTCACTTGCTTCATTGTGGCACCTCTTTTGACGAAGCCAACCGTTCCCAGAACCCCCGGGCCGAGCGTAATCCTCGACACGGAGACTTTTACGAGCACCGGTAACCACGTTGAGAGGCACACTCCCGTGCACTTGAGTGCCGCACCTCTCTCGGAGGTCAGCAAGTAGAGCGACCTTGAGGAACTCGTCGCTAATGCGCCGCTATATCCCGTGACCTTGACCGATCGTAGTGAAGGTGCAGTGGCGCCAGACGCACTCACGATAGGAATCGCGACCATTGTCGAAGCTACAAGCGCCACGAGAGCTAGTCGATTGCCGAAGCCACCGCGCCACCCTCGATGAGACTGGTGTGCTGTGTCGGCGGTCATTCGAACTCTCCTCACGTCATGAACTCAGGCCAATACCTGAGCTGTACTAATGAATACCGAGGTCGAGGTCAAAATGTTCATTGAATGCCCCCTTTATCGTCAGGCCGTAAGTCCGACTTCGTGCTGTAGGGGCCACGAGTCGGAGCGATTAAAATTGTGGCGTGGAACCCCAAAAGGTCATTCTCTACTACTGCTTTACGCCGCTCGACGACCTCGAGGCGGTGCGTCTCTGGCAACGCACACTGTGCGAGAGTCTCGATCTCAAGGGTCGAATTCTTCTATCTCCTCACGGCATAAACGGCACGCTCGGCGGCCCCATGTCCGCGATCAAGAAGTACATCAAGCAAACGAAGGAGTATCCGGGCTTCAAGCGCACTGACTTCAAGTGGTCCGAAGGAACGGGTGACGACTTCCCACGACTTCGCATTCGTGTGCGCGACGAAGTCGTGACCTTTGGCGCGCCTGGTGAACTTAAGGTTGACTCGCGAGGGGTCATCGGCGGTGGACAGCGTCTCAAGCCAAGTGAAGTCAATCATTTGGTGGCGGAACGTGGCGATGAGGTGGTCTTCTTCGACGCACGTAACGCTTTCGAAGCCAAGATTGGCAGATTCAAAAACGCCATCGTGCCCGACGTGAAAGCGACGCGCGACTTCGTTCGCGAGTTTGACAGTGGCAAATACGATCACCTCAAGGACCGGCCCGTCGTGACGTACTGCACGGGGGGTGTCCGATGCGAAGTTCTTTCCTCAGTGATGAAGAATCGCGGTTTTAATGAGGTCTATCAAATGGACGGCGGCATCGTGCGTTACGGCGAAGAGTTTGGCGATCGGGGACTTTGGGAAGGTTCGCTCTATATCTTCGACAACCGCATGAACCATGAGTTCAGCGATGAGGTCGTCACGCTAGGAAGATGCGAACGCTGTGACGAACCAACGAGCAAGTTTTATAACTGCGCCAATCTGGCGTGTCGCAAACTCATTCTTCTTTGCGCTGCGTGTAAGTCGGACAACATCAGTACGAACTGCACACCACAACACGAAGAGTTATGAGGTTTCATTACTGCTGCGTGATCCTTCCGATCGCGTAGTTTGCCTTCGCCGCGACTTCACTGTCGCGATTGCTGCGGCCGAATTGCGTTTCCTACACCACCAACTACCTCGGTGCGAGATGACGAGTCGGCACCTTCACCCGCCCATCCCCTTTCGAAGTAATGCCATGCCCAAACGCATCGAGGAGGTCAAAGACTCCATCGGCAACCCACACTCGATTGCGTCGAACGTCTGGCATCGGCTGTATTTTCTCCATACAAACCACTTTCGTCATAGTGGTTTGTATGGATGGATTAACAAACCGAACTGCGCAGAATGTGCCGAATATCCCTCAAAACCCAGACCAATCATCGTCGTTCGACGTGGAACGAGTGCTTTTCGAGTTCGAATGGCGCCCAACCGGTCGGGAAGTGCCTCTGGCGTGGCTCAATCTCGAGGAACTTCTTAATACGTTCGACGATACCGTGACGACTTAGACGACCTCAACCCAGATGAGTTGCGCGGCTTCTACAGTAAGGGTTAGAGGCGTGTCGGCGACAATGATCGCGACGTCGCCGGCGACGCGATTCGAATCGGTCACCTTAACTTCGCTACCTTCTTTGATCGCGTGGTTGGCCAACATTGTCAACAAGGCCGGTGCTTCGTGCTCAGCGACTTCGGAGATCCTTCTCACGGTGGCGGCATTTCCCGGCAGAAGGTCCGCGAGCGCGACGAGCGCACCGTAGGGCGCTGACCTACCGGGAATGACGTTGCCGTGAGGACACGTCGAGGGCGAGCCCATCGATTGGTCGATCTGATTCACCACGACGTCTGAAATCGCGGAGGAGATCCGATCTGCCTCGACGTCAGCGACAGCCCAGTCAAAACCCAGCACGTCGGTCAACCAGCGCTCGAGTATGCGGTGACGGCGGATCAAGGCGGTCGCCGTCATCTCGCCGCTTGAAGTGAGTGTCACGCTCCGGTCCGTGCTCAACTCGACCCACCCGTCGCGTTTGAGTCGTTGGAGGGCGTCACTTACCGTTGGCGCACTGACCGCGAGCCAGTACGCCAGTCGACTCGGACGCACGACTTCGCCCTCACCGGCGATGCAGTAGATCGCTTCCAAATACTTGTCAACCGTTGCGGTGTGCGTGTTCGTCATTTACTCCTCCGGCTTGCTCACGAGCGGGTACACCTGCGTGGTCGGGGCGTCGTCGGGGCGCGAATGAGTACGTCCAGTGTTGCGACGGCGCAGGCTCCCGCGAATGAACGCCGTCGTTGAGATCGCGACGTAGACCACCCACACCAAAGCTTGCAAAATCGTCGGGTGGTCCGCGTAGCCAAAGAGTGAATGAAGGATGTCACCAGTGTTGCTCGACTGAGCGATCACGTGTTGCGAACTCCACATGATTTGGCGACCAAAGGGAAGCCACCCGAGGTGTTGCAAGTTCTCAACGGCGTCGCTCAAGAGACCCGCGGCGAAGATCATCAGCATGACACCCAAGACTTGAAAGAATCGGCGAAGGTTGAGCTTGGCGCCTAATCGATAGATGGCAAACGCCACGCCGAGTGCAAGAACGAGTCCGAGCACTGCTCCTAAAAGCAAGTAGCTGCCATCAACCGGCGTCGCGGCTTGTCGGCTACTCGCGAAGACAATCGCCAGCGTGAAGACCATGGTCTCGAGACCCTCGCGACCCACGGCCTGAAACGCCAGGAGGCTAAAGCTCAGCCGGGTGCCGCCAGAGAGCGCCAGGTCACTACGGCGTTCGAGTTCCTTATTCAGTGTGCGGGCGTGACGCTGCATCCAAAATGTCATGTAGGTCAGCGCTCCGGCCGCAACGAGATACGTCGCCGTCTCAAAGTAGGTCTGTACGTTCGATCCGTCGTACTGACGAATGAAGTAAAAGGCCGCGATGCCGCCGCCGATCATCAGGACCATCGCGGCACCGACGCCGAGAAAGACGTCACGAAAGTGTCGCCGCTGGCCAATACGATTGAGGTACGACAGCAATATCGCCACGATCATTGACGCTTCGATACCTTCACGAAAGAAGATGACGAACGTAGGAATCACCGCGTAACTCCTGATCTCTTGGAGCTTTCTAACGCGGAGAACGCAACAGCGAATACCCTTTGGCTACAGCATTCAGGACGAACCCGTGTTTTCATTAGGTTAGGCTAATCGAATCTCCTAGGCCCGTTGCGGGCGTTGCTTCAACCAGATGCGCATATATATGGCGTCCGCAGCGATGACCGTTGCCGCATCCTCGGTGGCAATTGTGCTCGCGCGTCGATAACGCAGATCCATCATCATCGCCATTGACGTTGGAGGGACCGTCGGACATGACCGGCACTTATACTTGCATGAAGTCAAGCAATTAAAACTCGTAAGAAATAGGAGATTTCGATGTCGTTGATGAAAGAGGCGCACCCCGATCGCTACAAATGGATCGCCCTGACGAACACCACGTTGGGTGTCTTTATGGCGGTGATCAACTCCTCCATCATCTTGATTTCGCTTCCCGCGATCTTCCGCGGTATTGGCATTAACCCTCTTTCGCCGGGCAACACTGGCTACCTCTTGTGGCTCTTGATGGGCTACCTCTTGGTGACGGCCGTACTGGTCATCAGTCTCGGACGTCTCGGTGACATCGTCGGACGAGTTCGAATCTTCAACCTCGGCTTTGCCGTCTTTACCTTCGCGTCCATTCTTTTAGCCATTGACCCCTACCACGCTTCAGCGGGCGCGCTGTGGCTCGTGCTCTGGCGACTCGTCCAGGGAGTGGGCGGCGCCATGCTCTTCGCGAACTCGAGCGCGATTCTTGTTGACGCCTTTCCCTCCGATCAGCGCGGCCTCGCCATGGGCGTTAACCAAGTCGCCGCGATTGGCGGATCGTTCGTTGGACTTATCGCGGGAGGACTTCTCTCCATTATCGACTGGCGCCTGGTCTTTTGGGTCTCGGTACCCTTTGGCATCATTGGCACCGTCTGGAGTTACAAGAGTCTTCGCGACAACGGCATTCGCACGAAGGCGAAGATCGACTGGTCGGGAAACTTTACTTTCGCCGTTGGACTCACCGCGCTTCTCGTTGGCATTGTGTACGGTATCGAGCCGTACGCCACCCACGCCATGGGTTGGACCTCGCCGCTCGTGCTGAGTTCCTTCGCCATCGCGATCGTCTTTCTCGTTGCGTTCTTCGTCATTGAGACCAAAGCCGAAGCCCCGATGTTCAATCTTCGACTTTTTAAGATTCGCGCGTTCTTCATGGGTAGTTTCGCGGGACTACTCGCGGCTATCGCTCGAGGCGGTTTGCAGTTCATGCTCATCATCTGGCTGCAGGGAATCTGGTTGCCACTGCACGGCTACAACTACTCCGACACACCACTGTGGGCCGGTATTTTCTTGCTGCCCCTCACGGTGGGCTTCTTGCTCGCCGGGCCAATCTCGGGTTATCTTTCCGATCGCCACGGCGCTCGCATCTTGTCGACGACCGGGCTCAGCGTGTTCGCGCTGAGCTTCGTGGGTCTTCTTTTCATTCCCACGAACTTCGCCTACTGGGTTTTCGCCCTCTTGGTCTTCGTGAACGGCGTCGGCGGCGGAATGTTCTCCGCGCCTAACTCAGCAGCCGTCATGAACTCGGTTCCGGCCGATCAACGCGGTGGTGCAGCAGGAATACAAGCCGCGTTCATGAATACCGGCATGGTGCTCTCGATCGGCATCTTCTTCTCACTCATGATCGTCGGGCTCACCAGCACGTTGCCTAAGGCAATGTACCGGGGACTTAGCGCTCACGGCGTTGTCGCGAGCCAGGCCCACCAGGTAGCGAATCTGCCCGCGGTCGGCAGTCTCTTCTCATCGTTTCTCGGCTTCAACCCACTCAAGAGCCTGCTGGTAAGCCAGGCCAACACCAACGTCACGCACATTCAGTGGACGGCGCTCACCGGAAAGCAGTTCTTCCCCAGCCTCATTGAAAGCCCTTTTCACCATGGTCTGATTATCGTCTTCTCGGCCGCTATTGCCATGTCCGTCGTCGGTGCGCTCTTCTCCGCGCTGCGTGGAGATAAATTCATTCATCAACAAGAGTCGCTCTCTAAGCACGTCGGCGAACTATCTGAAAGCTCCGGCGCCGTGCCCGGCGAAATTGCCATCGAATCTGAAGTCGTTCGATGACGTCGCGCGAAGCATCGGGTAACGACGTCCAATTCGCCGCGCGGCTTCGCTACGTACTCATGCGAATGACGCGGACACTGCGTCGAGACGGCAAGTCAAACCTTTCGCCGTCACAGATTTCCGCACTCGCGACACTCGAGGAGTTCGGCTCGATGCGCATCAGCACGCTCGCGACGTACGAGTCAATCGACCCCTCGGTCGCGACACGCGTCGTGGCGAGTTTGGAGAGTCAGGGGCTCTCTGAACGAAAGGACGATCCAGAAGATAGGCGCGCCAGCCTCGTTGGTCTGAGTGACGTTGGTCGAAAGGCGCTCGAAGAACTCTGGAGTGAACGAACCATTGGACTCAGTTCACGTCTCGAACGTCTCACGCCCAAAGAACGCCTCAGTGTCGAAGCCGCGCTACCGATACTTGAAAAATTAGCGCGCGACAACTAACTACCTGCGTCGCGGCTAGCAATCAGGCGAGAGCTGCGTCGAGCGTAATCGTGGTCCCGGTAAGGGCCTTGCTGACGGGGCACCCCAACTTTGCGTCGTTGGCCGCCTTCACGAAACCCTCTTCATCCAGACCGTCGACCTTGCCGCGAACAGTGATCGCGATGTCGGGAATTCGAAAACCACCCGCGGGGTCTGGTCCGAGGCGAACTTCAACGTCGACCACGAGTGACTCAGGAGTGCCACCGGCCGCGGCGATGCCTGCAGAAAGAGCCATGGAGTAGCAGGCGGCGTGGGCCGCGGCGATCAACTCTTCAGGACTCGTCGTGCCGTCAGCTTCTTCAGCTGCTCGCTTGGGGAATGAGACGTCAAAGGTCGCTAAACCACTACTGATCAGTTCTACTTTGCCGGCTCCGTCTTGGAGGCCGCCCGTCCATGTGGTGCGCGCCTTGCGTGTTGGCATCTCTTGCTTCCTCTCGTTGGATTTACTCAGCGCATCCTACGTGCGGGTATCTCTCTTCGTCGAATGAAGAACATTTTCCAACGAGCAGGTGTCAGCCCCCACCTTTGGCGTCAGCGAATCGGGCGGTCGTAAAAGCAATGGTTATTGGAACGCTCAACGCGAAGACCACCAACATGAGCGAGACCAGGACGAGCGACGTGCCGCGAGTGTGGTCGTGAACGAACGCGAACTCAATCATGCCCGAGGTAATGGCGTACGCCAACAGCGCCCACTTAAAGACCGTCATGAACGTTGTCCACGCAAAGTTCTTTAGTCGAGCGAGAAGGAACGCCGCCGCGAGCAAAAGCGCAATGGCGACGCACAACAACGCGGTCGCCAGTCCCAGCGGTGCGACGCGTGGCGCGTACGAGGCGAGCAGAATTCCCCCCACCACCACGAGGCCCAGCGCGCCAGAACTGAGCCAACCAATTGGTGGGTACTCTCGCTCAACGTCGTGGCGAACTTCAGAAGCGTGCGTTGAACTCACCTGGACCCCAGTCTCGTCATGATAATCAGCGTGGCGACTTGCATAACGCCGAGTATTCCCGCCGTGTAGACAAATCGCTGCATCAGTCGATGGATGAGTAGGCCGTTCGGCACTGGTTTGTTCATCTCGTACAACACCGCAATATTCGCAGGCTCGAGCACGCCCAACGCAACGGTCGCCATCACTCCGACGACACAGAACGACACAATGAGCCACGCGTGATTCGGGCTCGACGCCAAGAGGTTGCCCGCCATGCGAGCGACTTGAAATCCGGTGGCGAGCGTCATCATCACGACCGTGGGCATGATGATGACCATCATGGGCATAAAGCGAGCCGAGAACTCCGCGCGCGCCGGTATCGAGAGGCGCCCCAGTATTGGCCCAATGACGAGACCCACGAAGAGATCAATACCCGTCCACAGGCCTCCCCCGACGACGTGGTTGAACATCAGACCCCACTTCCAGTTAAAGCCAATGGAAAGCGCCACAAAGATCACCGCCAACGCGACGACGGGCAGCCCTTTTAGTGGCACCACTTGAATCTTGGGTCGATCAAGGGGCGGTCCCGAACGCGTCGGGGCGCCAATCACCAGTATTTCGTCGCTCAATGTCGTCTCCCTCTTAGACGTAGTTCTTGAAATCTACACAGCCAACTCCTTTTTTGCTAGTAATTCGCCGCGACTACCAGTAATCCGATTTCGGACGGTCCTATCAGGAGCAACGTGGCCCCTTGAATCGTGCCGGGTATTCGGGAGACTAAATCATTTCCAAAACGGGCAGACTTTCTGACTCGTTGGTGTCATAGTAGTGAGCCTCGAACTCGACCGGTGGCACGTAGTCGAGCGACTCGTGGATTCGTCGGTTGTTGAACCAGTCGACGTAGTTAAGCGTCGCCCATTCAACGTGTTCAACGTTGCGCCAGGGTCCCTTGCGATGAATCAACTCGGTCTTGTAGAGACCGTTGAACGATTCGGCCAGAGCATTGTCGTAGGAGTCACCCTTCGAGCCAACGGACGCGACGATCTCCGCTTCGCCGAGACGTTCGGAGTAGCGAATGCTGAGGTATTGAACGCCGCGGTCCGAATGGTGAATCACGTGTGAGAGGTCGCGTCCGTTGCGAGAGTAGATCGCCATCTCGAGGGCGTCGATGGCGAGGTCACTTCGCAGTGAGGTCGAGATCTGCCAGCCCACGATGAACCGACTGAACACGTCGATGATGAACGCGACGTAGACCCAGCCAGTGAAGGTCTTCACGTAGGTCAGGTCCGCGACCCAGAGACGGTTCGGTGCCGGAGCCACGAACTGACGATCGACGAGGTCGCTCGGTCGGTGTTGGTTCTCGTCGCTGATCGTCGTCAACTTGAACTGGCGACCGCGTCGGGCACCGCTGAGTCCCTCATCTTTCATCAGGCGCCTCACCGTGCAGTGCGCGACCGTGACGTTCTCGCGGTTCAACTGTTTCCAGACCTTCTTGGCGCCGTAGACGCCGTCGTTGTTGGACTCATAGACCCGGAGAATCTCGGGCTTTAGGGCCTCGTCACGAACCGCCCGCGCGCTGGGCGCGCGGGCGGTGGTGGCGTAGTAAGTGCTGGGGGCGAACTGCAACGCTCTGCAGATCGGCTCGACTCCCCATCGATCCTTGCGCGAATCGATGTAACGACTTATCGCCTGGTTTGACCGTCGAGCTCGGTCGCAAAGAAAATCGACGCGTCCTTCAAAATCGCGTTGGCGCGTCGAAGATCCTTGTTCTCGCGCTCGAGTTGCTTGAGTCGTGCGCGCTCGTCCGAAGTAATTCCAGGACGAGAGCCAGTGTCGACTTGGGTTCTTCGAACCCACGTCCGGAGTGTTTCGGGCGACATGCCGAACAGCTTCGAGATTGCGGTGAAAGCAGCCCACTCGGACGAATAGTCCGGGCGACTGTCGATCACCATCCTCACGGCTCGTTCACGCAGCTCGGGTGAGTAACGGGTAGATCCTGACATGGAGTAATCCTCTCAGAGGATTCACTCTCCAAGAAACCCGGCACGATTCAC
>Ga0208357_1000116_pt1 | contig 60556 bp, 58 predicted proteins | sample NGESurdeep092012_6_FD_184487 | JGI IMG/M metagenome (GOLD analysis project Ga0208357, IMG submission 184487) | Arctic peat soil microbial communities from Barrow, Alaska - NGEE Surface sample F52-2 deep-092012 (SPAdes) | ecosystem: Environmental > Terrestrial > Soil > Wetlands > Peat ...
GCTTGCAACGCGGCGCGCGATTCAGCGCGCTGCCCTTACGCTGTCGAAGGAGCGCGGCTTCGACCGAGTGACCGTCGACGATATCAGCCAGCAGGCGCTCGTGTCGCCGCGCACGTTCTTCAATTACTTCCCCTCGAAGGAAGCCGCCGTGATCGGCGACATGCCGGCGCTGCCCGGCGGTGCTGCGGTCGACGCGTTCGTGACAGCCGGCCCAGATCAGACGATCCTCGACGGCATCCGGGACCTCCTTGTCGACGGCGTGGAGAACAGCATGGGAGCGGATGAGCGCGACATCCACAAGTTGCGCCGCGCACTGCTGAAGGACAACCCGCAGTTGTTCACACTGCGGATGGCCGGAATGAAGCAGCTCGAAGCCGACCTGACGGCGATCGTGCGCCGGCGACTCCAGCATGATGAGCACGGACACGACGAGCACGGACAAAATGAGCACGGACACGACGAGCACGGACACGACGAGCACAGTGCGGGTGACGACGAACAGCTGGAATCGCGTGCGCGTCTGATTACGCTCGTCGCATTCGCGGGCATCCGTCACGCCTGGTGGTGCTGGGCCGACGCCGGCGGCACGGACGCACTGGTTTCGCGCCTGCACGATTCCTTCAGGGAGCTACAAGCCTTGAGCCTGCAACACGAGGCACGCTGACGCGGAGCACTCTCTCGCCGATCGAGTAGTCGGTCGAGTAGTTGGTCGAGTAGCGAGCGAGGAACGAGCCCGCGTATCGAGACCCCGGTAGTTCGCTTGCCCGGTCTCGATACGCCTGCTCGCTGCGCTCGCTGGCTACTCGACCACCAATATCGAGACACGGCGCGGATGCCGCGCCCAATTTCCGCAGGGGGCGCGGCCTCATGTAGACTCGTCCGCGGCTCCAAGCCAGGCCGCCTTAGCTCAGTCGGTAGAGCGTCTCACTCGTAATGAGAAGGTCATCAGTTCGATTCTGATAGGCGGCTCTGTATGCCGGTTCGCGTGAGTTGACGCCCCGATAGCATGGCAAGAGCCGTTGTCGCCGCGCCGAAGGAGCTCACATGACCGAGAGTCTGCGCTGGGGAATCCTGGCCACCGGCGGGATCGCACACACGTTCGCGCGCGATCTGAAGGCCAACGGTTTCCGCCTGCAAGCCGTCGGGTCGCGATCGCAACACGCGGCTGACGCATTCGCCGCTGAGTTCGGCATTCCTGTCGCGCACGCGAGTTACGAGGCGCTGGTTGCGAACCCGGACGTGGACATCATCTACGTGGCCACGCCGCATCCGATGCATGTGGCCAACGCGAGCCTGGCACTGAACGCAGGCAAGCACGTGCTCGTTGAGAAGCCGCTCACCATCAACGCGGGTGAGGCGCAGCAACTCGTGGACCTTGCCGCGGCGAAGAACCTGCTATTGCTCGAAGCGATGTGGACCCGTTTTCTACCGCACATCGCTCGCATTGACCAGCTCATCGCCGCCGGCACGCTCGGCCGCCTACTCTCGTTCACTGCGGAGCACGCTCAGAAGCTGCCGGACGACCCGGCCCACCGCATCAACGCGCTCGAACTCGGCGGCGGCGCCCTGCTGGACCTCGGCATTTACCCGATCTCGTTCGCGGCGCATCTGTTCGGCGAACCCGAAGCTGTTCATGCGGATGCCCGCTTCCGCGACACCGGCGCGGACAGCGCTGTCGCGACCGTGTTCCGGTATGCGGGCGGCGAACTCGCGACGACCTTCTCGGCCAGCGACACGCGCGGCGCCAATCGGGCGGTGATCGAGGGCACGGACGCTCGGATCGAAATCGACGCCGTGTGGTACGCGCCGACGACGTTCCGAGTGATCGCGAGTTCCGGTGAGGTGCTTGAAACCTATGAATCGGATGTCGTCGGCGGCAAGCAATTCCAAGCGGCCGAAGCGGAGCGGCTGATCGGCCGCGGTCTGACCGTCAGCCCGCTCATGCGGCCAGATGAGTCGGTGTCGATCATGCGCACGCTCGACGAGATCCGCAGCCAGATCGGGCTTGTGTACCCCGGCGAATAACCCCGTATGGGGTTCATTTCTCCCAGAATCAGCCGTTACACTGCTCTGATGCACGAATCCGATCCCGTCGCGCCGCGCCCTGGCGCCGCTGACGCGGGGTCGGATGCTGCCACTCAGGCCGCTCCTGCCGCACTGGCCACTCGGTCGACCGCTTCGGCCCGACGTGCATCGTTCGGCGGCATGCTGGCGGCGATTCGCAGGCATCCGCGGATCTGGATCGTCGCAGCGGCGACCGCCGGGTTCGTGCTCGTCGGCGGTGGTACCGTGGCGCTCGGCGCGCTGACCGGTGCAGCTGCGACGCCGGTGGCCATCGCCAGTCCGAGCGCATCGCCGACGCCGACGCCGACCCCGACTCCGACGCGGCCCGTGCCGACGCCGGCGCTGGCTGCAAGCAAGGTTCGCACCTGTTCCGTCACATCCCTCGCGCAAGACAGCCGATTGGGCACGCTGGAAGCTCAAGTGCTCAACCCGACGACCGGGGAGGTGCTCTTCGACCGCAACGGCTCGACGCCCGCGGCGACGGCAAGTGTCATGAAGATCCTCACGGCTGCTGCCGCGCTGAGTGTGCTCGGCCCCAACTATCAGGTGCCGACCACGGTGGTCAAAGGCTCTGCTCCGGGGCAGATTGTTCTGGTCGGCGGCGGCGACGTCACGCTCTCGCGCACGGCGACGGGCGATAGCCCGTTCTACACGGGCGCGCCGCACCTGGACGCGCTCGCCGCACAGGCGAAGGCGGCGTGGGCGGCGGATCCGGCGAATAATGGCCAGCCGATCACATCCGTTGTTCTGGATGCGTCACTGTTCGGCGGACCGGTCTGGCAACCGAGTTGGGATGAACACGAGGAGCGCGTCGTCGAGGGCAGCACCTCGTACATCACGGCCCTGCAGGTCGATGGCGACCGCGACGACCCCTACGCGATCGAATCGCCGCGCAGCACGGACCCGGTCGGCCGAGCCGGCGCTGCGTTCGCAAGCGATCTCGGCGGCAACGTCAGTGTCAGCACCGGCACCGCTCCGGCCGGAGCGAAGCAACTCGGTCAGGTGCTTTCGCAGCCCGTGACGGCGCTTCTCAGTCAGGCGCTTTCCGTGTCGGACAACACGATCATGGAGATGCTCGCCCGCCTGGTCGCCATCAAGACGGGCGCGGGCAACACGTTCGCAGCGGAGAACGCCGGCGTGTTGAAGGGTCTTGCGGCATACGGAATCGACACGACCGGCATCACGGTCGTCGACGGATCGGGACTTAGCGGGGACAACCGGGTGCCACCGTCATATCTGACGCGGCTCATGGTGAAAGTCATGAACCGCCAAGACGGTCTTGGCGTGATCTACGACTCGTTGCCGGTGTCGGGCAAGTCCGGCACGCTCGGCCCTGGCTACGCGCGGTTCACCGGTGACAGTGCGGTTGCCCGTGGTGCGGTCAACGCCAAGACCGGCTGGATCAACAACGGATACACCCTCGCCGGCGTGGTGCACACCCAAGATGGCACCGCCCTGACGTTCGCCGTGTATGCGCTCGGCAACGTGCAGGACAACGCGAAGACCGCGATCGACGCCCTTGTGACCGGGTTCTTCCGCTGCGGCAACAACCTGTCGAACAACTGACGGGGCTTGGGCCTTAGGCGGCGTTCGTGGGTTGCGCTTCTGTGGCTTTGGTCTGTTGCGGCGCGGAATTCAGGTTGGAGTGGTGGGTCGGTGACGCCGGCGTCGGCGGGTCGAGCGTTTTAGCCTGAATTCGGTCCCGCTTCGTGGGGGAGGGCGCCGCGTAGCATGGAAGACATGTCCCGAGCCCTTCTCATCGTCGACGTGCAGAACGACTTCACGGAGGGCGGCGCTCTCGCCGTAACCGGTGGTGCGGCGGTCGCGGGCGGCGTGACGGCGCTGTTGGCGGCGCATCCGGAGCTGTATGGCACCGTCATCGCCTCGCGCGACTGGCACAATCCGGACGACGACAACGGCGGCCATTTCGCGACGGATGCCGCCCCCGACTTCGCGACGACCTGGCCGCCGCACTGCGTCGCGGGCACCGCCGGAGCGCAGTACCACCCGGCGCTCGACGACGGACGGATCGACGTGCACGTTCGCAAGGGACAGGGCATCCCCGCATACTCGGCCTACGAAGGCACGACGGATGATGGCGAGGAACTGCATGCACTGATCGAACGGCGCGGCATCACCGAGGTGGATGTCGTCGGTATCGCCACAGACTATTGCGTGCGCGCCTCCGCGCTGGATGCGATCGCGCACGGCACTCGCGTGCGGGTCTTAACGGATCTGATCGCCGGTGTGGCCAAGGAGACGAGCGCCGCCGCTTTGGACGAGTTGGCCCAGGCCGGTGCCGAGCTCGCCTCGAGCGCGGAACTCGACTGACGCCACCGCGCGCCGGAGGCGGCCGTGACAGCCTGACGCTTCCGCGTCGGCGTGACACTGCCGCGCCAGCCTGACGCAGCTGCGCCGTCAGAATAGTCAAAGTGTTGACCGAATAATGCCCAGTGCTGCTGATTCTGTTCACTCTGATCAGCTTCAAGTAGACGAATTGCTCAGTCAGCGCAAACGTGCCAGCCTGGCGATGACACGCACGGACCGAGCAAGGAGGCGCGGATGCACGCGACATTACCCCGTTCGACGACGATGGCGGAGCAGGAGCAGGAGCCCGCAGCCGTCTCCGACGATCGCCTCGCGCTGCTTGAGACGCTGTATGAGCGGATGCTTCTTGCGCGCGATCTCGACCTCGAGTCTGTCGCGATGCAACGGCAGGGCATTATTCCCGGGTACGCACCGGCCCGCGGTCAGGAAGCCGCACAGGTCGGCAGTGCCAGCGCCCTGGATCGCACGCGGGACTTCGCCTTTCCGACCTACCGCGAACTCGGCGTCGCCGTCGCGCTCGGTGCCGACCTCGTCGGCTATTTGGCCTCGCACCAGGGCAGCTGGCACGGCGGCATGTATGACTTCGCCGCCGCTCGACTAGCCCCGATCAACGCCGTCGTTGGTGCACCCGTGCCGCACGCCATGGGCTGGGCGTTGGGCGAGAAACTCGCGGGCCGCAGTGGTGCGTCGATCGCGTACTTCGGAGACGGAGCGAGTTCGCAAGGCGACATCCACGAGGCGATGAACTTCGCCGGCGTCTGGAACCTGCCGGTCGTCTTCTTCTGCCAGAACAACGGTTGGGCCATCTCCCTGCCGACCAGCGCGCAGGTCGCGGGTGGGTCCGTCGCGGCGCGCGCCGCCGGCTACGGCATGCCGGGTGTTCGCGTCGATGGGAATGATGTGCTCGCCGTGTACGACGCCGTGACGGATGCTCTGGCTCGCGCCCGCTCCCTCGGCGGCGCCACCGTGGTCGAGGCGATGACCTACCGGATCGGCCCGCACTCCACATCGGACGACCCCGGCCGCTACCGCTCCCTCGAAGAAGAACACGAGTGGCAGAGTCGTGACCCGCTGGCGGCTGCAAAGGCGCGGCTGCAGGCATCCGGGGTAGACGACGCCGTGTTCGAAGCGATCACAGCGCGGGTGCACGCAGAGGTCGAACGGGTGCGGCAGGAGACCATCGCACTGGAGCGCCGGCCGACCGCCGAAATGTTCGACTTCGTCTTCGCAGACCCGCCCGCCGTGTTCACGGCGCAACGCAACGCAGCGATCGCGGAGGCCGACAATGACTACTGATGTCAAAGACGCTGATCTGAAAAGCGCCGATCTGACAGGCGCCGATCTGACAGGCGCTGATCTGACAGGCGCCGATCTGACAGATGTCGACGTGACACACGCCGAGCCGCAACAGACCGTATCAGCCGTCGCAGCGTCGTCGACCAGACACACCGTCACAATGCAGCGCGCGATCGTAATGGCGCTCGCCCGCGCGCTCGAAGATGATCCGACAACGCTCGTCTTCGGTGAGGACGTCGGCAAACTCGGCGGCGTCTTCCGCGCGACGGACGGCTTGCAGGCACAGTTCGGCCCGAACCGGGTCTTCGATACGCCACTGGCGGAGTCGGCGATCATGGGCATGGCGGTCGGCTTGGCGATGAACGGGTGGCGTCCGGTCGCGGAGATCCAATTCGACGGATTTTCGTACCCCGCCGTCGATCAGATCGTCAACCAGGTCGCTCGCATGCGCAACCGCAGCCGCGGAGCGTTCAGCATGCCGATCACTCTGCGCCTGCCGAGCTTCGGCGGCATCAACGCGCCGGAACATCACGGCGAGAGCATGGAGTCGCTCTATGCCCACGTTCCGGGTTTGAAGGTCGTCGCACCGTCGACGCCCGCCGAAGCGTATCGCCTGCTGAGGCAGGCCATCGCGGACCCAGACCCGGTGATCTTCATGGAGCCGAAGGCGCGCTACTGGCACAAAGGCGTTGTCGACACGGCGGATGCGACGCCCGACCTCCCCGTCGGAACCTCTCGCGTCGTGCGAGAAGGCAAGCACGTGACGCTGATCGCCTGGGGCGCGATGGTGGCCCGCTGCCTGCAAGCAGCAGACCTCGGCGCGGAGGACGGTGTCGAGATCGAAGTGCTCGATCTGCGCTGGCTGAAGCCGATCGACGCGGCGGGGCTGGCGGCATCCGTTTCGAGGACGGGGCGCGCGGTCGTCGTGCACGAGGCGCCGCTGACTGCGGGGCTCGGTGCTGAAGTGGTCGCGCTGCTGATGCGCGACAGTTTTGGCGCACTGAAAGCCCCGGTCGGGCGGGTCGCCGGGTACGATGTGCCTTATCCGAGCCAGTCGCTCGAGGAGCGTTACCTGCCGAGCATCGACCGCATCCTGAGCGCCGTGCAAGAGACGTTGGAGTACCGCCGTGGCTAGTGTGACGTTCGACCTGCCGGATCTCGGCGAAGGGCTGATCGGCGCGAAGGTGCTCGAGTGGCTCGTGTCGATCGGCGACTTCGTGGAGCGCGGTGAACCACTGGTCGAGGTTGAGACGAGCAAATCGGCGATCGAGCTGCCTTCGCCGCAGACCGGGACCGTGATCGAACTGCACGCGGGCGAGGACGACGATCTACTCGTCGGGGAGCCGCTGGTCACCTTCGAGATTCCGGACGAGGAAGCGGGGATCGTCGGAACGATCCCCGAGGAGGCGGCCCCGAAGCGTCGAGTGCGGCTGCGCCCGCCGGAAGACTGATGCTCTACGTCGTGCGGCCGTCGGGCGAGACGATTGCGTATTGTCGTTACCCGGGGGACGACCCGGTGCTGCTCGTGCACGGTTTCGGTTCGGACTCCGCCGATACCTGGGATGCGACCGGCTGGCTGCGCGCGCTCGCGGATGCGGGTCACGGTGCGGTTACAGTCGACCTGCGCGGGCACGGCGCCAGCAGCAAGCCGCACGATGTTGCGGCATATCGTCCGAGCGTGTTGGCGGACGACCTGATCGCGGTGCTCGACGCGGAGGGCCTGGAGCGCGTCGATGTGATGGGCTACTCGATGGGCAGTCAGGTCACGCGTGCTCTGGCCGCGGGTGCGCCCGAGCGAGTGCGCAGGCTTGTGCTCGGCGGCATCGGCGCTGAGGAACAATTGCGCACATGGGGGATCGAGACGATTCACCGCGTGCTGATCGAAGGGCTGGACGCCGAAGACCCGACGGCGACCGCGATTCTGCGCATGGCGGCATCCGGCGCTGGGGCAGACCCTGAGGCACTGGCCGCGTGCGCGCTGGGCGTCGCATCCGACGAGCCGTCGACCGACCCGCTGCCGATGCCCACACTCGTGGCGGTGGGCGAGAGCGATCCGCTTTCAGCGGGGGCGGATGCGCTGGCTCGCTCCCTCGGCGCCGCCTACGTCTCCGTGCCCAAGCGCAATCACGTGACAACGCTGAGTGCGCGGGCGTTCAAGGCTGCCGTACTGAAGTTCTTGGCGTAGTGCCGCTGCCGGTGTGCTCGCGCCGGCGCGGTGCGATGCACTGGTGCGCTGCGCTGGCTGGTGCGCTCGCCGTTGGCGCAGGCGATTTGCGCTGGCCCGGAGTTTTGACGACGGCCCGGACGGGCAACCGCATTCCGGTCCGGGTTAGCGTTCAAAGTCCGGGCCGGCGTGCAGGTTCGCGAACGGCGTCACGGTCGCGGTCGCGCGAATCGAGCGTGCGGCGCAATGCGCGTTCGATGTCCGCGGGCGCGCACCTCACGGCTGATGCGTCGATTCCACCCTGGCCAGCCGGGTTTCCACCCGACGTCCACCTCGGCTCCACCCACAGCTGGATCACTGTTGCCGCCCACATGACAAGGCTGGATTCCATGAACCTTCTCGACTACGTCATTGATGCTCTGCTGATCCTGCTCGTTGTTCTACAGCTGAGGCCGACTCGCTTCGGGGCACGCGCAATTCTGCTCCCACTGATCTTGGCGGCCGCAGTAGGCGCGTTCTACCTGCGCGCCATTCCCACCCAGGGTAACGATCTCGCGCTGATCGTGGTCCTCACGCTCATCGGCGCAGCCCTGGGCCTGGCCAGCGGACTGGCCACCCGGGTGTGGCGCGACGACCAACGCGGCGTACTCGTGCAGGCAGGCCTGCCTGCTGCCGCACTGTGGATCCTCGGCATGGGAGCGCGTGCCGTGTTCCAAATCTGGGCGGATGGCTCCGGCGGTGACGCCATCGCCCGGTTCAGCATGGCCAACGAGATCAGCGGCGCAGCGACGTGGGTGGCCGCGTTGGTCTTGATGGCACTCGCCCAGGTCGTTGCACGCGTCGGCACACTGTTGCTGCGCGCCGGCCGGATGCGCGTGGGCGCGAAACAAGCTCAGCTCGCCTGATGCCCGCCCGGGCCGCCGAATCGCTCGCGGTACGATGCGAGTTCGTCTTCGGTGATCTTCGCGAACAGCACAAGCGGAACCGTGAACGGCGTGTCCGCCTGTACGGCGTCGAGCCGGCGCGCCTGCGCGGGCGTGACCCAGGTGGTGATGCCGCTGCTCGCGGCAACACCGCGGCCCGCGGCATCCGAATCACGAGTGAAGACGGCGCGCATTGCGGCGGCCGACACCGGGATGAACGGCTCCGAAACGACGGAGTACAGGTCGATCAGATTCATCGCGATCCGCATCGTCAGCGCGGCATCGTCGGGATCTGTCTTGACCTGAAGCCAGGGCGCCTTCTGATCGAGATAGACGTTGCCGACGCTCCACAGGCTTCGCAGAGCGCCTGCCGCTTTGCGGAACTCGAGCGCATCCAGGTGTGCTTCATACTCGACAAGAAGACCGGCCACCTGCTCGCCGAGTGCAGCCTCGGCGTCGCCGGCGTCGCCTCCGGCCGGAACCGCATCACCGAATCGCTTGAGCGAGAACGTCAGCACACGGTTGACGAAGTTGCCGAGGGTGTCGGCCAGGTCTTTGTTGACGGATGCCGCGAACAGCTCCCAGGTGAAGGACGCGTCGGCCGACTCCGGTGCGTTGGCCATCAGGAAGTAGCGCCAATAGTCGGCCGGAAGCAATTCCAGCGCGGTGTCTGCGAAGACGCCACGCTGCTGGGATGTTGAGAACTTGCCGCCGTAGAAGGTGAGCCAGTTGAAGGACTTGACGTAGTCGACCTTCTTCCACGGCTCTCGAGTGCCGAGCTGGGTCGCCGGGAACATCACCGTGTGGAAGGGCACGTTGTCCTTCGCCATGAACTCGGTGTAGTGCACGGCGTCGTCGACGTCGTACCACCACGACCGCCAGTCGCGGGCGCTGCCGGCTGCGGCATCCGTGGCGCTGCCGGCTGCGGCGTCCGCCCATTCCTTGGTTGCCCCGATGTACTCGATCGGCGCGTCGAACCAGACGTAGAACACCTTGCCGGCGGCCGCCAGTTCCGGCCAGGTGTCTGCCGGCACGGGCACTCCCCAGTCGAGGTCGCGGGTGATCGCGCGGTCGTGCAGCCCCTCTGCCAGCCATTTGCGTGCGATCGACGACGACAAGATCGGCCATTCACGGCTGGCCGAGTCGATCCACGCTTCAACTTCGCCGGCCAGCTTCGACTGCAGAAGAAAGAGGTGCGAGGTTTCGCGAACCTCCAGTTCGCGGCTCTCGCTGATCGCCGAGCGCGGCTCGATCAGATCGACCGGGTCGAGCACGCGGGTGCAGTTCTCGCACTGGTCGCCGCGCGCGCGATCGTAGCCGCAATATGGGCACGTGCCGATGATGTAACGGTCGGGCAGGAAACGCCCGTCGACCGGCGAGTAGACCTGGCGGATCACCCGCTCCTCGATGAAGCCGTTTTCGAGCAGGCGGCGGGCGAAGTGCTGCGTGATCTCGGCATTCTGCGGGGATGAGCTTCGCCCGAAGTGGTCGAACGAGAGCCCGAACCCGGCGTAGACAGCCTTCTGCGCGTCATGCATCTGGGCGCAGAAGACATCGACCGGCAGCCCCGCATCGGCGGCGGCAAGCTCGGCCGGCGTGCCGTGTTCATCGGTCGCGCAGATGTAGAGCACCTCGTGCCCGCGCTGACGCAGGTAGCGGGCATAGACATCCGCTGGGAGCATCGATCCCACCAGGTTGCCCAGATGCTTGATCCCGTTGATATACGGGAGGGCCGATGTGATGAGCTGACGTGCCATGTGCGGCATCCGATTCTGTCTGCGAGTGGGCAAGCGAGCGAGGATGTCGTCACCGGCAGCCCCTCGTATGGTATCCATTCGGTGCACAGCGACCCCTGCGCGTTACGGATGCCGCGCGCGGCCTTTGCTAACGCTCGGTCAGTTCCTTACAAATGCGTAAGGAGGCTACGATGTCAATCGCCAACATGACGAGCAAGGGTCGGATCACGGTTCCGCGCAATGTGCGCTCGGAGTTGACGTTGGTCCCGGGGTCTCGTCTGCAGTTCATCCCAGACGGTACCGGCGGATTCATCGTCACGCGCGAGCGTGTCCGTTTGCGCAAGCCCGGACATTTTGCGCTAGCCCGGACCGGCATCCGCTTTCCGGTCCGGGCCAGCGCGCAAAGTCCGGTCCAGCGTGAAGCCGCACGGCGCTCGTAGCGCCCCAGCAGCGCCGGCCGCCTATACCTGCTCGCCGAGCTTGAATCCCTGCTCCGCGTCGCCGGCACGGGTGTAGGAGAAGCCGTCCGCACCGATCGTCACGTCGGACTCGCGTGTATCAGTGCGTTCAGTGATCGGATGCGGCCGCCCGTCCAGGTCGAGTACCGTCGACGCCTCCGCGTACCAGCTGGGCACCACCGGGTTTCCCCAGAAGTCGCGGCGCTGGTTGTCGTGCACATCCCAGCGGATGACCGGGTTGTCCGGGTCACCCGTGTAGTAGTCGTGGGTGTAGATCTCGATGCGGTGGCCGTCCGGGTCGCGCAGGTACAGATAGAACGCGTTCGAGACGCCGTGCCGACCGGGGCCGCGTTCGATGATGTCTGGGCGTCGGATCGCGCCGAGGTGGTCGCAAATATGCAGGATTTGGGTGCGCTCGTGCGTGGCGAAGGCGACGTGGTGCAGGCGCGGGCCGTCGCCGCCGGTCAGGGCGACGTCGTGCACGGTGGCCTTGCGGTACATCCACGCAGCGTAGACGGTTCCGTCCTCATCTTCGATGTCCTCCGAGACTTTGAAGCCGACGCCCTCGTAGTAGCTCTGGGCGAACGGCACGTCCGGTGTGGTCACATTGAAGTGGTCGAGACGGGAGATGGCACCGGCGCCCTGCAGGTCGTAGCGCTGCGTGAACCGCTCCACATGCTCGGCGTCGTAGAAGAATTCGATCGGAAATCCGAGCGGGTCTTCGATGCGCACGGCCTCGCCGATGCCGCGGGTCGCACCGGCCGGCCGGCGCTCGACCCGCACGCCGAGTTCGCGGTAGTAGGCTTCGGCCGCGTCGACTTCGGCGGCCGAGCGCACGCGGTAAGCGAGCACAGAAAGCGCCGGAATCGGTCCGACACGCAGGATCAGCGAATGGTGCAGGTACTCCTCGAACGCGCGCAGGTAGATCGTATTCTCGTCTTCGTATGTGACGACGAGGCCGAGCACGTCAACGTAGAACGCGCGCGACGCGGCCAGGTCGCTCACGATGAATTCCGCGTACGCGCAACGGATGACATCCGGCGGCGGCACCGACGGGTTCGAGAGAGATGGGGTGGGGAGTGGGTTCGTCATTTAATGGTTCCTTGATCTCTTGTTGGTCGAGTAGCGAGCGAGGTACGAGCACGCCTATCGAGACCCCGTGAGGTGGTCTCGATACGCTCGTTCCTCGCTACTCGACCAACGGGAGGCCGAAGCGGGCGGTGTGCACGTCGCCGAGGGTGATGTGCACGGATTGCTGGTCGGTGTAGAAGTCGATCGAGCGGTAGCCGCCCTCGTGTCCGAGCCCGGATGCCTTCACCCCGCCGAACGGAGTACGCAGGTCCCGCACATTGTGCGAGTTGAGCCACACCATGCCCGCTTCGACCGACTGCGCGAACGTGTGCGCGCGCTTGAGGTCGCTGGTCCAGATGTAGGCGGCCAGGCCGTAGCGCACGCCGTTTGCGAGTGCGAGCGCCTCGGCGTCCGTGTCGAACGGGGTGATCGCGACGACCGGGCCGAAGATTTCCTCCTGGAAGATCCTGGCATCTGGTGCGACATCCGCAAACACGGTCGGGGCGACGTAACTGCCGTTCTCGTGTCCCTTCGGCAGTGTGGCAGGTCGCCCGCCGCCGGCGAGCAAGCGTCCCTCGCCTTTGCCGATCTCGACGTAGCTCATCACCTTCGCGTAATGCTCCGGATGCACGAGCGTGCCGACCTCTGTGGCTGGGTCGTGCGGGTCGCCGACCACGATGTTCGCGGCGCGCGCGGCATACCGTGAGCAGAACTCATCGTAGATCGAGCGTTCGACCAGGATGCGGCTGCCCGCCGTGCAGCGCTCGCCGTTGAGCGAGAACACACCGAACAGTGTGGAGTCGATCGCGGCATCCAGATCGGCGTCTGCAAAGACGACGGCGGGCGACTTGCCGCCGAGCTCCATCGACAGACCCTTCAGGTATGGCGCAGCGTTGCCAAAGATCAGCTGACCTGTCTTGCTCTCGCCGGTGAACGAGATCAGCGGCACATCCGGATGCTTGACCAGAGCGTCGCCCGCCTCCTCGCCGAGCCCGTTGACCAGATTGAACACGCCGTCGGGTAGCCCGGCGTCGCGAAAGATCTCGGCCCACAGGCTGGCGGACAGCGGCGTGAACTCGGCCGGCTTGAGCACGACCGTGCAGCCGGAGGCAAGCGCTGGAGCGAGCTTCCAGCTCTCCAGCATGAACGGCGTGTTCCACGGTGTGATCAGCCCGGCGACGCCGATCGGCTTGCGGTTGACGTAGTTGATCTGGCGGCCCGGCACCGTGAAGGCATCGTCGGCTTGGGCGACGATCAGGTCCGCGAAGAACCGGAAGTTCTCCGCCGCGCGCTGCGCCTGGCCGAGCGCCTGCGTGATCGGCAGGCCGGTGTCGAAGGTCTCGAGATCGGCGAGTTTAGCGTTCTCCGCTTCGACAGCATCCGCAATTCGGTTCAATACGCGGGCGCGGCCGCGCGGCAGCATCCGCGGCCATGGGCCGTCGTGGAAGGCGCGCGTGGCTGCGGCGACGGCGAGGTCGATGTCCTCTTTCTGGCCAGCGGCGGCCTGCGTATAGGTGTCACCCGTCACCGGGTCGAGCACGTCAAAAGTCTTGCCGGAGACGCTGTCGACGAACCTGCCGTCGATGAAGTGCTGAATTCGGCTCGGCAGGTTGTCGGGGATGAAGTGGCTCATCAGTGGGTTCCTCCTTGAACGGGGGTGGTTTGAACAGGCGTTGACGGATGCTTGTGCTCGGCCTGGTAGGCCAGGAACGCATCGAGCGTGGCGGTGCGGTGTTCGCGGGCGGCCAGTTCGAGTGTCAGAGGCTCCGCGTCGGTTTCGATCAGCCGCAGCAGGTTTTCGTGTTCGATGACGGATTGGCGGGCTCGGCCCGGCACGAAGCCGAACGTCGAGTCACGCAGCACCCGCAGCCGGTTCCAGCCGCGGTGCACGAGATCGAGGATGTGCGGGTTCGTGCACTCTTCGAACAGCACGGCGTGGAACTCGAGGTTCAGCTCGGTGAACCGGTGCGGCTGAAGATCGTCGAGGCATGCGATCATCTCGTCGTTGATCGCTCGTGCCCGCACGATGTGGCCAGGGGTGATGAACGGTGCGGCGAGTCTGGTTGCAGCGCCCTCGACGAGGGCGAGCGTCTCCATCGTGTACACGTACTCGGATTCGTGCACCATCGCGACCTGCGCACCGACGTTGCGTTCGTAGGTGACCAGACCTTCGGCTTCGAGCCGCCGGATCGCCTCGCGCACGGGCACGACGCTGACGCCGAGGTCCCCGGCGAGTTGTGCGAGCACGAGCCGGTAACCCGGGGAGTAGTTGCCGCCGTTGATCCGATCGCGGATCCAGTCATACGCCAGCTGCGATTTGCTCGGGGCGCTCGCGGTGTCCGAAGCAGTTGAAGCTACTGCTGTTGAAGCCACTGCGTGTACCGTGCCTTCCATTCTGCGTTCATCGGAAAGAGGCCGTCCACGGCGGCGCCGGCCGCCACTTGCTCGGCCACCCAGGCATCTTCGTGCTCCTTGGCGTTCGCTTCGTCGATGACCTCGGCGGCGATGGCGGCAGGGATGACGATGACGCCATCTCCGTCGCCGACGATCAGGTCGCCGGGCTGCACCGCTGCACCACCGCAGTCGATCGTGACGTCGGTCTCCCACGGCACGTGCTTGCGACCGAGCACCGACGGATGCGGTCCCTTCGAGAACGTTGGAATCTCCAGCCCCGCGACCACGTCGTAATCGCGCACGCCACCGTCCGTGACGATGCCGGCAGCCTGGCGTACCTGAGCCCGGAGGGCGAGCACGTCGCCGACCGTGCCGGTGCCGGGCTCGCCGCGTGCCTCGATGACAAGCACTTCGCCCGGATTCACCGCGTCGAAAGCCCGCTTCTGCGCGTTGTAACCGCCGCCGTGGCTCGCGAACAGGTCAGGCCGGAACGGGATGAACCGTAGCGTGCGGGCCAATCCGGCCATCTGCACGCCCGGCTTGTTGCTGTAGACACCCTCGATGAAGATGTCGTGGTAGCCACGCTTGCGTAGCGATGCGCTGAGCGTGGCAACGGCGGTGTCCGCGAGCTTCGCGCGCACTTCGTCGCTCAGCACGAACCCTTCCGCACTCGCTGGTCGAGTAGCCGGCGACGCCTCTTCGGTGGTCGAGTAGCGAGCGCTAGCGAGCGTATCGAGACGCCCCGCGTCACCTCCCTCGGTGGTCGAGTAGCGAGCGCCAGCGAGCGTATCGAGACCCCCAGCGTCCGTCGATCCCGCGACTCGTCCCCACGCCTCCCCGCGTTGCACGTCGTCCACGCTCGGCTGGGCGCCGAACTCGCCGAATGGTACGGTGCCCTGTGTGATCGTCGTCCGCAACCGTCCGGAGGTCGGCGCGCCCGGCGCGGCGGGGGCATCCACTTCGACTTCGACGACATCGCCGGGCTGCACCACGGATGAGCCTGCCGGTGTGCCGGTCAGGATTACATCGCCCGGCTCGAGCGTGAGCAGCTGTGACAGGTCAGCGATCAGCCGGCCGAATGGGAACAGCAAGCCATCCGTGCTGTCGTCTTGCGCGAGGTCACCGTTCACCCAGGTGCGTACGCGCAGCGCGGCCGGGTCGAGGCCTTCGGCCGGGATCACGACCGGCCCGAGCGGCGTGAACCCGTCGCCGCCCTTGGAGCGCAGGTTGGAACCCTTGTCTGCCACGCGGAAGTCGTAGACGCCGAAGTCGTTCGCCGCGGTGATGCCCGAGACGGCGGCCCAGCCGTCGTTCGGACTCACCCGACGCGTCGTGCGGCCGACGATCAGTGCGATCTCGCCCTCGAATGCGAGCAATTCAGTGCCGGCCGGGCGCTCGAGCGTTCCGTCTGACGCGGCTATGGATGTCGCGGGCTTGAGAAAGTAAGACGGCTGCGCCGGCGTGCGCCCACGCTGCTCGGCGCGCGAGCGGTAGTTCAGGTGCACCGCGATGATCTTGCCTGGTGTATGGAGGGCGTTGCCCGGCGTGGGTAGCGCGGCACTGGTTAGCGCGGCACCAAGAGTTGCGCCGGGTGTTGCGGATTCGGCCATGACGTCATCGTCTCCGTTCAGGTGATATCACAAATCATATACGATCACAGCAGGATTGCAAGCGGTTCGTTTTCGGGTCAAGCGGTTCGCCTCTGGGCCGGCCGAGGACGCGTCCGGGCCAGCAGAGGACGTCTCTCGGTCGCTCCATCGGCATTTCGCGAGTCATGCCTGTCTGGCTAGCACGGGTGGTTGCTCCACTTGGCTCGGGTGCCTGCTGCACCGGCCGCACGCACAGGCGTTGGCCAATTCATTGTGCGCACAACGTCGGAATGACCTGCCATTCCGACGTTTTGCGCACAATGAACGCCGACCCGTGCCGCGCGACATCGTGCGCACAATGAACACGGACCGGCGCCGGAATTGAGCAGATTCCCGAGCCAGCCGGAGCTAATTGGACAGCCATGTCGTCAGTAGTCGGCCGGGGGCGGCGACGCGGCATCCGTTTCGCTCTTCCCGGGCAGGTAGGCCGCCGCGAGGGCTTCGGCGCCGCGTGCGAGCAGCGTCACGTCCGATCCGACGAAGACGAAGTCGGCCCCGGCGGCCAGATAGTGCTTGGCCATCGCGGGCGCGAAGGCGTTGACGCCGACGCGTGTGCCCAGCCGTTTCGCAACGGCGATGGTGCGCTCGACGGAGGCGACGACATCCGGATGGTCCTGCAGGCCGAGGTGCCCCATCGACGCGGCGAGGTCGGCGGGCCCGAGGAAGATGCCGTCGATGCCCTCGAGGGCGGCGATCTCCTCGACGTTGCCGACCGCCGCCGCGGTCTCGATCTGCACGAACAACGACACGAGTTCGTGTGCGCGCGCAAGGTAGTCGTCGACGCGGCTCCAGCGCGATGACCGGGCGAGAGCACTTCCGACGCCGCGCGCCCCGAGCGGCGGATAGCGCACGGCGCGCACCATGGCGAGGGCCTCATCGACCGTGTTGACCATGGGTGCGAGCAGATTCTGGGCGCCGGCGTCGAGCAGTTGCTTGACGAGCACAGTGTCGGCAGACGGCAGCCGCACGAGCGGAGTGATCGGGTAGGCGGCGACGGCCTGCAGTTGCGCCAGGATCGACTCGAGTGTGTTCGGCCCGTGTTCGCCGTCGATGAGCAGCGCGTCCAGGCCGCTGCCTGCGCAGATCTCGGCGACGAGCGGGCTGGTCGAACAGACCCAGATGCCGATCTGCGGGCGGGTCGCCGCCGCGAGCCGATCGGCGAACGTGGGTGGCAGTTCTACTCGAAACGACATGTGATGGCCCCCAGAGCTCCGTAGTCGGCGTGGATGGTGTCGCCCTTGGACACCCACATCGGGCGAGTGAACGACCCGGCCAGAATGATCTCGCCGGCCTCGAGCACGGTGCCATGTTGGGCGAGTTTGTTGGCTAACCAGAACACGCCGGCCGCCGGATGCCCGAGCACAGCGGCTGCAACCCCGGACTCCTCGATCGTCTCATTGCGATACAGCAGTGCAGACACCCAGCGCAGGTCGAGCTTGTCGACCTTCACCGGGCTGCCGCCGATGATCATGGCGCCGAGGGCAGCATTGTCGGAGATCGTGTCGACGATCGTGCGGCCGGTCATCTCGACGCGGGAACTCAGCACCTCCAGCGCCGGAACGACGTAGGCGGTGGCATCCAGCACGTCGAAGAGCGTGCAATTCGGGCCGGAAAGCGGTTTGCCGAGCACGAACGCGAGTTCGACCTCGATACGCACGTTGGAGAATGCATCGAACGGGATGACGGACCCGGTCTGATAGACGACATCGTCGAAGATGACGCCGTAGTCCGGCTCGGTGATGCCGGTGGCCACTTGCATGACCTTTGAGGTCAGCCCGATCTTGTGGCCGGCGATGCGGCGACCGGCGGCCAGCCCACGTTCTTTCCAGATGTTCTGCACCGCGTAGGCGTCTTCGACCGTCATCTCCGGATGCCGCGCGGTGATGAGCGGCATTGTCGTGCGGTCGCGTTCGGCGGCCGCCAGTTCGTCGGCGATCGCTTCGATAGTCGATTGATCGAGCACGTGTCCTCCAACCTCGTTGTCGTCAGGGTCGTTGTCGTCTGGGTCGTTGTCGTCAGTGTCATTGTCGTCTGGGGTCGGCCTTGCCAAGCCGACAACTTGATCGTATACGATCACGCAGTCGGCTAGGCGTTTGAGCTGCAGTCGATCTGGCGAGCGATCCTCAGCCGTTGATCACCTGTGGCACACCGAGCGCCTTGAGTCCTTCGACACCGAACTCAAGGCCGTAGCCTGATTGCTTTGCGCCGCCGAACGGGATCATCGGGTGCACGCCGCCGTGCGAGTTTATCCACACCGTGCCGGACTGGATGCGCGCGGCCACTTCGCGCGCCTTCGCCGCGTTTAGGTCTATTAGAGACAAGCAGGTGCTGAAATGCAAGCGAGTGTGCCAAATGACCTTCCACGAGTGCCCATGAGTCGGTTCAAGGCGAACCCCGCTGCATTCGCCGAACACGGTGCAGTGGTGACCGTTCACGGGCGGCCAAAGATGGTTCTGACCCCGGTTGATCATGCGGACGCGCCCAACCTCGATTCCATCAAGGGGCAACTCAAACTCCTCGCCCAGCTGCAAGTTCCGCAGGAAGTCGAGCAAGAACTCGAGCGACTTTCTCGTTCGCGTGATCAGGATGTGGTGGGTGATGCTCGATGACGAAGACGGCGATGCTCGACACGAGGGTGATCATCCAGGGCATTCCGGATGACATCATCGATGAGATTGAGAACTATTGCTCGTCTGCCATCGTGAGGGCGGAACTGATGCATGGCTTGGATAGCTTCATCGACGATCCTGCGGTGTCAGAAGACAGGGCAAAGCGTCGTCGTCTGCTCATTCAGAACTTGGATGCGATTGACGGGTTCTGGGCGGACTTCGGTCTTGAGGCGTCAGACGGTTACGGCGTTCTCACCGCGCACCCGAAAAGCGCAATCAGGCAGAAGGATGCCCTGATCGCCGGTCAAGCGGTCGCGTTGAAGATCCCACTGATCACTCACGACCGCGGATTTTCTCGATTCGACGCAGAGGTTCGAATCATTCAACTGCCCGACAGCACGCGCTGAGACCGCGCGGTCGTAGCGCGGCCTCAACGCCGAGACTTCACGTAGCGGATTCCGGTCGCGGCGAGCCAGCGAATCGCAAGGCCGCCTGCTCGGCACAGGCAATATCGTTCTGCGACGTCGAACCGCTGACCCCGACGCCACCGACTATGACTCCGTCACGACGCAAAGGGATCCCGCCGCCGAAAATCACGTATCGGCCGCCCCCGTTGGCATGGAGCCCATACAGCTCGCCGCCCGGCGCGGCCAGCACACCGAGTTCCTCCGTGGAGACGCTGTGCGCAACGGCGGTGAATGCTTTGTCTACAGCGAGCGTCGGGCCTGCGATCTCTGCGCCATTCATGCGGCCGAACGCGATGAGATGCCCGCCGGCATCGACGACTGCCGCCGAAATCGTTGCGTTCCGGCGCGCCGCCTCTTGGTGGGTTGCGGCAACGAGTTCCAGTGCCGTCGATAGTGATATTGCGGGCGTCACCGCCGTGGCTCCGATTCGGATTCAGAGCCTTCTCGATCTGCCGCGTCGTCCGCCGCCAGCTGAAGGGCATCATCGGCGTCGCCTGCAGCGAGCGTTGCACCTGCCCGTAGCAGGACCTCTGGGCGGCGCTTGCCCAGCTGAACTGCGATGATCGCGGTGACGACGATGAACAGCAGCACAAGGTACGGGAAGTAGACCAGAGGGGCAGCCGGCGCGGGATACACCTGACCATAAATGGGGATAGCGAGCAGCAAGATGCCGAGTACGGGCAGCACAGCATGCCGCAGGATCGAGCGCTCCGACCGCCGCGCACCCGCGAAGTATCGAATCGCAGCGATGTTCGTCAGGATGTACACGGGGATGATTGCCAAGGTGAGGATTGAGCCGAGGTACACGTAGGCGTTGAATGGGCCGGATAGCAATCCGACTCCGAAAGTGAGCACGACGGCGAAGATGCCAACGAACCAGATTGCGGTGGTCGGGGTGCGGTGTATCGGGTGCACGCGCGAGAGCCGCTTGGGCAACATCCCTTCGCGGCTCATCGCGAAAATGATGCGGACAACGCCATTGTTGGTGTTCATGGTCACGGCGAAGATACTCGAGATACCGGCGAGTCCGACGAGCAGGTTCAGCCAAGGGGCATACTCGTTGGCCAGTGTGGTGAACGGTGCGACATCGGCCACCAGCTTGTGCACGCCGTCGACGCCGAAGCCGACCATTTCGCTGTACGTAGCAAATACGTAGATCAGGCCCACGAATAGCAGGGCGAAGAACATTGCCCGCGGAACGTTACGTCGGGGCCGACGAACCTCTTCACCGAGTGTGGTCGCGGCCTCGAACCCAACGAACGACAGGATGGCGAACACCATTCCCAGTGCAAGTCCGGACATGCCAGTCGGCGAGTTCGCCGGATTCAGCGGCGCAAGCGTGAGCCCGTGCGCCCCTCCCTTGATCAGTATGATCGCGCTCAGAACGATGATGACCGTAACCTCGGCAAGAAACAGCACTGTCGCCGTGCGGATCGAGCCGACGATGCCGCGCAAGCACAGAAAGACCATCAGCACGGTGAAGAATGCGGAGATGATCAACCAGCTGATATGGATGCCGTAGCCGGCAAGCACATCCTGGGTGTATGTCCCGATGAGAGCGAGTTCTGCCGGCACCAGCAGCGCATACGCGAGGAACATGAGAGCGCCAGTGACGAAGCCGCTGCGCGGCCCGATGCCGCGGGATACGTACGTGTAAAAGGATCCGGCGCTGGGAAGCACGCGTGACATTTCCATGACGCCGTTTGCCACGATGAGCATCACCACGAGGCCTAAGACGAAAACGAACGGCGTCGCCACACCAGCGCTGGCCGCCGAAACCTGTGGGTTGAAATAGACAGACACCGCAGGCCCCATCAGGGCCGCGGACATAATCACCGCGCCGAGGAGCCCGATGGCATTCTTGCGAAGGCCTGGTCCGTGCTGTTCGCTGAAATTGCTCATTTCGTACTCCCTTGTGCGTGGCTGCTCATATGAGCATGAAGACATCCGTGGCTGACGCTACCGCGAGCAATAAATCAGCGTCAATCACTCGAGACGGATTGCGCAGGTATCTCTGACGCAAAGACAAATTGGAGTCCGGTGCACAGGGTCGCGCACAACGCGGGGGTGTAGGCGCACTGCGCACGGTTGTAGGGCCTTTTCAAAGTCAGTGAATGCGCCGTCCGGTGGTCGAGTAGCGAGCGCCAGCGAGCGTATCGAGACCTCGTACGGGGTTTCGATACGGGTCTCGATAGGCTCGTTCCTCGCTACTCGACCAACGGAATGATGCGAATCGACAATTTTGAAGAGACCGCGGGCGCGGTTGCGACGCACGGCATGCGGCCTTATGATTTGCTCATCGATATTAGAACGTGGAATTCGATAATAGAATTTGTGATGATCACGGCCAACGTCGCGCCGTTCACGATGGAGTGAGGAGAATCCGTGCAGTTCCATCACCATGGATACGTGACAGGCGAGCCTCGGATACAACCCGCGGCTGGCGTCGGCATTGACCGCCCCGACGAGCTGCCCGACGTGATGGATGTGCTCATCGTCGGTGCGGGCCCAGCCGGACATATCGCCGCTGCGCAGCTCGCGCAGTTCCCCAACGTCACCACCCGACTGATCGAGCGTCGTGGCGGGCGACTGGCGCTCGGGCACGCCGACGGAATCCAAGCGCGCTCCGTCGAGACGTTCCAGGCGTTCGGTTTCGCCAGCGAGGTCATGGACGAGGGGTATCACATCACCAGCATGGCGTTCTGGGGGCCGGACCCCGATGACCCGACACGCATTGTGCGCAACGGCATGCCCGCTGATGATCCGACAGGTGTGAGTGAGTTCCCTCACCTCATTGTCAATCAGGCCCGCATCCAGGACTACTTCGCCGAGGCGATGGCCAACTCTCCCACCCGCATGAAGCCGGACTACGGCTGGGAATTCGTGGGACTGGACGTCGCAGACGAGGCGGAAGGCCATCCGGTCACAGTGCGGTTGCGCAGCACCGCGGGAACGCACGAAGGGCAGGAACGCATCGTCAGAGCGAAGTATGTGATCGGATGCGACGGGGCGCGTAGCCCCGTGCGGTCCGCGATCGGACGCACGATGGCCGGTGACCAGGCCATGCACGCCTGGGGTGTGATGGATGTGCTCGCCAACACGGACTTTCCCGACATCCGCACGAAGTGCGCCATCCAATCGCAGGACGGCGGAAGCATCCTGCTCATCCCGCGCGAGGGCGGCTTCCTCTTCCGCATGTATGTCGACCTCGGTGAGTTCGATGAGCACGATAACGGTGCGGTACGCACAACCTCCATCAACGAGATCATCGCCCACGCGAACCGAACCCTGCAGCCATACAGCCTGGACGTGAGACACGTGGCCTGGCACAGCGTCTACGAGGTGGCACACCGGCTCACGGATCGTTTCGATGACGCGAGTGACGACGCCGCGGATATGCCGCGGGTCTTCATCACCGGCGACGCCTGCCACACGCACAGTGCAAAGGCCGGCCAGGGCATGAACGTGTCGTTGCAAGACGGATTCAACATCGCCTGGAAGCTCGGCCACGTGCTCGACGGCCGCGGCCCCGCGGCACTGCTGAAAACCTATTCGGCGGAGCGGCAGGTGGTCGCCAAGGAGCTGATCGACTTCGACAGAAAGTGGTCGACGCTGATGGCCACCAAGCGGGAAGATCTCGCGAAGCCTGACGAGGTCGAAGAGTTCTACATCAAGACGTTCGAGTTTCCTGCAGGATTCATGACGCAGTATGCGCCGTCACTGATCACCGGCGACGCCACCCACCAGGACCTCGCGACGGGCTTCCCCGTTGGCAAACGCTTCCGTTCTTCGCCGGTCGTGCGCGTCTGTGACACGTATCCGCTCGAGTTGGGTCATCAGGCGCGCGCCGACGGTCGCTGGCGCATCTACGCCTTCGGCGACGGTGCAGCAGCAGGCGCGAGATCCGCCCTCTCCGATTTTGCGGAGTGGCTCTCGAGCGCACCCGATTCGCCCGTCGTCCAGACGCCGGCCACGCTGGATCGCGATGCCTGGTTCGACGCGAAAGTGATCTATCAGCAGCGCTTCGACCAGGTCGACATCACCCGCGTCCCCACGGTTTTCACACCGGCCGTCGGTCAATTCCAGCTCGTCGACCGTGAAAAGGTCTATGCAGCAGGCACCGGGCCGGACGGCACCGGCAGCGACATCTTCGATGAACGCGGCATCGATCGTGCCGGCGCCATCGTGGTCGTGCGCCCCGACATGTATGTCGCGAACGTGTTGCCATTGACCGCGACCGCCGAACTTGCGGCATTCTTCGTACCGATTCTGCAGCGCGGGCGGTCGCTCGAATGATTCCGCTGGCCGCGCTCGACACCACGACTATAGGCTGTCGACGACTTCTGCCTGCGCGTACGGTTCACTCGGCCCACAACACTGTGAAGGATCCAACATGGTAAATGCTGCGTCGGCATGGAAGATCATCGAGTCCGGTTTGAAGCACGCGCGGACTCGCGAATTTCCGCCAATGACGATCGCCGTGCTCGATTCCGGCGGCCAGTTGGTTGCGTTTCTCAGGGAAGACGATTCGAGCCTGTTCAGAGAGAAGATTGCTCGAGCAAAAGCTGTCGGCGCGCTGGGTTTTGGCGTGGGCAGTCGGGCGCTTGCTGCTCGCGCGGCCGCACATCCTGCGTTCATTGCTGCAGTGACGACCCTGGTTGAGGGTGAGCTGATCCCCGTACCGGGCGGAGTCTTGGTGCGATCGGAGGACGGCACTATCATCGGCGCCGTCGGCGTGAGCGGACATCTGCCTGATGACGACGAGGCAGTAGCTGTGGCCGGGATTCGTGCCGCGGGGCTCGTGGCAGATATCGGATAGCGCTAGATTGCAGACGCAGCCGCGACGGAACGGGCCATCCGGCTGCCTACGGCGTTCGAGTGTACAGTCGAAGCGCGGCCCCGTCCGGAGAGGCGAATTCAATCGCGTGGCCTGCCATGGTCTTCTTGATCGGCGAGTGAATCACCCCGATGCTGTCGAGATGCTGGCGCCAGTCCTCGAGATCGTGCTCATCGCGGACAGCGAAAGCGATCGGCTCGTAGCCAGCGACATCATGCACGCGGTCCGGTGCGTAACGAAGTTGCACCGGGACGGCGAGTCCGGGTATCTCGATCATGATGGCGAATAGCGTGCCGCCTGCATCCACGTGGTCGAGCTCCGCGATCCGCGTCGCGCCGAACACTCGCTGAAAGAACAAGAACGATGCGGTGATGTCCTGAACGAAGTATCGGAGATGGTGGATGCCGGCAAGTGTGGGGCCCGGAATGGTGCTGTGAGGGCTGGACATTCAGGCCCGAAGTCCCTCGGGGAGGCAACGATCACGGTGAAGCGGCGCGCCATCATCTCCTCCAACTCGGGATCCCACGTGTAGTTGCACTCCGGCGCGAGCAGGGCAGGGCCAGAGCCCGTAACCCGGAAAGCGACCTCAGCCCCGGGGACGCTCAAGAACTCCATATCAAGGACTGTAATGGGCAGCGTGCTGCCACTCAATCGTCGGCAGATCCGGTCAACTTGTTATAGCTTCGGGCGTCCCGCTGACAGTTTCGGTTGCGGGCATCTCAGCTCAGGCGTAGACGCGAGCGGTATCACGCTTCTACGCGCCTGCTGAAGGTTCCCCTCGCCGATCACAATGCAAGGTAGCTTGCCGAATGTGAACAAACAAGGTAGCTTGTAGTCCTGGTGGGCGACCCGATCATTGCGGGGGAGCGCCAGGAAGCACGGTGTCAGTGATGAAGACATGTTGCACGCATACGCCAACCCGATCCGAGTGTTCGACCTCGACGAGGGATTCACGATGATCATCGGGGCAAACCGTGCTGCCGCCATATTCGAGATCGGCGTGGTAGGCGAGGTCACAGTCCCGGTTATCGTCCACGCAATGAGCGCACGCGACAATTTCTTGAGGTGATGATCATGCCACGCACAATCCAAGACATACTCGACCACGCTGATGAGCTCGCCAAGCGATTCGAAAAATATGAGCCGTCAACATCCGACGAACGAAACCCTCAGGTGTTCGCCGAGTTGCGTGAAGCCGTACTTTCCAGGTCCGTCGCCGAGCGCACGATCAAGGATGCAGTCGAGCACGCCCGTGAACACGGTTATACGTGGGCGTCCATTGGCTCCCTGATCGGCACTTCGGGCGAAGCAGCCCGGCAGCGATACGGACACAAACAAGACGCCTGACAACCTGCAGGATCATCCGGTCCGAGTACCGCATGAGTGAGACGCTCTCCCTTCTGAGCGGCGCACCCGCTGTCCCGCTTGTGGGCAGGATCTGGACTTCACAAAGGGCAGCGCTCGGTCGGCTCAAAGCGTGTCCGCTGGTCGTCCGGCTTGCGGGCATCCCCCGGAGCGCTGGACACTGTCCGTTGTCTCGCGAAGCTGGTCACTGGAAGCGTTTACGTCGTGCTGCTGTCGGAGGCGATCTCGGGTTGTTGCAAGCCGTGACATAGTCCGGATTCTCAGCGAAGTTAGCGGACCAGGTCGGACATGCGTGTTGCTTTCGTTTCCGAGTTGGCAGCATCTAAGCGTTCACGGCTGTCGAGCACGCTGAGATAGCTGTCCGTCGCCCAACGCCCCAGCACCCGCGCAGGTTCAATGAGTGTTGTGCCGATGTCGGTCAGCTCGTATTCGACTCGGGGTGGAACTTCAGCGTGCATGGTGCGACGGACTAGCCCGTCACGTTCGAGGTGGCGCAGGGTCACCGTCAGCATCCGCTGCGAGATGCCAGGGATGTGCCTGTGGAGTTCGGTGAATCGCAGCCGAACTCCCACGGACAGCGCACCGACGATCAGAAGAGCCCATTTGTCACCGATGTGACCGAGCACATCCCGGATCGCCTCACCCCGGCCGTCGGCCGTGCACGCGCTCTCGTAGTCGGACATCTGAGTGTCACTGCGCGTGACGGCGGTCGTCTCTTCCGGTGCCGGTGGATGAATCGCCATGGTGACCTTTCTGTCCCTCACACACACGATTGTGCCTTTTGTAAGTGTCTCGAAACTAACTCATGATGAGTAACGTACTAATGGTAACCAACAGCGCCTGTAAAGGAACCCTGCAATGAATGTCACTCTCTGGATAGTTCAAATCCTGCTCACCGTTGTCTTTCTCGTGAGTGGCATCACGAAGGTCATTCGGCGCAGCGAGAAGTTGAAAGCCGGATTGCCCGAGTTTCACCCGGGCGTGATCCGGCTGATCGCCGCAGCCGAAATACTGGGTGCGCTCGGTCTGATCCTGCCTGGCGTCACTGGCATGGCCCCCATCCTCACCCCGATAGCAGCGAGCGGGCTCGCGATCATCATGATCGGCGCTGTCGTTACCCACGCACGCCGGAAGGAAGGCAAAGCGGTAACGATGAACGCAGTGCTGCTCATCCTCGCGGTGGTTGTGGCGATCGGACGATTCGCGCTCCCGCGGTAACCACACTGACCGAAGAACACACCAACGGCCAAAAACTCCCCTCGCAGGACCACAAACTTTCGACTCGACGCAAGCATCCGGAACGAAGGGTGACGGCGAGAGCATTCGATTCTGTCGAGGTTGTCCATCGACATTGCTTACGTGAGCGTTCGGCTTGCGGGGCGTTGATGGAGCTCAGGCCGTAACAGGGGCCCGCCCCGTGGATGCGAGGATTGGGTCGTGATCACAGAGAACGTCGTCCTGCGGGAGGATGATCCTCGAAGCGGCGAACTTCAGGGGAAAGGATGGCGGGTCATCGCCCGTTCCTGGGGTGCGCGGCTGGATGCGAGGGATGTTGATCGTGAACAGCTTGGGCGGCTGCTCGAACGTGTTCGCGACGTTGGTGGCATGCGAGAGTTCAAACCGTCCGATTCGTCGGCGATTCTAGTTTTGGATGCCGGGACCGCCGGTGACTATCCCGGAGGTGATGCCACGGCGCATGCGCCGCTGGACCGGGAGCGAGCGACGGTGGGGCCGAACCGTCGAGGATTCGGTGTGATCAGCCCGAACGGGGTGGTGTTCGCAAGGACCTTCGTCGACGTCGATGGCGACGGCGAGAAGGCTGAGACTGATTTCACGGTCGTCGCCACGCGATGGCGAGGGCATGGCTGGGCGCTGCAGTCAAGGCGGCCGCTGTGCTTGCTCTGCTCGGGGATGGTGTCGAGCACTTCCGGACTGGCGGTTCGGCCGACAACCCCGCGAGTTTGGCTACGAACAGCAAGGTCGGCTACACGGTCGATCAGTCCTGGCTGACACTGGCGCCTCCCGTACCGTAGCGGGTTCCGCCGGGCAGCGTGGTGGGCGTATTGGAGTAGTCCATTCGGTGTGAGGAAAAGGCGAACCGATCGCTTACGGCTTCGGGCTGGCCCGCAGCCGAGAAGTCGCATAGCGGCCGCCGCCCACCGAGCGAAGAAATACAGGAGCATCATTGAGTCCCTGTAAACATCGCATACAATGTGTACATGAGTACTACGGCACCACTTGGGCGACCCATCTCAGTGCGGCTTCCCGAAGACTTGCGCGAGCGTGTCGAGGCGCTCGCCAAAGCGACCCGGCGCAGCCAGGGCGATGTGGTGCGCGAAGTGTTGGAGCGCGACCTGTCAGCGTTGGAATGGGAGCAGCGCATCATCGCCCGTGCTGCGGACCTTCGCTCGGGTCGAGTGCAGGCCATACCGCTTGCTGTCCTCGAACGCGAGCTGGGGCTGAACGATGCCCCGGTCGATGCCAGCATCTTGGCTGAGATCGAGTGAGCTGGGAGGTCGAGCTATCGCCCGACGCGGCGAAGTGGCTTCGGAAAGCTGACCCACAGACTGCCCGACGTATACGTGACGCACTTCGAGCAATCACGACCTTCGATAGCCCCCGGAGCCGGGGCAAAGCCCTCACGGGAGGCCTGTCGGGCCTGTGGCGGTATCGGGTCGGTGATTATCGAGTTGTCTGTGACCTTCAAGACGCACACCTGGTCGTCTTGGTGATCGATATTGACCATCGCAGCACCATCTATGGATGAGCAGGAGGCCGCTGGATCACGAGAATTCAATCGGTCGCAAACTTGGGTGCGAGTCATCCGACTTCAGCCCGTCCCGTGAAGCGTTCGGCAAAGGGACGAATCGAGGGGGGTATCCCGCCAAGCAGCACGGCAACGATTCGCTGACAAAACTCACGCCTAACCTGCCCCAGGGTTCCGTTTGCGCTATGCCTTACTCCGGACCGGGTCTGACTCTCACGCGTGCGCGCGGAGGTATTCCTCAACTGCTTCACGAATCACGCGAGACTTCGTTATTCCTCGCTGGTCGCCCTGCCGCGGCCGCTGCGGCACCAGTCAGCACCGTGTCGGCGATCTCAGGCAGTTCTCCTCGCTCTGCCCGCCCGACAAGCTCGTCGTAATCACTCATTTCGAATCACCATCTCCGTCTACGAGGTGTCGATACAAGTCACTGAGTTCCATCTCCGGCCGGCAGTTCAGCTGCACCGAGTCCGGGGGCGTTGGCGCGATTGGCCGCGGTGTCGAAAAAACACAAATTGCACTGGTTTGTTACAGCTAGCCCTTTTGAAAACAAAGTAGGTGCTGAAATGCAATTAGACGTACCCAATGAGGAGGAACTCGAGCGGCTTTCTCATTCTCGTGATCAAGACGTGGTCGGGAAGGCTCGATGACGAAGAGTGCGATGCGGAGGTGCGAATCGTTCAACTGCAGGACAGAAAGCGGTGATGGTGCGCATCCTCAGCGCATCGACTCCGCGATCGCGTCTGCCGCCTGTTTGAGCCGCGCACCCAACTCGTCGGCGTTGCGATCACTGGCGACGTAGACGATCGCGACGGCCGCAGGCGCCTGCCCGGTAATGGTCAGCGGGGCCGCGACCGAGCGCAGCCCTGGGATGACCTCGTCGTGGCTCAGTGCATATCCGTACTGCCGGGCGTCGAGCGCCTCATCGCGCATCGGTTTGTCCGGGCCGAGCGCGGCCCACTGCTGCGCCGACAACCGCGATTGGATCGCGATGCCCGGTGCGCCAGCCGACAGCGGATGCCGCGTGCCCGGATGCTGCGCAACCGTCGCCACCGCGTGTCTCGGCTCCACGCTCACGAGCGTCACGCATTCGTCCTGGTCCAGCACGACCAGGAACGCGGTCATCGCCAGTTCGTTCGCGACGGCCGTCAGCTCGGGGAGTGCAGCGGACTGCAGATCGTGGAAGACGCCGCGCGCGAGCGCAGCCATCCGTGGGCCCAATTGCACGAGTCCGGCCGAATCTCGAATGACCAGTCGATGATCTTCGAGAGTGCGCAGAATGCGGTAGGCGATCGACCGGTGCACACCGAGCGCGAGAGCGAGGTCGGCGATCGACTGGGGTTCGCCGTGCTCAGCAAGTGTCTCGAGCATCCGGATGCCGCGGGACAGCGTCTGCGAATGCGGAGCCGCGGCCGGGGCTGTGGCTGGCAACCTGGTCGCTGCGTCGTTCTGTGGCATCCGACTGATCCTTTCGGATGAAGAGAGTGTTGCGCTTCGCGGGCGCAACATCGATAGTTCCGATTCGGAACGCGATGTTCGATTATAGATCACGCATCGCTGGTCCCGACAGAGTCACGCAGGCCGACGAACATCGTCTCGTGCAACACGCGCACGTGATGCTCGATGATGGCAACGGCCGATGCCGCGTCCCGCTTTCGCAGCGCCGCGACCAGTGCGGCGTGCTCTTCGTTCGCACCGTGCAGATAGTCGACCGGGTATGGAATGAAGTACCGGTACAGCTTGGATAGCACCTCGTCGTACTCGGGCAGCGCCCACGCGAGCCCGCTCGCCGCCGCGACTCCTCGATGGAACTTCTCATCAGCCGCGTGGTAGTCCGCCCAGCTCTGCGCCCGCGCGCCCGCGCGCACATGTTCGTCGAGTTCGTCAAGGGTTGCATCCGTCGCGGTCAGCGCGGCCCGTTGCACGAGCGCACACTCGAATAGTGCACGCCGGTCGATCAGGCGGTGCACCTCCGCGGCATCCGCTCGATAGGTTGTCATCGCATCGACGGCGGATGCATCCGCTCGCGCGGCGACGAAGGTTCCTCCCGTGCGGCCGCGCCGGCGCTCGAGCACGCCGTCGTCGGCGAGGCTCTTCAGTGCGCGTCGGGCGGTGATCTCGCTCACGTCGAGCGCGGCGGCGACCTCGGCATCCGACGGGAGTTGCTCGCGGTGCGCCAGGAGGCCCAACTCGATCGCCAGTGCGATCCGCGCACGCACGGTGTCCGTGGCGCTCAGCCGGGTGATGCCGGAGACAGCTGGATCGACCAGTGCGGGAACCGCGGCGTGCTCGCTCATTCAACCTCCAACTGCGGGTGAGAACTATTTCTTCAACAATATGGCGTCGGCTCTAGACAAAAGCGATCATTATGATCTATTTTAGCTGAATCAGACATTGAACTGAATCAGACACGGTCGTCAGAAGGAGCATCGATGTCACGCACGTTGCACATCGCCGCAGTACAGGCCGCGCCGCTGCCCATCGGCGCGTCCCTCGACGAGTTCGCGCTCAGCGTGCGCTCGATCGTTTCGGATGTGCACGGCGTGCAGTGCGTCGTCTTCCCCGAGCTGCACCTGTTCGGTTCGGAGGGCGAACCGCAGGAAGAGCGGAACGCGCTGCTGCGCGCATCCGCCGTTTCGCTGGACAGCGAACTGATCGACAGGCTCGGCGTGATCGCCCGTGACGCGGGTGTCTGGCTGATTCCGGGCAGCATCTGCGAGCGCGGCCCGGCCGATGCGCTGGGCAACACCGCACTGTTCAACACCGCCCTCGTTTTCTCCCCGGATGGTGAGCTCGTGGCGCACTATCGCAAGATCTTCCCGTGGCGTCCCTACGAGCCCTATGACGTCGGCGACACCTTCGTGGTCTTCGACATGCCGGAGATCGGCCGGTTCGGGTTGTCCATCTGCTACGACGCCTGGTTCCCCGAAGTCACGCGGCACCTTGCCTGGATGGGCGCTGAGGCCGTCATCAACATCGTCAAGACCACCACGCCGGATCGCACCCAAGAGGTCGTTCTCGCGCAGGCCAACTCCATCGTCAACCAGACCTTCACCGTCAGCGTCAACTGCGCCGGCCCCATCGGAGAAGGCCGCAGCCTGATCGTCGACCCGGAGGGCCGCGTGCTGAAGTCCTCCGGCGATGCCCAGCCCACCATCCTCGTCGACACCATCGACCTGGATGCCGTCACTCGCGTCCGCGAGCACGGCACCGCCGGCTACAACCGGATGTGGTCGCAATTCCTCCCCACCGACGCACCGCTCGAACTGCCGCTCTACGGCGGCCGCATCGAGCCGGCGCGCTGGCACCCGCGCACGGCGAACAGCGTCACCCAACCCGCTTCACCCGGCTCCACCGCACCCACCCCCGCTTCACCCACCCCCGCTTCACCCGCTCCCATCCCTGAATAGGACTTCGTCTCATGACCGCTGCACCCACCCTCAAACGCGCCCTCGGGCTGCGATCCCTTGTGCTCTTCGGGCTCGCCTACATGACACCGCTCATCGTTCTCGGTATCTTCGGCGTCGTCGCCCAGACCACCGGCGGCGCGAGCTCATCCGCCTACCTTGTGGCCATGGTGGCCATGCTGTTCACCGCATCGAGTTATGGCCGCATGGCCGCCGCCTATCCCACGGCCGGCTCCGCGTACACCTACGTGCGGCGCACGATCGATCCACGGATCGGCTTCCTCGTCGGCTGGGCGGTCCTGCTCGACTACCTGTTCCCGCCGATGGTGATCTGGCTGATCGGTGCGGCCTATCTTGAAGCGCAGTTCCCCGGGATTCCCGGATGGCTGTGGATCGTCGGCTTCATCCTGGTCACGACCGCGCTCAACATCCTGGGCATCAAGGTGGCGGACCGTGCCAACTACATCCTGATGGCCTTCCAGGTGCTGGTCATCGTCATCTTCGTCGCGCTGTCCATCGGGTCGGTCGTGGCCGAGAAGGGCGCGGGTGGACTCGTCAGCGCCGGACCGTTCACCAACGCGACATCGTCGTTCTCCGGCATCACCGCCGGTGCTGCGATCGCCGCATACTCATTCCTCGGCTTCGACGCCGTGACCACGTTCACCGAAGAGACGATCGAACCGCGCAAAACCGTTCCGCGCGCGATCATGCTGATCGCCCTGATCGGCGGAGTGATCTTTGTGGTCGTCTCCTACGTCACACAGCTCGTGCACCCTGGAGGCCAATTCGCCAACGCGGATTCTGCAGCCTTCAACATCGCAATGCACATCGGCGGCAACGTCTTCGGCGCGATCTTTATCGCCGGTCTCGTGATCGCACAGTTCACCTCGGGACTGGCTGCACAAGCATCCGCTTCTCGGTTGCTGTTCGCGATGGGCCGCGACGGCGTGCTGCCGCGCAAGGTCTTCGGTGAGATCAGCAAGCGGTTCCGCTCGCCCGTCTTCAGCCTGGTCATCATCGGTGTGATCGGCATGATCGCGCTGTTCTTGAACGTGGCGACCTCCACCTCGTTCATCAACTTCGGTGCTTTCACGGCCTTCACGATGGTGAATATCTCCGTCGTTTTCTACTACGTGCGACAGCGAAAACAGGGCAAGCGCCTCAATCGGGTGGTCTATCTGGTGATTCCGATCATCGGAGCCATGATCACGCTGTACCTTCTGATGCAGCTGGACATCAACGCCATCGTGCTCGGCCTCAGCTGGCTCGGCGTCGGCATCATCGTGCTCGCGTTCCTGACCAAAGGCTTCCGCCGGCAGCCACCCGAGATCGACTACGTCGAGGCCGACGACGCCGAACTGGAAGCTGCCGCCGTCAGCTAATCTGACGCCAGGGGGTCAATGCACGCCGGTCAACGTACGAATGGAAGGAGACGCGATGAGGCTCAGCCTGGTGCAGATCGACGCGGGCGTCGACAAGGCGCGCAATCTGGACCTCGTTCGCACCGGGGTGGCGGCCGCGCGCCACTCGGGTGCACGCCTGGTCGCCTTCCCGGAGTTCTCGATGTATGAGAAGAAGGTCGTCGACGGCACCTTCGCGGCGGCCGCGGAGGCACTTGACGGCCCCTTCGTCACCGGGTTGTCTGCGATCGCAGCCGAGCACGGTGTGACCCTTGTTGTCGGCATCGTCGAGAGCAATCCAGACGATCCGCGCCCGTTCAACACTCTGCTCGTGGTCGACAAAACGGGTCGGGTGCAGGCGAGATACCGCAAGATCCACCTGTTCGACTCGTATGGCTTTCACGAGTCGGCATGCATCGCGCCGGCACCGAGTCTGGAGCCGGTTGTGTTCGACGTCGTCGGCATCACCGTCGGCCTGATGACCTGCTACGACCTGCGCTTCCCGGAACTCGGCCGCGAGTTGGCGGATGCCGGCGCCGAACTCGTACTCGTGTGCTCATCGTGGGTGCCGGGGGAGGGCAAGGCCGACCAGTGGCGTGTGCTCGCGCAAGCACGGGCCATCGAGAATTCGTACTTCGTCGGCGCGGTGTCACAAACCCCGCCGGTGTCCATCGGCCGCAGTGTGCTCGTCGATCCGCTGGGCGCCGTCGTCGGCGAGCTCGACGAATCGCCCGCGCTGGGTACCTTCGACCTCGACCCGGCGGATGTCCGAGCCGCCCGCGCAAAGAACCCCGCGCTCACGCACCGGCGCTACTCAATCAGCCGCGAGGCATCCGCTCTCTGAGGTGGCATCGAATGCTACTTCTCCCACCAGCACCGAGATGAACACGCCGAACTCGCGCATTACGCTCGCCAGCCCTTCCATGTGAGGCCCTCGACGGCGAACTTGGCGGCACTGTACGCGTCGCTGAACGGCAGGGCGACGATGTCGTTCAAACTCGTTACGGTGATGACCCGACCGGCTCGCGCCTCCCGCATGCCCGGCCGCGGCCAATGCCCGAGTTGGCGCCAATCCGATACCGCTGCTCGCACCGGTGATGACTGCTGTCGAGGGCATGATTCTCCGCTCTTTCGTTTCGCGCAATATCTCAACTCGATAGGCGGATTCTGCAACCCGATCCGGCGGGGAGTGCCTCTAGCTTATGCACTGAGAACAGCACCCCTCCGTGGCTCAGAACGCTGAAATACCCCGTCGATGCGGAATACCTGCAATGCCCAGCAGGTTGTGCGCTATATGCCCGATTGGAACCAGCAGATCGTCGAAGAATTCCACGCCAACGATGGCAAGGTTGGCGGCCTCTTCGCCGGCGCTCCGCTGACTCTTGTGCATCACATCGGGCGCAAGAGCGGCGAGGCGTACGTGACGCCGATGATGTACCTTGTCGACGCGCAGCCGGACACCATTTACGTGTTCGCCACGAAGGGCGGTGCTCCGACCAACCCGTACTGGTACAAGAATCTGATCGCCGCCGGCCGCGCAGAGGTCGAGGTCGGCACTGAGACCTACCCGGTCACGGTGCACGATGTCACGGGGGACGAGCGCGATCGCATCTACGCGGAGCAGGCGCGTCGCAACCCCGGTTTCGCCGACTACGAAAAGAAGACGGCCGGCATCCGCACGATCCCGGTTCTGGCGCTCACCCGCGCCTGATCGTCAACGCCGCGAAGCGTCGTCAGGACATTCAGCGCAAACAGCCCAGCCGGGCTGGGCTGCACGCCGTTACGCTGGTGGTATCGCAAACTCTGGAGGAACGATGCGTCTGTCCACGAGAAACCAGCTCACCGGAACCGTCGCGGCCATCGAAGTCGGCGCCGTGATGCGATGATCGATTACTCCAAACTTCTTCCAGACGACCTACCGGTTCCGGTGGACGACGGAGCCGCTGATCATCTGGTCGGTCGTGCCGTACCGGCACTGATCCTGACCGCAACAGACGGCGGTCGGGTCGATCTCGCCGACCTCGGACCCGGTCGAACAATCATCTATGCGTACCCGTTGACCGGTGTTCCCGGGACGGACCTTCCGGATGGGTGGGATGCCATTCCCGGCGCTCGTGGCTGTTCAACGGAAGCTGCCGATTTTCGAGACAACTTCTCGCCGCTGCGCGATGCCGGGGTCGTTCACGTCTATGGGCTCTCGAACCAGGGCCCTGATTATCAGCGGGAAGTCGTCGAGCGCCTGCAGCTGCCGTTCACGATGCTGTCGGACCCGAACTTCGCTCTGGCGGACGCCCTGAAACTTCCCACCTTCGCAGCACCCGGACATGATCGGCTCTACACGCGGCTCACCCTTGTGGTTCACGACGACGTGATCGAGCACGTGTTCTACCCGATTTTCCCGCCCAACACCCACGCCCAGCAGGTATTGGATTGGCTGCGGGCAAACCTCTGAAGCGTATCGCCAGGTCGTGGTGCCGTGCTGTCAGCTTGACTGCTGTCGGCGTGACTCAGACGCAGCCAGCAACGAAGCCCACAACTCGGCGCGCACCGGAAACGACGCGAGGTCGCGCCCGAGCAGCCGCTCGGCGGACGCGATGCGAGCGCGCAGCGTGTGGCGATGTACACCAAGTTCACGCGCGGCCGCTTCGTACGCGCCGTTGTGGGCGAGCCAGGTCCGCAGTGTGTCGACAAGTTCCGTGTCATGAGTCTGATCGTGGATGCGCAGCGGTGCGAGCACCTGGCGACCCACCTCCTGCGCCTGAGCACCGCTCAGCAACGCGAGCGCGCCGCGCGCCGCAACGTCGGCGAAGTCGGCCACGTGCTCGCCGACACGGGCGTGCTCGAGGGCTTGTCTGGCCTGGGTCAGCGCGCGTCCGAACTCCGCCCACTGCTGTGGCTCCGAGACGCCGACCTGTAGGCCGAGGTCGTCGGCAAGCTCTGCAACGAGCCCGCGCCGGTCTGCACTGACACACAGGACCAGCTGTCGATCGTCCGTGGCGAAGAAGAGCCGCGCGCGGGCATCCGCTGCGTGTAATTCGAGTCGCTCTGCGACGGCGTCCAGTCGCTCGGCGGGAACATCGGCGACGGCCGTAATCATGGGTTCGGCGGGCAGCGGGCCCCACATCTCCTGGGAGATGCTCTCGACGAGCGCCACCTCGCCGTTCATCAGAAGGCGAAGGAGTCCGGCGCGCAGGTGGCTGCGGGCTTGGTCGAGAGTGTGATTCTGTTCCAGAGCGAGCCCGGCGAGAGCGACGACGCTCGTGGCCACCTGCTGACCGGCCTCATCGAGCCGCTCCGACCCGCCAAACACCAGGATGCCGCGCAGCCGACCGCGCGCTCCGAGCGTCTGCAAGGTCAATGTCTCCGTGCCGACCGAAACTATGGCGCTTGCCCGTTGGCCGCGGCGCAGCAATCGAACGGCTTCGGTGCGCACCGACGCGATGGCCTCTACGCCCGTATCCACGCCGAGCGGGAAGATGCGGTCGAGCGTTCCGGCCGCGTCGAACAGGGCAACCCAGTGGTCAAGCTGCCGGGAGAGCTCGGCGAGGGTGGCGGAGAGGCCGTCCGGCCGGGTCGCGGCGACCGAGATCGCTCGCTGGGCGCGCAAAGCCCATGTGCTGCGTGCGTAGGCGTCTTCCGCCGCGATGTCAGCAGCCAAGCGTGCCACGGCGATGAACGGCGTGCGGTACGGAACCTCGAACAGCGGCAGACCTTGGTGCCGGCATGCGGTGATGAGGGGTTCCGGTGTTCCGGCACGCACCACATCACTGCCGAAACCGAGGCCGACGATGCCGTGCGCGATCAGGCGCGCGACGTAGTCGTTCGCTGCCCGCCGCGCTGGGGTCACGTGGTCGTCGGCAGGGAACTGTGTTCCCGTCGTGAGCAATACCTGCCCGGGCACCAGAAACGGGGTGGGATCGGGCAGGTCGGAGCTGTGAACCCAGGAGACCGGCAGCCCGAGGATGCCGGCCGGCAACTGCGCTTCCGGCGTCAGCAGGCGTAGGCCAAGCGCGGCATCCCCGAGCAATCGGCGCACCGTGGCGGGCATGCGGTTCCTCCTTGACTACCAGCTAGACGTGACGGCCATAATACTGGCACAAACTGTACAAGTTGTATAAAGCTTGGGTGACCCGCGCCTGCCTATCATTGCGCATCGGCACCGGCGCGGACTCAGCGCTCAGCGCGGTGCGTTCCGCCCTCTCACCGTTGGAGTAGCCATGACGCTTGTTGCAGAAACTTCTGAACGCCTTATGGGTGGCCCGGGCCTCCCGCAGCGCCGCAAACTCGTCACGGCCATCCCCGGACCCAAGTCCACTGCATGGCTTGCCCGCAAGGCGCAGGCCGTCGCATTCGGTGTCGGCCACACGATCCCCGTGTTCGCCGCAGCCGCCGGTGGAGGAGTGCTCGTCGACATCGACGGCAACTCGTTCATCGACCTCGGCTCCGGCATCGCAGTGACCGGCGTGGGCAACAGCGCACCGCGCGTGGTCGAGGCCGTGCAAGCCCAGGTCGAACAGTTCACCCACACCTGCTTCACCATCACGCCCTACGACTCCTACGTGCAGGTCGCGGAGGCGCTCAATCGGCTCACCCCCGGCGACCACGTCAAGCGCAGCGCCCTGTTCAACTCCGGTGCGGAGGCCGTCGAGAACGCGGTGAAGATCGCCCGCCACTACACCGGCCGTCAAGCGGTCGTCGCATTCGACCACGCCTATCATGGGCGCACGAACCTCACCATGGCGCTCACCGCGAAGAACCAGCCGTACAAGAACGGCTTCGGGCCATTCGCCCCGGAGATCTATCGAGCGCCGATGTCCTACCCGTTGCGCGACGGAGGCCTCGACGGCGTCACCGCCGCTCGCAACGCCATCACGATCATCGAGAAGCAGGTTGGCGCCAGCAACCTCGCCGCACTGATCATCGAACCGATTCAAGGCGAGGGCGGCTTTGTCGTGCCGGCCGACGGATTCCTGCCGACCCTGCTCGACTGGGCTCACGCCAACGGCGTCGTCTTCATCGCAGACGAGGTGCAGACCGGATTCGGTCGCACCGGCGACATGTTCGCCTGCAACAACGAGGGCATCGTGCCGGACATCGTGGTGACAGCGAAGGGAATCGCGGGCGGTCTGCCGTTGTCGGCGGTCACCGGTCGCGCAGAGATCATGGATGCCCCCCAGTCCGGCGGCCTCGGCGGAACGTACGCCGGCAGCCCACTTGCCTGTGCGGCAGCGCTCGCCGCCATTGCCTCCTATGAAGAGGACGACCTGCTCGCCCGCGCGCGCCGCATCGGCGAAATCATCGCCGAGCATTTCGGCGCAGTGAAGCAAACGGATGCCCGCATCGGCGACCTGCGCGGCCGCGGCGCCATGATGGCGATCGAACTCGTCGACCCCGCAACGGGCGAACCGGATGCCGCGCTCACCTCGCGCGTCGCAACCGCGGCCTACCAGGCCGGCGTCATCGTGCTCACCTGCGGAACGTACGGCAACGTCATCCGCTTCCTGCCGCCGTTCACCATCTCGGACGAGCTGCTCAGTGAGGGCCTGCAGGTCGTCACGGACGCACTGGCCGCCGCATGACGCTGACCGACGTGGCACCCCGCGCGACAATCGACGCGGGACCGGCCAGGACAGCCGCCATCGCAACAGCCGCCATCGCAACAGCCGCGATCGCAACAGCCGACATCGCTGCCGCGGGCACCGCGACATCCGCCAGTTCCGTCTCCTCTCCCGAGGCGACCCCGCTGGAGGACGCCCACGCCCAGTTGGCCGAGGCCGTCGGCCTACTCGGCTACGACGAGGGCTTGCACGCAATGCTGGCTACTCCGCGTCGCGAACTGACCGTGAGCGTGCCGCTCCGACGCGATGACGGCACGAGCGCGCTGCTGATGGGCTATCGCGTGCAGCACAACTTCTCTCGCGGCCCCGCCAAGGGTGGGCTGCGCTACGCGCCCAACGTATCCCTCGACGAGGTGCGGGCGCTCGCCATGTGGATGACGTGGAAGTGTGCCCTCGTCGACCTGCCGTACGGCGGCGCGAAGGGCGGTGTCGCCATCGACCCGCGGCAGTACTCGATGCCAGAACTCGAACGCGTGACGCGCCGATACACGAGCGAGATCATGCCGATCATCGGCCCGGAACGCGACATTCCTGCGCCGGACATCGGCACCAACGAGCAGACCATGGCCTGGATGATGGACACGTATTCCGTCAACAAGGGCTACACGGTGCCCGGAGTGGTCACCGGAAAGCCGATCAGCCTGGGCGGTTCCAGAGGTCGGGCCAGTGCCACCTCGCGTGGAGTGACGCACATTGCGCTCGCCGCGCTCGCGCACCGCGGAATGAATCCCGGCACAACCACGGGCGCAGTGCAGGGGTTCGGCAAGGTGGGGCGCGATGCCGCCCTGTTCTTGGCAGAAGCGGGCGTGCGGATCGTCGCTGTCAGCGATCAGTACGGGGCCGTACGCGACGACGGCGGCCTCGATGTGCCGTCGCTGGCCGCATACGTAGCCGAGACCGGATCCGTCGTCGGATTCCCCAGTGCGGATGCGTTGTCGGGTGACGCACTGCTGGAACTGGATGTCGACCTTCTCGTGCCGGCAGCCGTCGAGGGCGTGCTGCACGAGGGAAACGCGGCGCGTGTGCGGGCACGCGTGATCGTCGAGGGAGCCAACGGGCCGACGTCGCCCGGTGCAGACCGTGTCTTCGCTCAGAACGGTCAACTCGTCGTGCCCGACATCCTCGCGAACGCCGGCGGCGTGATCGTCTCCTACTTCGAGTGGGTTCAGGCCAACCAGGCGTATTGGTGGAATGCTCGCGAAGTCGAGAGAAAGCTCGAACAGAAGCTCGTCGCTGCATGGGATGAGGTACTGGCATACGCTGGCAAGCGACGGCTCTCACTGCGCGCTGCGGCAACCTGTTTGGCCGTGGAGCGCGTCGCGGAGGCACACAAACTGCGCGGCCTGTACCCGTGATCACACGGCTGCCGGCACGACGCACAACGGACGCAATAACAAGGGAGTAAAGATCATGGCAGTTACCGAGCAAGACTTGCTCGCCCGGGTTCCCGACGGTTTGTTCATCGGCGGTGAATGGGTGGCCGGCTCTGCGCCTACCCCGATCCAGGTGCACGACCCGGCGACGGGAGCCGTGATCAAGACGATCGCGAATGCGAATCCGGCGGACGGCATCCGTGCCCTGGACGCGGCGGTCGCCGCCTCGGAGTCCTGGGCGGCCACCCCGCCGCGTGCGCGCGGCGAACTGCTGCGCCGCGCATTCGACCTGCTGCAGGAGCGTCGCGAAGACTTCGCCCTGCTGATGACGCTGGAGATGGGCAAGCCGCTCGCCGAATCGAACGGTGAGGTCACCTATGGTGGCGAGTTCCTGCGCTGGTTCAGTGAAGAGGCCGTGCGCATCACGGGGCGTTACGGCATCAACCCGGAGGGTACGGGGCGCATGATCGTGTCGCAGCATCCGGTTGGTCCGTGCTATCTGATCACGCCGTGGAACTTTCCGCTCGCGATGGCCACCCGCAAGATCGCGCCGGCCCTGGCCGCCGGCTGCACCGTTGTGGTCAAGCCGGCCGAACTGACACCGCTGACGACGCTGTATTTCGTGAAGTTGCTCGAGGATGTCGGATTGCCGGCCGGCGTGGTCAACGTGCTGACGACATCCACTTCGGGGGCGGTGTCCGAGCCGATCATCGCGGATCCGCGGCTGCGCAAACTGTCGTTCACCGGGTCTACTCCGGTCGGGCAGGCGCTGATCAGACAGGCGGCACAGGGCGTGCTGCGCACCTCGATGGAACTCGGCGGCAACGCGCCGTTCGTCGTGTTCGACGACGCCGACCTGGACAAGGCCATCGACGGGGCGATCGCGGCGAAGTTCCGCAACATCGGGCAGGCCTGCACGGCGGCCAACCGCTTCATCGTGCACGAGTCCGTGGCGGATGAATTCGCCGCCCGCGTCACCGAGCGGGTCAAGGCGTTCGGCATCGGTCGCGGCACAGAGGCGAACGTGACGATCGGTCCGTTGATCGATGACCGCGCCGTCACCAAGGCTCACGATCTGGTTGAGGATGCGCTCTCTCGCGGCGCGTCGCTGCTCAGCGGCGGTCACGCCATCGAGGGTGCTGGAACATTCTTCGAGCCGACCGTGATCGACAACGTGAAGCCGGGCAGCGCCATTCTGACTGAAGAGATCTTCGGCCCGGTGCTGTCGATCACCCGCTTCGCCGAGGAAGACGAGGCCGTCGAGGCCGCGAACAACACGGAGTACGGGCTCGTAGGCTACGTCTACACGAAGGATCTGGCTCGCGGTCAGCGGATGATCGAGCGCCTCCAGACCGGGATGATGGGTCTGAATCTCGGCGTGATCTCCAACGCCGCTGCACCGTTCGGTGGGGTCAAGCAGTCCGGGCTCGGTCGCGAGGGCGGCTTCGAAGGCATCCACGAGTACCTCTCGACCAAGTACACGCTGACGCCCGACCCGTTCGCCTGACCCGCTTGCTGGCTTGAGCTTGCTGGCTTTTACAAAACGACGGACTATTTCGCCGACACACCCTTGAATGCGTGTCGCGCACGGCCTGGTGCCTCAATAGTCCGTCGTTTTGTGAACGGGCTGACGGAACTAGCCGTTGTTGCCGACCGTGCAGGTCTGCTCCGCGGCAGTCTGGCCTGTCACATTGCTCGGCAGGGCAACGGCAGTCGAGTTCGGTGCGGGAGTGGATGTTGCGGATGGCGTGCCTGTTCCCGTGCTCGGCGTCCCGGTGCTCGGCGTCCCCGTGCTTGTTGGACCGGGCGTCGCGCTCGGGCTGAGCTGTGCTGCACGGCCCGGGATTCCGGTGAGCTGCAACGGCTGGTCCGTCTGCAGTGCGGTGTTCAGGATTGCAGAAGAGGCAGCATCCGCAATGACGCGATTCGTGTTGGTTGGGTCGGCATCCGTCGGGTATTGCAGGAACACGATATTTCCGAGGCCGATGTTCTTGAGAGCCAGGGCGATGCTGACCATCGTTGTCGGGCTGGTGAGGGTGTCGGAGAGCAGCATGTTCTTCGTTGCCGCCTTAGCCAGCGAGTACAACGTGACCGGGTTGCTGAGCACGCCGGCGCTGTCGATCTTGCGCATGAGTGCGGATAAGAACACCTGCTGGCTGCTGATGCGCCCGAGGTCGCTGCCGTCGCCCACGCCGTGCCTGCTGCGCAGGAACGACAGTGCCACCGCGCCGACGAGCGTCTGCTGACCCGCGGGCAGATTCAGTTGCGGGTTGGTATACGGGTCCGTGACGGGCGTGGCCAGGCACACCGTGACGCCGCCGACCGCCGTCGACATCGCTGCGACGCCGTCGAAGCTGATCTCAGCCGCGAACGGGATGGTCACCCCGGTGAGCTGCTCGACGGTCAGGACCGTGCAGGAGAGTCCGCCGGTCGACAGCGTCGTGTTCATCATGTTCAGGTCTTGCGGTGACGACGAACCGCCGCCGGGCTGCGGACACGCCGGGATCGGCAGCTCCATGTCGCGCGGAATGCTGATCACGCTCGCGCTCTGGTGGTTCTGAGCGATGTGGATCAGGATCGTGACATCGTTGTTGCCGGCGCCCGAGCTGCCGGACAATTCGTCTGCGCTCGAGTACGCGCCGCCCTGACCGGTTCGCGTGTCCGTTCCGACGAGCAACATGTTGACGCCGCCCTTGATGGCGGCAACGTTCGGGATCGGCACGGCGGTGTGCCCGGGCAGCGTCGCGAGGTGCACGCCCGGCTTGACGCTGCTGACGACATCCCATGCGGCATACGCGGTGATCGACCCGGCGCTGACGGCGAGGACGGCGAGTGCCGCGACGGCGACCTTCACAGCGATCAGCGGCGCGGATCGGCTGGGTCGACCGTGCCGCACAGGCAGGGGGCCGCGCACCCGGGGGCGCCGCAGGTGATGATCGGTCATCGTCTCGCGTCCTCCTGGTCGCAACGCAGAACAAGGCGCCCTCGGGTGAGGACAGCCGTCAGAGAACCATAATCCGCCGATCTGGGCACAGACCGCCCGCGAGTGCCCGTCGCGCCGAGCTGTCGCGCAACCGGCGGATGTCGTCGGTTTCGCATGTCGATTTTCCCGCGTGTTTCCGCGGTTTTCTACCCGCCGCGATCTCTGAGAGGATTCATATGAACTTCACCACCCGGAGCGGCGGCGTGACCGTTTTCCGGGTCCGACCGGTGCGGGTCAGCGGTTAGGCTGACTGCACAATGACATCGAGACCGACCACCGCTGCACCCCGGATAACGACCGTGCGGCTGCCCGAGCTCGCTGCGGGCGATGTCGATGGCTTGGACTACGACGTGAGCGTCGATGCCGAAAGCTATCGTGCTGCCGATCTGACCGGTCGCAACCTGGCCGGAGCGACCTTCAGCGACTGCGAGTTCGCCGACGTGATCTTCGACGACGCCGACCTGCGGGCCGCTCGGTTCAACGACTGCGTGCTCACCCGTGTGAATGCTCCCGTGTTGAAAGCGTCGCGGTCGAGCTGGCGCGGAGTCGAAATCGCGCAATCGCGAATCGGGTCGGGCGAGCTCTACGACTCCAACCTGAATTCGTTGCACGTCAGCCACTGCAAGATCGGCTACCTCAACCTGCGCGGTTCGACCCTGCGCGACGTGCTGTTCTCGGACTGCACAATCGACGAGCTGGATCTCGGCGGGGCAAAGGCGACGCGGCTTGCGTTCGTCGATTCGAGCATCCGATTGCTGGATGCGACGCGCGCGACGTTCGCCCACTTCGATGTGCGCGGGGCGGAGCTGCGCGGCATTCGGGGCATCGACAGTCTGCGGGGTGTGACCATGACCGAGTTCCAACTCGCCGAACTGTCACCCCTGTTCGCCGAGCACCTGGGTATCACGATCGGATAGCTGCGTGCTCGCCCCGCCCCGCCTGCGCCGTCCGTTTTCAAAACGACGGACTATCTCGGCGACACACCGCGGCACGGTGAACCCGGTCGCCGAGTCGCGGCAAAGATCCGTCGTTTTGTAAACACCCGGGCGTGCGCGCGGACCATGCAGAGAAATGGCCGCATGGATAGGCTGGAAGCATGAGCAACGATGCCGTGATTATCGATGTGGTGCGCACTCCGAGCGGGCGCGGCAAGCCCGGGGGAGCGCTGAACGGCGTGCACCCGGTCGATCTGCTTGCCGATCTGCTTGCCGAACTCGTGCGGCGCTACGACCTGGATCCGGACCTCATCGACGACGTGATCGCCGGATGCGTCGGGCAGGTGGGTGAACAGTCGTTCAACGTTGCGCGGAATGCCGCGCTGGCGGCCGGGTTCCCCGAGCACGTTCCCGGTACGACGATCGACCGGCAGTGCGGCTCGAGCCAGCAGGCCGCGACGTTCGCTGCGCAAGAGATCATGACCGGCATGCATGACATCGTCATCGCGTGCGGCGTCGAGTCGATGAGCCGGCTGCCGATCGGCATCACGACGCTCGGCCGCGACCCGTACGGCGAACGACTTGCCGAACGGTACCCAGACGGGCTCGTCAACCAGGGCGTCTCCGCCGAACTGATCGCACACAAGTGGGGCTTCGACCGTGAGACGCTCGACGCGTTCTCCGCCGTCTCGCACCAGCGCGCGGCCGAGGCGGCAGCGCGAGGCGACTTCGCCCGTGAACTCGTGCCCGTTGCGCGACCGGACGGAACTGTCGTCGACACCGACGAGACCGTGCGGCCGAGCACGACTGTCGAGGGGCTCGCTGGGCTTGCCCCCTCATTCCGAACGGATGCGCTCGCCGCCCGGTTCCCGCAGCTCACCTGGCAGATCACCCCGGGCAACTCGTCGCCGCTGACCGATGGGGCATCCGCTGCGCTGATCATGAGCGAGAAGCGTGCCGCGGAACTCGGCCTGACGCCGCGTGCGCGCTTCCACGCCTTCACCGTGGTCGGCAGTGACCCGCTGTACATGCTGACCGGCGTTCTGCCGGCGACGGCGAAGATTCTCGAGCGCACCGGAATGCACATCGACGACTTCGACGCATACGAGGTGAACGAGGCGTTCGCGCCGGTGCCGCTCACCTGGCTGCACGACTTCGACGCGGACCCGGGCAAGCTGAACCCCGTGGGCGGGGCGATCGCGCTCGGGCATCCGTTGGGCGCTTCGGGAACGCGGCTGCTCGGCACCCTGCTGAACCAACTCGAACGCACGGGCGGCCGCTGGGGCCTGCAGACGATGTGCGAGGGCGGCGGCATGGCCAACGCGACCGTCATCGAACGGCTGTGACCGACTGACAATCACGGCGCTTCTGACCGACTACTACAACGGAGGTTGTCATATGCACATTGAGGAATGTTCCGCGATCGTCACCGGGGGGGCCTCCGGGCTCGGGTTCGCGACCGCACGCGCGCTGGCGGATGCTGGAGCATCCGTCGTCATCGTCGACCTGCCGGGTTCGTCCGGCCAGGATGCCGCGGAGCAGCTCGGCGGACGCGCCCTGTTCGCGCCCGCGGACGTCACGAACGAGCATCAGGTGCAGGCGGCCGTCAGGGAGGCGTCGGACATGGCGCCGCTGCGGATCGTGGTGAACTGTGCGGGCATCGGCACGCCGGGCAAGGTGCTCGGGCGAGACGGAGTGTTGCCGTTAGCGGACTTCGAACGTGTGATTCGGATCAACCTGATCGGCACATTCAACGTGATTCGACTCGCCGCTGCCGCGATGACGCAGACCGAGCCGCTCGGTCGGCCGGACGTGCCCGGAGATGCCGAGCGCGGCGTGATCGTCAACACGGCGTCGGTCGCTGCCTTCGACGGTCAAATCGGCCAGCCCGCCTACGCCGCGTCGAAAGGCGGGGTCGCAGCGATGACGCTGCCGATTGCGCGTGAGTTGGCGCGCAGCCTGATCCGGGTCGTCACGATTGCGCCGGGCATTTTCGACACGCCAATGATGGCCGGACTGCCCGAGGAGGCGAGACTGTCGCTCGGTCAGCAAGTGCCGCATCCGTCACGGCTCGGCAACCCGAGCGAGTATGCAGCGCTCGTGCGACACATCGTCGAGAACTCGATGCTCAACGGCGAGGTCATCCGCCTTGACGGCGCGATCCGGATGCAGCCGAAGTAGCGCAGGTCTCGATACGCGTATTCGCTGCGCTCATGCGCTACTCGACCACCGGGACCACCGGGACCACCGGCACCGGCGGCAGCAGCGCTACGGTAGCTCCGCGTGTTCCTCCAGGAACGCGTAGACCTCTGAGTCGTCGACGCCGGGGAAGGTTCCCGCGGGCAGCGGTGACAGGATGTGTGCGTGCAGGCGCGCGCTCGGCCATGCCTGATCTGCCCACCGGCCGGCCAGCTCATTCGACGGCTTGCGGCAGCACGACGGGTCGGGACACCGCGACTCGGCGCGCACCGTGGTCTCCCGCCCGCGGAACCACTTCGCCTGCGCGAAAGGAACGCCGACAGAGATCGAGAAGCCGCCCGCCGCCGTCGTGCCTGTTTGGGTTGCACACCAGTACGTGCCGGCGGGTGTGTCGGTGTACTGGTACAGCTCCGTGGTGCGGTTCGTCTGCGTGAGCGCCGCTCGGGCGCTCCACTTCTTGCAGACCAACTGACCTTCGATCGCGCCCGTGACGTCGGTCGGGAGCGGAAGTCCGTCGTTTTCGTAGCCCTTGTACAGCGCGCCGTCGTCGCCAACCCGCAGAAAGTGGAAGGTCATGTCCAGGTGCTCGGTCATCAGATTCGTCATGCGCAGCGCCGCGGACTCGTGGGTCGTGCCGAACGCATCGCGAAAGTCCTCGACCGCGATATCCTTCTCCTTCTTCGCGTTCTGCAGGAACGTCACAGAAGCGTCCAACGGCATCAGGCACGAGGCGGCGAAGTAGTTGATCTCCAACCGCTGCCGCAGAAACTCCGCGTAGCTGTCCGGCCGCTCATGCCCGAGGATACGATGCGCCATCGCCTGCAACGCCATCGAGCGCAGTCCGTGCCCGCCCGGAATCGACGCCGGCGGCAGATAAATGCGCCCGTTCGACAGATCGGTGACCGAACGGGCCGAATGCGGCAGGTCGCTCACGTAGATCAGCTGAAAACCCAGCTGCTCGGCCATCACGCTCACCTCGCGGTGCGTCAGCGCACCCGTCGTGTGACCGGATGCCTTCACACGTTCCTGCGCGATCTTCTCGATCTCGGGCAAGTAGTTGTTCTTCGCGCGCATCTCTTCGCGCAACTCCGTATTGGCGCGTCGGGCTTCTTCCGGCGTCGCGATCGCAAGCTTCGCGTGTCGCGCCAGCTCCCGATGCAAGCCGACGATGGCCTCGAGCGTCTGCGTCGGCGTTCCCCTGGTGGGTTTGACCATCGGCAGGCCCAGCGCGGCATAGAGTGAGCCGCGCTGCGCTCGGGCAAGCTCGATTTCGAGCGCGGCGCGGGCATCCGGGGCTTCATTGACGAGCAGATCGTTCAACCCGACGCCGAGTTCGGTCGCGATTGTCTGCAGGGCTGACAAGCGCGGTTCGCGTCTGCCGTTCTCGATCAGCGACAGCTGGCTGGCGGCGATTCCGGATGCGGCGGCAAGCTGATCCAGAGTCAGGCCACGTTCCCCTCGAAAGTGGCGGATGCGATGGCCGATTGTTGCGATATCAGGACTGCTCTGCTCCATCTCTTCACAATAGCGAAAGAAACGCGATTCTTGACAGTGAAATTAGGCGGCGCGATGGTGATTCTGGCCGCATTGTGGATGTAGGCCACGAAATTGAACAGCTTTGCAACGAAAAACGTCGCACTGTCGACCGTCGAAAGGAACCCCGATGACGATCCTTGACTCCCCTCGCAACCACACAGACTCGACCCCGGAGCCGCAGCCTCGCGGCACGCGCGACGCCAAGCTGCGCGCCTGGGTCGCTGACGTTGCCGCGCTCACCCAGCCCGACGCGATCGTCTGGTGTGACGGTTCATTGCGGGAGGCGGATCAGCTGACCCGCTTGTTGATCGCCGAGGGCAAATTAATCCGGTTGAACCCGGAGTGGCGGCCGAACAGCTTCTTGGCTCGCACGGATCCGGCGGATGTCGCACGCGTCGAAGACCGCACCTTCATTTGCTCGAACGAAGAGATCGACGCGGGGCCGACGAACAACTGGCGTGAACCGAGCGAGATGCGCGCAGAGTTGCGCGGAGTCTTCGCAGGCAGCATGCGCGGCCGCACGATGTACGTTGTGCCGTTCTCGATGGGGCCGCTCGGCGGGCCGATCTCGCAGCTCGGCGTGGAGATCACTGACTCCGAATACGTCGTCATCAACATGGGCATCATGACACGCATGGGTGCTGGCGCCCTCAAACTGATCGAGGCCGGACAGAGCTGGGTTCCTGCCGTGCACAGCGTCGGATACCCACTGGTCGACGCCAGCGGTGTTCGCCGCGACGAGGTGCAGTGGCCCTGCAACGAAACGAAGTACATCGTTCAGTTCCCCGAGACGCGGGAGATCTTCTCGTACGGCTCGGGATACGGCGGCAACTCGCTACTCGGCAAGAAAGCGTTCGCCCTGCGGATCGCATCGGCCATGGGTCGCGACGAGGGCTGGCTGGCCGAACACATGCTCATCATCAAGGTGACGTCGCCCGCAGGGGACGTACACCACATGGCCGCCGCATTCCCGTCAGCCTGTGGCAAGACGAATCTGTCGATGCTGCGTCCGACCCTTCCCGGCTGGAACGTCGAGACCCTCGGCGACGACATCGCCTGGCTGCGGCCTGGCCCGGACGGGCGCCTGTGGGCGATCAACCCGGAGCGGGGCTTCTTCGGCGTGGCGCCCGGCACCGGTGTTTCTACGAATGCGACGGCGATCGACACTCTGTGGGGCAACACCATCTTCACGAATGTCGCACTGCGTGACGACGGAGACGTCTGGTGGGAGGGTCTCACCGACACCCCGCCGGACCACCTGATCGACTGGCAGGGCAACGACTGGACCCCGGATTCCGGGCGCCCCGCGGCGCATCCGAACTCCCGCTTCACCGTTGCGGCCGAACAGTGCCCCACGATCTCCGACGACTGGGATGCCGTCGACGGCGTTCCGATCGACGCCATCATCTTCGGTGGTCGGCGGGCAACCAACGTTCCGCTCGTCGTCGAGGCGAAGGACTGGCGGCACGGCGTGTTCATCGGCGCAACGGTGGCATCGGAGCAGACCGCTGCCGCGGAAGGCCCTGTCGGGCAACTGCGCCGAGACCCGTTCGCGATGTTGCCGTTCTGCGGCTACAACATGGCGGACCACTGGGGGCACTGGCTGAAGATGGGCGACAAGCTCGGCATCAAAGCGCCGGTGATCTTCCAGGTGAACTGGTTCCGCAAGGGTGATGACGGTAAGTTCCTGTGGCCTGGATTCGCAGAGAACTCGCGCGTGATCGCGTGGATCGCCCAGCGTCTTGAGGGCGAAGTCGGTGCTGCTTCCAGTGCGATCGGGCGCCTGCCGCAGCGCGACGAGCTCGAGCTCGAGGGGCTCGAGGTCTCAGAAGCTGACCTCGATGCGCTGTTCGCGGTCGACGCGGAATCCTGGCTGGCCGAGTGCGACTTGACGGAGGAGTTCTTTGCTCAGTTCAAGGGGCGCGTTCCCGCCGCACTGAACGCCGAGTTGGCTGCGCTGCGCTACCACCTGACGCACTGAGCGCACTGAGCGCACTGAGCGCACTGGGCAGTGGCGCTTCTGCTTCCACGGATGCCGTCGCTCCCCGTGCGCCGAGGCTGCCGTCCGTGCGCTACTTCGTGCGCGGTGCGCCACTTCAGCTGGCGCATGGCGCGTGAACTGGCGCGTGGTGCATATCGATCGGCCTATCGCGTGCCCCAAGGCCATCGACGCTCCGGTATGGTCTGATCACGTACGCGGTGGGGCAGAAAGGCGCTCATGGCACGAGTGTTAGTGATCGAGCACGAGACCGATGCGGGCATCGGCCTGGTCGGCGAACGGATGCGCGCGGCGGGCATCGAGCTGCACACCATCGGCCCCGAGGCCGTCGGCCCCGGCACGGGACGTGACATCCCGCCAACCGCTGTCGGCTTCGACGGCGTCGTCGTGCTCGGCGGGAGACCCGGCCCGACCGATGACGAAACGGCACCATGGCTACCGACGGTGCGCGCGCTGATGGTGCAGTGCCTGCGCGATCAGGTGCCGCTCCTCGGCATCTGCCTGGGCGCGCAGTTGCTGGCCGTAGCCGCAGGTGGTTCCGTCGACCGCATCCCGTCGGGGCCGGAGATCGGCCTCGGCGAACTCACCGTGACGGATGCCGCCACCGACGATCCGCTGCTGCACGACTTGCCGGCAGGGCTGCGCTCGCTGCAGTGGCACTCACTCGAAGTTCAGGAGCTCCCCGCCGGCTCCGTCACGCTGTGCACGAGCGACCGGTGCGCGAATCAGGCATTCCGGGTCGGCCCGGTTGCGTGGGGACTGCAGTTCCACCTCGAAGCGCTCGCGGAAACGGCGCAGGCGTGGGGGAGCGACGACGGCGACACGCTGGCTGCGGCGGGTACGACGTCCGCGGCGGTGGTCGAGACGATGCGTCGGGCCGAGCCGTCGCTGCGCTCGGTCTGGTCGACGGTGGCCGATCGTTGGGCGCAACTCGTGCTCACTTCAGCCCCGCGGTGATCGCCGCATCGCGCTGACCGCCGCCCGGCGCGGACCTCGGCGTCACCGCGCGCGTTCCTTCGCCACGGCCTCACGCACCCCGGGCGCGACCTCGTGGGCGAAGTATTCGATGGTGGTCGCGTCGTCGGCCATCAGGATGAACCCGGAGATGCCATAGTCCAGACTCACACCGGTCAGCTCCTGGACCCACTGTGCTGGGGGACCCTGTAGCAGTCCGGCGTTTGACGCGGCGAAGGCGCCACTGATGTTGAGCAGGCGCCGAATGGCGCGCGGCGAGCGGCCAGCGGCATCCGCCCCCTCGTCGATATGCGCGTTCAAGGTGGCCAACTCCGCAGGGCCGCCCTTCAGGTAGCCGAGCGAGGGTAGCCAGCCGTCGGCGGCCCGGCCGGTCATACGCAGAATGCGCGGTTTGTATGCTCCGACCCAGATGCCGATGTCGTGGGCAGGGGCTGGCCCGCGCTTGGCTCCGTCCACGGTGTAGTACTCGCCCCTGACGTGCACGCCGCCGGGCTGGTCGGCTCGCCAGAGCTCGCGGATGATGCCGATGGCCTCCTCGAGCGCCTCGATCGATTGCCCGGGCGTCAGGCGGCGGCCGCCCATGGCGACGATCGCGTCCCAGAAGCCACCCGCACCAATGCCGAGCTCGAGTCGGCCGTTGCTGAGCAGGTCAAGGCTTGCGGCGCTGCGGGCGAGCAGCGCCGGATGCCGCAGCGGAAGGTTGATCACGTCGCCGCCGATGTGGATGCGTTCCGTGCGCGCCGCGACGAACGACAGCAGCGTCCACGTGTCGTGGAATCGCGGCTGATACGGGTGGTCTTGGAACATCGCCAGGTCGAGGCCGGCCCGGTCTGCAACGACCGCCAGCTCGACCGCGTGCATCACCGGTTTGTTCGTGGGGGTGACGAACACGCCGAACTTCAGGTCGTGGCCGTAATTGGTCATGATGTCATCCTCATCTCGTCTGGCTCTGGCTCTGGCTCTGTCTCTGGTTTTGTCTCGGTCACGATATCCGACCTCGTTTCGGTCTCGATTCCCGTCGCGAGACCGATCGGGAAGTTGTCGTGGAATAGGTTCGTGGGGTCGTATTCTGCTTTAAGCGTCCGCAGACGGTTCAATGTTTTCGGCGGGAACGCGTCGTGGATGCGCTGCGGGGCCGTGTCGGTCTCGAAGCTCAGGTACAGCCCGTCGAAGAAGGGGTGCAGCAGCTCCCATTCGCGGTTCAGCCGGTCGCGATTCGAACCGAACGCCACGACCGAGAAGTTGGCCGACCGGTGTGCATAGGCCGTGGCATCCGGGGCGATGTCGGATGCTGCGCCTCCGGTCGCCCGGATCTGAAAGAAGTAGGTGGCGCGGCTCGCAAGCAATCCGGCAGCAGCCTCGGCGAACTCGCGCGTGATGTGCGTGAGCAGGCCGGAACGGCTGACCGGTTCGCCGTTGCCGCTGTTCGCCTCGCCCTGCGCCGGCATCAGCGCGTCGCTGTACGACAGCAGTTGCACGGACTGCTGGTACAGCGGCGCGATCTCGGCGAACGGCTGGAGCCGGGCGATGATCGTGTCGGGGTCGCTCGAGTCGACCATGCCGAAGAAGTGCGCCATGGCCGGCTGATCGCGACGGGCGCCGCCCAGCACGATGAAGCTCGTGGTGTCGCGCGGAGAAGCCTCGAGCGCGGCTCCCCAATCCACGAGGAAGCCTGCTGCGTCGCTTGCGTCGAACACCAACTGAGCCCAGCCCACTGCGGGCACTTCTTCGGCCTCGAACTCGAAGGAGGTGGCAATGCCGAAGTTCGATCCGGCTCCGCGCATCGCCCAGAACAGCTCCGGATTCTCGGTGTCACTGGCGCGCAGCAAGCGGCCGTTGGCGAGCACCACGTCGACCGCGCGCAGGTGGTCGATCGTCAGGCCGTGGGCACGGCCAAGAAAACCAATGCCGCCCGCCGTGGCGAGCCCGCCGACGCCGACTCCGCCGTAGTCGCCCGAGCTGATGGCCCAGCCATACGGCTCGAGCGCGGCGGCGACCTCGCTCCAGGTGGCGCCCGGCCCGATCCGCACGCGGCGAGTCGGCCTGTCGAGTATCTCGACGGTGTTCAGGGCCGACACGTCGATCACGATGCCGCCCCGGTTGGTGGAGCGTCCGCTGATGCCGTGGCCTCTGCTGCGTATTCCGAGCGGCAGGGCGCGGTGGGCGCGTGCGAAGGCCACAGCATCCGCAACCTGTTCGACAGTACCGGGCCGCAGCACGATGCCGGGGGCCCCGCCGCGCAGATAGGTGGAACGAACCTCGGAGTACTGCAGATCGCCCGGCTCGATGATCTCGACGGAGCGGGGCACGGCGTCATAGTCGATGCCGGGAGCGCGCTTGGCGATGGATGCCGCCGGGCGGATCGGCGCAGTCGTCGACAGGCCCGGAAGCGCGAGGTCGGCCGCCTCGTGTAGGGCGGGCGCGACATCGGCCATGAATCGGCGGATCATCGCCGCATCGTCGCTCCTCAGTAGGAAGGTGCCGACGCCGTGTCGGATGATCAGGGGCAGCAGTTGTGCAACCCAGTCGATGGCCGGCCCGTCGATCGCATCGAGCTCGAGGATGCGACGGATCTCGCGCACGTCACGACTGCCGGCGCGTGCGGTGTCATCGACCACGATGTTGCCGGACTCCAGCGCAGCCGGGTAGCGCACCAGCCAGCCGTCGGCTGCGGATCCGATCAGCTGCAGCATCCGCTCGCCCATGCCCTGCACGAGAATCGGTACGTTGTGGGCGGGCGCCGGGCCCCGTTCGGCGCCGTCAAGACGGTAGTGCGCGCCGGCATGCCGCAGCGGAGTTGCGTCGCCGACAGCCCAGCTGCCGCGAATGATGTCGATGGCCTCAGCCAGGGCGCCGGGCTCAGCGCCGGTGAGTCCGAGTTCTAGCCGGCCCGCCGAGAGCAGGTCGAGGCTTGCCGCCGCCCGGCCGAGCACGGCAGGAGTCTGCTCGGCCAGCGTCACGATCGGGAGGAGTCGGATGCGTTCGGTGCGGCCGGCGATCCACGAGAGTGTGCTCCAGGCATCGAAGCCTGTCGTGTCATCGACTGAAACGAGGTCGTAACCGACGGTCTCTGCGAGCACAGCGTGCTCGACCAGAGTTTCGGTCGTGACCGGGTTCAGTGCGAGCCCGAAGCGAAGGGCGTGACCGTAGTTGTTCGATTCCACGCCCATTACTTTCCTCGTGCCCCCGTCAATACGCCAATCTAGCGTAAGCTACTAATCATTGGTAAGCGAGGTGATGCGTGAGTTATTCCGACCGGTTCGAGCACATTGACGACGACGAATGCCGCCGCTTCCGTTCGTCGGTGGAATTGGCCGGTCGCAAGTGGACCGGCGCGATTCTCCTGGCCGGTGCTCGCGGCGCCCACCGGTTCTCAGAGTACCGGTCCATGGTCGAGGGCATCTCCGATCGACTGCTCGCGTCACGGCTGCAGGAGCTCGAGCGCGAGGGGCTTATTCAGCGGCAGGTGCTGGCGAGCACGCCCGTGATGATCACTTACAGCCTGACCCCATCCGGCCGACAGCTGATCTCACTGCTGCATCCGCTGGTGCAATGGAGCAGGGCGCGCCAAGCCGGCGCCGCAGAGTGACGCAGGCTGGCGCTGCGGCCGAATGACGCGGCCCAGCGCCGCAGCTGAGTGACGCGACCGGTTCAAACCAGCAGTTGGTGCTTGGCGAGATCGCGGTACAGCGGTGTCGAATCCACGAGTTCCGAGTGCGTCCCGACGCCGATGACCTGGCCGTGATCGATCACCACGATCTGATCGGAGTCGACGACTGTCGAAAGCCGGTGCGCGATCACGATCAGCGTGCGGTTGGCCGCCACGGCGTCGATCGCCTCACGCATCAGTTGCTCATTCTTTCCGTCCAGGCTCGAAGTCGACTCGTCGAGCAAGAGGATCGGTGGGACCGCAAGCAGTGCGCGCGCAATGGCCAGCCGCTGACGTTCGCCGCCGGAAAGCATGATTCCGTCTTCGCCGACCGGTGCCGAGAGGCCGGCAGGATTGCGTTCGAGCACTTCGGTGAGGTTCACGGCGTGCAGCACGTCGATGCACTCCGCGTCAGTGGCATCCGCGGCGGCGAGAGTCAGGTTGTCGCGCAGGGTCCCGGCCAGCACAGGCGCGTCTTGTTCGACGTAGCCGATCTGTGCTCGCAGAGCCGTGCGCTCAAGCGTGCGGATGTCCAGCCCACCAATGCGCACGACCCCGGCCGCCGGATCGTAGAACCGCTCGATCAGCGCGAGGATCGTGCTCTTGCCGGCTCCGGATGGCCCGACAAGCGCGGTGCGTTTGCCACGCGGTGCTGCGAACGTGACTCCGCGCAGAACCGGCGTCACGTGTCGTGCGGCGGCCTGGTCGGCGGTCCGGTCGGCGGCGCCGATGCCGGCAGCCTCCTCGGCCTCCGCGATGACGTCGAGCCCCTCGAAGGCAGCAATGGAATCGGCAGCGCTCGAGCGGGCACTCGAATGCCCGCCTGACCGTCGGGACGGCGCATCCGCTGCAGCATCCGGAGCAGGTGCGGCCGCTTCCGCGTAGGCGAACTGAACGTTCTCGAACGTGATCGCTGCAGTTGACGGATTGACCGACGCGTTGGCGGGACCCACGATGATGGCGACCTCGGGGGCAATCGTGCGGTCGAACTGGTCCTCGCTGGGCAACTCGATAATCTCCTGGATGCGACCAAGCGCCCCGAGTGCCGAGTTGACGCTCGTCACGGCACCGAAAGCCTGGCCGAGCGGCAGGATCATCATGAACAGGAACAGAATGAACGCCACCAGATGCGCAACCGTGATCGCGCCGCTGGCCACCCGGTAGCCGCCCACACCGAGCACGACAAGGAACGACACCTGCATCGCGATCCCTGCGACCGGCACGACGAGTGCCGAGATTTTTGCAACGCGGATTCCCATTTTCCACGCGCCGACGGCATCCGAATCGATGGCCGCGATTTCGCGCTCCGTCGCTCCGGCGGCCCGGATGGTGCGCACCGCGCTGATCGCGCGCTCGACGGATGCCGCGAGGTCGCCGACCTTCGTCTGCGCTTTCAGGCTGGCCACCCGGATACGGCTCGACAGGGTCACGACGACGACGATCGACACGGCGATCACGAGCACCGTCAGGCCGAGGAGCACAGGGTCGATGATGAGCATCGCGATCAGGGCACCGATGAATGTCAGCGACCCGCCGATCGCCTCGACCAGCCCTTGTGTCAGAACGGCGCGGAGAAGCGTGGTGTCGCTGCCGACGCGTGAGACGAGGTCGCCGGTGCGCCGCGTGTCGAACTCGCTGATCGGCAGGTTCAGCATCCGACCGACCAAACGTCGGCGTGAGGAGAGCACAACGCCTTCTCCGGTGCGCTGCAGCAGGTAGTGCTGGTATCCGGAGATAAGCCCGGAGATGATGACCAGTGCGATCAACGCCCAGACGAGGCCGCCGAGCGTGTTGCCGGCCTGCACGATCGAGATCACTTGGCTGACCAGGAGCGGTTGCGCGAGGCTCGCGGCCGCGCCGAGCACGCTGAGCACGACCACGACGGACAGCACGCCTTTGTGCTCGAACAAATAGGGAAGCAGCTGGCTGAACTTCGCTCGAGGTCCCGCCGGCGTTGCAGCGCGGCGGCGATGAGACGTGCGGGCAGCAGTCGATTGGCTCATGGGTCTTCTTCGTATTCTCTCGAGGGCGGCGAGGTATTGTCTCGGGGCGAGTGGGGGTTCTCGCTGTGCCGCGCCGCGTCGCAACGTGACGGCAGTACCATTATCGTCACGGGAACCCTGGGAAACCCGACGGCAACCAGGCAGCACCCGCACAATCCGACGACGAGGGGACAGGCGTGAACGCGGTCATCGGCGAGAGTTTGCTCAGTGCAGTGGGCATTGCGCTCAGCCCGCTTCCGCTCATCGCGGTGATCTTGATGCTGCGCTCTCCGCACGGCAAGCGCACAAGCGCGATGTTCCTGCTCGGCTGGCTGGTCGGCATCCTCGTCGCCATCGTCGCGTTCACAGCGCTGTCCTCGATCATTCCGGCATCGGATCCGGCCGCTTCACGGCGAATCTTCGGCGCGATCGCGATCGTGCTCGGCGCGGTGCTCATCCTGCTGGCGGCCGGAGAGCTGCGGGGTCGGACATCGACCAGTGAAAACACCGAACTTCCACGGTGGCTGGCACCGATCGACAGCCTGAGCCCGGGTCGGGCCGGCGCATTCGGATTCGTGCTCGCGGTCGCACGGCCCAAGAATCTGTTGCTCGCGATCGTCGGCGGGGCCACGATCGGTGCGGTCCAGCTGGAGTTCTGGCAGCTAGCCGTTTGCGTGGCGATCTTCGTCGTGGTTGCGAGCGCCACAGTGTGGATTCCGATCATCGCCTTCCTGGCCGCGCCCGCGAGACTGGCCGTCGTGCTGGAGTCTCTCCATCAGTGGCTCGTCAGACACAACTCCGTGATCGTGGCCGCCGTTCTCACCATCGTCGGGGTCGTGCTGATTGGTGCAGGCATCGCCGGATTCTGACTTCGGCGACGGATGTCGGAGGCGACGACTACCCTGGTGAACTGTGCCAGCGCCTGTCATCACCGCTTCCAACCTTGTCAAGAAGTACAAGGACTTCGCCGCCGTCGACGACATTTCGTTCGACGTCGCGCCGGGGGAGTCGTTCGGCCTGCTCGGCCCGAACGGTGCGGGAAAGTCGACGACGATGCGGATGATCGGCGCGGTGTCGACGCGGACCAGCGGGGAACTGCGCGTACTCGACCTCGATCCGAATGCGTTTGGGCCGGAGATCCGCTCTCAACTCGGAGTCGTGCCGCAGACAGATAATCTCGACACCGAGTTGCGCGTGCGCGACAACCTCATCGTGTACGGCCGGTATTTCGGCCTGCCGATCCGGCGCGTGCGGCAGCGGGCGGATGAGCTGCTCGCGTTCGCGCAACTGGAAGACAAGGCGAAGTCGAAGGTCGACGACCTGTCCGGCGGAATGAAGCGGCGCCTGACCATCGCGCGGGCCCTGATCAACGACCCGAAGATCCTGCTGCTCGATGAGCCGACGACGGGTTTGGACCCGCAGGCGCGCCACATCCTCTGGGATCGGTTGTTCCGGCTCAAGGAGCAGGGCACCACTCTCGTGCTGACCACCCATTACATGGACGAAGCGGAACAACTCTGCGACCGGCTGGTCGTCGTCGACCAGGGCAGGATCATGGCCGAGGGTTCGCCTGCCGCACTGATCCGCGAGTATTCATCGCGCGAAGTGCTTGAGCTGCGCTTCGGGTCGGAGAAGAACGCCGAGGTCGCCACCCGGCTGAGCGGAATCGGCGAGCGGATCGAGGTGTTGCCCGATCGCATCCTGGTGTACAGCGCAGACGGCGAAGCCGAACTGCAGCGGGTGGCCGAAAGAGCTCTGCAGCCGATCACCACCCTGGTGCGGCGTTCGAGCCTGGAAGACGTCTTCCTGCGATTAACCGGCCGGAGTCTGATCGAATGACGACACTGGACACCAAGCGTGCTATCGCGGCAGCGGTCAAGCCGCGTCGGTTCGGCGCGTGGTATATCGCCGAGCACCGCTTTCGGGTGATGCGCGCGTACCTGCAGACGGTCGTCGTTACGGGCATCGGCAACCCTTTCCTGTATTTGTTCGCGATGGGCGTGGGGCTCGGCAGTCTGGTCAGTAACAACATGGGCTCTCAGGCGATGAGCGGGGTCAGCTATCTCGTCTTCATCGCGCCCGCGTTGCTGGCGACCGCCTCGATGACGGCGGCATCCGAGGAGTTCACCTACCCGGTGCTGCTCGGCTTCAAGTGGAATCCGACCTTCTACGGCATGAACGCGGCACCGATCAGTCCCGGGCAGATCATCGACGGCATCGTCTACTCCGTCATTGCCAGGCTGCTCGGCACCTGCGTGATCTACTACGTGTTCATGCTGCTGTTCAGCGCGGTGCCGTCCCCATGGGGTGTCGTTGCGATCTTCGTCGCGGTGCTCACCGGTCTGGCTTTCGGCACTCCCGTCATGGCATATGTTGCGACCATCGAGCAAGACAGCGGCCAGGTCGCCATGCTGATGCGCTTCGTACTGCTGCCTCTGACGCTCTTCTCCGGCACGTTCTTTCCGCTGTCGGTGATGCCGATCTACCTGCAATGGATCGGCTGGATCTCGCCGCTCTGGCACGGCGCCGAACTGTCGCGCGTCTTCGCTTACGGGCTGCAGGAACCGCTCTGGCTGACCATCGTGCACGCCGCGTATCTCATCGCCCTGACCGTGGGCGGGTGGCTGTTGGCGCGCCGGATCACCGCGCGCAGGTTGAACAAGTGACGAGGCTGAACAAGTGACGAGGCTGATCAAGTGACGAGGTGGGGCAGGTGACGAGCGAGACGCAAGCGGAGCGGGAGACGCGGCCGACGGCATCCGTTCGCGGTGGTCGTCCGCTGAAATCGCTCTATGCGGGCAACGCAACGTCTGTGCTGCAGCGTGGTTGGCAGGCCACGCGCAGCACGAACTGGCTGGTGATGCTCTCCGGCTTCTTCGAGCCGATTTTCTACCTGCTCTCGCTTGGCATCGGGCTCGGCGCGCTGGTCGGCACGGTCAGCGCTGCGGATGGCCGGCAGATTCCGTATGCGGCTTTCATCGCGCCAGCCCTGCTCGCGACCGCCGCGATGAACGGTGCCGTGTACGACTCGACCTGGAACGTGTTCTTCAAGATGCGTTTCGCGAAGCTGTACGAGGGTATGCTCTCGACCTCGCTCGGGCCATTGGATGTCGCGCTCGGCGAAATCCTGCTCGCCCTCGCCCGCGGTGGCATCTACGCGATCGGGTTCATGATCGTGATGCAAGTGATCGGCTTGAACCTGTCGTGGTGGGCACTGCTCGCACTGCCTGCGGTGCTGCTGATCGCCTTCGGTTTCGCGAGCTTCGGCATGGGGATCACCAGCTATATGAAGACCTTCCAGCAGATGGACTGGATCAACTTCATCATGCTGCCGATGTTCCTGCTGTCTGCGACGTTCTTTCCGCTCAGCGTGTACCCGCAGGCGATCCAGTGGATCATCGAGGCGATGCCGCTGTGGCACGGCGTCGAGTTGATTCGCGGACTGACCACGGGTGTCGTGAACGTTGGCATGCTCTGGCACGTGCTGTACTTCGCCATCATGATCGTGCTCGGCCTGATTCTCACGACCCGCCGCCTGCGCGCCCTCTTCCTCGACTAGCCCACGCCCGAGCCCGCGCCACCCCCAAACTCCCACCAATTTTCGCTGAGGTGCGGACTTCGGTCGCTTTCCCCGGGAAATAACGACCGAAGTCCGCACCTCAGCGAGGTGGGCGCGCGTGGGGTGGGCGCGTGCGGGGCGGGCACGCGTGGGGTGGGCACGCGCCGGGCGGGCGGATGCCTGTGGATAACTTCTGCGGGCATGTCGCGGAACACGGCACTATCGAAACATGCGCGAACCTCGCCCTCTCCCTGTTCCACCAGACAGTCTTTCGTTCAGCGTCTCGGACGCAGTCGACGCGGGCATCAGCTTGCGGCGGCTCCGCGGCGCCGATTTGCAGCATCCGTATTGGGGTGTGCGAACTCCTGACCATCGAGAGTTATCCATCTTCCAACGCTGCGCCGCGTTCGGACTGCGGATGCCGCCTGGCGCGTTCTTCTCACACGCCACGGCTGCGATTGCGCAGAGAGTGCCGCTGCCGCTTCGACTGGAAGAAGATGTCACGTTGGATGTGGGCACGATGCACACCCGTCGGCCGGTCGACGCGGTCGGTGTGCGTGGCCATCGGATGCAGATCGCGCCGACCGAGGTCATGAACTGGGTCGGCCTTCAGGTGACTCGCCCGGAACGGACGTGGTTCGACCTCGCTGCATTGCTGACACTGCCCGAACTCGTGGCGGCGGGAGATTTCTTGATCCACCGGCGGGTCCCCCGCACGACTAAGCCTCGATCCACCGATCGGGCTGCTCTGTGGGGCTGATTCGGATTGGGCCGCATTTTTGGCGATGGGCGTGACTGACGGCCGGGCCGTGCTGC